>Ga0207414_1001116_pt1 | contig 10313 bp, 7 predicted proteins | sample PonA231FremontCA_2_FD_187269 | JGI IMG/M metagenome (GOLD analysis project Ga0207414, IMG submission 187269) | Marine sediment microbial community from Fremont, CA, USA - Pond A23 Sediment 1 (SPAdes) | ecosystem: Environmental > Aquatic > Marine > Unclassified | place: USA: Fremont, California... | reverse complement strand
AGCCCGTCCCGGTCGGCGGACTACTCGCGCTGCTGGGCGTCGACGACGGCGACGCTCGCGAGGTTGACGATGTCCTTCACTTCGTCGCCCCGCTGGAGCACGTGGACCGGCTCGTCCATGCCGACGAGCATCGGACCGATGGCGTCGGCGTCGCCCAGCCGCTGGAGCAGCTTGTACCCGATGTTCCCCGACTCCAGGTTCGGGAACACGAGGACGTTGGCGGCCTCGTCGAGGTCGGAGAACTCGTAGGTGTCGGTGAGCATCTCCTCGACGAGCGCCGTGTCGGCCTGCATCTCCCCGTCCACCGGGAAGTCGACCTCGGGGTCGTCGCGGAGCGTGGCGGCCGCCTCCCGCGGCGCCTGCGTCGTCTCGTCGTCGACGCTCCCGAAGTTGGAGTACGACAGCAGCGCCGCCCGCGGGTCGACGTTGAACTGCCGCGCCAGGTCGGCGGTGTGCCGCGTCGTCTCCGCGAGGACGTCGGCGTCGGTCTCCCGGTTGACCGTGACGTCGGCGAAGAACACGACTCGGTTCCCGATCGTGAGCATGTAGACGCCGGAGACGTACTCGGCGTCGTCCGCGGTCCCGATGACCTGCAGCGGCGGTCGGAGCGCCGAGGGGTAGTGGTGCGTCAGCCCCGTCAGCAGCGCGTCGGCGTCGCCTTGGTCCACCATCACGCTGCCGAGGTAGTTGGTGTTGTTGCGGATCAGGTCGCTCGCCTCGTTGCGGGTGATCCCGTTCCGCTTACGGAGCTCGTGCAAGCGGTCCGCGTACTCCTCGTACTCCCCCGTCGTCGGGTCGACGACGGTCGCCTCGAAGTCGAGGCCGAGGTCGGCGACGGTCCCCGCGATCGCGTCGGCGTCGCCGAGCAGCACGGGGTCGGCGATCCCCTGCTCGGAGAGCTGGTACGCCGCGCGGATCATCTTCTCGTCTTCCCCCTCGGCGAGCGCGATGCGCTTGGGGTCCTGTTTCGCCTTGTTGACGACGATCCGCATCATCTCGCGGGACTTCCCGACGCGCGCCTCCAGCTCGTTCCGGTACTCCTCGAGGTCGACCTCGTCGCGCGCCGCGCCGGACTCCATGGCCGCCTTCGCGACCGCCGGAGCGACCTCGAACAGCACGCGCGGGTCGACCGGCTTCGGGAGGATGTACTCCGGCCCGAACTGGAGCGGCTCGTCGCCGTACGCCTTCAACACCGCGTCGGGGACGTCCTGCCGCGCCAGCTCCGCCAGCGCCTCCGCGCAGGCGACCTTCATCTCCTCGTTGATCTCCGAGGCCCGGACGTCGAGCGCGCCGCGGAAGATGAACGGGAAGCCGAGCACGTTGTTCACCTGGTTCGGGTAGTCGGACCGCCCCGTCGCCATGATCACCGTGTCGTCGCGGGCGTTCTTCCCCTCCTCATAGCCGATCTCCGGGGTCGGGTTCGCCATCGCGAAGATGATCGGGTTATCGGCCATCGACCGCACCATCTCCGGCGAGACGATCCCGCCGGCCGAGAGGCCGACGAGCACGTCAGCGCCCTCCATCGCGTCGGCGAGGTCGCCGTCCGCGACATCCCGGGCGAACTCCCGCTTGTACTCGTTGATATCGCCCGCCTCGGCTCGCTCCTCGGTGATGATCCCCGTCGAGTCACAGAGCGTGATGTTCTCCCGCTCGACGCCCAGCGAGACGTAGAAGTGCGCGGTCGCGAGCGCCGACGCGCCGGCCCCGGAGAACACGACCGTCATGTCGCCCAGGTCCTTGTCGACGATGTCGGCGGCGTTGATCAGCCCGGAGCCGTTGATGATGGCGGTGCCGTGTTGGTCGTCGTGGAACACGGGGATGTCCATCTCGTCTTGGAGGCGGTTCTCGATCTCGAAGCACTCCGGGGCTTTGATGTCTTCGAGGTTGATCCCGCCGAACGTCGGCTCCATCGCGGCGACAGCCTCGCAGAAGGGGTCGACGTCATCGATGTCGAGTTCGACGTCGAACACGTCGACGTCCGCGAACCGCTTGAACAGCACGCCCTTCCCCTCCATGACCGGTTTCGACGCCGTGGCGCCGATGTTGCCGAGACCGAGTACCGCGGACCCGTTCGAGACGACGCCGACGAGGTTCCCCTTCGCCGTGTAATCGTACGCCTTCCCGGGGTCCTCGGCGATCTCGCGGCACGGTCCGGCCACGCCGGGCGAGTACGCCAGCGAGAGGTCCCGCTGCGTGTTCGTCGGTTTCGTCGTCGCGATCTCGATCTTCCCGGGCGGGTCTGCCCGGTGATACTCCAGGGAATCGTCTTCTAGCGTCATACCGATTGATTACGCGAATCGCATAAATACTTATGGGCACCGCCGCCGCGTCCTCCGGTCGTCACCGCGTCGGTCGGACCGTCCGGCCGCCGCCGCGAGTCGAGATACGAGTATGCGGGATCGGCCGGAGAGTCGGCATCACGGTGGACCCGTCTCGCTCCCCTCGACGCCGCCCGGAGTCGCTCAATCGGTCGAAGCGGGGTCGGGCCCGTTCGATTCGCGTCGCGCCGCGCACCGGCCGCGCCTCTCGTCTCCGCGGGCACGGCGGCCGACCCATCCGAGCATCTCGAACGGGCTCTACGGACGCGTCCGCCGGTCCGAGCGGGGTTACTCGAGGTCGGGCCGGGAGAGCTCGGTCTCCTTGGCGGTGATGAACTCCAGGAGGGCCGGCGTCCCCTCCTCGGTCTTCTCGATGGCGCGTTCGAGCGCGGGCGCGACCTCCTCGGGGTCCTCGACGCGCTCGCCGTAGCCGCCGAGCGCCTCGCCGACGTCGGCGAAGTCGCCGCCGAACGGCGTGTCGTACGACGCCATCTCGTAGTTGTTCAGGTGGATGGTGAGGATCGGGGCGTCCTCGCGGACCGCCGTCTCGAAGTCGAGCCCGGTCATCCCGATGGCGCCGTCGCCCATGATGTTGATACAGAGCTTCTCGGGGAAGCGGACCTTCGCGCCGAGCGCGAGCCCGAGCCCGTAGCCGAGCTGGGTCGTCTTCCCCCAGCCGATGTACGAGAGGGGTTCGTCCGTCTCGTAGAACGGCGCGAGGAAGTCCCGCGGGTTCCCGGCGTCGGCCGTGATGATCGTCTCGTCGGGGTCGACGACGTTCGTGATCTCGTGGATCACCCGGTAGGGGTTGATCGGCGTCTCGTCGGACGTGAGCTTCGGCTCCCACTCGTCGAGCCAGTCGGACTTGACCGCCGCGATCTCATCGGCGACGTCGTCGAAGCGGCCGCGGTCGTCGTCGACGCGCTCCGCCACGGCGTCGGTCACCGCGTCGAGGACGAGCTGCGCGTCGCCGACGAGCGCGAGCTCCGAGTCGACGTCCTTGTCGATGTCGGTGGGGTCGAGCGTCGAGTGGATGACGGTCTTGCCATCCGGGACCGTGATCCCGTAGGCGGTCTCGGTGAAGCTGCAGCCGACGCCGAAGAGGACGTCGCACTCGTCGAGGAAGTGCGCGAGCTGGCCGGGCTCGCTCTTGCTGCCGGCGCCGAGCGAGAGCGGGTGGCTCTCGGGGAAGGCGCTCTTGGCGTTCAGGCTCGTGGCGACGGGCGCTTCGAGCGTTTCGGCGAGCTCCTTCAGCTCGTCCCACCCCTTGGCGTAGTGCACGCCCTGCCCGGCGAAGATGACCGGGTTCTCCGCGTCGGCGAGGGCGTCAGCGACCGCCGGGACCGCGTCGGGGTCCACGCCGGCGCGGTTGGCGCTCGACGGGGTGTACTCGAAGTCCTCGGGCGCGTCCTCCCAGAAGACGTCCTTCGGCACCTCGACCACGGCCGGACGGGGGCGGCCGTTGCGCGCCGCGGTGAACGCCCGGCGGAACGTCTCCCCGACCGCGTCCGGGTCCGTGAGCTGCTCGCAGGTCTTGCTCACGCTCTGGTAGGTGACCAGCGAGTTGAACTTCGGATCGACGTCCGTCTTGGCGCGGTCGTAGCCCGCCGGGATCGCCACCAGCGGCGCCGACTCGCCGTACGCCTGGGCGACGGCGCCGATGGAGTTCTCCGTCCCCGGGCCGTGCTGACAGGCGAACGCGACGACCTCGTCGCCCGACGTGAGCCGGCCGATGGCGTCGGCCATGTGGACCGCGGTCCGTTCCTGACGGGTAATGATCGTTCGGAGGCCGGCCTCCTCCGCCGCGTTCGTGTCGAACAGCGGATTGCTGGGGAACCCGAACACGTACTCTACACCCTCCGCTTTCAGCGCTTGCGCAATAGCTTCTGTAACGTTCATCTTATTGATCGGTTACGTCACGCTCCGGTCCGGGGTTAAATAAAGGTACCTGTAGGGGCCGCTTTCGTCGCCGCCAGCGTCGTCGGCGTTCGCGCCGTCGCCGCCAGCGTCGTCGGCGTTCGCGTCGTCGGCGTTCGCGTCGTCGGCGTTCGCGTCGTCCCCGACGTACCCTATCTTGCCGGCTCCCGAAGGACTGATACTTCGGTGCGACGAGGGTCAGCGTATGTCCGAGCGAGCCCAACTCCAGACGCTGTCCGTCCACGAGTCCGTCGAGAACGTGATCCCGCCCGAGGCCTTCGTCGCGGCGTTCGACGACCTCGACCTCGACGTCGAACTGGTCGGCGACGGCGAGAGCTACGACGAGACCGACGCCGTCGCCACGTACGTGCCGCGACCGGAGTTCCTCGACGCCGGCTGGGTCCACTGCATCCGCGCCGGCTACGACGAGTTCGACACGGCGGCCTACGAGGCGGCGGACGTGCCGCTCACGAACAGCACCGGCATCCACGACACCACCGTCAGCGAGGTCGCGATCGGGTTCATGCTGTCGCTCGCCCGGCTCCACCACGTGTACCGCGACCACCAGAACGAGCGGGAGTGGTACACCCCGGAGTACGAGCGCCCGTTCACCGTGGAGAACGAGCGGCTCTGCGTCGTCGGTCTCGGGACGATCGGGCGCGGTATCGCCGAGCGCGCCGACGCGCTCGGGATGGACGTGGTGGGGATCCGGCGGTCCGACGAGCCGGTCCCGGGCGTGTCGGAGATTTTCGACCCGTCGGACCTCCACGACGCCGTGGACGACGCGCGCTTCGTCGCGCTCGCGCTCCCGCATACCCCCGAGACCGAGGGACTCATCGGGGCGGCGGAGTTCGAAGTGATGCGCGACGACGCGTACCTGATCAACGTCGCTCGGGGGCCCTTGGTCGACGAGGACGCGCTCGTCGACGCGCTCGAGACCGACGCGATCGCCGGCGCGGGCCTCGACGTGTTCGAGACCGAGCCCCTCCCCGAGAGCTCTCCGCTCTGGGACTTCGAGGACGTCATTATCTCGCCGCATAAGGGGTCCGCGACCAACCGATATCACCTCGACATCGCCGACCTCGTGACGGAGAACGTCGAGCGGTACCTGGCCGACGACTCGCTGCGGAACCGCGTCGCCTAACCGCCCGAGCCGGGACGGTCCGTCTCGAATCCGGCGCATCGTCGAATCGTTTCCTTATTCCGAACGGAAGATTACCGACCTTTCGGAATCTCGTACACTATTTATTTTGTGATTAAAGTCTCGAATCATAGAATACTATATTTATAACGGCGTTCGAGCGGGTGAATAATAACTATACCGCAGATCTCGGCCGCTCTCCGCATCGGATCCGAACCCGATGACGGGTCGAACGGCACCCGATTCGTCGACCGATCGGTTTCGTATATTCGAACATCTAGTCGTTTCGTTCGGCTGGCAAACGGTCGGTGCGACGGAACCTCGATCGGTTCTCACGTAGACATTACACAACTAGTACTGTAATGGAACTGTAAACGGAGTAGTAATTCGCGCCCGCTTCACGGTCGCCCGTGGGTGAGGTTGACCTCGATGACGTTCGCCGTCTGGTTGAGGCTCTCGGTGTACTCGCGGCGTCGATCCTCGGGTTTCAGGCGGCTGATCGGCGTCATGATGCTGATCGCGGCGTTCCGACGGTCTCCGGTTTCGAGCGGCGTTCCGACGCAGCCGAGTCCGCCCAGTCGCTCCTCCTCGTTGTACGCGAACCCCTCCTCGCGGATCCGATCGAGCTCCTCGAACAGCGCGTCTCGGGTCGTGATCGTCTCGTCGGTCCGAGCCGGCAGCCCGTGCCGGTCGACGATTTCGTCGACCCGCTCGTCGGAGAGACTCGCGAGCAGGGCCTTGCCCAGCGCCGTTGTGTGGAGGTAGACGCGCCGCCCGAGGTGGACGTCGAAGTCGACCGCCTGCTCCCCGCGGGCCGTGTGCACGTAGATTCCGAGCCCCCGCTCCTCGAACAGCAGGTTCGCCAGCTCGCCCGTCTCCTCGGCCAGCTTGCGCACCTCCGGTTTCGCGACGTCGTAGACGCCGTCGTACTGCCGGGCGATCCCGCCGAACTCCAGACACCGGAGGCCGAGCCGGTAGCCGCCGTCGCGCTTGACGACGAGGCCGTGCTCCTCGAGCGTGATGAGGTGTTTGTACACTGTGCTCTTGGCCAGATCCAGGCTCTCGACCAGCTCCGCGATCGAAACGCCCTCGCCGCGGTCGGCGACCTCCGTCAGGATCCGCATCGAGGTCCCCGTCGCCCGCACCGACGCCGTTTTTGGCCTCTCCATGGACGTACCTCGCCGAAGACGGGTAATAAGGATTGTGGGCGCTGACACGACGGAACGAGCGGGGGCCGTCCGGGCCGCCCGGAGCGGCCGGACCGCTCGGCTCGCCGGAGCGACCGGCGAGCTACCGGTCTCTGGCCGCCGCCACCGCGTCGACCGTCCGCCGCGCGTTCTCGGCGACGGTCGCGTACTCCCCGCTCGCGACGGCGTCGTCGTCGACGATCGCGCTGCCGACCCCGACGGCGACGGCGCCGGCCTCGACGTAGTCGCCGGCGTTCTCCGGGCCGACGCCGCCGGTCGGCACCAGGGGGATCTGCGGGAGCGGGCCGCCGAGCGCCGCGACGTGCTCCGGCCCGCCCGTCTTCGCCGGGAACACCTTCACGAAGTCGGCGCCGGCCTCGTGCGCTTCGACGGCCTCCGTCGGCGTGAACGCGCCGGCCGCGACCGGCGTCCCGTAGCGGTTCGCGGTCTCGATGACGCCGGCGTCGACCGTCGGCGTGACGAGGAACTCGGCCCCCGCGAGCTGGACGGCCCGGGCGGTCTCGGCGTCGAGCACCGTCCCGGCGCCGACGAGGACGTCGTCGAACCGGTCGGCGAGCGCGCCGATCGTCTCCGCGACGTCCGGCGTGTCCGCGGTCACTTCGAGCGCCGTGACGCCGCCGTCGACGACCGCGTCCGCCACGTCGACCGCGGCGTCCGGCGCCACCCCGCGGAGGATCGCGATCACGCCGCCCTCGCGGATCCGTTCGGTTCGTCGTGCGTGCATACCCGAACCCGGCACGGCGGCCCTAATAAATGGGACGGCTCGCGGCGGCGGACGCCGTCCCGGCGACCCCGCCCGCGGAGCACCCGAAACGACTAACAGCGCCGCCGAGGTACGCTCACGGGATCGAATGACCACAATCGTCGACTACGAGCTGTTCGAGGTGCCCCCGCGGTGGCTGTTCCTCCGCGTGGAGACGGACGACGGCACGGTCGGGTGGGGAGAGCCGGTCGTCGAGGGGCGGTCGAAGACGGTCCGGACCGCCGTCGAGGAGCTGTTCGAGAGCTACCTGCTCGGGGAGGACGCCGGCCGGATCGAGGACCACTGGCAGGCGATGTACCGCGGCGGCTTCTACCGCGGCGGCCCGGTGTTGATGAGCGCCATCGCCGGCGTCGACCAGGCGCTGTGGGACATCAAGGGGAAGGAGCTCGGCGTCCCCGTCCACGACCTGCTCGGCGGCGCGGCGCGCGACCGAATCCGGGTGTACCAGTGGATCGGCGGCGACCGCCCCTCCGACGTGGCCGAACAGGCGCGCGAACAGGTCGAGGCCGGGTTCACGGCGCTGAAGATGAACGCGACCGAGGAGCTCGAGCGGGTCGACGACCCCGCCGCGATCGACGCCGCCGCCACGCGGCTGCGGGAGGTCCGGGAGGCCGTCGGCGACGAGGTCGGCATCGGCGTCGACTTCCACGGCCGGGTCTCGAAGCCGATGGCGAAGCGCCTCGTCGAGGCGCTGGAGCCGTACGACCCGATGTTCGTCGAGGAGCCCGTCCTGTCGGGGCACAACGACGCCCTGCCGGGGATAGCCGCGCACACGACGACGCCGATCGCCACCGGCGAGCGCATGTACTCGCGATGGGACTTCAAGGAGGTGTTCGAGAACGGCGCCGTCGACGTGATCCAGCCCGACCTCTCGCACGCGGGCGGGATCACCGAGGTGAAGAAGATCGCCGCGATGGCCGAGGCGTACGACGTGGCGATGGCCCCCCACTGCCCGCTCGGCCCGATCGCGCTCGCCTCCTGCCTGCAGGTGGACGCCTGCTCGCCGAACGCCTTCATCCAAGAGCAGAGCCTCGACATCCACTACAACGAGACGAGCGACGTGCTCGACTACCTCGCGGACCCGTCCGTCTTCGACTACGAGGACGGGTACGTGCAGATCCCCGACGGCCCCGGCCTCGGGATCGAGATCGACGAGGACCACGTCCGCGAGCAGGCCGAGACGGACGTGGACTGGCACAACCCCGTCTGGCGCCACGACGACGGGAGCGTCGCCGAGTGGTGAGCCGCCGGTAGCCGCCCTCGCGGGAACGGCCCCCGCGAGCGCGACACCGTAGACGGTGATTATTTGACCCGAGACCGCGCCAGTAGCGGGTATGCCACCGAGCGATCCGACCGAGAACGCAGTCGCGGACAGACACGCGGACGCCGTCGCCGTCGTCACCGGCTCCACCCGAGGGATCGGCGAGGGCGTCGCCCGTCGCTTCGCCGCCGAGGGCGCTTCGGTCGTCGTGACCGGGCGCTCCGCCGACCGCGGCGACGCCGTCGTCGACGAGATCGAGTCTGAGGGCGGCGACGCGACGTTCGTCCGGGCCGACATGCGCGAGCCGGCGGAGATCGAGGCGCTCGTCGACCACGCCGTCGCGGAGCACGGCCGGATCGACGTGCTGGTGAACAACGCGGGCGTCCAGACGGAGACGACCGCTCGCGAGGCCGCGATGGACGACTGGGAGTTCGTCGTCGAGACCGACTTCCGGTCGTTCTGGCTGTGCGCGAAACACGCCGCCGACCACATGCCCGCGGGCGGGACGATACTCAACACCTCCTCGAACCACGCGTTTCTCACGATGCCGGGGCTGTTCCCGTACAACGCGGTCAAGGCCGGGATCAACGGGATGACCCGCGCGCTGGCGCTGGAGCTCGGCCCGGACGGGATCACGGTGAACACGATCAACCCCGGCTGGATCGAGATCGAACGGACCCGGGAGGAACTGGGCGACGACTACGAGCACACGGAGGACATCCACCCGGTCGGTCGCCTCGGGAACCCGTCCGACGTAGCCGGGGTCGCGGCCTTCCTCGCGAGCGACGACGCGAGCTTCATCACCGGCGAGAGCGTCCTCGTCGACGGCGGACGGTCGCAGGTGATGGAGGACGACCGCTACCTCGACTACCGCCGGAATCGGTAACGACGCGGCGTCCGTTCCGACGAAGCCTGTGGTCGCACCGCCGTCGGTTTTAAAAAGTTTGCAAATAAACTACTCTGCAAGATTATATTATTTCTATCATTATTTCTCGTGTGAGCGTCCGTCGCTCGGGAGGGCCGGCGCGTCAGGGGTCAGTCGGGTTGCGATTCCCCGGTGAGAACGCCGCTTCCGTCGGTACTCTCACCCCTCGACCGGAAGACGGCAGTCCGGCGGTTGATTCAGGACCAATTCGAGGCTCTCCGTCTGTCTTCCGACCGTCGGCCCGCCACGCTGACCGTCCCACCGTCGGTTTCGACGTTCGGATAGAGACCGCCGATAGCGGCCTCAGTCGCTCGATTTCGAACTGATCCGCGTCGTCCATCGGCGCGGGTACTCGGCGCGGATCCTCAGCGAGATCCCCGGTGCGGATCATCAGCGTCCTCGTCGGTCTACGGTCGATGTCAGTGGATAATCATAAGTAATCATTTATACCAGTGCTTTTGTTATTATTGCGGATCAGAAGGTATCGTCGCTGCCGGTCGATCCGTCAGTCTGACCGGTCCGTCAATCTGATCGGTCTGTCAGTCTGGCCGGTCCGTGTGATCCGTTCGATCGGCTCGCTGCGGACTGGTGTGGGTCCACCGGGCGTCGAGGCGGCGCGGCCGAGGTCGGCGGCCGCGTCGATCGAGCGGGAGAACCGTTTATTGCCCGCGGGGCGCACGGCTCCGTATGGACGAGGCGGCGGTGTTCGACCGCGTCGTGACCGCGCTCGACGAGCGGAACTACGAGCCGCTGGTGCACGTCCCGGACGCCCACAGCGAG
>Ga0207414_1001114_pt1 | contig 10342 bp, 13 predicted proteins | sample PonA231FremontCA_2_FD_187269 | JGI IMG/M metagenome (GOLD analysis project Ga0207414, IMG submission 187269) | Marine sediment microbial community from Fremont, CA, USA - Pond A23 Sediment 1 (SPAdes) | ecosystem: Environmental > Aquatic > Marine > Unclassified | place: USA: Fremont, California... | reverse complement strand
CACAAGATGGGCGAGATCGTTTCGGGCGCGCTGATGTCTGCGATGAACACGGCGATCGGGAAGCTTGGTGCGTCACCGACAGATCGGGCCAAGGTGTTTCAGGAGGCCGAAGACGAAGACGACGATCCGTTTGCTGCGTTTGGCGGGGTGCAGTGACATACGCGGAGCGCGCGCGGCGATATTGTGATGGCGTGCTGAACGGCTCAATCCCGGCCTGTCGCTATGTCGTGCAGGCTTGCCAGCGTCAGGTTGATGACCTGGCATCGCCGCCTTCGGGTTATCTGTTCGATGAGGAAAAGGCGGCGCGCATCTGTGCGTTCGTAGAGTCGTTTCACCACATCAAGGGGCCGCACGCGAGCCGGGGCGAGAAGATACGGCTTGAGGATTGGCAGATATTCATCCTGACCACGGTTTTTGGGTGGGTGGACGAAAGCGGCAATCGGCGGTTTCGGAGGGCCTACACGGAGGTCCCGAGAGGCAACGGCAAGTCGGCACTATCCAGCCCGATCGGGCTATACATGCTGGGCTTTGATGGAGAGGCTGGCGCGGAGGTTTATAGCGCCGCGACAACTAGGGATCAGGCGCGCATCGTATTCCGGGATGCGCAAGCGATGGCCCGGAAGATGCCGGAAAAGTCACGCAAGCGCCACGGAATAGAGATTACGGCGCAGGCCATCACGCAAATGAAAACGGCGTCGAGCTTCAAGGCGCTTTCGGCGGACGGCCACACGCTCGACGGATTGAACATTCACCTTGCCATTGTGGATGAGCTTCATGCGCACAAGCAGCGCGACGTTTACGACGTTTTGGAAACCGGCATCGGCAAGCGCCCGCAGTCGCTGCTCTGGATGATCACCACTGCCGGAACGAACAAGCACGGGATCTGCTACGAGGTTCGCGACTACGCCCTGAAGGTTCTGAACGGGGCGGCAAAAGATGCGTCTGCCGAGGCGACGTTCGGTATTATCTACACCGTGGATGAAGGCGACGATCCATTTGATGAGGCCACGCTGCGCAAGGCCAACCCAAATTGGGGCGTTTCGGTTGATCCGAATGTAGTTTTGCAGACGGCGGCAAAGGCGCAGCAGACCGCGACGGCCCGCCCGAACTACCTGACCAAGCACCTGAATGTGTGGGTCGATGCGAACGAGGCGTTGTTTGATACGGAGCACTGGCGCCGGTGCGAGGATAAGGCGCTGGACGAAACGGATTTCGCGCAGGATGAAAGCGTTGTTGCGCTCGACCTGGCAAGCAAGATCGACATTGCGGCGAAGTTAAACGTCTACCGCCGCCCCGTTCAGGGCAAGGATCACTACTACGTTTTCCCAAGCTTCTATCTGCCCCGCGCTGCGATCGAGGAAGACCGGCACCCGATGTATCGGGGCTGGGAAATGCAGGGCGACATTGAGGCCACGGCGGGCGAAACAATCGACTTTGCCGTCATTGAGGACGAAATCAGGCTTGAGGTTCCAGGGCGAAATATCGCGGCGGTTGTCGCTGACCCGTGGCAGGCGCAGCACATGATTTCAAACTTGCAGCGGGATAACTTTCCTGCGGATGAAATGCGGCAAACCGTGGCGAATATGAGCGAGGCCACAAAGACGCTTGACGCGCTGATGCGCGAGGGGCGCATCCACCATCCGGGCAATGCGGTCCTGAACTGGATGATTGGCAACGTGGTCGGGCACTTCGACGCCAAGGATAACGTGTATCCGCGCAAGGAACTGCCCGCCAACAAGATCGACGGTGCGGTCGCTCTGATCATGGCGATTGGGTGGTTTGTGCAAAACAAAGAAATGACGGCGGCAACCCCTTGGGACTTGGACCCGGAATTTAGCGTGGTGAGATGATGCTTGGATTTGGCAGGAAAAAGCAGGCTGAGCGGCGCTCCGACGTTACGGCTGTGCAGAGTTCGCCAGAAGCCGCGCAGATTTTCCGGCCTGATCTGTGGGCCATGGTCACCAAGTCGGCGGCGGTCACACCTGACAGCGCGCTTGGTGTGCCTGCGGTTTGGGCTGCGGTCAACTTCATCTCGGGCACGATCGCGGGATTGCCTTTGCAGGTGTATCGCAAGACCCGCGAGGGCCGTGATCGGGTCATGGGGGGCGTTGCACCGATCTTGCACGATGCTGTCAACGAGGAATGCACATCGTTCGATTGGCGAAAATACACGTTCGAGCGCATCCTGACGACCGGGCGAGCTTTTACCTTCATCGAACGGAACACCCAGGGCCGGGTCATGAACCTCTGGCCGTTGGAACCGGAAAAGATGGAGGTCAAGCGCGAAGGCGGGCGTCTGGTCTATATCTACGACAAGGGCGTGCGCTACGCGGCCAGTGAAATTCTGGACCTTTCGTTCATGAAAAAGGCAGATGGCATTGGGCACAAAAGCCCGATCATGTCCAATAAGGCGGTGATTGGCCGTGCCATTGCAGCGACCACATACGGCGAAAAATACTTGAGCGGCGGCGGCGTCCCGCCCTTCGCGGTGACCGGCAACTTTCAATCTGGGGCGGCCTTGAAGCGCGCGGCTGATGATCTTGCGAGTGCCGTTGAAACTGCCGCAGAGGAAAACCGTCTGGCGCTGACTTTGCCCACAGGGCTGGATATAAAGCCAATCGGGGCCGACCCTGAGAAGAACCAGCTTGTCGATACGCAGCGTTTCGACGTTGAGCAGATCGCGCGGATATACAGCATCCCGCCGACTTTCCTGCAAGACCTGACCCACGGCACATTCAGCAACACCGAGCAGCAAGATCTTCATTTCGTCAAGCACACTCTGAAGCGATGGATCGAGCAGGCCGAGCAGGAGATGAACTTGAAGCTCTTTGGCCGGGGTTCCAAGCAATACGTCGAGTTCAATGTCGATGGATTGCTGCGTGGTGATTTCCTGACGCGGATGCAGGGGCATGCGATGGCAATTCAGAACGGCATCGAAACGCCGAACGAGGCACGGAACATTGAAAACAGACCTGCGAAAGAGGGCGGGGACGACCTGATGATTCAGGGCGCGACCGTGCCGATCACTCAACAGCAACAGCCCAACGGAGGCGAAAGCAATGGAATTTGAGGCGCGTGGCAAGCATGTGCGTCTGCCCGCCGAGGCTCGGGCTGACGGTGACGGCATTCTCGTTGAAGGGTATGCCGCAGTTTTCAATGAAGAAACGGACATTGGCGGTTTTTTCCGCGAACGGATCGAGCCGGGGGCGTTTTCCGAGGCCATTGGCCGGGATGACGTGGTGTTTCTGATCAATCACGATGGTCTGCCGCTGGCGCGGACTCGATCGGGCACGTTGACGCTTTCCGAAGATGAGCGCGGCCTGAAAATCAGCACGCGACTTGCGGAAGGTGACCCGGACGTGGCGCGCATTGTCGGCAAGATGAAGCGCGGCGATCTGGACAAGATGAGCTTTGCATTCTGGCCCGATGTCCAGGAGTGGGATGATAGCGGCGACGTGCCGCTGCGCACGATCAAGAAAGCGTCTCTGCACGACGTGTCGATCGTGACCACCCCGGCCTACGACGGGACTGAAATCGGCCTGCGCAGCCTTGAGGCGATGCGCAAAGAGCAGGCCAAGCAGAATTTCAGCGCAGCGCGGTTGCGTATGCGCTTGAAGCGAGACCTCGCCCAGCGAGAGAACGGCTAGGGCCTTCCGCGCCTGAGCCTATCAGCAAGCCGCCTTCGGGCGGTTTTTCATGCTCAACTGAAAGGAAATGTTATGAGCACGATCAAGGAACTGCGTGAGCAGCAGGCGCGGATCGCGACCAACGCCCGCGCGAAATTTGACGAGATCACCGACGACACGACCGAAGACCGTGCTGCGGAGATCGAACGCGAGTTCGACGCCATGATGGCCGAACATGACCAGATCGGCCAGAAGGCCGAGCGTGTAGCCAAGCTGGAACAGGCCGAAAAGGAAATGGAAGAGCGCATGAACGCGCCTGATCCTCGCCGCCCCAACGGCGAAGGCGCAGCCCGTGGTGTCGATGACGGCGATATGCCGGACTATCGCACCGCCTTCCATGCCTATCTGCGCGCCCAAGGCAACGTGGCAGCCATGGACCCGGCAATTCGCGATGCGCTGGAAAACGGGTTTAGTGGCTTGTCCAAGGAAGAGCGCGCCCAAACCACGACCAACGCGGCTGGCGGATACTCGGTGCCGGAAACCATGCTGGAACGCATCATCGTTTCCATGAAGGCATGGGGGCCGATGTGGGATGACAGCCCGTTCACGGTGATCAACACGACTGGCGGCAATGCGATGCCATTCCCGACCGTAGACGATACGGCTGTGACGGCGGGTGCGCATACTGAGGGCGCCACGCTGACCGATGACGGCGGCAAGGATGTGACCTTCGGCACCAAGCAGCTTGACGCCTACGCCTTCGACACCGAATGGCTGCGTGTGTCCAAGGAGCTTGCCGACGACAGCTTCGAGGCGATGGAAACCTTCCTGGGCCGTCTGCTCGGTGAGCGCTTGGCGCGCATCGCCAACTCCAAGCTGACCACTGGCTCGGGGTCGTCCGATGTCGAGGGCATCGTGACCAACGCTGCAGAGGGCAAGGTCGCGGCGGCTACGAACGCCATCACCTATGACGAGATCCTTGATCTTGAGCATTCGGTAAACCGCGCATACCGCCGCAGCCCAAACGCTGGCTACATGCTGTCGGACAGCACGCTGCTTGCCGTTCGGAAGCTGAAGGATGGCGACGGCAACTACCTGTGGCAGATGGGCAATGTTCAGCAGGGCATCCCCTCGACCATCAACGGTCGTCCGTTCTGGGTGAATGACGACATGGCAGGCCTTGGCGATGGCGTGGATTCCAAGGTGATGCTGTTCGGCGATATGTCGGCGTTCTATGTCCGCAAGGTCGGTCAGCCGCTGATCGGCGCGATCCAGGACAAGGACTTCTGGCCCGGCTTCGGCATCGCTGGTTACATCCGGTTCGACGGTGCGCTGTCCGACACCGCCGCCGTCAAGCACATGGCGCTTGCCGCATCTTGATCGGTTTCTTGAGGGGGCGGGATTCTCGCCCCCTTTCCTAAGCCGATGGAGGGTAAAACCATGAAGATTGAACTTTTGATTTCGCGCGCAACCGTTGGGGGTTCGCAGAACCGTGGCGATATTGTCGAGGTTTCGGACACCGAGGCGCAGCGGATGATCGAGGCCGGGCAGGCAAAGCCCGTGCGTCGTGAAAAGCCAGAAACTGCCATTCCGAAGCGTAAGGCAGAAAAGGCGAGCAAGTGATGGAGACGCTGCTTAATCGCACGTCTGATCCTGCAACGGCGCCTGTTGATCTGGACGAGGCAAAATCGCAGTTGAATGTTCTTCATTCCGATGACGATTTTTATATCAGCGGCTTGATCTCTGCGGCTACGGCGGCAGTTGAGGAAATGACGGGGCGGCCCCTGATTACACAGACATGGTCGCTTTCCTTGCGCTATCCGCGCACGCGCATCTACCTTCCCAAAACACCGGCGCAGTCGCTCGACAGCATCACCTACTATGATCGCGATGAGACACAGCAAACCGCCAGCGTTTCGGACTTTCACCTTTTCAGCGATGTTTACCGGGCGTGGGTCGAGCCGAAAGACGGCAAGGATTGGCCTGATGTTTTCGGGCGCCCTGATGCGCTGACGATCAGCTACATTGCAGGCTATGGCGCGGCTTCGGATGTTCCGACGGAGCTGAAGCACGCGATTCTTATGCTGTTGACGCACTGGTATGAAGAACGCCGTGCGGCTTCGGACGCCAGCATGGCAGAGGTTCCGTATTCTGTTGACGCTCTTGTTGGTCTGCATCGCAGAGGATGGGTTGGCGCATGAACCCCGGCAAGCTGAATGAGCGCGCAGCCTTCGATGCCCCCACCGGCGGAACCGATGCGTTCGGCGGCGATACGGTGGGCTGGGGCGAGCAATTCAAGCGCAGCGCGGAATTTATCTACCAGAAGGGCGATGAAAGCGTGCAGGCGGCTCGCTTGGCGGGGCGCAGCATCTACAAGGTGAGGGTGCGCAGCGATAGCGGAACGCGGCAGATCACAACGGACTGGCGTATGCGCGACTTGCGGCGCGGGCTTCCCAGCGGAGTAACCGGCGATACGCTTCCCGGCACGCGCTACAACGTGCGCGAGGTGGACGCCATCACCGATCGCAAGTGGGTCTATCTCGTGGTTGAGGCGGACGGGTCATGAGCGTGAATATGAAGGTCGATGGTTTCCGCGATCTGGAAAAGTCCCTTGCCGATCTGCCGCGCAGCACGTCCAAGGGCGTTGCGCGGCGGGCGATGAAAAAGGAACTGGCGCCGGTGGCCGACATGGCGAACGCCTTTTGGCCCGGATCGGCGGATGATGTTTTCAAGATTACGTCAAAACTGGCGAAGGGCCAGATGAGTGACAGCGAAATGGAGCGCGGGCCGTCGATCCTGAACCTGTTCGTCGGGGCACCGGGGGGCGCGCAAGGCACGCCCGAGGCGCACCTGATCGAGTTTGGCACCGGGCCACGCTACCACCAGTCGGGCAAATATGTCGGCGCAGTCAGCCCGACGCCGATGCTGCAACCAGCATGGGATGCGAACAAAAGTCAGATGTTTGAGGGGCTTGGCAAGCGCCTTTGGGATGAGATTGAAAAGACAGTGGCCCGGCGGGCCAAGAGGGCGGCTAAGTGATGGAAGAACACCTCTACACCCTGCTTTCCGGCGCTGTCAGCTTCCCGGTGGCGTGGAATACGCTGGGCAGCGGCACCAGCACCCCGCGCGCCTCGATGTATCGCACCAGTGGCGTGCGCGATATGCACACGCAAGGGCTGGGGCTTATGCAGGGCCGGGTGCAAATCGACTGCTACGGCGCGACCTATGCCGAGGCCATCGGTGCCAGCCGCGACATTCGCGCGGCGCTTGAGGGATACAAGAGCGGGCCGATCGAGGGCGCGTTCCTCGACAGCATCCGCGACCAGTTTACCGATGACGCGCAGCTTCTGCACCGCGTCTCGCTGACCTTCTCGATTACCTATCGAGATTAACCGCCGGGGCTTCCGGCAATCCCAAACTGCTGAAAAGGAGAAATCGCCATGGCGACCAAGCAGCGTATTGTCTACGGGGCCACGACCGAATGGTCGGACGATTCAGGCACCACATGGACTTCAATCCCCGAGGTCAAGGGGCTTATCGTTCCCGAAACCCAGATCGAATATCAGGACGCCACCAGCCTCGACAGCACGGGCGGCTTTCGTGAGTTCATTCCCGGCCTGAAGGATGCAGGCGAAATCACCATTCCCTGCGGCTACACCTCGACGGCATACGAGGACGCCGAGGGCTATCGCAGCGCCGGGACGCTGATTGACTTCAAGACCGAGCTGCCGCTGGAAACGGGGCAGAGCACCACCGGCGACACTTTCGAGTTCTCCGGCTACGTTTCGCCCGCGCTGGAAACCAACGACATCGGCGACATCATCGCCCTGAACCTGAATATCCGCACCAGTGGCGCGGTCACGTTCACGAAGGGCAGCTGATGATTTCCGGAGTGACGATTGATGTGGGTGGGACATCCGAGACGTTCCGGATGACCACCCGCGCCATGATGGCGATCGAGGATCATTTCGACAAGGGGCTGGTCGAGGCGCTGCATGGCTTGGAGGAAGGCTTCAAGATCCGTGATCTTGTGCGTCTGCTTTCCGAATGCGCGAACGATGGCAAGGGCGTCGATATGGATCGCGCGTCCGAGATCGTGGACGAACTTGGCGTCACGCGCGCCGGCGAGGTGCTGGGCGAAGTGTCGGAGGCTGCGTTCCCTGAGGCAAAGGGCCAGCCCACAAAAAACGGGAAGAGGGCGGCTCGGTCGAAATAGACTGGTCCGCCCTTTTCAGGGATTGGGTTCTGGCGGGGCAGGAACCTGCCAGTTTCAGGGACGTCACATTGCGAGAATTCGGCGTGGTCATCGATGCTGCCACGCTGCGCGATGCGCGCCTTGCATGGCAGTCGGCCCAATACGTGCGTTTCGCCTACCACCGCCCGAATGACATGCCGGAGCAGCCCGGAACCGGCCCGCCAGAGGGCACACAGTCCGAGGCAGACGCTGCCTACGTGCGCGCCTGGATGAAGGCAATGCACAGCGCGTCAAGGGGGAACAATGGCAGTTGAAATTGGCGCCCTGCGCGCAATGCTGAGCCTCGACAGCGCAGCCTTCGACAAGGGGGCCAAGCGCGCGAAGGCGTCCATGAATGGCCTGCAGAGGTCTCTGACCAATGCCGCCGACAAGATGAAGTCGGTTGGCCGCGCGATGACGACGCGTGTCACGGCCCCGCTGGCTTTGGCTGCTGGCGCGGCTGTTCGGTCGTCGCTCAAGACGGTGGATGCTCAGGCCAAGATGGCGCAATCGCTGGATACCACGGTCGTCAGCATCCAGAACTTGACGCGGGCCAGTGATCTCGCCGGGATATCGCAGGAAGACCTGAACGGCTCTCTGCGGCGGATGACCCGGCGCATATCGCTGGCGGAGGATGGCACCGGCGCTGCGGTCGACGCGTTCGAACGGCTTAACCTGTCCGCTTCCGACCTGGCCGACCTGCCAGTCGATAAGCGAGTGGAGATCATCACGAGGCGCATTCGGGAGATGATCCCGGAGGCGGAGCAGGCTGGCGTTGCGTCCAAGGTGTTCGGCGACAAGACCGGCCTTGCGATAATGCGGCTTGACAGTGACGTCATCGCTCAGGCGACCGAGGAAATCCGGAAGTTCGGCGTTGGCGTCAGCGATGTGGATGCCGACAAGATCGAGGCGGCAAATGATGCGATGTCGTCGATCGGCCTGGTCACTCGTGGTCTTTCCAACCAGTTGACAGTCGCCTTGGCTCCCGTGCTTGAAACCGTTGCCAAGCGGATCGCCGAGGTAGCCGGGTGGTTTAGCGATCTGTCGCCGAGGATGCAGCGACTCGTTGGCGTGTCCGTGGCCGTCGCAGCTGCTATTGGCCCGCTGGCAATCGCGCTGGGGTTCGTTGCGGCTGGCATGGCGGCAATGGCATCGCCGATCGGCCTGGCCGTTCTGGCGTTCGGTGCCGTCGCTGGCGCCGCGGCTTATGTCGCGACGCAGTGGGATAAGCTGAAAGATCGCTTTCCGGTGCTAGAGCGCATTGCTGGCCTCGGCGCTGAAATCAAAAAGAATTGGGAAAACCTGCCAGCGATCAAGTGGGCGCTTTTGATACCGGCGCTCCGTTGGGCGAAATTCATCCCTGGCCTTCGCTGGGCCGCGTTCATTCCTAAACTGTCTTGGGCGGCCCTGAAAGTTATCCCAGGCATTGGATGGGTCGCGCTGGCCGGGTCTTTGGCGTGGTCAGTTCTGGTCAAGAAAATTGAGTGGAACGGTTGGATTCCTAAAGTTCATTGGGCGGACTGGATACCGACAATAGTTTGGAGCGACTTTATCCCAGACATTGATTGGGGTGCTATCTTCAATTCTGGCGGCAGGCTCCATGAACAAGGGCGTCGGCTTGGTCGTGATCTTGGCGCGGGTATCTCCGGTGGTTTAATGACCACTCTGCCATCATCGGAGACCGACGTTCGCGGTTATCTCAACAGCCTAGAGGGCGCGGCCCGCGCCGAGTCCGAAACGCAATCACCTTCGAAAGTTTGGATGCGCATCGGGCAAGATCTGATGGATGGTCTCGGACTTGGCATCGAGGCGCGCGCGCAGAACGCGGCCGAGTCGGCGGCGGCGGCGGCACAACGAGTGTCTGATGCGGCGGGGGCGGCCTCGCCTGCGCTTGGTCTGCTGCCCGATCAAATAAGTGACGCAGCGAACGCGACGTCCGGGCTGAATAATCGTTTGGCCGGGATGTTCTCTAGCGCCTTGCGAGGGGCGAAATCTTTCTCTGATTTCTTGAGCAATATCGTCACGCAGCTTGGCGACATGCTTATCAACAGCGCTTTCCAGAGCTTGTTCAGCGGTCTTGGCGGCGGCGGTGGCGGAGGCTTCTGGAGCAGCCTGTTTGGCGGCATCGGCAGCAACGCGACCGGCACGAACAACTGGCGCGGCGGCCTGACGAGCGTGAACGAGCGCGGCGGCGAGATCATGAACTTGCCTCGGGGCACGCAGATCATTCCGCATGACATTTCCAAGCGCATGGCGGATGGCGGCGGTGGCGGCGCTCAAACCATGAACTTCAATATCAATGTAGATGGCGCGAACGGCGACCAGCACGTCATTGATCTTGTCGGGCAGGGCGTCCGCGAAGGGCTTGGTCAATACGACCGCCAGCTTCCTGGCCGCGTCAAGCAGATCAATCGAGACCCGAGGCGCAAGTAATGGCCGCATCATACCCCATTTCGCTGGCCGACTTCCTGGACGGTCTGCC
>Ga0207414_1001113_pt1 | contig 10351 bp, 12 predicted proteins | sample PonA231FremontCA_2_FD_187269 | JGI IMG/M metagenome (GOLD analysis project Ga0207414, IMG submission 187269) | Marine sediment microbial community from Fremont, CA, USA - Pond A23 Sediment 1 (SPAdes) | ecosystem: Environmental > Aquatic > Marine > Unclassified | place: USA: Fremont, California... | reverse complement strand
GAGCCATCGGGCATGATACTGACGTCCCACGCGGCGATTTCCTCGGGCAGCGCGGGGCGGCCCAGCCCGAAATCGCCATCGGCCTCGGCATCGCTGGCCACCGCGGCGGCGATGAGCATGGAATCGATGTTGCCCTCGGCCTGCGCCAGCGTGTCGGCATTCTGCGGCATCGGGACGACATTGCGATCGGCAAAATTGTAGGCGCCTGTCAGCAACGCCGCCGCCGCGACGGTGAGCGAGCCGTAAAGCTTAAGAGATTTCGACATTTTCGGCCTCCCCGTCGGACTTGACCCACCAGGTCTGAATGCAGTTGTTGTGATAGATCGAGTTTTCACCGCGCACGTCGCGCAGCGCGTCCTTGGTCGGCTGGACGTACCCGGTTTCATCCATGGCGCGCGATTGCAGCAGCATTTCCTCGCCGTCCCAGACGTGATCGAGGTAGAAACGCGTCACCGCCTTGCCCTGCGGATCGGCGGCCAGGCGTGCCTGCTGCCAGGTCTTGCCGCCATCGACGGTCACGTCCACGCGGGTGATCTTGCCATGGCCGGACCAAGCCAGCCCGGTGATGACCAATGGCCCGGGGCCGTGCGTGATCGGCGATTGCGGCGAGGGCGAGGTGACAACCGACTTGGCGTCCATCACCCATGTCCACTTGCGCGACGTTCCATCCTCCAGCGTGTCGGTGTACTTGCTGGTTTCCTCGCGGCTTTCGACGGGGCCGTCCGTGATTTCGACCCTGCGCAGCCACTTGACCCACATGTTGCCTTCCCAGCCCGGCACGACCAGGCGCACGGGGTAGCCATGCTCCTTGCGCAGGGCCTCGCCATTCGCCTTGAAGGCCACCAGCACGTCATCCATCGCCTTTTCCAGGGGGATGGACCGGCCGTTGGAGGAGGCATCGGCGCCTTCGACATAGACCCACTTGCCCTCGGTCTGAACGCCCGCCTCTTTCAGCAGGGTGCCGAGAGGCACGCCGGAATATTCCATGTTGTGGATCATCCCGTGGGTGAACTGCGCGCCGTTGAGTTGCGCGCCTGCCCATTCCATGCCGGTATTGGCGGCACATTCACAGAAATACACCTTGTTCACGCGCGGGAACCGTTCCAGATCCTCGTAGGTGAAAACCAGCGGCGTATCGACCAACCCGTTTATCATCAGGCGGTAATCTTCCTTGCGCAGTTCGATCGCGCCGGAGTGGTGGCGCTCGAATGCGCAGCCCTGGGGTGTGATCGTGCCGTCAAGCGCGTGGATCGGGGTGAAGTTGATCGAACTGATCGTGTCGGCGGTGAGCCATTCCACGTTGCGCCGCACCACATCCGATTCAAACCGGATCGGCGTGCCGTAGGGCGCCGCATCCACCGGATCGCCCAGGCCCTGCGCCCAGGGCTGCAACTCGGTAATGAGGGGATCGGGGCCCGCGGCCCTTGCCATGGTGGCCCCGGCCACCGCACCCCCTGCTGCCAGCGCCCCCTTGAGCACGGCGCGCCGCGAGGGCTTTTTGCCATTGAAGCTGACCGTCATCCGTCTTTGCCTCCTATCAGATCATCAAATTCGTTTACATGAATTTGATGGGTCGAGCAATTCAAATCCGGATCGGGGCACTGGGCCTCGCGCCGGGGTTCGGTTCGGGCTTGCGCCCGTGATCAGGTGCCGGACACCTTGACACTGTCGTTGGGCGCGACGGACACGTTGCCCTGCTTGCGGATATGGCTTTCGACCACATCCCAGATCGGCGGTCCCTCGGTCCCTTCGTTGACGCTGGCCCAGCCGGCGACAACGTAGGTTTTCGACGGATCGATCTGTTCGCCGGTGCTCAGCAGGGTCATGTCGCTGATGCGTTCGCCCTGCTTCTTGGAAATATCGATCCGGTAGCCCAGGCCGCCGACACGCACCATGTCGCCACCCTGCTGGTAGTACGGGTCGGGGTTGAACAGGTTGTCGCCCACGTCCTCGAGCACGACCTTGATGAATTCGCCGGTCATCTCGGTCCGGTAGGCCTCGGGATAGGTCATCGAGGTGACGTTGAAGATGTCCTCGCGGGTGATGTCTTGGCCCGGCAGCAGGCTGGGCCCCCAACGCACGCCGGGGGACATCGCGATGTCGGCCTCGCGCTCGGACAGGAGCGCGTCGCAGATCAGGTCATCCCAGGTGCCGTTGAAGTTGCCGCGGCGGTACAGAAGGCTGTCGGTCTGGCCGATCACCTCTTCCAGCTCGGCCTTGAACGGCGCGCGCTGCTCGTCGATCAGGGCGGCGACATCCGTGTCGGGCTCGATCACGTCCGAGAACACCGGGATCAGCTTGTGACGGAAGCCCATCATCCGCCCGTCGCGCACATCCAGGTCGACGCGGCTGACGAACTTGCCGTTGGACCCGCTGGCGATCAGGATCGTATCGCCGACCAGCACCGGCTCGGGCAGGGCATCATGGGTGTGGCCCGTCAGGATCACGTCGATGCCCTTGACCTTGCCTGCCATCTTCTTGTCCACGTCGAAGCCGTTATGGGACAGGCACACGACCAGTTCGGCGCCCTGACCGCGGACCTCGTCCACCATGGCCTGCATGTTCTCGTCACGGATGCCGAAGCTGTAGTCGGGGAACATCCAGCCGGGGTTGGCGATCGGCATGTAGGGGAACGCCTGCCCGATCACGGCGATCTTGACGCCGCCGCGCTCGAAGAACTTGTAGGGCGCGAATTCGGCCGCGGGCTCGTCCCACATCTTGTCGAAGATGTTCTGGCCAAGCGCGGCAAAAGGCAGATCGGCGACGATGTCGCGCACCCGTTCCTGACCGAGGGTGAATTCCCAGTGGAAGGTCATCGCGTCGGGGTTGAGCGCGTTCATCACGTTGACCATGTCCTGGCCTTCGGTGTGATAGCAGGTGTAGGAGCCGTGCCAGGTGTCGCCGCCATCCAACAACAACGCATCGGGGCGGTCGGCGCGGATCGAGTTGATGACGGTCGCCACGCGGTCGAGGCCGCCAACGCGGCCGTATTCGCGCGCCAGCGAGGTGAAATCGTTATAGGTCAGCGCGTAATGCGAGGGGCTGCCATCCTCGATACCGTAAAGGCGGCGGAAATCGGCGCCGGTGACGTGGGGCACCTCGCCCTTGTTGGGGCCGACACCGATATTGACCTCGGGTTCGCGGAAATAGATCGGCTTGAGCTGAGCGTGGATGTCCGTGACGTGGATCAGCGAGACATTCCCGAACGTGTCGAAGTCCAGCAGTTGATCCTGCGTCAGCTTCTGCTGCGCGGCCAGCCGGCCCCACTGACCAAACCCGGATGCGCCATAAAGGGCGGAAGCCGCCATGCTGACCTGAAGAAAATCGCGGCGTGAGATCATGTCCCGAAGCTCCAACGTAGTAAAGAAGTTTATGTGATCCCCGGCCGGGCGCCATGTCGGCGGCCCGGACGGGCACGTTTGTCGCCGGGCGCGTCACGCGACGCCCGTGATGGCGACGTGCCGGGGGCCGTTATCTGCCCCCGGCAAATGGCCTTAGTTGCGCACAGACGGCCCTTCGACCGACAGGCCATTGCCGCGGCTGGCGACATACAGCTCGAGCGCGACGAAATCGTCGCTGCCGGGCTTGAAGGTTTCGGCCCGCGTGTCGCGCACGCAGCCCTTGAAACGCGCGTGAACGGTGTTCAGCTTGGCGTTCTTGAGGCGGTAAGTCGGGAACCCGTTGATCTGGCCCTGGCTGAGGTGGTCGGCGCGGATCATGTTGCCGTAGTTGTCCTCGTGGCAGTTGGCGCAGCTCAGTTCAAGTTGCCCTGTGCGGGTGTAGTAGAGTTCCTTGCCCGCCTCCCACATGTCGCGTGCCGGGCCGTCGATGGCCACGTCCACGGGCATTCCGCGCGATTGCACGGCGATAAGAGCCTCCATGTTCGCCATCTGGCCACTGGTGTAGCCATAGGGGTCGGCGCCCATGTTGTTCTCGCGGCAGTCGTTGACCTGCATCGCGACGGTTTGCACCTCGCCGGCCGTCTCGTCCCACTTGGGATAGGTGGCGCGCACGCCCTTCATGCTGGAGGGGTCTTCGTGGCAGGTGGCGCAGGACTTGCCCTCGGACCCTTCGACCTTGTTCCACTGGGCGCGACCCTCATCAACGAAGATCATCCCCGAGTTGTCGAAATCGTCCATTTGCAGGGCCTGGGTTTCGTCCGCCCGGAAGTGCCAGCCAGACATGATCGTCGGAAGCACGCCGTCCAGGTGGGCGGGTGGCTCTGCCTTGGTCGTCATCTCGATCTCGCCATTGACGACAAGGGTGTCATCGTCGGGATCAGCCGAAACCAGCCCGGGAACCGAGAAAAGCACTGCGGCCATTGCCGTCATTGCATTGAATTTCATTTAGTTTCCTCCCTTGGGTCGCCCGGCCCCGCGGGACCGCGGGGCACGGGTGCCTTTTGATTATATGCCGATCACGCCATCGCCACGGACTTGGTCTCGGTATAGACCGAGCCGTCGTCGTCGTGCCAGGTAAAGACCATGTCGCCCGCTTCGGGAATCTTTGCCTCGAACTCGAAATAGGGGTTGGTCGAGATCGCCGGCTCCATCTTGACGTCGATGACGTTGGTGCCGTTGAAGTCACAGGTGAAGCGATGGATGATCGAGCGCGGGATGACGTTGCCGTCGCTGTCCTTGCGTTGTCCCGATTCCATCTTGTGGCTGATCAGCGTCTTGATGGTCACCACTTCGCCGGCTTCAGCCGAACGGGGCGCCTTGACGCGGGGTCGAACTCCAGATGCCATTTGGTATCTCCTCTATTAGCCGCCGCAGCCGCCGATTGTCACTTTCACTTCCGAGCTGGCGCGCGCGAAGCTGCCATCGGCCAGCTTCGCGATGGCGACGACCTCTTGGGTGCCGGCCAGGCGGATGCGGGTCGATGCGGTCTGGGAACCGGCCAGCGGGCCGAAATTGAATGTCGCCACGCCCGGTGTCGGGTTGCCCATGGCCAGCACCATGACGGCGCTGGCGCCCTCGGCGCTGACCGTGATCGGAACCGTGTTGCCGTTTTCCGCGATCTCGGGCGCGGTCAGGGTCACGCCGCCCTCGGCCACGTCGGCGCCGCCGGTAAATTCGGTGATTGCGTCCTCGGACGCCGCGTTGACCCGGAAGGGCAGCACCGTCATCGCCGCGGCCCCCAGCCCAAGCGCCAGCGTATCGCGTCTTGAGAATTCCATGTTCGTCTCCTTGCTCATTTCAGTCAGGATCACTCTTCCTTCAGGGTTGTCAGGAAAGCGACCACATCCTCGATCTGCTGCGCGGACAGCAGCGGATCCAGCGGCCCGTCGGGCGCCTTGCCGGTGTAGCCATTACCGGGGCGGGTGAAGCCATCGGTCTTGTAATAGGCCGGCATCATGCTGCCCGGAAAGGTTTTCTTGGCATTGCTCACGATGCCGCGCAGATCTGCCTCGCTCCAGCGGTCGCCAGCGCCATCAAGGATCGGTCCCACCTCGCCATGGAAGGGAGCCTCGTCGAGCGCCGATACCTCGTGGCACGAGATGCAATTGCCCAGCGACTTGGTCTTCATGATCTTCGCGCCGTTTTCGGGGTCGCCCTTCTGTCCGGTCAGCGACTGCGTCACCGCGCCATAATCATCGAATGTCAAATCCGAGGGCGCGACCGGGTTGGCCAATGCCGTGCCGGCAACGAAAGTCGCCGCCAGTGTCAGTGTTGAAAGCTTCATGTTTCCTCCCATGGCTAACGGTTCTTGCTGTGGTTAGCTCGGTATACAGTAGTTCACGCCGGGTCGTTAACGCAACAACAAATTCACGTAAATGAATTTCAAAATCCGTCACCGCCGCCCCGGTGCGGCGGTATTATTGTGCCGCCATTCTGGCGACATATTTCTGAAACGGCTCATCCCCCTCATATCGTTTCTCTTTTACCCAACGCAGCATGGCCATCGTGGTACCCTTGCCAAAGGCGCCCGGCATCACCGCGACAGCGGCCTGCGCGGCGGACCGCCCCTGTTCGACCTGTTCGGGAAAGAACATGAAGGTGGGCGTGAACATGAGCGCCCACTTCCGCGCCATGCGTTTCTCGGGCAGGGATTCGCCGTCGAAGTCGGTGATCTCGACATCCCCGAACATGTTCATCTGAACGACGAAGAAATTGTCGCGGATATAGGCTTCGACCTGTGGATCGGGAAACACCTCCTCGTGCATCTTGCGGCAGTAGATGCACCCGCGCTGTTCGACGATGATCGCCAGGCGCTTGCCCTCGGCGTTGGCCTCGTCGAGATCCTCGCGCAGATCCTTGAAGGTGTTGCGCATCCAGTCGGTCTTGTGCAGGCCGTCGTCGCCCATCATGGTCTCGGCCCCCGCCGGAAGCGCGAACGCCACCATCATGGCAAATACTGCAACCAGTCGTTTCATGTCTTGTCCTTCCTCTTTGTCTGTTGCGCGGCCGGGCGGCGTCAGATCCTGCTGAAGACCGGAAAGGTGTCGAGCATCCAGATGGCGATCTCGTTGACGCGGTTGGTCACCAGCAGGATCGCGAACACGATCAACAACAGCCCCATCGCCTTTTCCACCTTTGGCAGATGCCGGCGAAAGCGCCCGACAAAGCGCATAAACGGCTTGATGAACATCGCCGCCACCACGAAGGGCAGCGTCAGGCCCACCCCGAATACCAGCAGCAGCCCGACCCCCCGCATCGCGGTTTCCTCGAAGCTGGCGGTCATCACCACCGCGCTGAGCACCCCGCCGACACAGGGCGTCCACCCCGCGGCGAAGGCCAGCCCCACCACGTAGGAGCCCAGCACCGACATGTTGGCGGTATCGCCCGCTTCCATCTGGAACTGGCGGTTGAGAAACCCGATCCGTATCACCCCGAGGAAATGCAGCCCCATCAGCGCGATGATCGCCGCCGCGGCGAGGCGGAATTCATCCTGGTAGGCGCGGAACGCCTGGCTGACGGAAAAGGCCGCCGCCCCGAGCAGCACGAAGACGGTGATGATCCCCAGCGAGAACATCACCGAGGACAGCAACGCGCGGCGGCGTATGTCCGCCGGCAGTTGGCCGGCCTCGTTGAGCGCGGCCATGCCCGAGCCCGCCATGTAGCTGAGGTAGAATGGAACGATCGGCAGGATGCACGGCGAAAAGAATACGATCAGCCCCCCGGCAAATGCGCTCCAGAGTGATACGTCCATCCAGCGTCTCCTTGAAACATTAACATATTCATATTAGGTTTTGTGAAAGTAATGCGTCAATCGGAAACCCCAATGAATACCAGCGCCCCGTTTCGTCGCCTTGTCGCGACCCTTTTGATCGGTTTTGCTGCGCTGTCGCTGCCGGCGACGGCCAAGGCGGTGGAGCTGATCATGGTGGAGCAGGAAGGCTGCCACTACTGCATCGCGTGGAAGGAAAAGCTCGGGCCGATCTACCCCAAGACGGAGGCGGGCAAGTTCGCGCCGCTGACGATGGTGGATATCGACGAAGGCGCGCCGGAAGGGGTCACGTTCAAGACGCCTGTCGTTTACACCCCGACATTCATCCTGGTCGAGGATGGCCGGGAACTGGCCCGCATCGAAGGTTACCCGGGCGAGGATTTCTTCTGGGCGATGCTGGAGAAGATACTGGCGGACAAGGCCGGGTTTCACGGTGCGGGCTAAGGCGCGACGGTTCCACCTTACATGGAACGTCAGTTTCGCGTTATAACCCGCTGAACGGATCGTCAGAACAGCTTCGCGGCCCCGGTTGGGGCAACAGACCAAGAAGCGAGCGATTGAAAGACGGGGAACAGCACCAGTGACACTGCCGGTATTCACTGAATCCATCACGTCCGAAGAGATGGACAGAATCGTGGACAACGCCACGATCGCATCCAATTTCCTCAAGGCGGTCAGCCACGAGGGCAGGCTGATGATCCTGTGTCACCTGATCACCGGCGAGAAATCCGTCACCGAACTCGAAGAGTTGCTATCGGCGCGCCAGGCGGCGGTCAGCCAGCAGCTGTCGCGGTTGCGGCTGGAGGGGCTGGTGATCCCGCGGCGCGAGGGCAAGACGATCTATTACCGGTTGGCCGATGACCGTCCCAAGCGTATACTTGAACTGGTCTATGATCTGTTCTGCACCGACGCCCGGGTGCGCGAACAGGCCGGGATGCAAGACTGAGCCGCGCGTGGCGATGCGGCGGGGGAGAATGCGATGTTCGACTGGATTGGCGACAACACTGTAGTGGCCCTTATCGGTCTGTTGAGCGGTATGGCCCTGGGGCTGGCCGCGCGTCTGGGCCGGTTCTGCACCATGGGCGCGATCGAGGATCTGCTTTACGGCAACTCCGACATCCGCATGCGCATGTGGATACTGGCGATCGGCCTGTCCGTGATCGGGGCATTTTCCCTGATGGCGACCGGGCTTCTGGAGCCGGACTTGTCGTTCTACCTGTCGATCCGGTGGATGCCGCTGGTGTCGATCCTGGGCGGGCTCATGTTCGGTTACGGCATGGCGTTGGCGGGCAATTGCGGGCTGGGCCATATCGCGCGGCTGGGCGGGGGCGACATGCGCTCGTTCGTGATCGTGCTGGTGATGGGCGTGGCGGCCTATTTCGTGATGTCGGGTCCGCTGGCCGCGCTGCGCGCCTCCATCATCGCCCAGCAAGATGTCATCAACGAGACGCCGCCGGGATTTGCCCACATGATATCGGCAATGACCGGCGGATCGGTGCCCCTGATCGGGATGGTTCTGGGCGCGCTGATCACGCTCGGGGCGCTGTCCTCGCGCCGGTTTCTGGCGCAGCCGGGGGCGATCGCGTGGTCGGCCGTGGTGGCACTCGGCATCACGGCGGGCTGGGCCGGCAGCTACTGGGTGGCGACGACAGGGTTCACCGATATGCCGGTGGTCTCGCACAGCTTTTCGGCCCCGGTGGGCGAGTCGCTGCTTTATCTCATGACCGGATCGGCGCGCGAGCCTTCGTTCGCCGTGGGGTCGGTCGTGGGGGTCGCGTTCGGGGCGTTCGTCGGATCCTTGTTCAAGGGGCATTTCCGGTGGGAAGCCTGCGAAGATCCGCGCGAGTTGCGCCGCCAGATCACCGGTGCCGCCCTGATGGGCGTGGGCGCGGTTCTGGCGCTTGGGTGCAGCATCGGCCAGGGCGTCAGCGCGTTCTCGGTTCTGGCCTTCTCGGCGCCCGTGACCTTCCTTGCCATCTTTGCCGGGGCGGCCTTCGGCTTGCGCCAGTTGATCGAAGGGTTCCAGCCGGCCGAGTGATCCGTGCGATCCATCAGTACGACCCGCACCAACCTGACAGGCGACCAGGGGCGCGCGCGCAACGCTTGATTCGGGGCATCATTCCGGGGTAGTATCGCCGGATGGCGCGCCAAGACGCCAATCACGAGCAGCAAGGCCAGAACCGCAGATCGCAATGCGCCCGGGGTGAATGGGAGAATTCCCTTATCCTTAAACCCTTTGGTGATTATCGGCAGATACCTGTCGGGGCATGGCCACGGATAACAGGCGACGACGATGACCCCCGACACGGAACAGTTCCTTAGCCGGTCGATGCGCCATCTGGCGGCCCTGCGCGACAGCGGCCCCGCCCCCGCGAAGACCACCGCCCCCTTTCCCGAAGGCTGGTTCGACCTGCCGCAGGAGGCGCTGTCGGATCTGGGCGCGATGATGTTTCTTGCCGCGCTCAATCGCTTTCACGCGCCGCGAACCCTGCCGGAAGCTCTGGCGCAGTTCGAACCGCCGCTGCGGCTGCGCCAGTACCGCATCTTCCGCTCGGGCGGCTATCCCCGCGCATTCATCACGTGGGCCGGGCTGAATCGAACGGCCGAACGCCGACTGGCGGTGGATCACCTGCCGCTGCGCGCGCCGGACTGGAACTCCGGTGGCTCGAAATGGGTGATCGACCTGGTCGCACCGTTCGGGCATGTGGATCAGCTCCTGCGCATGCTGGCGCGCAACCGCACCGAAACACGCCTGCGGACGCTGTGGCACAACCGCGCCGGCACCCGCTACCGCGTTGTCGAATGGACCCGCCCGAACCACGATGCGGCGGTCTCGGTCACCTCGTACGGAAAAGGGCAGTTCGCCAAGCTGCTGGACGGAAGGGATTGAACCATGGGGGCCCCCACCATCGGCGGAGACACCAGCGGAGCGGTTACCGAGGGCAGCGGCGACATCGTCACCGGCGACCTTGACGATACAGGCCCTCTCAGCGGCAATGACGACGACACCTGGACGATCTCCGGCGCGGCCAGTTACGGCGCTGCCACAATAGATCCGGAGACGGGTGAATGGGCCTATGACCTGGACGACAGCAACCCGGCGGTGCAGGCGCTCGACGATGGCGAGACCATGGACGACGTATTTACCGTTCTGTTGGTCGATGACGACGGGGGAACGGAC
>Ga0207414_1001112_pt1 | contig 10357 bp, 8 predicted proteins | sample PonA231FremontCA_2_FD_187269 | JGI IMG/M metagenome (GOLD analysis project Ga0207414, IMG submission 187269) | Marine sediment microbial community from Fremont, CA, USA - Pond A23 Sediment 1 (SPAdes) | ecosystem: Environmental > Aquatic > Marine > Unclassified | place: USA: Fremont, California... | reverse complement strand
ATGCTTAGCATTGATGTCGTCTGGTTTTACGCCTTCAGGTAAACTGAATGATCGTTGGAATGAACTGTAAGAAAACTCTCTTCTTAAGAAATTGTCGTTTTCATCTTTTTTCTCGTCTTTATCTTCTTTTTCAGAAGAAATAACCAGAACATTATTCTGCACATTCACGTTGAAATCCTTCTTATTCAAGCCTGGTGCCGCAAGTTCAATTACGTATTCATTCTGCTTTTCTCTAACGTTTACATCCGGTACACTTGGATTGCTTTCAAAATCAAAGAAGTCTTTCAAGAACTCATCGTCTTCAAAACCTGGTAAAAATCGTTTATTTCTTAACATTGGTATCATAGTACAACCCTCCTTTTATTTTAGTTCGACATAATATTTTAGAATTTCTTTATCTTCTTATCGAAATTCCACTTAGAAATTTTCAAATGCTATGCCAAAGGGATACCACCCATTTTTTGTGACAAGTTGACTGTTTAAAACACAATACACATGACTTGTTGTCACGTAAAACCTATTTTACCTTGAATAATTAGCAGAATAAACTCCATTTTTCTCTTGTTACCTCTTACAATCCTGAATAATTTTGTTTACATTTAAGAGCAAAACAGAAAACATAGAACGCTAAACAACAAAATATATGAACATCTACCTTGATTATAATGCAACCACTCCCATTTACAGGGAAGTAAGAGACCAAATGCTTCCTTATTTAGACAAGTATTTTGGCAATCCCTCCAGTATGCATGAACAAGGAACCCAAACCAAGAAAGCTATTGAAAAAGCCCGTCAACAATTGGCTGAATTAATCAATTGTTCTCCCCAGGAAATTATCTTCACAAGCGGCGGCACAGAATCGAACAATTATGCCATTAAGGGAATTGCTTTCGCCCGCCAAACGTCAGGAAACCATATCATAACTTCGCAAATAGAGCACCCTGCGGTAATGGAAGTATGCAAATATCTTGAAAAAAATCAATTCCGGGTTACGTATCTTCCCGTAGACAAATATGGAATAGTCGATCCGAAAGAAGTAGAACAGGCGATCACCCCGGATACTATTCTAATCAGCATTATGCATGCAAATAACGAGATAGGCTCTATTCAGCTGATAGATGAAATTGGGCAAATCGCAAAAAAACACAACATAACGTTTCACACTGATGCCGCTCAAAGCTGTGGTAAAATCTCCATTGACGTGCAGAACACATCAGTTGACCTGCTTTCCGTGGCCGGTCATAAACTTTACGCGCCCAAAGGCATTGGTGCGCTTTTTATCCGGAATGGCATTGAACTTGAAAAAATGATGCACGGAGCCGACCACGAAAGAAATATGCGTCCGGGCACGGAGAATGTGTTAGAAATTGTTGGCCTCGGAAAGGCGTGTGAAATTGCCAAAAGAAACCTGACAAGTAATCAAAAAACAATGAAGAACACGCGGGACTTACTTTATGAGAATTTGATTGAGGAGGTTCCCGAAATTCACCTGAACGGGCATCCCGAAAAAAGATTACCGAATACTTTATCTGTCAGTTTTCCCGGCATTGAGGCGAATCTGATACTAAACGAATTAACAGAAAAAGGCATTGCAGCCTCTGCAGGAGCTGCCTGTCATACAGACGACATTGATATTTCTCCTGTGCTCAAAGCGATTGGTCTGGAAGAAAACAAAGCAATGGGCACGCTTCGTTTTTCTACAGGAAAACATACCACTGAAGAAGAAATTCAACAGGCATCAGATATCATTGCACATATTGTTAATTCATTCCATCCTTCGGAAAATTCAACATTTTCCAGTGGAACAAATACCACTATCAAACTAACTTATTTCACCCAGGGCATGGGGTGTGCCTGTAAACTTCGTCCACAAGAGCTGGAAAAAATATTGAAAAACATTCCCCTTTCCAATGATCCGAACATTCTTATAAACACCAAAGACTCGGATGATTCTGCAGTTTACAAAATCAATGAAGAAACGGCTATTGTTCAAACCCTGGATTTTTTCACACCAATTGTTGATGATGCTTATGCTTTCGGGGAAATTGCAGCAGCTAATGCATTAAGCGATGTTTATGCCATGGGAGCCACTCCCCTTTTCGCTTTGAATATAGTGGGTTTTCCATCTGGTCGTTTGCCAATGCACATTTTAGAAAAAATATTACAAGGAGCAGATGACAAAGCAAAGGAAGCGGGAATAAGTGTACTCGGAGGCCACTCTGTTGAAGATCATGAACCTAAATTTGGAATGGTAATAACCGGAAAAGTTCATCCGGAAAAAATACTAACCAATGCAGAAGCTGGCGAAGGAGATAGTATTATATTAACAAAACCTGTTGGAACAGGCATTCTGGCCACTGCTACGAAGAGAAATTTAACAAGCTCAGAAACAATCAACAAACTCATACAAATTATGAGCGAATTGAACAAAACGGCAGCGGAAATTCTGCAAAACTATCCCGTAACAGCCTGCACTGACGTTACCGGCTTCGGCCTGCTTGGCCACTTATCTGAAATGACCAGGGCTTCAGGCACAGACGCTGAAATACAATTGAATAACGTACCCGTGATACCGGAGACTCATGAATTTACTGCCGGTGGTGTTGTGCCCGGCGGTACAAAAAACAACCTGGAATACGTAAAAGAAAACATGCATTGGGAGGGCTCAATAAGCCTTTCCGAAAAATATATGCTAAGTGACGCACAAACATCAGGTGGCTTATTGTTTAGTATTCCTGCAAAATATGAAAGAGAAATCATTAACCATCTGCATAAATCGGGCATTAAAGACGCAGTTACAATAGGCCGGTTTACTAAAAAAGGAAACGGAAGTATCACCATAAAAAAGAATTAAATTATGAACAATCGTTGGAGTTTAGATGAAAAACGCGCACTGGTAACAGGCGGCACAAAAGGAATTGGAAAAGCCATTGCTTTGGAATTAATGAATTTTGGAGCAAAAGTATGCATTGTAGCCCGTTCAGAAGAAGAAATCCAAAAATTAACCAAAGAATATAAAAATTTGATTGGCATAAAGGCAGACTTAAGCGTAGAAAAAGAACATTCAAAAGTAATTGATTACGTCAAAGAAAATTTCGGGACGCTGGACATCCTGATTAATAATGTGGGAGTTAATATCCGTAAAAAGACAACAGACTACTCAAAGGACGAGTATGATAAAATTGTAAACACCAACCTTACATCCACGTTCGAATTAAGCAAGATGGCTTATCCATTGCTGAAAAAAAGCGAGACTGCATCAATTGTTAATATTTCCTCTGTTGCCGGCCAGAAACATCTGCGTACAGGCTCCGTTTACGGAATAACAAAAGCCGCTATGATCCAGCTCACAAAAAACCTTGCTTGTGAATGGGCTGAAGATAGTATTCGTGTAAACGCAATAGCTCCCTGGTATATCAAAACACCCCTGGCCGAAACGGTATTAAAAAATCCGGAATACTATAACGAAGTGATTTCAAGAACACCAATGAAAAAAGTAGGCGAACCCGAAGATGTTGCTTCACTGGCCACATTTCTTTGCATGCCTGCATCAAGCTTCACAACCGGCCAATGTATAAGTGTAGATGGCGGCTTTACCGTATTTGGGTTCTAATAAAAAGTGGCACTTTATTTAATTTCAACAGCAATCTAAAATCTAACAATAGACAAATAAAGCAATATGCTAATAAAATCCAACTTATTATGAACGAAAATGCCTTTATTTACCCATAGGCAAGTTAATAGTCTTTTAAATATTTACCCAGTTAACTTAATCTTATTCAAAATGTAGCATTATTTCCTTAGTCCTTTAACTGCTGCAAAATAGATTCTGTTTTCTTAGTTCTGAATTCATTATAAGAAATTTGATGGTATTTATGAAACTGCTTCACTAAACTTCTATCTCCTTTTCAAATTTCCTATCAGATTCTTTATGGAACCAATTTCAATGTAGGACGCGCCGGCGCTTCTTCCAAAATTACCGGCCAGCACAACGACCATATCGTCTTTGTTAAATTCGTGTTCTTCTTCCAAATGTTCAATGGCATGTATTAAAAACTCGTGAGAAGTTTCACGCGGACTCATAAAATCGGTAAACACTCCATAACAAAGTTGCAGTTCTCTCATAGTTCGCCTTGAATAGCATTGAGCATAAACAGGTTTTTGTCCCCGATATGCAGAAAGGCTGCGTATGGTTTTTCCTGAAGTGGTATCTGCAATAATCACCTTTGTGTCCAGATTAATTGAAGCTTCTACTGCTGATTTACACAGCAGGTCTGAAACTTTATTATTGACAACAACAATCGGAATATCAATCATCAGATCCTTAGAATTTTCCACCTCACGGGCTACTTTTGCCATTGTTTTTACAGCTTCAACAGGATATTTCCCGTTCGCCGACTCCCCACTAAGCATCACAGCATCGGCCTGACTATAAATGGCACTGGCAATATCGCTCACCTCTGCCCTCGTGGGCCTGGGGTTATGAATCATGCTATGAAGCATTTGCGTAGCAATAATCACGGGTTTGCGTTTTTCGATGCATTTGTTGATCAGCATCTTCTGTATACCCGGAATCTTTTCATAGGGAATCTCGATTGCCAAATCACCTCTGGCAACCATTATTCCATAAACATAATCAAGAATTTCATCAATATTATCTACTCCCTGCTGATTTTCAATTTTGGCAATGATTTTAATATTGCTGTCATGCTCATCCAGAATTTGCTGTACCGCTATCACATCCTCTTTGTTCCTTACAAAAGAATGAGCAATAAAATCCAGATCGTGCTCTGCGGCGAAATGAATATATTTACGATCCTTTTCACTTACAGAAGGAAGATTTGTGGTAACATTCGGTATATTCACACTTTTTCTTGGCTTAATAACACCTGAATTCAGGACTTTGCAGTTTAAAACATTACTTTCCCTGTTTAAAACTTTAAGTTCAACCTCTCCATCGTCAATTAAAATTGAGCTTCCAACCGGAATATCATTTGCAAAATCCTTATAGCTCACAAATACATGCCCTTCCGCAGAACTTTTGCCGGGGTTTCCTTCTACTTTAATAACATCACCCTGTTCCACATTAATTTCCATTTCGGAATCAACCACTCTAACTTCAGGACCTTTAGTATCAAGAAGTAAAGCAATTCTATCGGAAACTTCTCTGGCGTGATTAACAACCTTCAATGTATCTTCAGGTGACTGATGAGCTGTATTGAGACGGATTACATTCATTCCCTCGTCATACAGACTTTTTATGAACTGAACATCCGAACGGCGATCAGAAATAGTGGCAACAATTTTTGTCTTCTGCATAATTATTAGCTTAAGTTACGTTTTTTGTTTTTTAATAAATCGAAGGCTCTCGATGGCCAGCCTATAGCCATCCAATCCAAAACCTATAACAGACCCCGCACATTTAGGAGCAAGGTAAGAAACATGCCGGAACTCTTCCCGCTCATAAATGTTTGAAATATGAACCTCAACAACCGGTGTTTTAATCGAGGCTATCGCATCGCGAATAGCAACAGAAGTGTGGGTATATCCGCCGGCATTTAAAACGACACCCTCATATTTCTTATTGGCTTCTTGCAGTTGGTCAATAATTTCACCTTCAACATTCGATTGAAAATATGTTATCGAGAAACCCTGAAAATGTTCCTTCAGAATGCGGATATAATCTTCAAATTGAATATTTCCATAAATTTCTTTCTCTCTTTGTCCAATAAGATTTAAATTTGGTCCGTTAATAATAAGGATTTTCATATAAAATAATGTTTTTTTTTCAATAACAAAAATAAACTACATACATTAAAAAACCCCAATTTTTCGTCAAAATAATATGATAACGTGGGAATTTACCATAAATGAATTTATTAACTTTCTTAAGCTAGAAAGGGCGCTCTCCAGTAACTCTATCGAAGCCTACAGGAATGATATCAAAAAATTCATACAATATCTGGAGGCGAAAGGACTTTCTTTATTACCACATCAAATAGAGTCTGATCATCTTCAAAATTTCATTCACTGGATTAATGAATTGGGAATTAGTCCAAGAAGCCAATCCAGGGTAATTTCCGGCATTAAATCGTTTTACAAATATTTACTTATAGAAAATTACATTCATAAAGATCCGACAGAATTATTGGAAACACCAAAAATAGGAAGAGAACTACCCAAAATACTCTCTGTAGATGAAATTGACCAATTAATTCAGGCAATTGACTTAAGTCAGGCTGAAGGGCAAAGAAACAAAGCCATAATTGAAACTATCTACAGTTGTGGCTTACGCGTTTCAGAGCTAATCAACTTAAAAATTTCAAACCTCCACTTTGATGAGGGATTTATAAGAATCGTAGGGAAAGGAAACAAAGAACGACTAATACCCATCAGCCGGAAAGCGATTAAAGAAATAAACCTCTATTTCGAAGACCGAAACAAATTATCAGTCAACCCCGGCCATGAAGATATTCTTTTCCTGAACCGCAGGGGAAAACAACTCACACGAGTGATGGTATTCACCATTATAAAAAGACTAGCGGAGAAAGCAGGACTAAGCAAAGACATCAGTCCACACACCCTCCGTCATTCTTTTGCAACGCATTTAATTGAAGGAGGAGCAGATCTCAGGGCTATTCAGGAAATGCTGGGACATGAATCTATCATTACAACAGAAATTTACACACATTTAGATCGCGAATACTTAAGAGATACAATCATCGAACACCATCCAAGGTCGTAAGTCTTACTTTTGGGTGTTGGCTTTTGTTTGGCCTTTAGCTGTTGGTTATTGGCTGTGATCCACTCAGCAACTGAATAATTCAACAATAATAATAAAAGCTGTCCCTTTCCAATTCGAGAGACAGCTTTTAGATTAAACCCAAATTGAGCGATTTTCGCTCATTTAGGAGAATTACTCAATATCTAACTTTTCGGCAATATTCGCGGGAAGCGCATCTTTATGAATCATAATATCCATTGTTTTATAGCGTACAAAGGATTCAGACGCATAAAAGTAACCATCATAGATGTGATCATCATCAGACCATGAATTTTTAACAATATAATACTTGGTTCCATTCTGATCTTCAGCAATTCCGGTAATATGCATTCCGTGATCGTCAGTAGTTTGCCAATTGTTAAAAGCCTTCTGTCGCATTTCCTGAGTGATTTCCTTTTCGGGAACAGGCTTGTCAAAACTGTACATTCTTTCTTTCCTTTCTTCTTCAGAAAGATCAGCCCATTTATCTCTTTCCATACCTTCTAAATTCTCAATATCTTCGTTAGGAACAATCGCAACGCCATTTTTCCATGAAAATCCCTTTTCACTAACATCTGCAGCCCAGGCCACTGTGTAGCCATTCATAATGGCATTGTCCATAACTTCCATAAACTCATCAATGGGTAAATTATAGACTTCGTCATAGGCCCAGTTATCAGGAACCTCAAGAATGAACTTAGAATAGAAAGGATGGTGGGTGTAAGAAGACAATTCAATATAATCATTCATATCCAGATCTACGAACTCCTCGGCGAAGGATTCAGGTGTGTATTCTTTGCCTTGATATGTAAAAGATTTCGGCTGTTCCCCCAAATAAACATCGAGAATATTGTCAAATCCTTTATGCCAGACAGGTGTAATTTTATTGTTTTTATTTTCAAGAACTTTATCCACATACCCCTTCAACACAGCATCTAACTCTCCATGAACATGTTTCTCCGTGCCGTATTCAAGGCCACTATAAACTTCCTCCGGTACAATTCCATTTTCTTCAATCATGTTTGTAACATCATGAAAAGCACCTCCTCCGGCAAAATTTAAATTGCCATGAAAACGGACATACTTTTTAGCTTTATCGGAATAAGCATGTCTTACAATCCACATCTCAGAAAGATCCACAGCTTCGTTTCCTTTTCTGAGCATTTCAGACTCCAGCAAGGATATCCCTGAAAAACTCCAACAGGTTCCGGAGCGGTATTGGTTTTTAACTGAAGTAGCATCAAGACGTTTAATTGTAGTAAACTCGTATCCGTTATCATCTTCATTTTGTGCTAAAAGTGAAAAAGAAGAAAACAAAGCGAGCATGAATACTGATAATAAAATTTTTAGCTTCATAATTTTAAGTTTTAATATTTTCTAATTACTCTACAAATATTGTAAAAAAAAATAAGTTATCATTAAATAAATTAGGTTGTACAGTTGATAAAATTTCAATAGTTTTGGCAGTTTAAAGAAAGATTTAGCACAATGAATTATAAACCATCAGAACTGATTATAAATGAAGATGGTAGTATCTTTCATCTAAAACTACTACCAGAAGATATATCTGAAAACATACTGCTTGTAGGAGATCCGGGAAGAGTAGATCTCATATCCGGTTTTTTTGATTCTATTGAGGTCGAAAAACACAATCGTGAATTCAAGACAATCACAGGCAATTATAACAACCAGCGAATAACAGTCATATCTTCAGGAATCGGAACAGATAATATAGATATTGTTGTCAACGAATTAGATGCACTAGCTAACATTGACCTGCAGAAACGAGAAAACAAAAATGAATTTAAACATTTAAATATCATCAGATTAGGCACTTCCGGAGCCATTCAGCATGATTTACCAGTAGGGTCCTTTGTAGCTTCAAAAAAATCGGTAGGATTTGATAATCTTCTCTTTTTCTATGACATAGAAAAGAAGAATAAAAAGATGACTCAGGCACTAAGAAAACATTTAAAATGGCCTGAAAAACAATATTTTCCATACATAGTAGATGCATCTGAACAATTGCTCAACCTCTTCGGCGAGCATGTAATTCAGGGAATCAACATTTCTGCTCCTGGTTTCTATGGCCCACAGGGGAGAAAACTCCGTATTCCCTTAGCAGACCCAAAAGCAAACAATAAAATTGAACAATTTAAGTTTAATCAACACAGAATAACTAATTACGAAATGGAGAGTTCAGCCATTTATGGCTTATCACAACACCTGGGACACAATGCCCTGACAATTTGTGTTATAATTGCCAATAGAATCAGGAAAGAATATGCAGGTGATTATAAGCCCATGATGAAGGAACTAATTAAATTAGTGCTTGATACATTAACAAAAAAACAAGGTGAGTAGTCAAAAAAAGACAGAAATAGAAGCGCTCCTGAAACTATTGGATGATCCTGACGAAGGAATATATAATACAGCCTTCGAAAAGTTGATGGATCATGGTCATGATGTTATACCTGATCTTGAAAAAGCATGGGAACAATCATTTGACGAGAAAATGCAGGACAGACTGGAAAATTTGATTCAGGAAATCCAGATCAATTCAACCAAAAGAAGCTTGAAAAAGTGGGCAGAAAAGGGAGGAAAAGATCTTTTCAAAGGAGCTTTTTTTGTAGCCAAACATCAATATGCCGAATTAAGTTATGATTATTATTACCAAAAACTTGAAGAAATAAAAAAAGATATATGGTTGGAAATAAATGAAAATCTCACAGCCCTGGAAAAAGTAAGAATTATCAATCATGTATTTTTTGATATTCATGGGTTCAGTGGGAATACCACCAATTTTTATGCGCCCCAAAACAACTATATTAATCACGTTCTTGAAAACAAAAGAGGCAACCCTATTACTTTGGCAATCATATATTCGGTAATAGCACAAAAATTAGATATACCTATTTACGGAGTAAACTTACCTAAAAATTTTATTGCTGCCTACAAGAATCCTTTTGCTGATAATGACAGCAACTCAAAACATCAGGTCCTTTTTTATATAAACCCATTCAACAAAGGAGTTGTTTTAGGAAAAAAAGAAATAGACTATTTTATCAAACAACAAGATATCAAACCAAAACAGGAATACTTCCTTCCTTGTAGCAATATTGAAATTATTCAAAGACTTATAAATAATTTAATTTTTTCCTATGAAAAATTAGGCTACCCTGATAAAATAAAGGAACTAAGCAAGTTATACAGAAGCTTAACTTAACAGAAATAAATATGAAAAAAGCATCAAATGAAATAGACCTGTTAGAACTCCTTGCAAAGATTTATTTCTTATTTAAGAGGAATAAATATATTATTCTGACATTCGCTGTTATCGGTCTTACCCTGGGCATATTAAAATCTTCGAAAACAGAGGCATACTATCAAACAGAGATGATCACGAAAACATCAGTAGAACCTGACGCGGTATATAATCGATTACAGACATTATCTGATTTTCGCAGTAACAATAATGTAGCTTTACTGGCAGAAGAATTGAATATAGCTAAAGAAGATGCAACACAAATTAAGCGTATTGAGGTTGAAAAAGTTGAAGAAAGAGAAGAAAAAGAAGAAAGAGAAAACTTTTTG
>Ga0207414_1001111_pt1 | contig 10360 bp, 11 predicted proteins | sample PonA231FremontCA_2_FD_187269 | JGI IMG/M metagenome (GOLD analysis project Ga0207414, IMG submission 187269) | Marine sediment microbial community from Fremont, CA, USA - Pond A23 Sediment 1 (SPAdes) | ecosystem: Environmental > Aquatic > Marine > Unclassified | place: USA: Fremont, California... | reverse complement strand
TTCTGGTGCTGGGGCTCTATGGCCCTGCCATTCGCCGCTATCTGCCGGAGGGCCGCAGTATCGGCGAGTTCGCCGAGGCCTGCTACGGCAGCGGCGTGCGGCGCTGGGTCTCGTTCGTCTCGGTGGCCTACATGGCCTGCTTCCTGGCCGCCGAGCTCACCGCAATCGGCGCCATTGCCGCGCTGCTCTCCAACGTGCCGCCGGCGCTGGTGATTCTCGGCGTGGCGGTGGCCACCCTGGTCTACACCACGCTGGGCGGCCTGCGGGCGAGCCTGGCGACGGATCGCTGGCAGGCCTGGTTGCTGCTTGCCTTGCTGGTGCTGGTTGCCGGGGTGGCCTGGTGGTGGTTGCCGCCCATGCCAGCCGAGGCGGTGATGCCCTCGGTTCCCACGAGCAGCGCGCTCTCCGTGGCACTGACGCTGGTGATCGCGGTTACCGCGGCCAACCTCTTTCACCAGGGCTACTGGCAGCGTATCTGGGCAGCCGAGGACGATCGCGCCCTGGGGCGAGGGGCGCTGCTGGGCGCGACCAGCAGCCTGCTGGTGGTGATGGCCATCGGCGGGCTCGGCATGCTGGCCGCCATGCAGGCGCTGCCACTGGGTGAACCGCCGATTCCGTTCTTCGCGCTGCTCTCTGCCGCGCCGGCCTGGCTGGGTCTGCCGGCCCTGTTACTGGCGGTGACGCTGGTGGCCTCCAGCGTGGATACCCTGCAGAACGCCATCGCCTCCATGGCGGTGGCAAGCTCCGGAAAGCGCGGACTGTCGGTGCGCGCCGCACGACTGGTCACGGTGGCGCTGATGGTGCCGGTGGTGGGTGTGGCCCTGCAGGGCTTCTCGGTGCTTCGCCTGTTCCTGATCGCCGACCTGCTGTGCGCGGCCATCGTGGTGCCGGTACTGCTGGGCCTCTGGCGGCGCATGTCGCCGCTGGCGGCGGTGGCCGGCGGCGTGGCAGGGCTGCTTGGCGCGGTGGTGCCAGGCTGGATCGCGCAGGGAAGTCTCGCGTCGGGCGTGCTGGCGGCCACCTTTCCGGGCAGCATTCCGACCCTGGCGCCCTTCCTGGGCGCGCTCGTTGCCTCCACCCTGGTCAGCCTGCTGATCGCCTGGCGGCGGCCGGGGCCGAGATATCTGCTGGTGAGCGGTGGAGGTGCCCGATGATCACTTGCGCTGACTGGCACACCTGGGCCGCCGGCCGAGAGTCGGCAGGCATCACCGACTGGCTGCGCGAGATCAGCGAGCCCGACTGGTCGGCCACCGTGAACCACCCACTCTTCGATGCCCTCGCCGACGGGCGGCTCTCGGGTAACGACTTCGCCGCCTACATGGTGCAGGACTATGGGTTTGTCGATCCGTTCACGGCGCTGATCGGCCATGCCATCGGCCAGGCACCGACCATGGAGGACCGGGTGGTGCTGGGGCAGTTCATGGGCATGCTGACCAGCGACGAGAACAGCACCTTCCAGCGCACCTTCGAGGCCTTCGATGTGCCGGCGGTTCAGCGCGATACGCCGGCTTACCTGCCGGAAACGCGGGCATTTCGTGAGCTGCTTCACGACACCGGCCAGCGCGGTGGCTACGCCGAGATCCTGGCCGTGCTGGTGGTCACTGAATGGGTCTATCTCGAGTGGGCGCAGCGCGTCACGCGAGCAGAGGGGCTGCACCCGCTGATGGCCGAGTGGATCGACCTTCATGACAACCCGACCTTCCAGGAATTCGTCGCCTGGCTGCGCCGGCGCCTGGAGGAGGAGGCCTTGGCGCTGGACGAGACGGACTTTGCCCGCATTACCGAGCGTTTCCGGGATACGGTGGCGAAGGAGCGCGCCTTCCACGACGCCGTGCAGCCGAGCCGGTACGCTCCACTAGGATGAAAGAGGCTCCTCCCCGCCGGTCGCTCGGTGGGATGTGCTTGCAGTCAGAGCGTCGGTGCCAAGAACGACATGCTGATGCCCACCATTCCTCTCATGCCGAAGGCGCCGAAGAGCATGCCGCCTACCGCAATGGCAAGATAGATGAGGATCAGAACGCCGAAGATGGTGAAGTAGGTCCGGAGCTTGCCCAGGGACAGCTTCATATCGCGCTGGTCGCCACTCTCGAAGACTCGCCCGGCTGCGCTAGCTGCCTGCATCAGCACCCAGCCGGCCCATATGGGAATCCAGGTCACGATCAGGCCGACAATGGATAGGACGGTGAGGATGCCGGAAAAGATCAGCATGATGCCGGTGAGTTGCATCCAGAACTTGCCGCGGTAGAGCGGCTCGATAAGATCGCGCAGCAGCTCTCGGGAGTGGTTGTCCATGTAACGCTCCTTGTTGCGCGGATGAGTGTTCGCAAGATGCGTATCCGGGCAGCGAGGCCGCTCTGCGGTGCCCGACAAATCTAACAGTCAGGCCTGCCCTTGGCTTCCTCCCTTTGCCCGGCGTGACCAGGTGGTTGTCAGGTCAGGCGAAGGGGGGCACCCTCTTTGATCTATCCCTGTTACCGAAATGGAGTTTTGCCATGAGCGACACCCCCACAGATCCCCGCCGCCGCCATTCCGCCGAGGTTGTCGACGGGGTCGGCAAGTCTGCCAGTCGCGCCATGTTGCGGGCGGTAGGCTTCACCGATGAGGACTTCGTCAAGCCCCAGGTAGGCATCGCCTCCACCTGGAGCAATCTCACGCCCTGTAACAGCCATATCGACGAGTTGGCCCGCCGGTCCAGCGATGGTGCCGATGCGGCCGGCGGCAAGGGCGTGATCTTCAACACCATCACCATTTCCGACGGCATTGCCAACGGTACCGAGGGCATGAAGTATTCGCTGGTGTCGCGCGAGGTGATCGCCGACTCCATCGAGACGGTGGCCGGCTGCGAGGGCTTCGATGGCCTGGTGGCCATCGGCGGCTGTGACAAGAACATGCCGGGTTGCCTCATGGGACTGGCACGCCTCGACCGGCCGAGTGTCTTCGTCTACGGCGGCACCATCCTGCCCGGCACCGGCCATACCGATATCGTGTCCGTCTTCGAGGCGATGGGCGCCTACACGCGCGGTGACCTGGACCTCATCGAGGTGAAGCAGATCGAGGAGACGGCGATTCCCGGTCCCGGCTCATGCGGTGGCATGTACACGGCCAATACCATGGCCTCGGCCATCGAGGCGCTGGGCATGAGCCTGCCGGGCAGCTCGGCCCAGAATGCGGTATCCCAGGCGAAGCGCGACGACTGTGAAGCGGCGGGCGCGGCGGTGCTAGAGCTGCTGGAGCGCGACATCAAGCCCTCCGACATCATGACGCGCGACGCCTTCGAGAACGCCATTACCGTGGTGATCGCCCTGGGCGGTTCCACCAATGCGGTGCTTCACCTGATCGCCATGGCCAGCACCATCGGCGTGGAACTCTCTCTGGCCGACTTCACCGAGATTGGCCGGCGGGTGCCGGTGGTTGCCGACCTGCGCCCCAGCGGGCACTACATGATGAGCGAGCTGGTGGCGATCGGCGGCATTCAGCCGCTGATGAAGACCCTGCTCGATGCCGGCCTGCTGCATGGGCACTGCCTGACGGTGACCGGCCGCACTCTCGCCGAGAACCTGGCCGAGGTGGCGCCCTACCCGGAGGGCCAGCAGATCATCGCGCCGCTGGACAAGCCCATGAAGGCCGAGAGCCATCTGCGTGTCCTGCGTGGCAACCTGGCGCCGGAAGGCGCTGTGGCCAAGATCACCGGCAAGGAAGGCACCCGCTTCTCCGGTTCGGCGCGGGTATTCGGCTCCGAGGAGGAGGCTCAGGCGCGCATCAACGACGGCACGGTGATCGCCGGCGACGTGGTGGTGATCCGCTACGAGGGACCCAAGGGGGGGCCCGGGATGCGCGAGATGCTCACGCCGACCTCGGCGATCATGGGGCGAGGCCTGGGCAACGAGGTCGCGTTGATCACCGATGGGCGATTCTCCGGCGGCAGTCACGGCTTCGTGGTGGGACACGTGACGCCCGAGGCGTTCGATGGCGGCCCGCTGGCGCTCGTCGAGGACGGTGATCGGATCACCATCGATGCCGAGGCCGACACCATCGATGTCGAGCTGTCGGCCGATGAGCTCGAGCGCCGCCATGCCGCCTGGCGTCAGCCCGCACCGCGCTATGCGCGCGGAGTGCTGGCCAAGTACGCCAGGACGGTGAGCTCGGCTTCAACCGGCGCGGTAACCGATCTGCCGGCGTGACGCTCCTCGACTTCCGCTGCCTCCTCGCCCGCGGCCTGCGTCGTTTTTGCCGTGGGTCCGGTCAAGCTGGGTGACAGCCCGCTGATCGGCGGAGCCAGGTTGGGCCTGGACGTGCGGCCGTGTGCGCCCCGGGCTTGCTGGATCTCCCCCGCCGTGCAGGAGGAGGCCAGGGCGCTCGTGGTACCGACTCGGTGCCAGCATCATGATCACCGATGACATCGATGAGGCGTGGCCGGAGTCGATGTCGTCTACACTGATCTCTGGGTTTCCATGGGCGAGCCCAGGGAGAAGTGGGCCGAGCGCATCAAGCTGCTGACGCCCTAATCAGGTGAGCGCCGAGCTGATGGCCAGGAGCGGCAATCCCCCGGACGCTTCATGCACTGCCTGCCGGCGTTTCAGAACACCGAGACCTCGGTGGGCGGGGAGATGAAGGAGAGCTTCGGGCTCGATGCCATGGAAGTGATCGAGGCGATGTTCGAGAGCCCCGCCTCCGTCGTCTTCGACCAGGCCGAGAACCAGCTTTTCTCCATCAAGGCGGTGCTCGTCGCGACGTTGCGGAGGAGGAGGGGCATCAGCGGTATCGGCCGGCTGGTCGATGCCCTCGCCCTACTGGAGGCGGGCACGCGGGTCTCGGACGACGCATAGGATGCGCTGATGACGCAGCATGAAGTCCATTTGGAGGCCGAGGAGGCCATCGGTTCCATCGTCGCCATTCGCGGCGGCGTCGTGGACGTCAGGTTTGCCGGGCAGGTCCCCTTCAACCGGGAGCTGCTCTATGCCGGGCAGATCGGCCTCGAAGTGGCTGGCCTGGCAGATGATGGGGTGGTGCGCTGCATGGCGCTGGGGCCGGTCAGGGGGCTGGGGCTCGGCATGCCGGTGCGGGCCACCGGCGCGCCGATCAGTGTGCCGGTCGGCGACGCCGTCCTGGGGCGCATGCTCAACGTGTTCGGCGTGCCGATCGACCGCAAGCCCGCGCCAGCGAGCGCGGAGCGGCGCTCCATCCACCAGCCATCGCCACGGCTTGAGGATCGGGTCGTGCGCAGCAGGATCCTGGAGACCGGGATCAAGGCCATCGACCTGCTGTCGCCCATCGAACGAGGCGGCAAGACCGGACTGTTCGGAGGGGCCGGGGTCGGCAAGACGGTGCTGATCACCGAGCTGATCAACAACACCGTGCAGCAGCACAAGGGAGTGAGCCTCTTCTGTGGCATCGGCGAGCGCTCCCGGGAGGCGGAAGAGCTCTACCGCGAAATGGGCGAGGCCGGCGTGCGCGACAACACCGTGATGCTGTTCGGCCAGATGAACGAGGTGCCCGGGGTGCGATTCCTGGTCGGCAAGACCGCGCTGACCATGGCGGAGTACTTCCGCGATGAGCAGCAGCGGGACGTGCTGCTGCTGATCGACAACATCTTCCGCTTCGTGCAGGCCGGCTCCGAGGTCTCCGGCCTGATGGGGCGCATGCCCTCGCGGGTGGGCTATCAGCCGACGCTGGCCACCGAGCTGGCGGAGCTGGAGGAGCGCATCACCTCCACCCGAAAGGCCGCCATCACCTCGGTCCAGGCCGTCTATGTGCCGGCCGACGACTTCACCGACCCCGCCGCCGCCCATATCTTCTCCCACCTGTCGGGCTCGGTCGTGCTGTCGCGCAAGCGGGCCAGCGAGGGCCTGTATCCGGCCATCGACCCTCTGGCCTCCTCCTCGGTCATGCTCACCCCCTCGGTAGTGGGGCAGCGGCACTACGACATCGCCCGGGCGGTGCGCCGCACCCTGGCCGAGTACGAGGAACTGCGCGACATCATTGCCATGCTGGGTATCGAGGAGCTTACGGCCGCCGACCGAGCCACCGTGGCTCGCGCTCGCCGGCTGGAGCGCTTCCTGACCCAGCCCTTCTTTACCACGGGCTCGTTCACCGGGACCGAGGGTAAGCGCGTGTCCATCGACGATACCCTCGAGGGGTGCGACACCATCCTGAACCAGACCCGTTTCGAGCATGACGAGGGCGACTACTACATGATCGGAGCCCTCTCCGACCTGGAGGAGGAGGCATGAGCCTGTCAGCCGAGATGCAGGTGACGCTGCGGCTGCCGACCCGGACCCTGTACGAGGGCCCGGCGACCCGGCTGTTTGCGGAGGCGGACAACGGGGCCTTCGGGATGCTGCCGAACCACATCGACTTCGTCACCGCGCTGGTGCCCTCCTTGCTGATCCTGACCCTGGCGGACGGCGAGGAACGGATCTTCGGCGTCGACGAGGGCATCCTGGTGAAGAAGGGGCACGACGTGGACATCGCTATCCGGCGGGGCGTCCAGGGCAGCAACCTGGCCTCGCTGAGGGAGACCGTGCAAGAGAGCTTCGTCGAGGTGGATGAAGAGGAGCGCGTGTCCCGCTCGGCCCTGTCTCGCCTGGAGGCGGGCATTGTGCGGCGGTTTGCCGACCTGCAGCGGCCCAGGACGCCATGACCCGGAAGCGGAAGTCTCCGGTGGAGGACATCGGTCGTCGCGCCCGGCGCCGGGAGAGGGCGCGGGACGACCCGGGCAGCAGCCCGCTGCGGGGGCTCGGGGTCTTCGGCATGATCGGCTGGTCGATCGCGGTGCCCACCGTGGGCGGCGCCTTTCTCGGGCTGTGGCTCGACAGCCACATGCCGCAGGCGTTTCAGTGGACCATTGCCCTGATCCTGGGGGGCGTGGCACTAGGCAGCTTCATTGCCTGGGCCTGGGTCAGCAAGGAAGCCAACGACAAGGGGAGCGAGCATGATGACGATTGACTGGCACACCGTGATCACCGGCTTCGGCGCCGGTATCGCCGTCAGTATCCTGTACTTCCTGGGCCTCGCGCTGAGCATCCGCCTGGCGCTGCGCCTGACTCGGCCCGTCTCGGTCCTGTTGCCCAGTGCCGCGCTGCGGATCGGGCTGCTGCTGGCAGCTGGTTGGTGGGTGACCGACGGGGGCACCCTGGGCGGGGCCTTCGCGGGCTATGCGCTCGCCTTCTTCCTGGTGCGCTTCATCGCCACCCAAGTGGCCCGGCTCCCCCGGGTGAAGGAGGCCGGATGCAACTGACACCCGACGAGACGACGGTCTTCACCCTCTGGGGCCTCGGGATCAACGAGACCGTGGTCAACACCTGGATCGTCATGGCCCTGCTGACCGTTGCCTCGATGCTCGTGACCCGGAAACTGCGGCCGGATGTGCCGCCGAATCGCTGGCGAACGACCCTGGAGGTGATCGTCACCGGGATCCAGCGGCAGATCGAGGACATCTCGCCGCGGTCGTCGCGCCACGTTCTCTATTTCTCGGGGACGCTGTTCCTGTTCATCGCGTTGTCCAACCTGCTGCTGGTCGTGCCGGGCTTCACGCCGCCCACCGCCTCGCTGTCGACCACGGCAGCCCTGGCCCTGTCGGTGCTGATCGCCGTTCCGCTGTTTGGCATCACCCGACAGGGCATCGGCGGCTACCTGAAGACCTACATCCAGCCTTCCATCGTCATGCTGCCCTTCAACATCATCAGCGAGTTCTCCCGGGGAATCTCGCTGGCCATCCGCCTCTACGGCAACGTGATGAGCGGGGCGGTCATCGCCGGCATCCTGCTGGGCGTGGCGCCGTTCTTCTTTCCCGTGGTAATGGACGTGCTGGGCCTGCTGACCGGACTGATCCAGGCCTACATCTTCGCCATCCTGGCGACCGTCTACATCTCGTCGGCCACGGCCACCGTCAACAAGCCCGGCCATGATCTCGACAGCGAACGTGACCATAAGGAGCAAGATCGATGACTGATGCAGCCCTGATTGCGGCCATCTCCATCCTCACCGCGGGACTGACGGTGTCGTTCGGCGCCCTCGGCCCGGCGCTGGGGGAGGGACGGGCTGCGGCCGCTGCCCTGGCTGCCATCGCCCAGCAGCCGGACTCGGCCTCCACTCTGTCGCGTACCCTGTTCGTGAGCCTGGCCATGATCGAGTCCACGGCGATCTACTGCTTCGTGGTGGCGATGATCGTGCTGTTCGCCAACCCGTTCATGGACGCCTTCCTGCAAGCCACTCCGCCGGCGGCAGGCTGAGCCATGTCGATCGACTGGGTCACGGTCCTCGCCCAGATCGCCAACTTCCTGGTGCTGGTCTGGCTGCTCAAGCGCTTCCTCTACAAGCCGATCCTCAAGGGCATCGATTCCCGGGAGGCCGAGATTGCCGCCCGGATGAGCGAGGCCACGTGGGCCAAGGAGAAGGCGGCCGCCGCCGAGGCGGACTTCGTGGCCCGGCAGCAGAAGCTGCAGGCCGACCAGGACGCCCTGGCGGAGCGGGTGCGCGAGCAGGCGAAGCAGCAGCGGGATGCCTTGCTGGCCGAGGCCCAAGAGAAGATGGAGCAGGAGCGCCAGGAGACCCTGGCGCACCTGGCCCGCGAACGGGAGCGCTTCACGTCGGAGCTCTACCAGGCGAGTGCCGAGACGCTCTACCAGCTGGCCGGCCGGGCGCTGCATGACCTGGCCTACGAGCGCCTGGAGGAGCACATCGCCCTTCACGTGATCGGCAAGCTGTCGCCGTTGTCGGGCGAGCTGGCCTCGGCCGCCGAGCATGCCGAGGAGGCGGTGGCCACCACCCATGCCCCGTTGCCGGAGGGGGCCCGCCAGGAGGTCGAGGCTGCCCTGGCGGCCCGGGTGCCCGGCCTTCCCCTGCGCTTCGCCACCGATGAGAGCCAGTCCCCCGGCCTGGTCTTGCGCATCGGCAGCCTCGAGCTCGCCTGGACGGTCGACAGCTACACCGACGAGCTGATCGAGCTGCTCAAGGAGCGCCTGGCCAGCGGCGAGTCGGGCAGGGTGAACGCGCATGGCGGATGAAACGCGCCGGCCTGACGTCCAGGACTTCATCGACCTCCTGCTGGACACCCCCGCCCCCTCGCCGGTGCTGGCCGAGGTGGGGACGGTCGCCACGGTGGGCGACGGGATTGCCGTGGTCTCGGGGCTCGGGCGGGCCCTCTCGGATGAGCTGCTGGTCTTCGCCTCGGGGGTTCGCGGCGTGGTGCTGGACCTCGAGCCGGACCGGCTGGGCGTCGTGCTGCTGGGCCCCTCGGAGCGAGTGAGGGCCGGTGAGGATGTCTGGCGCACCCATAAGGTGATCAGTGTCCCGGTGGGGCCGGGCCTGGTCGGTCGGGTGGTCGACGCCACCGGCCAGCCCCTGGACGGCAAGGGCCGGGTGACCGCCGTGGCCGAACGGCCGGTGGAGGCCCGGGCGCCGGACATCCTCAGCCGCGGGGCCGTCGCGCGCCCCCTGGCGACGGGCCTCAAGGCGGTCGATGCTGCGGTGCCGGTCGGCCTGGGGCAGCGGGAACTGATCATCGGTGACCGCCAGACCGGCAAGACCTCCATCGCCCTGGATACCATCCTCAACCAGGCCCGCTCGGAGGTCCTGAGCATCTATTGCGCCATCGGTCAGCGCGGGGACGCGGTGGCCAGGGTCATCGAGGCGCTCCGGGAGAGCGGGCAGCTGGCCAACACCATCGTGGTCGTCGCCGGCGACGAGGACGCGCCGGGACTGGCCTATATCGCGCCCTATGCGGCGATGACGATGGCGGAATACTTCGCCGACCAGGCTCGGGACGTGCTGGTCGTCTTCGATGATCTCACCCACCACGCCCGCTCCTACCGGGAGCTCTCGCTGCTGCTGCGGCGACCGCCGGGGCGCGAGGCGTTCCCCGGGGATATCTTCTACGTGCATGCCAGGCTGCTCGAGCGCGCCGGCCAGTTCACCGATGACGCCGGGGGTGGCTCCATCACCGCCCTGCCCGTGGTGGAGACCCAGGCGGAAAACCTTTCGGCCTACATCCCGACCAACCTCATCTCGATCACTGACGGCCAGATCTACCTCTCGCCGCGGCTGGTGCGCAAGAACCAGTTCCCGGCCGTGGACCTTGGGGTATCGGTGTCGCGGGTGGGCGGCAAGGCCCAGCATCGCGCGTTCCGGGACGTCGCCGGCAATCTGCGCGTCACCCTCTCCCAGTTCGAGGAGCTGGAGGACTTTGCCCGTTTCGGCACCCGGCTGGATGATGCCACCCGGGCCCGACTGAGCCGGGGCGCGGCGGTCCGGGCGGCATTGCGCCAGCCCGAGCGGGACCCGGTACCGGCCGTGGAGCAGCTGCTGGTGCTGCTGGCGGCGATGGAGGGCATGTTCGACGGGCTGTCGGAGACCGAGGTGA
>Ga0207414_1001110_pt1 | contig 10361 bp, 6 predicted proteins | sample PonA231FremontCA_2_FD_187269 | JGI IMG/M metagenome (GOLD analysis project Ga0207414, IMG submission 187269) | Marine sediment microbial community from Fremont, CA, USA - Pond A23 Sediment 1 (SPAdes) | ecosystem: Environmental > Aquatic > Marine > Unclassified | place: USA: Fremont, California... | reverse complement strand
GTTATGGGGAACTGGAACCGGTACAGGAATTGCTAAATAAGAGTTTCAATATCAAAAGCATGGATAATAACCGGATTTCTTTTATTATCTCTGATGAGATTGGTTACTACCTTTTTATGGAATCCCGTTCTTTAATTCCTGCCGATAAATCGACGATCAATGCCGTAAAATTAGATTCAGTCAGTATGGTAAGGCTAAAACATTATTTCTTTCCTTCCACCAATCAGGAAGAGTTGGAAGACGAGCTTTCTAATGCTATAATTGAAGAAAGTCAACAATTGGAAAATGCCGAAGAAATTATGGATAACGAAAAAGCCCCGGCAAAAGAAATAACCAGGGAAGAATTTGAAAATGTAACAGACAATATCACAACTAATCCTCCTATTCACCCAGATTATGAAAGAAGGGTTAAGATTTATGCCAATAAATTTCAATATGTTGAATTTAGATTTCAAGGGCAAAATTTTAATAGTCAAACCATCAAAATACCTCCAAAAGCTCTACCTTATCGTAATGAGGAGCTAAGGGACAAATTAATTACAAAACTCAAAGTATTTGAAGATATAGAAAATACAGATACCTATAAATCTTTTCATGAGATTGAACAAGAGAAAAGGGAAATTGCAGTACGATTCCTGAATACAATTAAATGCCGGAATTCCAGGAATGTCATTAAAATAAAAGATAAACAAGCCTTTGTTGATGAGGTAAATAACCTTTCAAATAAACTTGATACTATCAAGAAGGATATGTATAAGGGAATGCGGGATGAATTAAAAAAGGCTAAAACAGAACTACAAAAAACGCTCAAGTCCTTTTTAATTGAAAATCCTACTGATGATATGGAAAGGATGGGGAAAGAAAACTATTCCCTTATGGCAGCTGATCTATCGGAATCAATAATTGGAAAAATTAATTTTCCAGAACCTTCCCAGATGATCAAAAATTTTGAGTTGCAAACATATTTCAGTGATATAACCTACGAAGATCTGAGTGATCCTGAATTACTTAACGAATTTAAGGAGAAAGGCCTCATCAATGAAGAAGATGAAAACAATCTGGCAGATTTTTCCAAAGGTATCAAATACAGTCAAGATCAACTTGAATAAGATTGATTGTTAAGTTTAAAGACTCTATTGGTATTACTCTTAATTACAGGTCGTTATCTGAAAATTATTTACGGGTTGATTCTCCGGGTAAATCTATAATTCCCGGAGAATAATTCTTTTCCTCATAGAGCCCATTTAGGTTAATACGATAATGAGTTCTTGTTATCAATAAATATTAATGTTAAGGATTAAAAAGTTGTTCTTTTACAAATTCTATTAAATTTGTTCTAATCTAAAATAGAAGTATGAAAAGAAAAGCGCTTGTCATAATTTTAATTTCATTATTTATTCCTATTATTGCCTTTACGCAAGGCCGTATCCCCTTTAGCCAGAATTCTTCCACCGGGAATGAGTTTAATGATGTTCGCGCTTTGGTGATGGGAGTTTCAAATTACAGAAACCTGCCATTGGAAAAACAACTGGAGTATGCTTCTGATGATGCCATGGGGTTCTATAATTTTTTGAAATCCCGGCCGGATATTATTAAACCACAGAATATTATTGCTCTTTTTAATGAAGAAGCTACCAATAAAATCCGCATCAAAAACATACTTTACAATTTAATTGTAAAAGAATCTGAAAAAGATGACCTGGTAATCATTTATTATGCAGGACATGGAGACATTCAGCATTTTAATGCCACAACCGAAGAGGGTTTTTTATTGCTTCATGATGTTTCTCAGGATGGCGATTACATGGCTCCCGGGAACGATGTGATCGAAATTAGTGAGATACAGAAGTATATATCGATGGCTCCTGAAGGAGTAAAAGTATTATTGATAACAGATGCTTGCCATTCCGGCAAACTTGTAAGCAATCAGAAAGCAGCCAAAAAGGTTCTTTCATCGTTATTGCAGGAGTGGGAAGATACCTATAAACTTGTTTCCAGCCAGGTTAATCAGACTTCTTACGAAGATGATCGATGGGGCGGTGGCCATGGTGTTTTTACTTATTATTTGCTCTATGGATTAAAAGGGCTTGCTGATGAGAATAAAGATGATCACCTTCAGTTTTTTGAATTGTATGATTTTGTAAAAGAAAGAGTGCAGAAAGAAACCAATTATAAACAAATACCAAAAGCCAAAGGTGATGAAACTATTACTCTTTTTCCTATTAAGGAAGGATTAAAGCAGAAGGCTTTGGCAAATTACCCCCATAAAGATGAAGCTCCCGACAAACAGAAGGAGCAAGAAACTTTCACCCCTTTTATGAATGTGGATGCCGGACGTTCAGGTGGTGATTATTTTTACCGGGTTCCTTCTCAAAAACGTCATTTGTTGAGTTATTTTCAGAAATTGATAGAGAAAGGCGAATTGGTTCCTGAATACAGCGAACCCTTAAATTATTCAGAGTCATTCAATATGCATGAGGAGAAGATATTTAAGGCTCATGAAGAAAATGCTTTTGCAGTTGCCATTTCAAATAAAGGAGACATACTGGCTACGGGTGGCCGCGGACGGGAAATTAAATTGTGGGATGCCAAAAACCTTAAGCAAATTGGATCCTTGAATCATCGGGGTGTGCAATCGTTAAGGTTTTCATTTAATGATCGCTACCTTATCAGTGGATCATGGGATAACAAGGTAAAAGTTTGGAATGTTGAAGATAGGGAACCTATTCATATCCAAAGAGCTCACTCAGATGATATTCTTACAATTTCCTTTAGCAGGGATGGGAAATACATGGCCACGGGCGGGCATGGTGATTCTTTAAAATTATGGAAAATGAATCAATGGAACGTTGTTCAGTCTTATTCCCGGATACATAATAAAGCAGTGAATGATTTGGTATTTGACTCTTCCGATGCTTTTATTACTGCGGGAGCTGATGGAAAGATTATGAGAAGAAAGCTGAAGGATGGTTCAGTTATCTCTTCGATACAAAGAAATACAGAGATAAAAGATTTACATTATTTGCCGGAGAAGGGTTGGATTATTGGTGCTGAAAAAACAGGAGATCTGATCGTTCTGGATGCTCAGAATCTAAATCTGATTAATACGTGGAAAGTAGCAGATACTCCTATAAATTCAATTACAGGAGACTCCAAAGAACAGTATCTGTTTATTGGAGGAAAGGCACATGAACTATTGGTGTTCGATTTAAAACGGGAAAAAATCATTGAAAGCGTTTCTGTTCCCCGTGGTATTACTGATTTAAAATTAAATTCACTGGAAGGAATGCTTTCAGGTGTTATGTATGGCGGCCAGAGTGTATGTATTCAAATGGACAACCTTTTACCTCCACCTGCAGGAAATGCTTATGAGACTTATTTATTGCTCCAGTCATCATCGGAATTAACGCATCTACATGATAGAATTAGCGGCTACTTTGCTTCTGCATTGCAATCTTTTGCTGTTGAAGTAATCAATCCTTTTATAAATGGAGCGGATAATTTGCCTTCCCTGGCAAAAATTCAACAAGCCAAAACCTACCTGCATTATGCGAAAAAACTTTATAATAAAGAAAATACCATTACACAAAGGATTGATATCAATAAGAAATTACTCAATATCTTTGAAGTGATGGTTACCCAAAAGCATAAAGCAATTCCTGAGGCTATAGAAAAGGTGAAAGAGATCATGAAGATACATCCGGATGCATCATATACTCATACTACGCTTTCTAATTTATACCGGCGACTGAATGAATTGCAAAAAGCTAAAGAATCAGGAAAAGTAGCAGCCAATCGTATTCCAACATGGACAGAGCCCAAAGCAAGTGTTGGACAGGCTTATTTTAAGGAAGGAAACTACGAAGATGCTTTACAGGAATTTGATAAAATTGTTGAGCTAAGGCCCGATATTGCCAAAGGTTATAAATTCAGGGGCGATATTTACACCTTTCTTGGAAATTTTGAGAAAGCCGAAGAACAATATACACTTGCCAGCGAAAAGGAAGCAGAGAATGCAGGTGTTTTATACCGTAAAGCCCGGTTGAATATTTTAACCGGCAATTACACAGGGGCTAAAAATTTGCTGGAACAATGTAATAAGCATTATCCTGAGTTTATTGAAAGCCAAGTGTTGTTGGGGCGGTTTTATCATTACAGATTCCTGGATTCTTATGAAAAGAAAGGTAAAATCCGGGATTTAATGATTGATAAATCTTACCAAATGTTCATGAAAGTAAACGAAGATTTCCCAAATCAGCCCATCTCTAAAAAATACCTGGCGGAATTATACCTTACAGCATATAAAATGAAAGATGAAGTTAGCAAGAGTAAATGGCAACAAATTCTCAATGTTTTCCCCGAAAAAAGGCATTATAAACTCTTGCACAGAGCTTTTCACCTTTATTCTGATGTAAAGGTTCAAAACCCGTTAGATCACAGGGCTAAATATGGTGCCGCAAGATGTAAATTGGCTTCAGGAAATTTTGATAAGGCGCTTGAGTATATGAAAAGACATATAGAGATGATTCCCGGCCGGCCTGAAGGATATTATTATTTAGGAAGATTATATCTTGATAATAGAAATTTCATAGAGGCAAGAAAATATTTCAAAAAAGCAATGGAAAAAAACGCTAAATATTTTCCTGCCTATTACTATATGCTTTATAGCTATGACTTGCAAGATAAAGAAACAGGAATAGGTTCCTGGATGAAAAATATTTTCGCAAATGATGAACAAAGAAAAGACTGGAGGAAACGTGCAAAGAAATTGTTTGACTCACCGGTATTTATAAGCGATGTAGGAGTTTACAAATATTCGATGGTAAGGTATTTTGAATAGATGGATTTGACTCTATGGGGACAGTTAATTGAGTTGACTGAGTAAATAGAGTTGATTAAGTTAGTTCGCTGAACTCAATCAACTTATTCAACCAAATTAACTTATTACTTCTTACCGATTTCCCCAATCACTTTTTCCGCTTTGTTCTTATAAGGGTGGCCAGTCGTTTCTGATATTTTCTTTAAAGTTTCACGGGCAGATTCAATCTCATTTACCTTTAAATAAGTTAACGCCATATACCATTGTGCTTCCTGGCGGAATTCAGATTCTTTATTATTCAGAATATACCTAAGATTCTCTTCCGCTTGTTTTTCTTTTCCAGATTTTAACTGAGAAATTCCCTTATAGAAAATTAATGCTGCGTTTTCTTTTTTTCGGTTTACATGTTGCTCAAACAATTCTGACGCTTCTTTGTAATTGCCCCGCTGGTAATGTTTCATAGCTCGTACGACAAGATTGTATTCTTCTTGTGAAAAATGTGCAAAATTTTCAGGTACTTCTATACCTCTTGTGGATGGAATTACTTTGTTCGGATAGGGTTCGAAATGTTCATTATAGATTTTTTTGCCAAGGCCGGATGGCGTTATTATTCCAAAATACAATCCTACAAATATAGCAGCGGCTGCAGCAGTAGCCCAATAAATCCAATTGCGGCGATTAATAAAATTCGTTTTATTCCATTTTTTTTCCGCTTCTGTTTCCTGGTTAATTTCTGCTTCTATTTTAGCCGCTTCTTTTTGTTCTGCTTTTTTTAAATGCTCTCTTAAGTGTTGCCTTCCTTCTTGCTTTGAAACATTTATGATATCACGCATAAAACTTACCTCATCAGCAAATTCAGGATCCGTTTTCATACGCTGCTCTAAAGCTGTTCTTTCCTCATCGGTTAACTCGCCTAACAAGTAACGTTCAATTTGTTCTATGTCTTGGTCTGAGAGGTCCATGTTATTTCTTCCTTTAATTGATCATTTCGTCATACAATTTCTTAAGCTGTTTTAAACAGCGATATCGTTGTGTTTTGACATAATCGGAGCCGGATAAATTCAGTTCTTCAGCAATCTCCTTATCTTTTCGTTTTTCGTAGTACTTTTTCATTAAAATATTCCTACAGCTTTCCCCTATTTTTTGGAATAATTGCCTAAGTAGATGTTGCCTTTCTGTGATTTCTTCAATTAGTAAATTTGCTTCTTCTGGTTGTTCCGGGATATTTTCCTGAAGATCTTCCCTGCTTTTCTGGCGGTTAAGTTTATTGCGCCATAAATTCCTGCAAACCGAATATAAAAATGTTCCTATACTTGCAGTTAATCTGAAATCCGGCTGCAAAGATTTCTCGTAGAGAACAACAATCCCGTCCTGAAATGTATCCCGGGCTTCTTCTGCATTTCCACTGTTAGTAATCACATATTTATAGATCATCGGGTAAAATTGTTGATAGACATATTCCAACATATCGTTCCGGGAGGTTTTTATTCCCTCAAGGATTTCACTATCGCTGATTTTTTCCGAAACCTTTCTCATAAATACCCGAAATCTTTAAAAAGTAATCATAAAAATAGAAAAAATAAGGGAAATACAAGAAAAGCTCTTCCAATAAACCATTCCGGGCAATTAGAAATTAGGCCACGTAAAGAACAAAATACCGGTAAACATCAATTGCCGGTTGCTCCATCAATCCAATATCGTTATACCTTTATATTCCGTCCCTAACAGGACTTGACGTATGCTCTGTTTGATTTTTCTACCGATATCTAAGCCCTAACGGGCTTGAAATCATAATGTAAGCAAGGTTCAAGGGTAATCAAAAATGCTGTCAGAACAGCATGTCGTTAAATTAATGCAGGAACGAACAGAATTTCCGTCAGGAAAGATTATCGTTAGCACCAATATGCCAGCTCAGCCAAAAGTCCTGTTAGGGACAAAATATCGGTAGAATAGGGCACAAGGATTCACAGAAGTCCAGTTAGGGATGAGATATTAATAAAGCTAAAATGATAAAAGAAATGCCGCGAACACATTGATATCCTCTGTCCCTGTATTTCTATGTACGGATAACAATAAAACAATGGAACAATTTACCAATTCAATGACTCAACAACTCAACGATTAAACGATTCAACAATTTTTTCTCTTTCCATGATTACCTTTTTTAATCTCAGGTTATGTATGGGTGAAATCAAAACAAAAACCCATGAAACTGTTAGTTTTACTTATATTTTCACTATTCACCGGGGGTACGGCACTCAAGTACGAACACGAACTTTCCCCGGATTATAATCGGGGACTGAAATATTTACATGAGCACAAGAATCAGTTTGATCGTAAACTAAAAAACAACGGAGAAAAGAAAGCCATTCTCATTTCTGTTGTATTTCCTGAAATTGTTAGGTATTCCTTAATCAGAGATTTACTTGAAACCAAGAGTCTGGAAATCGGATATGTGAGCAAAGGCTCCGATTTTGTGGACTTCTCCATCGGGCATTTTCAGATGAAACCTTCTTTCCTGGAGTCTATAGAACACGTTATTAGATCTTCCGGTGAACTTTCTGCCGAATACCAGGAGATCATCAATTATCCAAACACCAATAAAAGGGCGCTACGTAAATCCCGGATTAACCGTTTGAAGTCATTCGAGTGGCAGTTGCGCTATTTAGAGGCATTTTACGCCATCACACTCAAATGCCATCCTTTTCTGCAGAACAAATCTGTGCAATATAAAGTGCGTTACGTGGCAACGGCTTACAATCATGGTTTCCTTTCAGATAAGCAGGAAATAGAACATTGGATGGAACAGAAAAATTATCCATGGGGAACCGGGGTGAAAGGAGAGCAATACGCTTACAGCCGTGTTGCCAGGTATTTTTATAACAATCATTACCACGAAATATTTTAATCATTTAAAAACCAATATTATGAAGACAATGAAACAAACAAAGAAAAAGAACCTGCTTTTAATGAGTATTTTGGCTGTATTTATAGCTTTAACAGGTTGCAAAAACGAAAATGAAGAAAAGAAAGAAAAGGATGCTTTTATCAATCCCCCTTTTGAAAAACTGGACCCTGTATTTAATGAGTTTAGCATTGACAATCAAACAGCGGATACATTGGAACTGGAATCCGGAACAAAACTTTACATTCCGAAAAATGCATTCGTTGATAGTTCAGGCAGCGCGGTAACAGGAAATGTGAACCTAAAATACAGAGAGTTCCATGATGCACTGGATATTTTTCTTGCCGGCATCCCGATGCAATTTGATACAAAAGGCCGGCGTCGCCATTTACAAACTGCCGGAATGTTTGAATTACGCGCTAATAAAGAGGACGAACCACTACAATTGACTGAATGCACGTCGATAAAGGTGGATCTGGCTTCAAGAAAAGCAGGAGAAGATTACAATTTCTTCGGCTTTGACGAGGAAACAGGCGACTGGGATTTTATGGGATACCCGGAGTCAAGAGAAAACCCACAATATCAAAAGGCCAAAGAAAAAATTGAAAAGCTGAAGGATACCAGAAAAATGCCTCTGGGCCCCGATCACTTCATTTTTGATTACTCGGGTGCCTTTGATGTTTACCGGTACGAACTAAATGAAGATGCGCAAAATCAGGACATTAAAAAGCGTGTGAAAAGGTATGGACTGAAGTGGTTGAATGTAGACAACAGGAATATGATAAATTTTCAGGGTAATAGATATATAGCCTCATTCATGGTCTGGAAAAAGCTGGAAAGAAAACCTTTTCCTGATTGGTTGAGAAATAAGCGTAATTTTTCCACAGAAATGAAAAAGCTATACGGAAATGTTTACAGCCTGAAAATTTCCCATCGGGATGGAATGAGCTATAATGGCAAAGTGAAATGCATTATGCCGCTTCGTTCGCTAATGGCTTTTTCTCCTGAATACTGGAAAAACAATTATGAAGAAGCTATGCAGAAAGCAAAGAAGGAGGAGCAACGGCTGCGTACCCAGGCGAAAGTGTTCCGCAGTTTTGAGAAAAATAATCTCGGCGTCAGCAATTTTGATCGTCTTTATAAAAGAAATGATCCAATTGAAGTAAAGGCTGAGTTTACTTTGGCTGAATCTTATGACAACGAGGCTTATGAACTCAACCGGGTGTTTTGTCTTCCGGGAAATAACGAAACGGTTATCAAACTAAGGCCGGAAAACTGGGATAAAGTTTGGCTGGATGCTGAGGATGAGAATTTCAGGTTGATTACAGTCCTGCCCGGGAATAAGCTTGGAATGTTTCCCCTGGAACAATACCGCTCGCTGAATTTTGATTCCTTGAAAAAAGCAAAGAACCCCACTGTAAATTTCACAATGGAGCCTGTGGGTAAAGAAATCGAAAGCAAAGAGCAACTCGAGGATCTATTGGGATTTTAGCCTGCATAATCAGAGAACAAGAAATAGAACGCGAATGACTCGGATTCAGCGGATGACCGCAGATAAAAAAATAAATCCGTGATAACCCGCTCAATCTGCGTCATCAGCGTTCCAATAGAGAAAACTGCTGTCTCAAGTGTAACGGCTGTCTGCTGAATTCTATTATAAAAACACAAATGAAGTTATTTTCGCCAATAGGTACAATCTAACAGCCAAAGGCCAGCAAATAAACAATAGAAAATAAAATAATCCGCAACAATAAATAGAACGCGGATGACTCGGATTTAGCGGATGGCCACAGATAAAAAATAAATCCGTGATAATCTGCTCAATCAGCGTCATCAGCGTTCCAATACAGAAAAAATATGCAAACCATTTTCTCAAAATCAAAAACAAAAAGCGCCCTTATACTGGATCCCGAATTCAAAGCCAGAGAGATTTTACGCAGGTTCCTCGATGTTTTGCCGGAAGTTCAGGTGAAGGGATGCTTTGATCGCTCCTATAAGGTAGTCAAATATGCAAGGGACATAGAGCCGGATGTAATTTTCATCGCTCTGGAGTTGATAAAAGATATGGACGAGACAGAGTGGGTCGTGGAACTATCGAAGCACACTAAAATTATAGTTACGGCCTATTATTTTGACCCGCTGCTGGAACAGCTGGAAGAATATACTGCTGGCTACTTGTTTAAACCCATTGATCTGGAAGAATTGAAAGATAAGTTGAGGGAGTAATATTCGTTAAACCTGCATTCTAATAGTACTAAACTGCTATGATTACCTTTTAATTGATAATGTTATTAACTACCAAAATGTATTTAAACTCAAAACTGTACTAAAATGATAGCTTCTTTGATAAAGCATAAACTGTCAAATCCGATTTTAAAAATATTTATCCTTATAATTTTGTTGCTTGTGCCCTTTATAACCCGTCCTCAAACTGGCGGATACATTAAACCAGGCAAATTCAATCACCATTTGCTGGAACATTATACAAAAAAGCTGATTGATAGCGTCAGGAGTGCACACAAATTAGACCCCCTAGCCAATGACAGCACTCTCTATTTGGCCTCAAGAGATCATGCAAATTACCTGGAAAACAGGTCATCCATAAGCCATATACAGGATATTGATAAAAAAGCAACT
>Ga0207414_1001109_pt1 | contig 10361 bp, 10 predicted proteins | sample PonA231FremontCA_2_FD_187269 | JGI IMG/M metagenome (GOLD analysis project Ga0207414, IMG submission 187269) | Marine sediment microbial community from Fremont, CA, USA - Pond A23 Sediment 1 (SPAdes) | ecosystem: Environmental > Aquatic > Marine > Unclassified | place: USA: Fremont, California... | reverse complement strand
TGGTGTTCGACAACCTGGCCGGCCGGCTCTATGTGGTGGTCAACATCGACCCGGCCGAGGCTGACGGCCTGGCGCGCGGCGAGGCGCGGCTCGACGCCCTGGCCACGCAGCTGCGCACCCGGACCCTGCAGGATGCCGCCCCGGCGGCACCGCGGGTGGTGGCCGAAGAGGATTTCGACTCGTCCATCGCGCGGGACGACTACGAGGCCATTGTCGAGCGCATCCGCGACTACATCATCGATGGTGACTGCATGCAGGTGGTGCCGTCGCGGCGCATGAGTGCCGACTATCACGGCCGGCCGCTGGACCTTTACCGCGCCCTGCGCGGCACCAACCCGTCGCCGTATCTGTTCTTTCTGGATTTTGGCGACTTTCAGGTGGTGGGTTCGTCCCCCGAGATCCTCGCCCGGCTTGAGGATGGCGAGGCCACGGTGCGCCCCATTGCCGGCACCCGCCGGCGCGGCGCCACCGCCGAAGAGGATCGCGCCCTCGAGGCCGAGCTGCTGGATGATCCCAAGGAGCGCGCCGAGCATCTGATGCTCATCGATCTGGGCCGCAATGACATCGGTCGGGTCAGCGAGCTGGGCAGCGTGCAGCTGACGGATCGCATGACCATCGAGCGCTACAGCCATGTCATGCATATTGTCTCGAACGTCACCGGGCGGCTGCGCGCGGGCCTGGGGCCCATGGATCTGCTGCGCGCCACCCATCCGGCGGGCACCCTCAGCGGCGCCCCCAAGATCCGCGCGATGGAGATTATCGACGAGGTCGAGCCGATCAAGCGCGGCGTCTATGGCGGCGCGGTGGGGTATCTGTCCTGGTCAGGCAACATGGACACAGCCATCGCCATTCGCACGGCGGTCATCAAGGACGGCCGCGTGCATGTGCAGGCCGGCGGCGGCGTTGTCCACGACTCGGACCCGCAGGCCGAGTGGGAAGAGACGGTGAACAAGGGCCGAGCGCTGTTCCGGGCGGTGGCCATGGCCGAAGCGGGCCTCGACCCGCGCTGAGCCCCGGACGGGGCATCGGCGGGGCATTCGCGTTATTCTGTGCAGGTGCAACCAGCGGCAGTGAAGCGAGCGAACCCATGCTCTTGATGATCGATAATTACGATTCGTTTACCTACAACCTCGTCCAGTATCTGGGCGAGCTGGGGGCGGATGTCGAGGTCTATCGCAATGACGCCATCGACCTGGCCACCATCGAGCGGCTCCAGCCCGAGCGCATCGTCCTCTCGCCGGGGCCGTGCACGCCCGATGAGGCGGGGGTGTCGCTGGCGGTGGTTGAGCGCTTTGCCGGGCGGCTGCCGATTCTGGGGGTCTGTCTGGGCCATCAGGCCATCGGCCAGGCGTTTGGCGGCGCGGTGATCCGCGCCCAGACCGTCATGCATGGCAAGACCTCGTGGGTGCACCACCGCGATCAGGGCGTCTTCGCCGGACTGCCCAATCCCCTTGAGGCCACCCGCTATCACTCGCTGGTGCTGGAGGCGGCGACACTGCCGGCCTGCCTCGAGGTGACGGCCTGGACCGAGCACGCCAACGGCGATCGCGAGGAGATCATGGGCGTGCGCCACCGCGAGCTGGATGTCGAGGGGGTGCAGTTTCATCCCGAGTCCATCCTGACCCGCACCGGGCATGATCTGTTGCGCAATTTTCTGGGTCGCCCGGCACTCGCGGCCTGATCGACAAAGGAGTCAGCATGGAAATGCAGGCGGCGATCCGACGGGTCATGAACCGGGGCGATCTCGACCACGCCGAGATGACCGCGGTCATGCAGCGGATCATGACCGGCGAGGCCACCGGCGCGCAGATCGGCGGGTTTCTGATCGGCCTGGGCATGAAAGGCGAGACCGTCACCGAGATTGCCGCCGCGGCGGCGGTGATGCGCGAGCTGGCGATGCGGGTCGAGGTGGATCGCACCCATCTGGTGGATACCTGCGGGACCGGCGGTGATGCCCGTGGCACGTTCAATATCTCCACGGCCACCGCCTTCGTGGTGGCGGCGGCCGGGGGCCGGGTCGCCAAGCATGGCAACCGCTCGGTCTCGAGCGCCTCGGGCAGTGCCGATCTGCTGCAGATCGCCGGGGCGCGACTGGATCTGGAGCCAGCCGCGGTGGCCGAGTGCATCGACACCGAGGGGGTGGGGTTCATCTTTGCCCCGCAGCACCATCAGGCCATGCGCCACGCCATCGGCCCGCGCCGCGAAATGGGCGTGCGCACCCTGTTCAACCTGCTCGGCCCGCTCACCAACCCGGCGGGTGCGCCCAACCAGCTGCTGGGCGTCTACGACGCCGCCTGGGTGCGGCCCATCGCTGAGGTGCTGCGCACCCTGGGCAGCGAGCGGGTGATGGTGGTCCACTCCGAGGATGGCCTCGACGAGATCAGCATCGCCGCGCCCACTCGGGTGGCGGAACTGCGCAACGGCGAAGTCCGCGAATACACCCTGCGGCCCGAGGACTTTGGCCTCGAGTCGGCCTCGCTGGAGCCACTGCGGGTGGATTCCGCCGAGCGCAGCCTCGAGATGATCAAGGCGATCTTCGACGGCCTGCCCGGCCCGGCGGCGGATCTGCTGGCGCTGAACGCCGGCGCGGCCATTCATGTGGCCGGCCTTGCCGATCACCTCGGCGACGCCGTGGCCCACGCCCGCGGCCTGCTGGCAAGCGGCGAGGTGCGGGGCCGCTTTGACCGGTTCATCGCCACCAGCCAGCGACTGGGGGCAACGCCATGAGCCGTCGCCCGGAGACCCCCGATATCCTGCGCCGGATCATGGCCCATAAGGCCGAGGCAGTGGCCGAGCGCCAGCGCCAGGTCAGTGCTGCGGCGCTTGAAGCGCGGCTGGCCGATGCCCCGGCGCTGCGGGGGTTTCGTTCGGCCCTCGAGACGCGCATTGCCGGCGGCCAGGCAGGCGTCATCGCCGAGGTCAAGAAGGCCTCGCCCAGTAAGGGCGTGCTCCGCGAGGCCTTCGATCCCGCCGCCATTGCCCGCAGCTATGAACAGGGCGGCGCGGCCTGCCTGTCGGTGCTCACCGAGACGGCGTTCTTTCAGGGCGCGGATGCGCACCTCGAGCAGGCCCGCGGCGCCTGTCACTGCCCGGTGATCCGCAAGGACTTTGTCGTCGACGACTATCAGGTGCTCGAATCGCGGGTGCTGGGCGCCGACTGCGTCCTGCTGATCGTTGCCGCCCTGGATGACGCGCGACTGCGGGCGTTCCATGATCAGGCCCGGGCGCTGGGCATGGATGTGCTGGTCGAGGTGCACGACGCCGCCGAGCTGGATCGGGCGCTGGCGCTGGATGCCGATCTGATCGGCATCAACAACCGCGACCTGCGCACCTTCGAGACCACCCTCGAGACCACCGCGCGCCTCGCGCCCGCCGTCCCGGATGGCGTCCGCCTGGTGACCGAGAGCGGCATCCATCACCGCGACGATGTGACTGCAATGCGCGCGCGGGGCATCGACGCGTTTCTGGTGGGCGAGGCGTTCATGCGTGCCGACTCCCCCGGCGATCAGCTCGCCGCCCTGTTCGACTGATCAGCGCGCCGCATGCACTACGATGGTCCGGCCCCGGGCCGAGATCAGCTCATCGGCCTCCATATCCCGCAGCACCCGTCCGACCATCTCCCGCGAGCAGCCCACCAGCCGCCCCAGCTCGATGCGGGTGATATGCAGCTGCATGCCGGCGGGGTGGGTTTTGGCATCGGGCTGACGGGTCAGGTCGTGGAGCGTGGCCATCACCCGCCCGCGGACATCCTCGAACGCCAGTGACCGAAACCGGCGGTTGGTGTCGCGCAGCCGCTCGGCGATCTGCTCGATCAGTGGCTGCAGCACAATGGAATGCTCGGCCTGCAAGCGCGCAAAGCCGGCATAGCTGATCTCGGCAAACTCGCAGGTGGTGCGGGTGCGGATCCACGCGCTGCGCTGTGGTGCCTCCAGAAAAAGCCCCATCTCGCCAATAAAATCCCCGGGGTTGAGGTAGGCCAGAATCAGCTCCCGGCCATCGGGCTCTTCCTCGAGCACGCTCACCGACCCGCTCAGCAGCAGGTACAGGCGGTCACTGCTCGAGCCCTGATGGATGAGCGTGGAGTTGGGGCGGTAGCGACTGCGCCCGCAGTGGCGCAGCAGCTCGACGATGGAGGGTCGCTGGAAAAAGCGGTAACTGGCCGGTGACATGGGAACCTCCCTGTTTCCTTGGTATCGCATCGGTAACCCGGTCTTTGGACGTTATACTGCCGACCATTACCGCGATATGACCCATATGGAGGGGTCCGAAATGGGGGGTAGACCGTGAAAGCGCATGTACGCTGGCTGGACGGGATGGCATTCGAGTCGGAATCGGGCAGTGGTCACCGACTAACGGTAGATGGTCCGCCGGATCTGGGGGGCCAGGGCCGGGGGCCGCGGCCGATGGAGCTCATGCTCCAGGGGCTGGGGACCTGCTCGGCCGTGGATGTGGTGTATATCCTCGAGCGGGGGCGCCATGCGGTGACCGGCTGCGAGGTCGATATTGAGGCCAGCCGCGCGGAGACGCCGCCCAAGGTTTTTACCGCGATCCATCTGCATTTTCGAATCAGCGGGAACGAGCTCAAGGACGCCGCGGTGGCGCGGGCGGTGAAGCTGTCGGCCGAAAAATACTGCTCGGCGTCGATCATGCTGGCCAAGGCCTGCACCGTGACCCACAGCCACGAGGTGGTGCCCGCTGCGGACGGCGACAACGGCTTGTCGGCGTAAACGGCTTTCTGTACACTCCACGATCTTAATTCGGGCGCGTTGACTTCGGAGATACAGCACCCATGAAAACGTTTAGCGCCAAAGCCGAGACGGTCCAGCGTGACTGGTATGTCGTCGACGCCACCGGCAAGACCCTCGGACGACTCGCCTCCGAAATCGCCTTCCGGCTTCGGGGCAAGCATAAACCGGAATTCACGCCGCACGTCGATACCGGCGACTACATCGTTGTGGTCAACGCCGAGCAGGTGGACATCACCGGCCGCAAGGCGGAACAGAAGATGTATCACCGGTTCACGGGATACGTCGGTCACATGAAGTCGACCAATTTCGCGACGCTGATTCAGGAGCACCCCGAGCGGGCGATCGAGTTTGCGGTCAAGGGCATGCTGCCCAAGGGACCGCTCGGCCGGCAGATGCTCGGCAAGCTCAAGGTTTACAGCGGCGGCGAACATCAGCACCATGCCCAGCAGCCTCAGGCGCTGGAAATCTGAATCGGAGCGACGATAACCGATGGCAGTCCAACAGTATTACGGCACGGGCCGGCGCAAGAAGTCCTCGGCCCGCGTGAACATGCGGCCCGGCAACGGTCAGATCACCGTTAACGGTAAGCCGCTTGACGAGTATTTCGGTCGCGAGACCGCGCGCATGGTCGTGCGCCAGCCCCTCGAGCTGACCGACACGACGGAAAAGCTTGATATCAAGGTCAGCGTATTCGGTGGCGGCTCCAGCGGGCAGGCCGGTGCGATCCGGCACGGCATCACCCGCGCGCTCATCGACTATGACGAAGCGCTCAAGGGCGGGCTGCGCAAGGCGGGCTATGTCACGCGTGACGCCCGCATGGTCGAGCGCAAGAAGATCGGCCTGCACAAGGCGCGTCGCGCGACGCAGTTCTCCAAGCGCTAAGCGGTTTATTGGGGGATCGTCTAGCGGTAGGACTACGGACTCTGAATCCGTCAACCCAGGTTCGAATCCTGGTCCCCCAGCCATTCAGCTTAACCCCGCCCCTTGGCGGGGTTTTTTATGCGTGATTATGCAAATCGAACTCTATGGCCGGCTCCGGGAAGCCGCCAACACCCATACCCTGAATCTGTCCCTCGACACGCCCTGCACCATCGCCGAGGCGCTGGCGGCATTGATCCGTGAGTACCCGGCGCTGGCCGATGAGATGCCGCGGGTGGCCTGTGCCGTGGGGGACGCGATGCGAACACGGCAGGACACCCTGCAGGGCGACGAAACGCTGGTTTTATTGCCACCGGTAAGCGGCGGCTGATGTATGCTGTCAGGTTGTGCATGAAAGCCGCCTGGAGCAGACCCGTTGACCGATCCCCTCACGGAATGGATCTCCACCCACGGTGAGGCCGTCCTCTGGGCGGACTTTCCGCGCGAGGCGCTGGAGGACGGCGAACGGCTGATCCAGTCGCGGGCGGTGCTGGACTGCAGCCCGGGCGGTCAGGGTTTTTTTGCCCGCGTGCAGGCCGATCGCCGGCATATCCATTCGGTGGACATCCGTGTGCATCCGTTGCCCTCGCATCGGCCTCTGACCTCGCTGTGCAGCTGTCCGGCGGGGGGTGCCTGCGGGCATGCCGTTGCGGCGATCCTGCACTACCTCGGGCGCACCGCGCCGGCGGGCCTCACCCGGGCCAACCCGGCGGTCACCCAGTGGCTTGACCGTGCCCGCCGGTTGGCCGCCGAGTCGCACGCGGCCGCGGCGCCGCGCGGCGAGGCCCTGGTCTATCTGCTCGATCACGACGCCAACGGCCGGCTGACGGTCACCCCCCAGCGGGCTCGGTTGCGCCGGCAGGGCGGCTACGGGCGGTTGCTGCCGTTTGCCGGCGTGCGCCGTGCGCCCGAGGGGATGCTGACCGCCGGCGACCGACGGCTGCTGCGGCTTTTGCCCGAGACCGGCTGCCCGGTGGATGCCGATGATGTGCATTTTCTGCTGCAGGCCCTGGCGGCCACGGGCCGGGCGCACTGGCAGCACACCGATGCGCCGGTGCTTGTCGAAGGCCCTGCCATTGATGGCGGGTTTGCGTGGCGGTCCCTCGCCGATGGCAGTCAGCGCCTGGCCGTGGATGCCGGCGCCCAACGCCTGGCCCTGACCGCCCATCCGCCGGTGTGGCTGGAGCCCGCGAGTGGCACCTTCGGTGTCATCGAGACCAATCTGCCGCCGGGGCTGGTCGCCGAGCTGCAGGCGGGGCCGGTGGTGGCCCCCGAGGAGGTCCCCGCGGTGGCCGCCAAGCTGTCGGATGACCGTCTGCCCATCCCCGTGCCCGATGCCCCGCAGCGGCGCCGTGTGGAGGGCGTATCGCCCGTCCCCGTGCTGCGCCTCACGCGATTGGGCGATACCCGACGCCCGGCCCGCGACGAGCGCGGCGAGGCGGTGGCCGAGCTGCACTTCGACTACGCCAGTCATCGCATCGACGCCGAGACCGGCGGCGAGTGGCTGTCCGTGTTCGAGGGCGGCGAAATCCTCGACTATCCCCGGGATCCCCGCGCCGAGACCCGCGCCCTGCAGCGGCTGACCCGGGCCGGGCTGCATGCCACCGGCACCATGGCCGAAGGTCGCCGGGTGCCGGATCATACCCGCGACTGGCGCAAGGTCGTCGTCGAGACCCTGCCCGAGCTGGAGGCCGAAGGCTGGCGGGTGAGCGTCGAGCGCGGCTTTCCCTGGCGCGTGGTCACGCCCGAGCAGTGGCAGGCCCAGACCCGTCCCGGCCAGCCCGGCTGGTTCAGCTTTGGCATGACCATCGAGGTCGAAGGCGAATCGCATCCGCTGATGCCGCTGCTGCTGGCCCTGATTCGGGAGAACCCCGAGGCCATGGCCACCCGGCATCTGGACTCGATCGACCCCGACAGCAGCCTGCTGGTGGACCTGGGTGACGGGCGTCTCGCCCCCATCCCGGCCCGGCGTCTGGTGCCCCTGTTAAAGGGCCTGACCGAGCTCTACGACCCCACCACCCAGCTGCGCGAGGGCGAACTGGTCCTGCCCACCGGCCGCGCGGCGGTGCTGGACGACCTCGAGCAGGCCGAGGGTAATGCCCTGCGCTGGCGGGACGACGCCGATCTGCGCGGCCTGGCCCAGGCGCTCAAGCACCCGCCGGCCGCGACCGAACCCCCGGCAACGCCGCCGGGGCTGCAGGGGGCGCTGCGCCCCTACCAGCGCGAGGGCGTGGGCTGGCTGCAGCACCTCTCAGAACTGGGCCTGGGTGGGGTGCTGGCCGATGACATGGGCCTTGGCAAGACCCTTCAGGTGATCAGTCATCTGCTCATGGAAAAGGCCGCCGGCCGTACCCAGGCCCCCAGCCTGATCGTGGTGCCCACGAGTCTGCTCTTTAACTGGCAGCGCGAGGCCGAGCAGTTTGCGCCGTCGCTGCGGGTGCTGCGCCTGCACGGGCCCCGGCGGCACGCCGACTATCCCCGGCTGGGCGAGCAGGATCTGGTGCTGACCACCTACAGCCTGGTTGTGCGCGACATTGAACGCCTCCAGGCCCAGCCCTGGCATTTGCTGGTGCTCGACGAGGCGCAGGCGGTCAAGAACCCCCGCGCTCAGGCCGCCCGCGCGGTGCGCACGCTCCCCGCCCACCAACGGCTGAGCCTGACCGGGACGCCGCTGGAAAACCACCTGGGTGAGCTCTGGTCGCAGTTCGATTTTGTGGCACCGGGCCTGCTTGGCAATGCCGCGGCGTTCAAGCGGGTCTATCGCCGGCCCATCGAGGATGACGCTGATGACAGCCGCCTGGCGGCGCTGCGCGAGCGGGTGGCGCCGTTTTTGCTGCGCCGGACCAAGCAGGCCATCGCCAGCGAGCTGCCCGAGAAAACCGAGATCCCGGTGTACGCCGAGCTGAGCGGCGATCAGCGCGAACTCTACGAGCAGCTGCGCCTGGGTCAGGAACCCCGCATTCGCGAAGCCCTGGCGCGCCCGGATCAGCCCCAGAGCCGGGTGCAGATCCTGGACGCGCTGCTCAAGCTGCGCGAGGCCTGCTGCGATCCCCGACTGGTGCGCGATGCCCCGCAGACCGCCCATCGCTCGGCCAAGCTCGAGCGGTTGCTGACGCTGATCGATGACCTGCGCCAGTACGACCGCCGCATTCTGGTGTTTTCGCAGTTCACCCGCATGCTCGATCTGATTGGTGCCGCATTGGAGGCCCGCGGCATGACCTATGCCCGGCTGACCGGCGCGACCCGCGATCGCGAGGGCGAGGTCCAGCGTTTTCAGGGCGGTGAGGTGCCGATCTTTCTGATCAGCCTGAAGGCCGGCGGCACCGGGCTTAACCTGACCGCGGCGGACAGCGTCATCCACTATGATCCCTGGTGGAACCCCGCGGTGACCCGTCAGGCCACCGACCGGGCGCACCGCATCGGTCAGGATCAGCCGGTGTTTGTCTATCACCTGCTTACCCGCGATACGGTGGAAGATCGCATTATGGCCATGCAGCGCGACAAGGCTGATCTGGGCGAGCGCCTGCTGGGTGATCAGGACGCCTCGGCGGTGAGCACCCTTGATGCGTCCACCGTCGAGACGCTGTTCCAGCCCCTGGGCGGCGAGGACCCGGCCCAGGACTGAGTGTCAGCCGCCGCGCATCAGCCGCCAGAGCCGGCCGTCGATGACCGCCAGGCCCACAAACAGAATCCCCATGCCGGCAAACGCCGTGGACCCCAGCCGCTCATCCAGAAACACCGCGCCCAGGGTGATGGCCGAGACCGGCACCAGAAACGTCACCAGCGACATATTGTTGGCGCCGGCCGAGGCCAGCAGCCGAAAGTACATCAGATAGGCGACGGCGGTGCACAGCAGCGAAAGCCCCAGCAGCGCGGCCCAGCCCGAGACCCCCGGCGAGAGCGTCCAGGGCTGATCCACCACCAGTGCCACCGGGGTCAGCCACACGGTGGCCGCGGTCAGCATGTAGGCGGCGTTCACCAGCGAGGGCGTGTCCTTGAACCGGCGGCCGTAGTGCACGGCAAAGCCATAGCAGATCGTCGCCCCCAGCACCGAGAGCTGGCCCAGGCTATAGGGATCGATCCGGCGCAGCAGGTCCGGCCCCATCAGCACCGCCACCCCGGCAAATCCCAGCAGGATGCCGATGGCCCGGCCCGGCGTGAGGCGCTCGTCACTGCCGATCAGCAGGCCCACCAGCATCGCCCAGATCGGCGTCATGGCATTAATGATCGAGGCGAGCCCGCTGGGGATCTGGGTCTGCCCCCAGACAATGAACGAAAACGGCAGGGCATTGCTGATCAGGCCCAGCAGCAGATAGCGGCGCGCCAGCGAGGGACTGAAGGGCATCGGCACACCGCGCAGCCGTGCGATCACCAGCAGCGTCACCGCAGCCAGACTCACCCGCCCCAGCACCACCGTGAACGGCGGCAAGGTCTGGAGGGCCAGCTCAAAGAAGAAAAACGATCCGCCCCAGACAGTGGAGAGGACGATAAGGAGTAACCAGTCGCGGGCGTTCATGGCGGGCAAGCCTAGGCCCACGGCCCCGCTGCGTCCAGTTATAATGTACAAAAAAGAATTCACGATCACCATTGGAAGATATGCAATGACCGACGCCGATATCCCCCTCGAGACCCAGCTCAATACCGAGACGGGGCCCATTCGCTGGGCCGAGCTCGAACGACACTTTGCCCGCGGGG
>Ga0207414_1001108_pt1 | contig 10364 bp, 8 predicted proteins | sample PonA231FremontCA_2_FD_187269 | JGI IMG/M metagenome (GOLD analysis project Ga0207414, IMG submission 187269) | Marine sediment microbial community from Fremont, CA, USA - Pond A23 Sediment 1 (SPAdes) | ecosystem: Environmental > Aquatic > Marine > Unclassified | place: USA: Fremont, California... | reverse complement strand
GCTGCAAGAAGTGTTGTAAAACTACCAGCATCCTGAGCTGTCTCTACTATATCCATGCCATGGGAATCAGCCTCTACTGTTAAATTCAATGCCGGACTGAAAAGAAATAAGACTAGAGCAAATACTAAAGTTACCTGACCAATTTTACTGAACCTATTCATTTTTTTCATTTTGTTTTCCTCCCTATTTACTTAAATTATTTTTTAATTATATCCTAAAACTTTTAACAATAATAGTTACTAGTTAACAATTTTATCTATTTTAAAAATTATTTTGACAAAATAAAACCACCCTCAAAATAAGGGTGGTAAAAAACTTTAATCAACTTTATCTCCTGCATTTGTTTGAAACTTGTGCTTCTCAAAATCTTCTTTAGAAAAATAAAGATCTAAAATTGCTTTACATTCTGCACAGGATTCTTCATCTTTAGGATCTATAGTTGCTGCTGTATAATATTCTGCTCCACATTCAGGACATCTAAACCAGGTAGGCATAGTTATCAACCCCTTAATATTATGGAATAGAACTTAAAATTCAGCCAAAATTAAATCATGCTGGCAGGGTTTATATTATCTTCAAATTCTTCCTCAGTCAGATAACCATCCCCAACAGCCACTTCCTTTAAAGTTCTGCCTTCCCTGTGAGCCTTATTAGCAATCTCTGCAGACCTCTCATATCCAATCAATGGCGTCAGTGCAGTCACCAGCATCAATGAGCGGTTAAGATACTCTTCTAACTTCTCTGATAAAGGTGCAATCCCTTTAAGACATCTTTTTTCAAATGATTCCAGGCCATCGGCCAGAAGATTAATACTCTGTAATAAATTATAAATCATAACCGGCTTGGCCACATTAAGCTCAAAATTACCACTGGAACCAGCCAGATTTATCACTGTATCATTCCCAAGAACCTGATAGGAGACCTGGAGCAAAGCCTCTGCCTGGGTAGGATTTACCTTGCCTGGCATAATAGAACTGCCTGGCTCATTGGCTGGAATCCCGATTTCCCCTAACCCACAACGGGGTCCTGAGGCCAGCCAGCGAATATCATTGGCAATTTTAATAAGACTGGTGGCAATTGTTTTTAGGGCACCACTGCAATTAACAAGGCTGTCATGGGCAGCAATAGCTTCAAACTTATTTGCAGCCGGCTTAAAATCAACTCCTGTCAGTTGATTAAGATAGGGAACAACGACTGAATCAAAATCCTCTGGGGCATTCAGGCCAGTCCCGACTGCTGTGCCTCCAATTGCCAGTTCTTTCAGATGATCAAGACTGTCTTCAAGGTGAGCAAGGCCATGTTTTATCTGACTGGCATACCCTGAAAACTCCTGGCCCAGGCTAATTGGGGTTGCATCCATTAGATGGGTTCTCCCGGTCTTAATCTGCTCTGAAAATTCCGCAGATTTCTCCTCAAGAGTCTCATGAAATCTATTCAAAGATGGCATTAACTTCCCCTCAATAGCCAGGGTAGCCGCCACTGACATTGCTGTAGGAAAAGTGTCATTCGATGACTGGGACATATTGACATCATCATTGGGGTGGAGAGGATTATGAGAGCCTGGCTCAAACCCTGCTATCTCTGAAGCCCGATTACTGATAACCTCATTAATATTCATATTGGTCTGGGTACCAGACCCGGTCTGCCAGACAACTAAAGGAAAATGATCATCTAATTTACCTGTGATAATCTCATCTGCAACTTTTCCTATTAATTTTAACTTAGCCTCTGATAGCCTGCCTAGCTCATGATTAGCCCTGGCTGCAGCCAGCTTAATCCTGGCATAGGCCTGAATAACCTCAGCAGGGATCTTTTCACTGCCGATTGGAAAATTATTTCTTGAGCGTTCTGTCTGGGCCCCATAATAAGCATCTCCAGGAACCTTAACCTCGCCTAATGAATCCTGCTCTACCCGAAACTCTGAATCCATAGATTTATTTCCCCCTGTAATTTTATCCTAACAAAATAATAGCATTATTAATTCTTATACTTTAATTATATACTAATTTTTAGTAATTTAGCAAGTTAAAAGATTTAAAAGCAGTAAGTATTATCCTATAGACCAATTAATTTAATGCATATTATACAATTTAAGCGTATTTTATGCATTTAATTATCCCTGATTAGCCCTGGACCCCCTCCATACCCGACAGTTAACCGGTCCTATCTCTTCCTATATTTCACAAACTATTTTATAACCCTACCAATGTATAAATATACAACAAGTCCCAATTAAAAGCCCCTGCAATCTCTGCAGAGGCAAAATTTGTAAGCAACTACTCTGATTTATTCAGGAACCTCATGGCCATACCTGTTATAATGGACCTTATTATAGGGCAGATCATCAAGATCATGCTTATCTTTCTCTTCATCAGGATATCCAAGAGCTATAATAGAATCGACCCTTAATTTATTTGGTAGATTCAATACTTCTTTGACATACTCTTCAGAATTACTGCCATCCTGCCGCTGTCGATTTCTGATCTGAATCCAGCAGGATCCAAGCTCTAAATCCAGAGCCTCCATCTGAATATTGGTAGCAGCAATTGAGCAGTCCTCAACCCAGACATCACTATCTTCTGGATCTGCTGCAATCACAATCGCCAGACTTGCCCCGGCCAGAAATGATGACCCTCCAGCCTTTGCTTCAGCTAGCTCCTGGAGCAGATCTTTATCATCTATCTGGACAAACTGCCAGGGCTGACTCCCCCGGGAAGTAGGTGAAAGTAAGGCTGCCTGGAGCAGAGACTGGACCTTTTCGCCCTCAATCTCCTGGTTCTTATATTTACGAATGCTTCTCCGGTCTTCTAATAATTTCATATACATAATTATTCCCTCCTTGACAGATAATATTGAATTTCCGCTACTGTTGACATCTGTAAAACTTTCTGGATTAATTCTGTTTTATCTCTATTCAGCCATTTACTAATAGTCTCTTTGGCTGGAAGAATGGAAACTGGACTCATACTCAGTTGATCTATACCAATCCCAAGCCAGAATGGAATTAATAGCCTATCGCCGGCAGCCTCACCACACATGGCCACTGGAATATTAAATTCCCGGCCAGCTGCTGCAACTCTGGTAATCATCCTTAAAATCGCCGGATGATAGGGGGTAAATTGATCCTTAATCTTCTCATTGGTCCTATCAACAGCCAGGGTATACTGGACTAAATCATTAGTACCGATACTCAAAAAGTCGACTTCTTCGGCCAGCTCCCTGACCATAGCAACAGCCGAGGGCACCTCGATCATAATTCCAACTTCTGGATTTCCAATCTCAATATCCTCTTCTAATAACTCCAGTCTGGACTGGCGGAGAACACTATTGGAATTACGGACCTCTTCAATGGCTGAGATCATCGGATACATAATCCTGACATTCCCAAATTTAGAGGCCCTTAAAATAGCTCGCAGCTGGGTCTTAAAAAAATCCTTATTATTAAGGGAAATCCTTATCCCCCGGTAACCCATCGCCGGGTTAATCTCCTCTGGAAAATCAAGGTATTCAGGCTTTTTATCTGAGCCAATATCCACAGTCCTAATTACAACTGGCCGGTCACCTACCCGCTCAACGACTTCCTTATAAATCTGAAACTGCTCTTCCTCATCAGGCAGGCTATCTCTATCTAAAAAGAGAAACTCAGTCCGAAAAAGCCCTATCCCATCAGCTCCCCTGGCCAGCATCGGCCCAAGATCAACTGTACCTCCTATATTGGCATTCACATAAACTCTCCTGCCATCTTTTCTCTCTAATTTCAAATCCTTATATTTCTCTAACTCTTTCTCCCTGGCCTCTAATTCCTGGGACCTTTTTCTATAATTAGAATAGGTCTTTTCATCTGGAGAGATAAAGACCAGTCCATCATCGCCATCAACAATTAAATCATCTCCCTGGGAGATCTTACTGATGACATCAGGGCCAAGGCCAACAACTGTTGGTATCTCCAAAGACCTGGCCAGAATCGCTGTGTGAGAAGTTCTTGAGCCTTCAGCCAGCACAATTCCTAAGACCCGGTCTGTATCTAATCTTGCAATCTCGGAAGGAGTTAACTCATAGGCAACCAGGATGACCTCTTCCTCAATCAAACTCTGATTAAGCTCCACTCCCTGGAGCAATCTCAGTAATCGGTCCCCAATATCCTTAATATCAGCTCCTCTGGCCTCAATATAATCTTCTTCAATTTTAGCAAATTGAGCAGCATAATTCCTGATAACCCGCTGAACAGCAACTTCAGCAGTTACCTGTTCTTCCTGGATTAACTTCTCTATCAATCTGTGAAATTCTGGGTCATTCATAATCTGAATATGGGCTGTAAAAATTTCTGATTCCTGGGAGCCAACCTCTTTTTTAACCTTCTGTCTCAAATCCTTTACATCCTCTTTACCCCTGGCGACAGCCTGATAAAATCTTTTAATCTCCAGTTCAGCTTCTGCCTCTTCTATATCTTTTTGCACAAACTTAAATTCATGCCTTTCCTGAATTAAGGCCTGGCCTATTGCAATGCCAGGAGAAGCAGCAGTTCCCTGATTTCCTTCCATGATATCTCTCCTTTTATACTCTTAATTAATCTTTTTAGCTGAGGTTGTCTATATTATATCATAAATCTAATTGATAAAAAGCAGTCCCTAAAAATCAACTTTAGCTCCAGGGGTTAAATCCCCTGCAATCACAGGATGACTGGCACCTGTCACAGCCGGGAGATTCCCTGGCCGTTTCATCATGGCCTCCCGGGCTAAAAGGGCAAAGGCCACAGCCTCTTTCTGGTCTGCATCTATTGCCGGGATATTATATCTATCATAATTTTTTTCTGCCAGAGAAATCAACTCAGTCCGATAATTATGAAACCTTTCAGCTATCTCCCTACCAATAAAATTCAGCAGACTCTGATTATGACTGCCGGCACCACTAATTATAACCTCAAGACAATCTGATTTCTTTAAAGTATCCATATCCTCCCTGACAAGTTCCTCCTGAAAACTTTCCACCAGGGAGCTGGCCGTAAACTCTGTTAAAGTCCTGATGATATCAATATCGCTAACTCCCCTCCTGGAGGCCTCTGCTATTATTTTCTCAGTATATTGGCTGCCAAAATCATAGCGACCAGTTGAGCGCAGGTATGAACTATCAAAGAATTCATGCTGGAAAAGGCGATCATATAAAATCTGATTAAGCTTTCCCTGGCCGGCCATAATTCCAGCCTGATCATAATCCTTCTGACCATCAGTCAGCTTTTGAACCCCGGCATCTATCATCAGATTACCTGGACTGGCATCACTGCCTCTAACTTCCTGGCGCTTACAATCAGCAGGCAGCCAGGTATAGTTGGTAATCCCGCCAATATTTACAACAAAGCGATGGCTATAACTGCTCTGATATAACAGAAAATCAATTAAAGGCACCAGAGGAGCACCTTTCCCGCCGGCAGCAATATCTTTTAACCTGAAATTAGTGATTGTATCAACACCTGTTCCCTCAGCAATCATTGAACCTGAGCCAAGCTGAAGACTGATCGTTTTACTGTCTCCAGGTTTATGAAAGACAGTCTGGCCATGGCAGCCAATCAAATCAAGCTCCTCCATTTGAAGCCCTGCTTTAGAACTGGCTGTCCTGATAGCATCGGCATAAAGTTCTCCTAGTTCCAGGTTCAAACTGGCAACTTCTTCCAGGACTAAGCTGGCATCTAACTGCCGATTATTAACAAGTTTATCCAGCCGCTCTTTTATCTCTAGAGGATACTCTCTCTGGAAATAGCTTAAAATCTCTACCTGAGAACTCTCTGACCTATCTGTTGCAACTATTGCCACATCAATCCCATCTAAGGATGTACCTGACATTACTCCAGCAATCTTTAACATCTTATCTCTCCTTTAATCCTGTTAATTCAGCAATCCCATTAATCCTGCTCCTTTAGCCCCGAGCTAAAGCCATTTTCATCATTATCCCTGGCTATCTGAAAGCCAATCGGCTCAGTATTATGGTTATCCTGGCTCAAAAGACTATAAATTAAATTGTGGAGCCTGGGCCTGAGTTTAATAATCTTTTGATTCTCTCTACCTCCATTAACTCTATTTGAAAGCAATGTCACTGTCAGGCCGCTTTCTGGTAAAGTCCAGACCGATGTCCCAGTAAATCCTGTATGACCTGAAGCCTTGCTGCCAAAATAAATTCCAGAAGATGATCTAATATTTCCGCCTTTAGCCCAGCCTAAGCCCCGCCTTTCCCCATCCTTTCTGGTATAGGTATTAGCAAGCATTCTGCTGCTGGCTGGAGATAATAGATTTATTTCTTTCTCATCCTGATTAAAGATCATCGCTACCAGCTTAACTAAATCCTTTATATTTGAAAATAGCCCGGCCTGACCGCTATAACCTCCTAAAAAAGCACAGTTCTCATCATGGACTTCTCCGTGAATCTGCCGCTCCCTCCAGCTGCAGTATTCAGTCGGGGCAATATCTTCCTTTTCCAGATCAGCAATATTAGCCAGGGGATTAAAATCAGTCTTTTTAAGACCGGCTGGCCTGATTATATATTCTCTGGCATATTGATCAAGCTCCAAACCAGAAAGCTTTTCTATAAGAAAGCCTAAGAGTAAAAAGTTAGGATCACCATATAAAATCTGCTTGCCAGGTTCTCCTTCTGGCTCTAAATTCAATAAATACTCAAGAACTTTCTCTCTATCTCCAGGTTCTTTCCAGAGCTGGACAATTGCTGGCAGACCTGAAGTATGCATCATTAGCTGATCAATTCTTATATCTTCTAACTCTTTCCTCACCTCAGGGAAGAAATCCTTCAAATAATCATGGAGATTCAACTTCCCTAGCTCATTCAACTGCATGATAGCTGTGGTTGTGATTAAAACTTTAGTCAAGGAGGCCAGATCATAAACAGTATCAACTGAAACATCAGAATTACTATCATTGGCTTTTTTGCCGAAAGCCTGACTATAAATCAATTTTTCTCCCTGGGCTATCCCTAAAACAGCCCCTGGGAAGACCCCTGATTCTACAGCCTCTTCCATAAACTGATTTATCTCAGTACAGGCAGCCTTATCAAGCCTTAAATTATAATCCCTGGCCTTCTTAGAACTGGAAATCTTAGATGCCTTGCCCTTACGAGAAACCTGTTTTTTAAAGTAATTTCTCATTATACATCAACTCCTTCTGTAGAGGAATATATGATGAAGAACTTCATAGCTAAAGCTACTTTTCCTTACTAATCTGCATCGCTTCTCTTGTTTTTTGTAAAGCTGCTGTTGTCTCATCATGATTGTCCAGAGCTGTTGCTAAAAATAAAATATCAATAACTGCCAGTTGTGCAATCCTTGAAGCTATAGCACTCCCCCTGTAAGGAGTTTCTCTGGAGGAGGTCAGTAATGTAATCTCTGATCTTTCACTAACAGGGGAACCAACCTGGGAGGTAATTGCAACCCTCTGACAGCCTATCTCCTCTAAAATATCAAGGACTTCAATTAATTCTCTGGTTCTACCAGAATCTGAGATCGCCAGGACAAGGTCATCTGGTTCCAGCAGGGAAGCCACTGTCTTCTGACTATGGCTATCTGTCATGGCAATTGCCGGTAAGCCAATTCTAACAAATTTAAGTTCTGCATCCCTGGCAACTATTCCTGAGGCCCCATAACCAAAGAAATATAATCTTCTGGCTGCCAATATTTTAGCAACTACCTCTTCATACAAATCAGTTTCGATTAATTTATGGGTATTTTCCAGTGACTCATCATAAATTTGCAATAATTTATCCTTTAATTTTTCAATTGAATCTCCTGGCTCAATTGCACCATAAATAGTCTCCTTATCGTCATTCTGCTGGTCATTTCTGGCCAGCTTAATCTTTAATTCCTGATAACCTGAATAACCAACCCTCTGACAGAACTTGACTATTGTTGCCTCTGATACCCCAATCTGATCTGCCAGATTTGTGATAGAAGAATAAACTACTTCCCCAGAATTTTCTATTACATATTCGGCAACCCGTTTTTCTGCAGGTTTAAGTGAGTCCAAATATGATTTAATCTGTAAAATTTCCCTTGATAAAAACCCTGAATTACCCAAACAAATTTACCCCCTTTATATTTAAAAAGCTACATCTATCAAACTTTTATTTCTTTATTGATTAATTCATGCTGTTATTATAATATTCTCTTTAAGTCATAAAATACCTTCATAAAATTTTATATAAAAATGAAAAAATATTTTCGACGAAAATCAAGCTATAAATAAAAATCTCGACTAGCTCTTAAACTCCAGTCGAGATCATTAATTACAATCAAAATCATCTATTACAATTATATTAAATTCCTAATTAATTTGCCAGGTTTTTTCTCAGAGATCTTTCCAGATTCTAAGACCGACTCCCCGGCCACCCAGACCTCTTTAATCCCCTCTGGATATTGAAACGGCTCTTTAAAAGTAGCTTTATCAATAATTTGGTCTTCAGCAAATAGGGTTAAATCTGCTTTAAGCCCTTCTTTTAATAAACCTCTAGCATTCAACCCAAGCCTGGCTGCAGGTTTCCCAGTCATTTTATGAACCGCTGTTTCCAGCTTAATAACCTGCTTTTCACGGACATATTTACCAAGTACCCTGGGAAAAGTCCCGAAATTCCTTGGATGGGGCTTGCCACTGGCAAGTATTCCTGCCACTGCCAGCGAACTGCCATCAGAGCCAATCATACTTAATCTACTCCTTAAAACAGTCTCTAAATCCTTTTCACACATGGCAAACCCAATCATCCCTGCCCTTAGTTTCTGTTCCTGCAGAATTTTTAATAATGCTTCAGGTTCTGGCATCTCCCAACTTTCTCCTAATTCTGCCAGGGTAGCACCTTCAAATTCAGGATAGCGTCCCCCTGGCAGTTCAGAGATCATCACATTCTCCCAGCCTCTTCTGGCAACAACATCCTGGAGATATTCTAAAATTCTTTCTCTATCATTACCCCCTGCCATCCGTTCCAGCAGCTTTTCCCTGCCCCCTTCATGGGCCCAGTCAGGCAATAAAGAAGACAGACCGGTATTAGTCGCCAGATAAGGATATAAATCACAGGTTATATCGACTCCTTCAGCCCTGGCAGATTCCATAATCTCTAAGGTCCCGGCCACCAGCCCCCAGCAGTCTCTATCTACAACTTTATGATGGGAGATCTGAATAGGTATTTCTGCCTGCCTGCCGATTTCAATCGCCTCATTAAGAGCAGCTATCATCCCACAGCCTTCATCCCGGAGATGGGTTGTATAAATACCACCATAACCTGCAGCAACCTCTGCCAGCTCAACTAATTCTTCTAAAGTACCATAGGCAGATGGTGGATAAATCAGGCCTGAGGAAAACCCAAAGGCTCCAGCTTCCATCGCCTCTGCCAGGATAGCCTTAGCCTCATCTAATTCTGGAGAAGTTAATTCTCTGTCGTCAAAGCCGGCTACAGCTTTCCTGATTGCACCATGGCCAATCAGAGAAAGAACATTTATTGATTTAGATTGAGACTCCAGTCTTGTAAGGAATTCTGGATAACTACCCCAGTCCAATTCCAGATTATAATCAGCCAGCTCATCCTCGAGCATTGAGCGGCCAGCTTCTTTAATCGGAGCCGGTGAAGAACCGCAATTTCCAATAACCTCAGTAGTTATCCCCTGCTGCAATTTACTGGCTGCCTCTCCTGAGACTAAAAAATTAAGATCTGAATGGGTATGAATATCGATAAAACCTGGAGCCAGAACATATCCCTCTCCATCGACAACCCTTTTAACCTGGTTATCCCTTAGAAACTTTTCAGCATCTCCTCTAAAGATAGCTTTAATTTCATCTGCCTCTACCGCCAGGCTTCCTTTAAAGGCGGTAGCCCCGCTGCCATCAACAATCTTTGCATTTTTAATTAATAAATCTATCTGATTCATCTTCTGATCCCACCTATACCTAGACCTGGACCTTCCGGTAATTCCAGGCTATCATTTATATAACTCAAACCACCATCAACGCCATCTTCACCAATTAAAACCGGGGCATCAAGATCAAGCCTGGTAATATTTTCAGAGGCCAGGGCCACAGCCGCAGCAGCAGTTACAGAGATTCTGCTTTCAAGCATACTCCCTAACATACATTCAATATTATAGCCTTTAGCTAAGCTGGCAATTGCCAGAGCAGTTGAAATACCACCGGTTTTCATTAATTTAATATTTAAAAGGTCACAGGCCTGCATTTCCAGTAATTGAACAGCATCCTTTAATGAAAATAAACTCTCATCAGCCATAATAGGTAAGAGGACATTCTCTTTAACTTCCTTTAAACCTTTATAATCTGAGGCTGCTACCGGCTGCTCAACTAATTCTATATTGAAATCAGCTGCCTCCA
>Ga0207414_1001105_pt1 | contig 10397 bp, 7 predicted proteins | sample PonA231FremontCA_2_FD_187269 | JGI IMG/M metagenome (GOLD analysis project Ga0207414, IMG submission 187269) | Marine sediment microbial community from Fremont, CA, USA - Pond A23 Sediment 1 (SPAdes) | ecosystem: Environmental > Aquatic > Marine > Unclassified | place: USA: Fremont, California... | reverse complement strand
AAATGCTAAGCTTTGGCAACCCCCTTTCTAACGCCACTGCCTCGCTCCCACAATCTTAGCCCTATTCCAGGGCGCGCAACTCTTCCTGCAGGGCGTCGCGCTTTTCTTCCAGCTCCTCCAACTCCATTATTTGTTCCGGTTTGGCTGAATGAGTCGGAATCCGTTCCTTTTGTTCCTCTATCTGTTCGTCCAACCGTTTAATCCGCTCTTGCAGCTGGGCTTTTTTATCCATACACAACCTCCGGCACCAGTATGGCTCCCCCAGGAAAAGGGGTTTTAGTTCATTGCTGGGTCAAATCCAGTTTGAGCTCCACGGTTTCCGGATCGTCCGGAATGGAGTTCACTTCAAAACCCAATTTCTTTGCCAGGTGCTGCATGGCCTTGTTCTCGCGCAAGGTGTAAGCGGTGAGATAATGGGTGTTCCTTTGCTTGCAGAACCTGATCATTTTCTGCATAAGCAGTTTGCCAATTCCCTTTTCCTTGATATCTGTGCGCACTACAATAGCAAACTCGGAATACACATTGTCCGGATCGAAAAAGGTCCGAACAACTCCCAGTGTTTCAGGTGGTTCCTCAGTGGTTGTTGCCACAAAGGCCATTTCACGGTCATAATCTATCTGGGTCAGTTTAGCCAACTGGGAATGGGTAAATTCGTGGACATAACCGAAGAATCTCATCCTGAGATCCTCAGAGGACAGTTTATTCATGAACTCCCGGTGGGAAGTCTCGTCTTCGGGTCTAATAGGCCTTAGGAGTATATCCAGTCCGCCAGCACTCTGTGCAGTTTCCTCGAGATAATCCGGATAGGGCCTGATTGCCAGCCTGCTCTCTCCCCTGCCCTCATAAGGGGCAATTTCTATTTGGCTATCCAGTGCCAGGACCCCGTCTGAATCAGCAAGCAATGGATTGATACTCAAGTTTGTTATCTCCGGGACATCGATTATGAGTTGGGATAACTGCACCAGGGTGAGCTTGATAGCATCCAGATTGGATTCTGGCTGTACGCCTTCCAGATATTTGTAGATATCGGTTCTCTGTATCAGTTCCTTGGCCAGTGTCATATTCAGGGGCGGCAATCCCACTGCCTGATCCTTTATTATCTGGCCGGCTCCACCTCCCTGTCCGAACAAAATCACCGGTCCGAAGTTGGGTTCTGTAGCTACTCCGGTTAAAAGTTCAAGTGCTCCCGGCCTCCTGGCCATTTTTTGCACTATGAATCCCTCGATATTCGCATCCGGCAGAATCTTTTCAACTCTTTTTAACATGGAATTAATAGACTTCCGCACATCCTCGGGAGTTTCCAAGTCCAGAGCTACCCCTCCCACATCCTCCTTGCTGTTTACATCCGGTGACAAGAGTTTCAAGGCCACGGGATATCCCAGATCCTTGGCCAATAATTCCGCCTCGTCAGCATTTTCCGCTATCCGGGTATCCACTACCGGTATTGTGTAAACCGACAACACCTCCTTGGTTTCGGACTGGCTCAACCTGTTTCTGCCCTCTTCCAATGCATTCCTGACAATAGTGCGGGCTGCCCTGGGCTGGGGGGTGAATTCCCTGGGCACGGAATCCGGGGCCTCCATAAGTAGTTCTTGGTTACGCCGGTAATGGATCATGTCCATAAACAACTGCACTGCCTGGTCCGGGGTCTCGTATGTAGGAATACCTGCAAGTGCGAACATTTTCCTTGCCTGGGCTGCATATTGTTCCCCCAACCATACAGTAAAGACATTCTTCCTGCTGCGCCCGATACTGCTCACAATCGCACCTGCTATGTCGTCACTGGAGGCAAAAGCGGTGGGTACGTGGATAACCATGACTGCATTTACATTCTTGTCCTTTAACAAGGTTTCCAGAGCCTGGGAATATATCTCGCTCGGGGCATGATCGATTACTCTTATGGGGTTGTTACCAAAAAACTCTTTCTGCAGATTCTCTCTGAGTTCCTGGATTGTCTCTTCCTGCAGCTGGGCCAAATTCCCGTCCAGGGAGGCAAGGAAATCCTGGGCCATTATTGCCGGGCCGCCCCCGTTGCTCAAGATAGCCAGACGATCCCCCCTGAAGGGTTTGGATCTGGCCATTGTCTCCACTGCATCGAACAACTCCGCGTAATCGTGCACTCTCAACATGCCTGCCCTTCTGAACATCCCGTCGTAGATCTCGTCCTGGTCTATTTTGTTTTGATCCGGGAGTGAGAGCAACTCGGACTTATCCTTGAAGGATCTGCTCTTGATCGTGACCAGGGGCTTGTTCCTGGATGCAGTCCTGGCAGCGGAAATAAATTTTCTGGGATTCTGGATGTCTTCTATGTAAAGCAGGATGGAAGAAGTATACGGATCCCCGCCCAGGTAATCCAAAACATCTGCAAAATCTATATCAGAACAGTCACCCAGGGAAATGAAATAGGAAAACCCGATCCCCTTGGAATGTGCCCAATCCAGTACAGCTATACCCAAAGAGTCGGACTGGGACACAAACGCGATTTGCCCCTTGTCAATATCAGTGTGACCGAAACAGGCATTCAGTCCTGAACGCGGAATTATTATTCCCAGGCAGTTGGGACCCAATATCCGGATAGAATATTTCCTGGCCAGGTCCATTGTGGCCTGATGCATGGTTTGCCCGGAATCGTCATAATGATCGTGCAGGTCAGTACTCATTATCAAAATTGTCTTAACTTTTTTCTGGCCCAGTTCTTCCACAAACCCGGCAACCGTCTCAGGGGGAGTACAAATAATCGCCAGGTCCGGCACAAGAGGCAAATCCGCAACACTGGGATAGGCCAACACACCGAATACTGAATCGTAATTGGGATTCAAGGGTAGAATGGGTCCGGAAAAGCCACCTTGCAAGAGATTCTGCATAACCACGGCACCAATACTCTTGGGCCTGTTGGAAGCACCCACCAAGGCGACGGATTTGGGACGGAAAAGGGAATCCAAATGTCTTAGGCTCATATATTTACATGCTCCTTTGGGGCTTTATTTATACTGATTTTTCGCCTTTATCATGCTGCATTTTGCAAATTTGACATTTAAGCTTACCCTTTTACGGTAATCAATAAAACAAATATAATCAACCTTAGTTTGAAGGTTGAACACCTGGATTTGACCAATCTTGAGATTCAAAAAAAAACAGAAGCTTATCTACATTGTGGGATTGTTAGAGTGTTTGTCTGGATAATTATAAAATCAACTACAGGAATGATAGTGCATTTGCCGCTTGTAATTGCAGATTTTAGGGAAAAGTTTGTAAGAAATTTTATAAACAATGGTTACAAAAGCAAACGTATTGTTGACATAAAAACTGTTTGCTGTAATATTTAAAATATAGTCTTATTTGTATTCATGTTAAACACTTATAATCCTGTCAATGCTAGGAGGGGAACATGACTGAAAAACAAAATACCGACGCTAAAAGTTACGAAAGCCATTTAAAAGAAGAAGAATACTACTATGCCCCGCCGGATTTTGTGGGACAAGCGAACTGTACAGACGTGAACATCTACGATCGCTTCAGCCTGGACAAATTTCCGGAATGCTACAAGGAATTTGCCGACTTGTTGGATTGGGACAAGTATTGGCACACCACTTTGGATACCAGTGACGCACCCTGCTGGAAGTGGTTCGTAGGGGGGAAACTAAATGCATGCTACAATTGTCTGGACCGCCATCTTGACTCATACAAGAACAAAACAGCCCTGCATTTCGTTCCTGAACCCGAAGGCGAACGTATAGAGCACATTACCTACCAGGAACTCTACAGAAGGGTGAATGAAACTGCTGCAGTTCTCCGGGATTTTGCCGGACTAAAACCCGGAGACAGGGCAACACTGCATCTGCCCATGACCCCGGAATTGCCCATTACCATGCTGGCATGTGCCAGATTGGGAGTGATTCATTGCCAAGTATTTGCCGGTTTCAGTGGCAAGGCGACCGGAGACAGGATCGCGAATTCGGAAAGTGAAGTCCTGATTACCCAGGATTCATTTTACAGAAGCGGCAAGATACTGGACCACAAGGAAAAGGCTGACGAGGCAGTGGAGGCTGCCAAGAACCAGGGTCAAGAAGTGAAAAAAGTCCTTATCTGGAGCAGATACAGCGGACAATACAATTCCTCTTCCTCCCTGGTGGAAGGGCGCGACCACTTGATGGACGATCTGCTGCCCAACTACAACAGAATGGAAGTGGAGCCAGTATCCATGCCTGCGGAGGATATACTCTTCCTCATGTACACCAGCGGTTCCACCGGAAAACCCAAGGGATGCCAGCACAGCATCGGGGGCTACCTTTCCTACGTTGCATGGATGTCCAAAAACGTGCAGGACATACAGCCCAATGACGTATATTGGTGCATGGCTGATATAGGCTGGATTACAGGCCATTCCTTTATAGTTTACGGTCCCCTGGCCGTGGCCGCCAGTACTGTAATCTACGAGGGGGTGCCCACATACCCGGATGCGGGAAGGCCCTGGCGGGTAAGCGAAGAACTGGGAGTAAATATCTTCCATACATCCCCTACAGCAATACGTGGAATGAGAAAAGCCGCACCCGAGGAACCCAAAAAGTACAACTACCATTTCAAGCACATGACCACAGTGGGAGAACCCATAGAACCGGAAGTATGGCGCTGGTACTATGAAGTGGTTGGCAAGGGGAAAGCGGCGATTGTGGATACATGGTGGCAGACAGAGACCGGCGGGTTTATGTGCAGCACCCTGCCGGCTATTCAGCCCATGAAACCCGGAAGTGCAGGGCCCGGACTGCCAGGCATACATCCTGTAATACTGGATGACGAAGGGAACGAGATTCCTCCCGGAGACGGCAGGGCGGGAAATCTCTGCATAAAGAACCCCTGGCCGGGAGCATTTCAAAGCATTTGGAAGAACAAGGAGCGCTATATAGATTCCTACTATGGCAAATACAACAAGGATCCCAATAGCACGGACTGGAGGGATTGGCCTTATCTTGCCGGGGATGCGGCGGTCATGGCAGAAGACGGATACATTCGTATCCTGGGTAGGATCGACGACGTGATAAATGTTGCAGGGCACAGACTGGGGACCAAGGAAATAGAATCCGCCGCCCTGACAGTGGAGGATGTGGCAGAAGCCGCAGTGGTCTCGGTGAACGACGAGGTAAAGGGGACAGTCCCGGACCTGTACGTATCCTTGAAACCGGAAGTTGATCCTTCGGAAAAATTAGCCCAAAAAGTATCCGATGCTGTGTCCGATGTTGTGGGAAAAATCGCAAAGCCTGCCCACGTGTATATCGTGGATGACATGCCCAAGACACGTTCAGGCAAGATCATGCGCCGGATCTTGGCTTCCATCTCCAATTCCCAGGAGGTCGGGGATGTCTCCACCCTGGCCAATCCACAAATCGTGGAGGAAATCAAACAACAGGTACAAAGCTGATTGAATCATCCATAAACTAATTAAATCCAAACAAGGATCGGGCCACCAAATGGCTCGATCCTTGTGTTTTTTTCTATTGACAAGGACAGTGCTTATTGATATATTGTCGACAATCGACTATTTAATCAGGTTTATTTTAGTGATTCTAGCTGGCTTAAACTAACTGTTATTTCGGGATGTATCATTATGAACTTCGTATCACCCCAGAGCCTTACTGAACAAGTGGCGGATTATATAAGGGAAAAGATTATTACAATGGAACTTAAACCCGGAGAATTTATCCGGGAAGCAAAAGTTGCCCAAGATCTGAATATTAGCAGAAGCCCCATAAGAGAAGCGCTCAAGATTCTGGAGAGACAAAAGCTGGTGGAACAGATACCACGCAAAGGCACCAAAGTCACCGAAATATCCAAGGATCAAATCGATTCCCTTTACGAAGTTACTCTTGCACTGATCACCCATGTTGCGAAAAAATGTGTGGAAAAAGCCACATCCGGGGACCTAAAAGTAATTAACCAAGCAGCGGAAAAAGCGACCCAGGCAGTGAAAAACCAGGATATGGTCACCTACTACCAAGCCATATTCGAATTTGCCCTTGCTTGCATCAAGGCTACCCAAAACACTTTGTTGGAAGAAATACTCTACGACTTGTTTCCCAATCTTAGAAGGATTCAATTCCAGTTGTTTAAGTTGCGCAGCAACAATCTGGAAGAAAACTTGAAGATATTTAAAAAAGGCAATTATTACGTACAACACAGAAATGCGGAAATGTCTGCAAACACGGTTATAGAATACATGGAAAATGAAAAAAAATTGGCAATGCAGGCAATAGAAAACGGCAATCTTGCACTGGACAAACAAGAAGTAGCCTGAAAGGCAGCTCACTTTCCTAGCTGTTGTCAATCCAGACTTCAATGAGTAACTTGGCAATTTAATTGCAATTCCGGATAAAGTAAAGGAAAAGATTTATTTATTTTAACTCTGATGCCCTACGGGCAAAAAGAAAAATGAAAATAGGCCAGTTCACAAGGTAGTTGCAACTACTTACTCCTTATGGGAGTTATATTTGAAAATTGCTAGAAAGGATTAGCTATTGTTGTCGACAATCGACTGAATAGTAAAACCAAAACTCTATCCAGGAAGGCATAGATGCAAAGCAGTGTTTTTGACAACTATCTGCAAGATCCGGAAAATACCCTGGTGGAAAAAGCTGTTGATCAGGGTGGTATCCCGGTGGGTTACACTTGCAGCATGATACCGGAAGTTTTGCTTTCAGTCCCTCCCATGTTCCCGCTCAGGATGCGGGCGCCCGGAGTAGGGGGAACGGAAATCGCGGACATCTACCTCTCCAATCTCACCTGTTCCTATACCCGCAGCCTGTTGGAGATGGCCATGGATTTTAGATACGATTTCCTTGCAGGCTGGGTCAACGCAGCCAGCTGCGATCATCTGAGACGCTTCCACGACAATCTGCAATACCTGATCACTCCGGAATTTACACACATCCTGGACGTTCCGCACAGGGGAGAAGAACAGGCACTGACCTGGTTCACCCAGGAACTTGAGTATTTCCTGCAAAGACTCAGGCAACACTTTGATATGCAAATCACTAGACAGGACATAGAAAAGGCAATATCGGATCACAATGACTTCTTGAACTTGTTGTCCGGGATATCTGAACTTCGGAAAATGGATCATCCTCCGCTGTCCGGAACAGAGTTTTCCAGGATGATGCTGGCAGCCATCACCACCCCCAGGGAGCTTGTCCGGGAGAAGATAGTACAGTTCAGGCAAAACCTGGAACAAACCCGGGGTATGGACAACTACCGGGCCAGGCTCATGATTGTTGGCGGCCAACTCGACGACCCGGAATACATACGTACCATCGAATCCACCGGGGCCCTGGTGGTGGCAGATCGGGTCTGCACAGGTTCCATCCCGGGACTGGAACAAATAGAACAAAAAAGGGAACCTATCAGAGCAGTTGCTGAACACAAGCTCCTTACTCCTTCCTGTCCGCGAATGATGGACCAATTCGACCAGAGACTGCAGAAAATCCTGGAGAAGGCACAAAAATTCCGGGTAGATGCGATTATACTGGAATATATAAAATTCTGCGATATATGGGGTGTTGAAACCGGGGCACTTATACCTGCACTCCGGGAACACGGCTATCCCGTACTCTGCCTGGAGCGGGAATACCACGGCACGGAAACCGGACAACTACAGACCAGAGTACAGGCATTTCTGGAAAGCATGGATAAATAAGATATGAACACGATAGAAAAATTAACCCTTTATTCAAGGCACAATATCGCAGGCTGGATTTCAATGGCCGGGCTAGGGTTGCGCAGGGGACCGGTGCAACTGTTGTCAAAGGATTTAAAGAGGTATCCCTGGCTAAAGACACTGTTAAAGGCCAACCTTCTGCACACCAAGTTTGGCAAAAACAGGGAGGACAACTATTTACAAGCAACCTCCATGGTTGTGTCTTTTATCATCAACGGATTCGTGGACGTAATCCAGGATATGTTCTTTAACCAGGATCGGCTGATAATCCACGAGGACATGATCCCTCCGGAAATCTTCAGGGCAATGGGCTTGGCTCCGTTTATGACCGAGCTATTGGGAATTGCACTGCCCATGATCGACCCGCATGCAGTAGAGGAATACATAGATGTATCAGAGAACAACGCAATTCCACCGGATATTTGCAGCCTGCCCAAGAGCACCCTGGGACTAGTCCTCTCTGGGGAATTGCCTGAGGCTAACGCGATAGTCACTTCAAATTTGCCCTGTGACGGTGGGATGGCTTCGTATTCCATTATTGAAAGACAACTGAACCTCCCCACGATCAGATTGGATGTCCCGCACAACTTTTACAATCCCAGCGCGCGCCAGTACTTTGCCAAGGAACTAAGGCGCATGATCGATTGGCTGGAAAAACACACTCCTGGACGTATGGATTGGGACAAACTGGCAGCAATCTGCGAGGAGAGAAACCGGATGGTGGAATTTGAGATGGAACTTTGGGAAATGATCCGGAATCGCCCCAGCCCAATGGCTTCAGAACCGATCTGGTTAAGCCACCTCTGGGCATCCAACGTCAGCCCGGGAGCGGCAAAATCCACTAAACTCTTCCAAAATCTCTGCGAGCTTACCCGGGACAACCTGGAAAACGACAAGCCCGCTGTCAAGAACGAAAAATACCGGGCACTCCTCTGGAATCCACCGCTGCTGCACGCCATAGATCTTTTCAACTGGGCAGAACAGACTTACGGAGTATCACTGATTATCGACAGCATGAGCTATAACAGCAGGACTCCATATATTGACACCTCGAGCGAAGAATCCATGCTGCACGGAATCGGGCAGAACATCATGGAAGGTCCCATGGCAAGGCATACCAGGGGACCAGCAGAAAATTACCTAAACGATATCTTCCGGATGGTCAAGCAGTTCGATATCGATATGATCTGGGTCGCCGGGCATGTGGGCTGCAAGAATACTGCCGCACTGAACGGCATGTTGCGGGAAAAATGCAGGGAAAAAGGCATTCCCATGCTGATTATCAATTACGACCTCTCGGATCCCAGAGTGGTTTCCAAACAGTCGATCCTGGAACAGGTCAACCATTTCATGGAAAACATTATGAAGGCCAAGCCATTGAATAATTAAAACTACTGCGTCTCAAAATGTTTTTTTATTTTTGGCAATTGATTCTATTTCATTTATAAATTTACAAAATTCCGAATATCGAATTTCCATATTGAATATACGGCAAAAGGAGAAAAATCATGGCAGAAAAAACAATTTTTTTCGCAGGATGCGATGTAGGCTCCACTACGGGCAAAGCGGTCATACTCAAGGACAATCAACTTGCAGCATCCGCTATTATCAGCAGCGAACTGGATCCGGAACAAACAGCCACCCGGGTTCTGGAACAGGCCTGTGACCAAATCCGGGAACTAAAAGGTATCCAGGACATTGCCTATTTGATTGGCACTGGATACGGCAGGAACGAAGTCCCTTTTGCACATGAAAACATCTCAGAAATAAGCTGCCACTGTTACGGAGTACACTTTCTGGACCCGGAGATAAAAACCGTAATGGACGTGGGGGGACAGGATCTTAAAGCTATCTCCATTGCAGAAGACGGGGCCGTGCAGGAATTCGTGATGAACGACAAGTGCGCTGCGGGTACGGGCAGATTCCTGGAAATGATGTGCCGCATCTTCAAGATGGACCTGGAGGAATTCTCGGATTTGTCCATGCAGAGCAGGAAGATAGTTCCCATAACTGCCCAGTGCAGCGTTTTTGCAGAAACCGAGGTGATCAGCCTGCTGAGCAAGAAAAAGCCACCTGCTGATATTGCCGCCGGGATCCAGGCCTCTGTGGCAAAACGCTGTTTCACGCTTTTAAAAAGGGTGGGTGTAAGACCCAAGGTAACTGTTACCGGGGGATGCTCCAAAAACCAAGGAATGATCAAGCAACTCTCCAGGCTGCTCAGGACCGAGCCGGAAACTCTACCTGTGGACCCCCAGTTGATGGGAGCACTGGGAGCAGCGGTAAACGCAAGCAAGAAAGCACAAACCTCGGAAAATACCAGCTTTGCCCTGGCAACTTGAATGCAATAGATATTAGCATTACAGCGACATTTAAGCCGCAGCCGGGTAGTCCACTTTTGCTCTGGGTGCTTATCCAGCCCTCAAGAGGCCTGGATAATCAAGTCGCACAGTGGACCACCCGGCTACGGCTTAAATTTATTCCGGTTATCAAGGTGCTATAATAGAAAACTGGCGCTGTGGTGTTAGCTGTTCAAATATAAATTTCAAGTGCTATGTTGTAACTGCCGATGTATAGCAATTAGCAAGAATTAGTAAGTTCCAAAATCAGGGGGGAGAGTTATGAATAATTACGCAAATAATGAATACGACACAATCGTAGTAGGTTCGGGTCCGGGAGGGGCTACCGTGGCCAA
>Ga0207414_1001104_pt1 | contig 10408 bp, 6 predicted proteins | sample PonA231FremontCA_2_FD_187269 | JGI IMG/M metagenome (GOLD analysis project Ga0207414, IMG submission 187269) | Marine sediment microbial community from Fremont, CA, USA - Pond A23 Sediment 1 (SPAdes) | ecosystem: Environmental > Aquatic > Marine > Unclassified | place: USA: Fremont, California... | reverse complement strand
CTCCTCTGCGTCGTTGAGGACGACCATCACCGTGTCGTCGGCGTCGTGGCGGAAGTAGACGTAGGTGTCGTCCTGCGGGATGTAGTGGGTGAGGCCGCCGTGATGAATCACGTCGGCGTCCTCGCGCCACGTCGTCAGGGTGGTCACGAAGTCGTGCGCCCGGTTCTCGCGGGCCGTGCGGCCCTCCTCGGTGAATACGCTCCGCGCGTCGCCGGGCCAGCCGCCGGGCATGTCGGGCCGCTTCGCGCCGTCGCCCTCCACGTCCAGCATCGGCTGCATCAGCTCGGTGGCGTAGTAGACCTGCGGGATGCCGCGCGTGGTCATGAGGAACGCATACGCCAGCTTGAAGGCGTCCTCGTCCTCGTCCACGACGGAGAAGAACCGGGTGAGGTCGTGGTTGTCGAGGAAGGTCACGAGCTTGTTGGGCGCGGGGTAGACGTGGTCCTGGGCGAGCGTCCGGTAGAGGTCGTAGACGCCCCCGCCGTCGGGGGCGAAGGCGTCCTGCATCGCAAAGCTGAGCGGGAAGTCGGTGACGCTCGGCAGGTCCGAGTCGTAATCGTCGGGGTGGGCCTGAAAGTCGTCCTGCCAGTAGGCCTCGTGGGGCACGGTCGGCACCCAGCTCTCGCCCACGATGTTGAAGTCGGGGTACTCCTCCAGCACGGCCGACGTCCAGCGCGTCATGTAGTCCTTGTCGGCGTAGAAGTAGGTGTCCATCCGGATGCCGTCGATGCCGGTCGACTCGATCCACCAGAGCGTGTTCTGAATCAGGTAGGTGGCGAGCAGCTCGTTGTCCTGGTTGAGGTCGGGCATGGAGGGGACGAACCAGGCGTCCGTCAGCTGCTCGCGGTCGTGGGTGGAGGCGTACGGGTCGATGACGGCGGCGCCCTCGTAGTTGGTGGTGCCATGCGTGTCGAAGTCGTGGACCCAGTCGCCGGTCGGCGGGTCGTCCATCCACCAGTGCCGGTCGCCGATGTGGTTGTGGATCATGTCCATGATCACCTTCAGGTCCCGCTCGTGGGCGCTTTCCACGAGCCGCCGGAACGTGTCGTTGCTCCCGAAGCGCGGGTCCACCCGATACATGTCGGTGGCCGCGTAGCCGTGATAGGCGCCGTATTCGGGGGGCATGTCGTTCTCGAAGATGGGCGTCATCCAGAGGGCCGTCATGCCCAGGTCGTCGATGTAGTCGAGGTGCTCGCGGACGCCGGCGAAGTCCCCGCCGTGGCGCGCGTCGGGGTCGGAGCGGTCCACCCCCTCCAGGAAGCCCGGGATCGAGTCGTTCTCGGGGGCGCCGTTTGCGAACCGGTCCGGCATGAGGAGGTAGATCACGTCCTCGCTGGAGAAGCCCTGGGCGTACGTGCCGGTGCGGCGCGGGCGGAGTTCAAAGCTGCGGGTGAGCGTCCCGGCGTCGTGGCGGAAGCGGAGCGGGACCGTGCCGGGCGTGGCCGCGTCGCCGATGCGGAGGCGAACGAAAAGGTAGTTGGGGTTCTCGACCTCCGTCACCCGGTCCAGCGTCACGCCGGGATGCTCGCCGAGCTGCACGCGGGTGTCGGCGAGGTTGTTGCCGTAGACCATCAGCTCCACGGTCGGGCGCTCCATGCCGACCCACCAGAAGGGCGGGTCGATGCGGTCGATCTCGGGCGCCTGTGCCAGAACGAGGGCGGGGCAGGCGAGCAGGAGCAGGACGGCGGCGAGGAGGCGTCGCATGGGGCAGATCTCAGGTGTGGAAAAAGCACGGGCGGCCACCCCTCATTCGACGTGACCACGACGGCCCACAACGTAGGGCCCTGGCCGAGCGGTGTCCACCGGCCCCCAGCGAATTGAGAACGACTCCACGCGACGGGGCCGTGTTCGGCCGTGGGGCACACCGGCGTCGTGCGGGTGGCGCGCAGGGCGAACCATCAATCAATCGTTCCGTTACATCTCGACTGGCTGAAAGGCCGAAAAAAGCCCCACGAGCGCCTTCACACCCTTTCGACTGGCTGTCTGTTTTTCATGAGCGAGACCACCGACCTTCCGGATCGCGCAATCAGCGACTACGCGGCGTCCAACATCCAGGTGCTAGAGGGCCTGGAGGCCGTGCGCAAGCGCCCCTCCATGTACATCGGCGACGTAGGCCTGCGGGGGCTGCACCATCTCGTCTACGAGGTGCTCGACAACTCGATCGACGAGGCGATGGCCGGCCACTGCGACGAGATTGGGGTCGAGATCTACGAGGACGGCTCGGTGTCGATCGAGGACAACGGGCGCGGCATTCCCGTCGACCAGCACCCGGCGGAGGACCGCTCGGCCCTGGAGGTGGTGATGACCGTGCTCCACGCCGGGGGCAAGTTCGACAAGGACAGCTACCAGGTGTCCGGCGGGCTGCACGGGGTGGGGGTGTCGGTCGTGAACGCGCTGGCCTCCCGGTTTGAGGTGACCGTCTGGCGCGACGGCTCGGTCTGGGAGCAGAACTACCTGTGCGGGGTGCCGGAGGACCCGGTGCGCAGGGTCCGCCCGATGGAGGCGGGGGAGGAGACCGGCACGCGCATCCGTTTCTGGCCGGACGGGGACATCTTCAAGACGACGGAGTTTCGGTTCGAGACGCTTTCGGACCGCCTGCGCGAGCTGGCCTTCCTGAACGCGGGGGTACGCATCCGCGTCGAGGACCACCGCGAGGAGGACGAGGGCCTGGCCCGCGAGACGTACCACTCGGAGGAGGGGATCATCGGGTTCGTGGACTACCTCGACGAGGCGCGCGACTCCATTCTCGACGAGACGATCTACATCGCCGAGACGGACGGGGAGGTGCCGGTGGAGCTGGCCATGCAGTACAACGACGAGTACAACAAGAACGTCCTCTCCTTCGTCAACAACATCAACACGCACGAGGGGGGCACGCACGTCACGGGCTTCCGGCGCGCCCTGACGCGGACGCTGAAGCGCTACGCCCAGAAGAACGACATGCTGAGCGACCTCAAGTTCGACCTGTCGGGCGACGACTTCCGGGAGGGGCTCACGGCGGTGCTCTCGGTGAAGGTGGCGGAGCCGCAGTTCGAGGGCCAGACGAAGACGAAGCTCGGCAACTCGGACGTGCAGGGCATCGTCGAGTCGCTCATCAACACCGAGCTGGGCCGCTGGCTGGAGGACCACCCCGACCAGGCGGAGCGCATCATCGAGAAGGTGATCCAGGCGGCGGAGGCGCGGGCGGCGGCCCGCAAGGCGCGCGAACTGGTGCAGCGCAAGGACGCGTTTTCGGGGGGCAGTCTGCCCGGCAAGCTGGCCGACTGCTCCTCGCGCGACCCGGAAGACGGGGAGCTCTACCTCGTGGAGGGCGACTCGGCGGGCGGCTCGGCCAAGCAGGCGCGCGACCGCCACTTCCAGGCCATCCTGCCCCTCCGCGGCAAGATCCTGAACGTGGAGAAGGCCCGTCTCGACCGCATCCTGGAGCACGACCAGATCCAGAACATCGTCACGGCCCTCGGGACCGGCCTCACGTCCACCGAGGAGGAGTTCAACATGAACGAGATGCGGTACCACAAGATCGTGATGATGACCGATGCGGACGTGGACGGGGCCCACATCCGGTCGCTGCTTCTCACCTTCTTCTACCGCCAGCTGCGGCCCCTCATCGAGAAGGGCAACATCTACATCGCCCTGCCGCCGCTCTACCGGATTCAGAACGGCAGCCAGGAGATCTACTGCTGGTCCGACGAGGAGATGCAGACGCGCATGGCCGAGCTGCGGGCCGACGGCAACAGCCCCAGCATGCAGCGCTACAAGGGCCTCGGCGAGATGAACCCGGAGCAGCTCTGGACCACCACCATGAACCCGGAGACGCGCAAGATTCAGCAGGTGACCATCCAGGATGCCGCCGCGGCCGACCGGCTCTTCTCCACGCTCATGGGCGATTCGGTGGAGCCCCGGCGCGAATTCATCGAGCGCAACGCCAAGTACGCGACGATTGACGCGTAGGGCGCGTTGCGTGGTGCGCGCTGCGCAGGGACGCAGAGGGGCGGGCGCACGCGACGTGCATCGCGAAGTCCACACTTCTCTGGATAGTGCCCACTGGTCGTGGAAGCACCCGCTCCCCAACATTCTCCGCCCGATTCTCGGGACCCGGACCTCTCCATCGTCGTGCCGGCGTACGAGGAGGCCCAGTCGCTCCCCGAGCTGGCCGACGGGGTGCGGGCGGCGTGCGAGGAGGCGGGGCTCTCGTTCCGACTGTGGATCATCGACGATGGGTCGCGGGACGAAACCTGGGAGGTGGTGCGGGGGCTTTGCGAAGACGACCCGCGAGTCGCCGGCGTGCGCTTTCGCCGTAACTACGGCAAGTCCGCGGCGCTGGCCGTGGGGTTCGACCGGGTGCAGGGGCGCTACGTCGCGACCATGGACGCGGACCTGCAGGACGACCCCGACGAAATTCCGGCCCTGATCGACAAGCTGGAGGAGGGGGGACACGACCTCGTCAGCGGGTGGAAGAAAGACCGCAAGGACCCGCTCCGCAAGACCCTGCCCAGCCGCTTCTTCAACTGGGTCACGCGCCTCTTCTCCGGCCTCCCCCTGCACGACTTCAACTGCGGCCTGAAGGTCTACCGCCGCCCGGTTGTGAAGAGCATCGACGTCTACGGCGAGCTGCACCGCTACATCCCGCTCCTCGCCAAGTGGGAGGGGTACGACCGCGTCGCCGAGAAGGAGGTGCAACACCACCCCCGCAAGTACGGCACCACCAAGTTCGGGGTCGAGCGCTTCGTGCAGGGCTTCCTCGACCTCATCACGGTCGTTTTTCTCACCCGCTACGCCGTGCGGCCCATGCACTTCTTCGGGTCGATGGGCACCGCGGCGTTTGCGCTCGGCTTTCTGGTGAGCCTGTGGCTGTCGTTCGACAAGCTTGTGCTGGGGCACCCGATCGGGGACCGCCCGCTGCTGCTGTTCGGGGTGCTGCTCATCCTGTTCGGGTCGCAGATGTTCACCACGGGCCTGCTGGGCGAGATGATCATCCGGCCGCGCATGGAGGACCCGTCGACGTACGAGGTGGCGGAGGCGACGGGTCTCGCCGACGAGGCGGCCGAGGTGCTGGAGGGCTGAGGGGGGCGGTCAGCGGCGCGTGACGGTGTCCGGGAGGGCGTCGTACAGCGTGCTGACGACGGCGTCGACGAGGCGCTGCTTGTGCCGCCGCCGGGTGACGAGCCGCACGTTGCGGGTGGGCGCCGGGTCGGCGAAGGGAACGACGAACGTGGACCGCTCCGCCTCCGGCATCTGGTGCGTGGCGAGCCGGGGGAGGAGCGTCATCCCGCCGCTGTTCCGGACCAGACGGACCAGCGTCTCCAGGGAGCCGCTCTCGAACTGGGTGGCGGCCTGGGGGGCGGACGGGGCGCGGCCGCACACCTGAAGCACCTGGTCCCGAAAGCAGTGGCCCTCGCTCAGCAGCCACAGGTCTTCAATGGAGAGGGCCGTGGGCGCCAGCGCGTCGCGGTTGGCGAGGCGGTGGGACGGAGCGACGTAGCCCACAAAGGGCTCCGTGAAAAGCACACGGTCGTGGAGGTCCGGGCCCGCCTGATTGGTGGCGATCAGGGCGGCGTCGAGGGCATCGGTGCGGAGGGCATCGAGAATCTCGGTCGTGGGCCACTCGCGCAGCACGAGGGAGACCTCGGGGAAGGCCGTGTCCAGGGCGGGCAGAAGAAGGGGCAGGAGGTAGGGCGACAGCGTGGGAAGCATGCCGAGGCGAAGGGTGCCCGTCACGCGGTCCTTCACCTCCGTCGCGGTGGTTGCAAGCCGGTCCCGGGCGGCGAGCACCGCCCGGGCCTCTTCCACGATGGGCTCGCCGGCGGCCGTGGGCACCACCGGCTGGTGGCTCCGGTCGATCAGCTCCACCCCCAACTCCTCCTCCAGCCGCTGCAGTTGCCCGCTGAGGGTGGGTTGGGTCACGTCGCACGCCGCGGCCGCGTCGCCGAAGTGGCGGTGCGTATCGAGGGCCACGAGATACTGCAGCTGCGCGAGCGTCATCGAACGGAGGGCCTGCTCTTTGATAGAGGAAAACTATCAAGAATATAGAGGTGATCGATTTGAATAATCAACTCCGGATGCGTACCTTCTGTAACGACGCGCTATTCCCCCAGCAACGCCCTCATGTCGATCTATGTCAGAAGAACACGCTACCGAAAGCACGAACGGGACCAATGGGTGCCCGGTGATGCACAACGGGTCCAACGGATCGGTGGAGCAGCGGGACAGCATGCCCGAGACGAGCCGCGAGTGGTGGCCCGGCAGCCTGGACGTTGAGATTCTCGACCAGAACGCGCAAAACGTCGGTCCCTGGAATGGGGACTTCGACTACGCGGAGGCCTTTCAGGAGCTCGACTACGAGGCCCTGAAGGCGGACGTCGAAGAGGTCATGACGACCTCGAAGGACTGGTGGCCGGCCGACTACGGCCACTACGGGCCGCTCTTCATTCGGATGTCGTGGCACGCCGCGGGCACGTACCGGACCACCGACGGGCGCGGGGGCTCGTCCGGCGGCCGACAGCGGCTGGCCCCCCTCAACAGCTGGCCCGACAACGCGAACCTCGACAAGGCCCGGCGGCTGCTCTGGCCCGTGAAGCAGAAGTACGGGCGGAAGATCTCCTGGGCGGACCTGCTGGTGCTGGCCGGCAACGTCGCCATGGAGTCGATGGGCTTCGAGACGTTTGGCTTTGCCGGCGGCCGGACGGACGACTTCAAGCCCGACGAGTCCATCGACTGGGGGCCCGAAGACGAGATGGAGACCTGGGGGCGGTTCAACGAAGAAGACGAACTCGACAACCCGCTCGGCGCAACCGTGATGGGCCTCATCTACGTAAACCCGGAGGGACCGGAGAGCACCCCGGACCCGGAATGGTCGGCCCAGCGGATCCGTAAATCCTTCGGCCGAATGGCGATGAACGACCGGGAGACGGCCGCCCTCATCGCCGGCGGGCACACATTCGGGAAGGTCCACGGCGCCGACACCGACGAGCACCTCCAGGCCGAGCCCGAGGCGGCTCCCATCGAACAGCAGGGCCTCGGCTGGCACAACGAGCACGGCTCCGGCAAGGGCGGCGACACCATTACCAGTGGCATCGAGGGCCCCTGGACCGACGCCCCGACCGAGTGGGACATGGGCTACCTCGACTTCCTGCTCGACTACGAGTGGGAGGTCCACAAGGGCCCCGGGGGCGCGTGGCAGTGGCGCCCGAAGAGCGACGAGCTGAAAGGGGTCGTGCCCGACGCCCACGACGCCTCGGAGACGGTAGACCCCATGATGCTCACGACCGACGTGGCCCTGAAGCGGGACCCGGACTACCGGGAGATCATCGAGGACTTCCGCGAAAACCCGGATGCGTTTGAGGACGCGTTCGCACGGGCCTGGTTCAAGCTGCTGCACCGCGACATGGGCCCGAAGGAGCGATACCTCGGTCCGGAGGTCCCGGATGAGGACCTGATCTGGCAGGACCCCGTGCCCGATGCCGACCACGACCTGATCGGCGACGAGGAGATCGCCGAGCTGAAGGAGGCGATCCTGGAGACCGACCTGTCCGTCTCCCGCCTGGTCAAGACCGCCTGGGCGTCGGCCTCGACCTACCGGGACAGCGACAAGCGTGGCGGGGCGAACGGCGCGCGCATTCGCCTGGAGCCGCACCGGAACTGGGAGGCGAACGAGCCGCCCCAGCTGGCCCACGCCCTGGAGGTGCTGACGGGCATCCAGAAAACCTTCAACGACGCGCGGTCCGACGACGTGCGGGTGTCGCTGGCCGACCTGATCGTCCTGGGCGGCAGCGCCGCGATCGAGAAGGCCGCGGCGGATGCGGGCCACGACGTGGAGGTGCCGTTTACCCCCGGCCGCACCGACGCCACACAGGAGCAGACCGACGTCGAGGCGTTTGAGTACCTCGAGCCGAAGGCGGACGGCTTCCGCAACTACATCGCCGACGACCCGTGGCAGGACTGGACCCCCGAGGAGTTTCTGGTGGACAAGGCCGATCTGCTCAACCTGACGCCCGCCGAGACCACGGTCCTCGTCGGCGGCATGCGCGCACTGGACGCCACCCACGAGCAGGCCGACGGGTACGGCGTTTTCACCGACCGCCCGGAGACGCTGAACAACGACTACTTCGTGAACCTGCTCGACATGGATCACGAGTGGGATCCGGTTTCGGAGGACAAGCAGCACTTCAAAATCCGGGACCGGGACACCGGCGAGGTCAAGTGGAAGGCCACCCGCGTGGACCTGATCTTCGGGTCCAACTCCCGGTTCCGGGCGCTGTCGCAGGTCTACGGGTCCGGCGACGCGGAAGAGAAGTTCGTCGAGGACTTCGTAGACGCCTGGACGAAGGTGATGACCCTCGACCGGTTCGATCTTGAGTAGACGGTCGTCCCCTCCCCGAATGACGGGGGCGAGCTTCCGTCACGGATGGACAGCCCGAAGAGGGGCGGACCTCGCGTTCGCCCCTCTTTCGTGTTTGGCACGCGCACCTGTTTCCCAACCCCCCACGACCGCATGTCCGATTCTGAGTCCGCTGATCCCCACAGCCCGTCCCCCACCGGCGACGGGCAGGACACCGAGCCCCGAGACGCCGACGGCCACGAGGTTGCTCGCCGGGGCGACACCGAGGCCATGGAGGGGCTCCTCGAACAGGGAATGGATCCCAACCACACGAACGAGCACGGCCACAGCCTCCTCATGATCGCCGCCTACAGCGACCAGCCCGAGATGGCGGATCTGCTGATCGAGCACGGGGCCGATCCGGACCGGTCGGGCCCCAGCGGCAGCACGCCCCTCATGGGGTGCTGCTTCAAGGGCCTTGCCGAGGCGGCGGCGGTGCTCATCGAGGCGGGGGCCGACGTGAATGCGACCGGGGCCCGCGGCGCGACGGCGCTCATGTACGCGGCCACGTACGGGGAGTCGGCACTCGTGGACCTGTTGCTGGAGCACGGGGCCGATCCCACGACGACGAACGAGCAGGGCCAAACGGCCGCCGAGCAGGCCGCCGCGGAAGGGCACGAGGAGATCGCTGAGCGGCTGCGGCAGGCCACGGCGGGGGCGTGAGCATCAACGTACGGGGGCCCTCCCGTGCATCCGCCGCCACGTGCCGGAACGTACGGCTCGTTCCGCCCCGTACGGGCCCGTGGACGAGGCCCCTCGGCGAGCCGCGCAACAGCCCGTGGGGGGAGGCGTTGGACTGCGCGGCACCTCTTTCTACTACGCAATGCTGTCTCCCGACCCCACTCGTACCGTGAAGCAACGCACGCTCGGAACCAGCACCCTCACCGTCTCCGCGGTCGGCCTCGGCTGCATGGGCATGTCCGACTTCTACGGCACGCCCGACGAGAACCGGGCCATCAAGACGCTCCAGCGGGCCCTGGATCGCGGCCTCACCTTCTTCGATAGCGCCGACATGTACGGCCCCTTTACCAACGAGAAGCTTCTGGGCCGCGTGCTGGGGCCGCACCGGCACCGGGTCACGATTGCCACCAAGTTCGGCATTGTGCGGGACGAGGCGGGCGAGATGCACGGCCTCAACGGCCGCCCGAGCTACGTGAAGACGGCCTGTGAGGACTCCCTGCAGCGCCTCGGCGTCGACACCATCGACCTGTACTACCTCCACCGCGTGGACCCGGAGGTGCCGATCGAGCACACGGTGGGGGCCATGGGGCGGCTCGTGGAAGAGGGAAAGGTGCGGCACCTGGGCCTGTCGGAGGCCGCCGCCGACACGCTCCGCCGCGCGAACGAGGAGCATTCCATCACGGCGCTCCAGACGGAATATTCGCTCTGGAGCCGCGACCCGGAGGACGACATTCTGCCGACGTGCCGCGAGCTGGGCATTGGCTTCGTGCCGTACAGCCCGCTCGGCCGCGGCTTTCTCACCGGTCGCTTCCAGTCGCCCGAGGACCTGCCGGAGGGCGACTGGCGCCGCCACAACCCGCGCTTCCAGGGCGAGAACTTTCAGAAGAACCTGGACCTGGTGGCGGAGGTGAACCGGCTGGCCGACGCGAAGGACGTGACGCCCGCGCAGCTCGCCCTCGCCTGGGTGCTGCACCAGGGCGACGACATCGTCCCGATCCCGGGCACCACCGACCCGGATCACCTCGACGAAAACATTGCGGCGCTCGACGTCTCCCTCTCCGAGGAGGAGCTTGCCCGCATCGACGAGATCGCGCCCCAGGGCGTGGCGGCCGGCGACCGCTACCCGGACATGAGCTCTGTAAATCGGTAGCAGGTCAGTCTGCAAGCTTCTCATCGTCTCATTTCGACGTTGGCTTTCGTCGACGGTCGATGATGAAGAGATAGTGTGGCGTACAGTAGTGCGGCTTTCAATTTGGGAATGTGGAAGGGGGGTAGTTGGTCTTTGAAGAGAAAGCGAGAGCGGAAAATGGGACAAGGGGACAACGAAAAATGGAAGATTGCAGTCCTCGG
>Ga0207414_1001101_pt1 | contig 10414 bp, 10 predicted proteins | sample PonA231FremontCA_2_FD_187269 | JGI IMG/M metagenome (GOLD analysis project Ga0207414, IMG submission 187269) | Marine sediment microbial community from Fremont, CA, USA - Pond A23 Sediment 1 (SPAdes) | ecosystem: Environmental > Aquatic > Marine > Unclassified | place: USA: Fremont, California... | reverse complement strand
GCTCGCAAGGTTCCCTATGCCACGACCCTGGCAGGGGCCAATGCCGTTTGCATGGCGCTCGAGTACGGCAATGCCATTACCGTGCGGCGGCTACAGGAATTGCATGCAGGAGCTACACAATGAATAAGGTCCCGATGACCGTCGCCGGTGAGAAACGACTGCGCAAGGAGCTCGAGGAGCTCAAGAGCGAGGCGCGGCCCCGGGTAATCGCCGCCATCGCCGAGGCGCGCGAGCACGGCGACCTCAAGGAGAACGCCGAATACCACGCGGCCCGCGAGCAGCAGGGTTTCATCGAGGGGCGCATCCAGGAGATCGAGGGCAAGCTCTCCAATGCGCAGGTGATCGACGTCGCCAAGCTGCCGCAGACCGGCAAGGTGATCTTTGGCGTGACCGTGGGGCTGATCAACCTCGAGAGCGACGAGGAAGTGACCTATCGCATCGTTGGCGAGGATGAGGCCGACATCAAGTCGGGCCGTATCTCGGTGACGTCGCCCATTGCCCGCGCACTGATCGGCAAGGAAGAGGGCGACGTGGTGGTGGTGCGCACCCCGGGCGGTGAGGTCGAGTACGAGATCTCCAGCGTCGAGCACCTGTGACCTTCGGTCAGCGGTAAGCCATAAGCGTCAAGCTGTCAGAAAAAACACCCCCAAGGCATCGCCTTGGGGGTGTTTAGGTTGTGACTTATCGCTTATGGCATAAAGCTTATAATTCGCGCGAAGCGCGGTGGCTCAGTGCCGCCCGTGGTGATTCTCGAAGCGCGTGATGTTGGAGAGCTTCGGGTTGGCCCGGGGGTTGTGGCGATAGAGCAGGGCCATCTTGCCGATGGTCTGCACCGGCTCGGCGCCGCTAATCCGCACCAGCTCGTCGAGCATGGCGGCACGGTCGTCGCGGTCGGGCAGGGCAAGCTTGACCTTGATCAGCTCATGGTCGCTCAGAGCGCGGTCGAGCTCGGCCAGTACGCCCTCGGAGACGCCGTTCTCGGCGACGGTGACCACGGGGTCGAGGTGGTGGCCGATGCTGCGAAATGCTTTCTTTTGTGCCTGTGACAAGCTCATGGTATCTTGCTTCTTCCCGGTTGGCGCGCAGCGCACATGGTACGGTGAAACGCCGCGCGGCGAAAGCTCGTCGCTCTGCCCGCGTTATGTTTCCTCTGCCCGGGCCCGCAGGTCAGCTCCCCGTCGTACCTCCGCCAGGTCTCACCGGCCTTCGCTCGACCGCCTGTCATTCATGTTCATTCGCAGGTGATGCCGTGGCACGTTCCAACGCTTCCCGCTCCAAGGGCGCTGCCGGCAAGGCGCCGGCCAGCAAGACCAGCAAGGGGTGGCTCAAGGAGCACTTCGACGACCGTTTTGTGCAGCAGAGCTGGCAGGACGGCTACCGCAGCCGCGCCAGCTACAAGCTGCTCGCCCTTGACGAGAAAGACCGCCTGTTGCGTCCCGGCATGACGGTGATCGACCTGGGCGCGGCCCCCGGGGGCTGGAGCCAGGTGGCCGCCGAGAAGGTCGGCTCGGACGGAGTGGTGATTGCCTCCGATATTCTCGAGATGGACGCCCTGGCCGATGTGCACTTCATTCAGGGCGACTTCACCGAGGCGGCGGTACTCGACGCGATCCTTGCCGCGCTGGGTAATCGTCCGGTGGACCTTGTGATGTCCGACATGGCCCCCAATATGAGTGGCATGGCCGCCATCGATCAGCCCCAGGCGATGTATCTGGTCGAGCTGGCGCTGGATCTGGCCCAGCAGACGCTTGCGCCCGGCGGTACCTTTGTGGCCAAGGTCTTTCAAGGCGAGGGGTTCGATGAATTTCTCAAGGCGCTGCGCGACAGTTTCACGCGGGTCGTAACGCGCAAGCCGGAGGCCTCTCGGGCGCGGTCCCGCGAGGTTTACCTGTTGGCGGAAGGGTTTCGCGGCTGAGGCACGTCCTCTACCGCATCGGGGGGACTGCCATGATAGGCAGGACCTAATGGGTCAATGGTCGGACACGGCAGCGAGTCTGTGTCACAGTGAGGCTGGTTTCCCGCTTACGTTGGATGCTGGCTGAACATGTGCGGCTCATGTAGTGTCAAACGACTAGGCGTTTCGGCCGACAGATTCTTGCAATGAGGGTAGTCCCTTGAATGATATGGCGAAGAACCTGATTCTGTGGTTAGTCATCGCAGCGGTACTGCTGACGGTGTTCAATAACTTCAGCGTCGACAGCTCACCGCAATCGATGAACTATTCACAGTTCGTTCAGCAGGTGCAAAAAGAGCAGATCCGCAATGTGACCATTGATGGTTACACCATCACCGGCGAGCGAATGGACGGTTCTCAGTTCCGCACCATTCGTCCGGCGGCGGAAGACCCCAAGCTGATGGACGACCTGCTCGCCAATAATGTCACCGTGGTGGGCAAGGAGCCCGAGCAGCAGAGCCTGTGGATGCGGCTGCTGATCGCCAGCTTCCCGATTCTGCTGATCCTGGCGATCTTTATGTTCTTCATGCGCCAGATGCAGGGCGGCGGCGCCGGCAAGGGCGGGCCGATGAGCTTTGGCAAGTCCAAGGCCAAGCTGCTCTCTCAGGACCAAATCAAGACCACCTTCTCCGATGTGGCCGGCTGCGACGAGGCCAAGGAGGAGGTCGAGGAGCTGGTCGACTTCCTGCGTGACCCGACCAAGTTCCAGCGCCTGGGCGGTGCCATTCCGCGTGGCGTGCTGATGGTGGGGCCGCCCGGCACCGGCAAGACCCTGTTGGCCAAGTCGATTGCCGGCGAGGCCAAGGTGCCGTTCTTCTCCATCTCCGGCTCTGACTTCGTCGAGATGTTCGTGGGTGTCGGCGCGTCCCGCGTGCGTGACATGTTCGAGCAGGCCAAGAAGCAGGCGCCCTGCATCATCTTCATCGATGAGATCGACGCCGTGGGTCGCTCGCGCGGCGCCGGCATGGGCGGTGGCAACGATGAGCGCGAGCAGACCCTCAACCAGCTGCTGGTCGAGATGGACGGCTTCGAGGCCAACGAGGGGATCATCGTGATCGCCGCCACCAACCGCCCGGACGTGCTCGACCCCGCGCTGCTGCGCCCGGGTCGCTTCGACCGTCAGGTGGTGGTGCCGCTGCCCGACATTCGTGGCCGTGAGCACATCCTTAACGTGCATCTGCGCAAGGTGCCGCTGGGCGACGACGTCAAGCCGTCGCTGATCGCCCGCGGTACGCCCGGCTTCTCCGGTGCCGACCTGGCCAACCTGGTCAACGAGGCCGCGCTGTTTGCCGCGCGCCGCAACAAGCGGCTGGTGGGCATGGAAGAGCTCGACATGGCCAAGGACAAGATCATGATGGGCGCCGAGCGCAAATCGATGGTCATGACCGACAAGGAGAAGCTCAACACCGCCTACCACGAGTCGGGCCACGCCATCATCGGCCTGGTAGTGCCGGAGCACGACCCAGTCTACAAGGTGACGATCATTCCGCGCGGTCGGGCGCTGGGCGTTACCATGTTCCTGCCGGAAGAGGACCGCTACAGCCTCTCCCGCCAGCAGATCATCAGCCAGATCTGCTCGCTGTTCGGTGGCCGTATCGCCGAGGAGATGACGCTTGGGCCCAACGGGGTCACGACCGGCGCCTCCAACGACATCAAGCGTGCCACCGAGCTGGCCCACAACATGGTGGCCAAGTGGGGGCTATCCGACGAGATGGGGCCGATCATGTACGACGAGGACGAGTCCCACCAGTTCCTCGGCGGTCCGGGCCAGGGCGGCAAGCTCAAGTCCGGCGAGACGACCTCGCGGATTGACAAGGAAGTGCGCAAGATCATCGATGGCTGCTATGAGCAGGCGCGCAACATCCTTGAGGAGAACCGCGACAAGCTCGACGCCATGGCCGATGCGCTGATGAAGTACGAGACCATCGACTCCTATCAGCTCAAGGACATCATGGATGGGCGTGACCCTCGGCCCCCTGAGGGGTGGAACGACCCCGACAGCGGCGCCCCCACCGGCGGCGATACGCCCGCCGAGAGCGGCTCTCGCGCACAGAATACAGATGACGATGCCGAGGAAGATGAGACGCCCAGGCGTCGGCCTTCCGACCCGCTGGGCGGGCCGGCCGGTTCCTGAATCGACAATTGCACTGTCTGCCAGGCGCCCCCTCGGGGGCGCCTTTGTTATGCTGGGCACGATGATTCCGACCACCCGCTTTCGACAGCCTGCCGAGACATGATGAACGTGCCGACAACTTTGCTGACCTGCGGTCGCCACCGCCTCGACCTCTCCTTCCCCCGCGTGATGGGGGTGCTCAACGTGACGCCCGACTCCTTCTCCGACGGCGGCCGCCACGTGGCCGTGGACGATGCCCTGCGCCATGCCGAGCGCATGCTGGCCGAGGGCGCGGCGATTATCGACGTGGGCGGCGAGTCGACGCGGCCGGGCGCCGACCCGGTCGCCCCTCAGGAGGAGCTCGACCGCGTGGCGCCGGTGGTCGAGGCGCTGGTGCGCGAACTCGATGCCCTGGTGTCGGTGGATACCAGCTGCCCCGGGGTGATGCGCGAAAGCGCCGCCCTGGGCGCCGGCATGATCAACGACGTGCGCGCCCTGGAGCGTGACGGGGCGCTGGCGGCGGCGGTGGGCAGCGGCCTGCCGGTGTGTCTGATGCATCGCCAGGGTGAGCCCCGCGACATGCAGCAGGCGCCCCGCTATGATGTGCCTATCGAGGAAGCGGTCGCCGACTACCTGGCGGCGCGCATCGCTGCCTGCGAAGCGGCCGGCCTGCGCCGCGAGCGCCTGCTGCTCGACCCTGGCTTCGGCTTTGGCAAGACCGTGGAGCACAACCTGCGGCTGCTCCATCGCCTGGAACACCTGGCCCGGCTCGAGCTACCGCTGCTGGCGGGCATGTCGCGCAAGAGCATGATCGGCAAGGTGCTGGAGCGCCCCGTCGAGGAGCGCTTGCCCGGTGGCCTGGCGCTGGCAGCGTTGGCCGTGGAGCGCGGCGCCCGCATCCTGCGCGTGCATGATGTGGCCCCCAGCGTGGACGCGGTGAACATGACCTGGGCCGTACTCAAGGAAGGATGCAGATGACACGACGCTACTTCGGGACCGACGGGATTCGCGGCACGGTGGGCGAGGCGCCGATCACCGCCGACTTCATGCTCAAGCTGGGCTGGGCCACCGGTCGGGTGCTGACTCAGGGCTCGGGGCGTGCCCGCGTGATGATCGGCAAGGACACGCGGATCTCGGGCTACATGTTTGAATCGGCCCTGGAAGCCGGGCTCTCGGCCGCCGGCGTCGACGTGATGCTGCTGGGTCCCATGCCCACGCCGGCCATTGCCTACCTGACGCGCACCTTCCGCGCCGACGCGGGTATCGTCATCTCGGCCTCGCATAACGCCTTCCAGGACAACGGCATCAAGTTCTTCTCCGCGGCCGGCACCAAGCTGGCCGACGAAGTCGAGGCGCAGATCGAGGCCGCCCTGGAAGAGCCGCTGACCACCGTGGCGCCGCATCGCCTGGGCAAGGCGATGCGCGTCGACGATGCGCCGGGTCGCTATATCGAGTTCTGCAAGTCGACCGTTCCCGACCGGGTCAGCCTGCACGGCCTCAAGGTGGTTGTCGATTGCGCCCATGGCGCCACCTACCACATCGCCCCCAGCGTGTTTCGCGAGCTTGGCGCCGACGTCAGCCTGATCGGGGCAAGCCCCGACGGCCTCAACATCAACCAGGAGGTCGGCTCGACCCATCCGGCCGCTCTGCGCGCCAGCGTCATTCAACAGGGCGCTGACCTCGGCGTGGCGTTCGACGGCGACGGCGACCGGGTGCTGCTGGTGGATGCCGATGGGCGCGAGATCGATGGCGACGACATTCTCTATCTGATCGCCAAGGATCGCCATGCGCGTGGCGAGCTGGGCGGCGGGGTGGTCGGCACCCAGATGTCCAACTTCGGCCTGGCGACAGCGATGGAAGCGCTCGCGATACCCTTCGAGCGGGCGCGCGTGGGTGACCGCTACGTGATGGAGCGCCTCACCGCCAACGGCTGGCAGCTGGGTGGCGAGTCCTCGGGTCATATCGTCTGTGGCCATGCCCAGACCACCGGCGACGGCATCGTGTCGGCGCTGCAGGTGCTGGCGATCATGGTGCGCGAGAAGCAGTCGCTGGGCCGCCTGCTGGCCGGGCTGCAGAAGGCGCCTCAGGCGCTGATCAATGTGCGTCTCAAGCCCGGCAGCGATGCCCGGGCGCTGCTGGAGCAGGCCTCGCTCAAGCAGGCGGTGGCTTCGCTGGAGACGGAGCTGGGTGACGAGGGGCGGGTGCTGCTGCGGGCCTCGGGTACTGAGCCGCTGATCCGGGTCATGGTCGAGGGTCGCCCCCATCTGGACGTCGACGCCCTGGCCCGGCGTCTTGCTGATGACGTCGAAGCGCTGCTTGGCTGAGCGCTGACCGCCGCTGTCAGCCGGTTGTCTTGACAGTGCCCCTCCTATACTATTTCGCACCATCTTGAAAGAGGATCCCCCATGCGCAAGCCGCTGATCGCCGGAAACTGGAAGATGAACGGCTCCCTGGCCCTGGTCGAGGAGTTCGCTCAGGCCTTTGCCGCGGCGTCGTTGCCCGCCAACGTCGAGGTGGCGCTGATGGTGCCCTTCCCCTATCTGACGACAGCGGGCCGCGCCTTCGGCGATAGCGCCGTGATGGTCGGGGCCCAGACGCTCAGCGACCAGCCCGGGGGCGCCTTTACCGGTGAGGTCAGTGCGGCGATGCTGCGTGACGTCGGTGCGCGCTGCGTGCTGGTCGGACATTCCGAGCGCCGCACGCTGTTCGGCGAGGATGACGCGGCCGCGCTGGCGCGCGTCAAGGCGGCATTGGCCGAGCAGCTGACCCCGCTGCTGTGCGTCGGCGAGACGCTCGAAGAGCGCGAGGCTGGGCGTACCGAAGACGTGGTGCTGGGTCAGCTCGACGCGGTCATGGAAGGCCTTGACGCCACCGAGCGGACCCACCTGGTCGTTGCCTACGAGCCGGTGTGGGCCATCGGCACCGGTCGCACCGCCAGCCCCCAGCAGGCCCAGGCGGTGCATGCGGCGATCCGCGATCGCCTGGGGCACTTTGATCAGGCGCTTGTCGACGGCATGCGCCTGCTGTACGGCGGCAGCATGAAGGCGGATAATGCCGCCGAGCTGCTTGCCCAGCCCGATATCGACGGCGGCCTGGTGGGCGGTGCTTCGCTCAAGGTCGACGATTTCCTAGCCATTTGCCAGTCAGCAGGTTGAATTCATGCAAGTTGCCATTCTTATGACCCATGTGGCGATCGCCATCGCCCTGGTCGTCCTGATCCTGCTGCAGCAGGGCAAGGGCGCCGAAGCCGGCGCCGCCTTCGGTGGCGGTGCCTCCCAGACCGTGTTCGGGTCAAAGGGCAGCGGCAGCTTCCTGGCGAAGTTCACCGGGATGCTGGCCGCGGCCTTCTTCATCACGTCGCTGACCCTGGCCTACTTTGCGTCGCAGGCCGGTGAGGCGCCCGAGGCGGGCATCCCCGATGCCGAGCTGATCGAGCAGCAGAATGCGGTGCCGACGCTTGACGATGGCCAGCGCAGTGTGGATAATGCTGCGCCAGCGCTGGAGGAAAGCGACGGCTGATGTCGTCATCCAGTCTCCCCGATGCCGAAGTGGTGGAATTGGTAGACACGCTATCTTGAGGGGGTAGTGACCTTACGGTCGTGCGGGTTCAAGTCCCGCCTTCGGCACCATTTACGACGTCATCGACGCCACTGTCGAGACGCCGAAGCAAGATTGGCAGTATGCGGTGATGCCGCTTGACGAAGCCGTCATGTGGGCTTACAATCATCGGCCTAGATTGATGCGGGGTGGAGCAGTCTGGTAGCTCGTCGGGCTCATAACCCGAAGGTCATCGGTTCAAATCCGGTCCCCGCTACCATCTTCCAGGCAGGCATGCAGGTGGTTAGGGGCATGTCAGAGAGCCGAAGTGGTATACAGGTTTCTTGTGAAAGCCCCTTCCTGTGAAGGGGCTTTTTGTTAGCAGCTTGCCAGCCGGAAACGGCGGCGCTGTTCCGGGTAACGCCAATCAGTCACCTGACTCTTCTCTTCACTCCCGGCCAGGTGCCTGACGCAACGGCTGTAGGAGCTTTCGTTCGTGGCAATCAAGAATGCTGCACTTCATGCGCTGATCGAACCGGTGGCTACCGCCATGGGATTCGAGCTATGGGGCATCGACCATCTGTCCCAGGGCAAGCACTCGCGCCTGGTGATCTACATCGATCACGAGGACGGGATCAGCGTGGACGACTGCGCCGACGTCAGCCGCCAAGTCAGCGCCGTATTGGACGTTGAAGACCCGCTGCCCGGCGAGTATCGACTGGAAGTCTCCTCGCCGGGCATGGACCGGCCGCTGTTTACGCTCGACCAGTTCGCGCGCTATGCCGGCAACGTGGTGGCCGTGAAGCTGCGCCTGCCCTTCGACGGGCGGCGCAAGTTCCAGGGGCTGCTGGCTGGGGTCGAGGGTGATGAAGTGCTGCTGCAGATCGACGGCGAGGAATATTGCTTTCCCATCGAGGGCATCGATCAGGCGCGGGTCGTCCCGCAGTTCGCATGATGGGCTCGGTGCATAAGGACAGGTTCACTGGCGAGGCTAAGGCATGAGTAAAGAAATTCTGGCGGTCGTCGACGCGATCTCCAACGAGAAGGGGGTCCCCCGCGAGGTGATCTTCGAGGCCGTCGAGGCGGCCCTGGCCAGTGCATCGCGCAAGCGCTTCGAAGATGAAGAAGCCAGCGTGCGCGTGCACATCGACCGTTACACCGGCGACTACGAGACGTTTCGCCGCTGGGTGGTGGTCGAGGACGATGACTTCGACGGGCCCGACGCCCAGATCAAGCTCTCCTACGCCGAACGCCGTGATCCGCCGCTGGGGCTGGGCGACGTGGTCGAAGAGCGCATCGAGAACGCGGCCTTCGGCCGCATTGCCGCCCAGACCGCCAAGCAGGTGATCGTCCAGAAGGTGCGCGAGGCCGAGCGGGCCGAGGTGGTGCGCCAGTACGCTGAGCGCGAGGGCGAGCTGGTCGCCGGCATCGTCAAGAAGACGACGCGCGACGGCCTGATCATCGACCTTGGCGAGAACGCCGAGGCATTCCTGCCGCGCAGTGAGATGATCCCCGGCGAGCGCTACCGCATGAACGAGCGGGTCCGCGCGCTGCTGGTCAAGGTTGATGCCGAGGCGCGTGGCGCCCAGCTGATCCTGTCGCGCACCTGCCCGGAGCTGATCATCGAACTGTTCAGCATCGAGGTGCCCGAGATCGCCGAGCAGCTGATCGAGATCAAGGGCGCCGCGCGCGATCCGGGCTCGCGGGCCAAGATCGCGGTCAAGACCAACGACCGGCGCATCGACCCGGTGGGCGCCTGCGTGGGCATGCGCGGTTCGCGCGTCCAGGCCGTCTCCTCCGAGCTGCAGAACGAGCGCGTGGACATCGTGCTGTGGGACGACAACCCGGCCCAGCTGGTCATCAATGCCATGGCCCCGGCCGATGTCGCCTCGATTCTCGTCGATGAAGAAGCGCACGCCATGGACGTGGCGGTCGCCGAGGACAATCTGGCCCAGGCCATCGGGCGCAGCGGTCAGAACGTGCGCCTGGCGTCCGAACTCACCGGCTGGCGTCTCAACGTCATGACCGAGGAGGAGGCCGAGGACAAACGCGACCAGGAGATCGATAGCCTGGTCGAGCATTTCATCCAGCATCTGGATATCGAGGACGACGTGGCGCGCCTGCTGGTAGAGGAGGGCTTTACCTCCCTGGAGGAGGTCGCCTACGTGCCCGTCGAGGAGATGCTGGAAATCGAGGAGTTCGACGAGGAACTCATCGAGGAGCTGCGCGCTCGCGCCAAGGATGAATTGCTGAATCTGGCGATCGCCTCCGAGGAGGAACTCGATGGCGCCCAGCCGGCCGACGACCTGCTGGAGATGGACGGCATGGAGCGCCATCTGGCCTTCATCCTGGCCAGCCGAGGCATTGTCACCATGGAGGACCTGGCCGAGCAGTCCGTCGATGACCTGTTGGACATCGAGGGGATCGACGAGGAGCGCGCCGCGGCACTGATCATGACTGCCCGTGCGCCATGGTTCGAGAGCGAACAGTAAACGGGTCACGGGTTGAGGAGGGTCGTAATGTCAGAAATGACCGTTAAGGATTTTGCAGTGAAGGTGGGGCGCGACGTGCCTCGCCTGCTGGAGCAGATGAAAGAAGCCGGGCTCGGTCAGAAGTCCGAGGGCGACGTGGTGTCCGAAGAGGACAAGCGTCAGCTGCTCGACTATCTCACCAAGAGTCATGGCGGCAGCGGCGCCGGGGCCAAGAACCGTATCACCCTGACGCGCAAGACGCGCAGCCGTATCAAGACCGGTGAGCGCGGCAAGAGCATCGAGGTGCAGGTGCGCAAGAAGCGTACCTACGTCAAGCGT
>Ga0207414_1001099_pt1 | contig 10433 bp, 7 predicted proteins | sample PonA231FremontCA_2_FD_187269 | JGI IMG/M metagenome (GOLD analysis project Ga0207414, IMG submission 187269) | Marine sediment microbial community from Fremont, CA, USA - Pond A23 Sediment 1 (SPAdes) | ecosystem: Environmental > Aquatic > Marine > Unclassified | place: USA: Fremont, California... | reverse complement strand
CCGAAGAGGTCGACCTCATGCGCTCGTCCGACGACGAGAAGCAGCACCAGCTCCATAACCTGAAGGCGTTTCAGGAGCGCTACGCCGACAAGAACGAGGCGGCCCTCGCGGCACTCAAGGCGGCGGCCCGCGAAGACGAAAACACGTTCGAGGTGCTGATGGAGGCGGTCAAGTACTGCTCCCTCGGGCAGATCACCGAGGCGCTCTTCGAGGTCGGCGGCGAGTACCGGCGGAATATGTAGGGCTTCATTGCCGGGTTGCCGGAAGGCATTCCACAGCCCGGCGAGAGACACATCCGCTGCGCGAGCCCTTCAGACGCGGCCCATCGAGATGGACAATCCCGTCGTCTTCGCGTGCATGAACGCCCTCGGCTGCGTGCTCCTGTACTTCGGGGGCGACTGCGTCCGGCGTGGGATTGCGGGACGGTCACACACGAACGAGGAAGGGGTCTGGATGACCCACGTGCCGGACCTGGTGTCGGGGGCCATGTTGCTGTTCGCGGGCGCCTGCGTCTGGCTCGGGTCCTTCCACTGGCTCTGATGCACCGTCCCCACTCCGCGACGGGCGGGACGGAGGCACGCGTGGGGCCCCCGTGGCCCGCTCTGGGGGCTGGACGTTCGCGTTTGGTGAGCCGCCCCGCGGTCGCGGGGCACGAATCTTCCCGGGCGAGAGGCCGGCCCAGGGCCCCTGGCCTACGTCCAGAGGAGGGGCACGTCCATGCCCAGGTCGAAGAGGAGCGCCTCGGTTTCCGCACCGAACGCAAAGTGGAGCGCATCGGGTTCGGTGATGCCGGCGCCGTCGCCGCTGTGCAGAGTGACACCCGCCACGTCCACCTCGCCCTCGACGACCTGGACCCACGCCCCCCGCCCGTCGGCCAGCGCGTGCTCCGTCCGGTCGCCCGCGCCGAACAGCCCGGCGTAGATGTAAGCGTCGGTGTTCACGGGCATCGGGCCGTCGGGGCCGGCCTCCTCGGCGGTGTAGGGGGCCACGTAGCACCGGAACTGGCCCTCGCGCTCCTCGGGCGAGAACCCGCGCTCGTGGTAGGCGAAGTCGGTCCCGGCCCGGTCGGGGATGAGCCACATCTGGTAGTTGTGCTCCACCACGTCGTGGTGGTTCTCCTCGGAGTGGACCATGCCCTCGCTCCCCGCACTGATGAGTTGCATCTCGCCGGCCGAGATGCCGGCCTCGTGGCCCTGATCGTCGCCGTGCGTGAGCGTGCCGGACGCGACGTACGTCACGATTTCCGCGTCGCGGTGCGGGTGGGCGGAGAACCCCTCGTGGGGCTGGATGTGGTTCTCCACCATCACGCGGAGCGGCCCGAAGTGCATCCAGTCCGGATCGTAGTAGTCCGCAAACGAGAAGGTCATCCAGTTGTCGGTCCAGCCCATGTCCTCGAAGCCGCGCTCGTCGCTTCGGCGCAGGCGGATCGTGGGCGTGTCGGGACCAGAGCGTGTAGGCATGGTCGTAGTGGGGGCGGGTTCGAAGGGCCGGGGGAAATGCCCCTTATCCACGCGGCTTGAGCTCGGCGAGGGCGTCGAGGGTGTCGAACGAGACGCCGTTCTGGAGCTCCTCCCAGGTCGGGTAGTCCGTGTACCCGTGCTCGTCGCCGTTGTAGAAGGTGTCCTCGTCGGGGACATTGATGGGCAGGCCTTCTTTCAGGCGCCGGGGCAGGTCGGGGTTGGCGAGGAACGCGCGCCCGAATGCGACGAGGTCCGCGTACCCCCGCTCGATGGCGTCGGTGGCCGTGTCGGTGTCGTAGTTGCCGTTGGCGACGAGGGCCCCGTCGAAGGCCTCCCGGATTGCGCCGAAGACATCGGCCGCGTCTCCGTCGCCGGCCACGGGCGGCTTGGGGGCGTCCGGCTCCACCAGGTGGACGTAGGCGAGGTCGTGGTCGTTGGCGGTCGCCGCCGCCCCGCGGAAGGTGGCCGCCGGCGTGTCGTCGTAGATGCCGTGAATGGGGGCGAGGGGCGAGAGGCGGACGCCCACCCGGTCCGACGTCCACACGTCCGTCACGGCGGCCATCACCTCACGCAGAAAGCGCAGGCGGTTGTCGAGCGAGCCGCCGTAGCGATCAGTGCGGTCGTTGGTGCCGGAGCGAAGGAATTGATCGATGAGGTACCCATTCGCACCGTGAATTTCTACGCCGTCGAACCCGGCCCGCTGAGCATTCTCGGCACCCCGGCGGTACTGCTCCACCACTTCGGTCACCTCCTCCGTCTCCAGGGCACGCGGCGTCTCGAATGATGTCATCTCCAACTCCGGCGTGATGACCTCCCCCTCGGCCGGAATGGGGGACGGGGCCACCGGCTTCTCGCCGTCGTGGTACAGGGAGTGCGAGATGCGCCCCACGTGCCAGAGCTGCAGGAAGATGCGCCCGCCGGCCTCGTGGACCGCGTCGGTCACTTTTTTCCAGCCCTCGACCTGTTCGTCGGAATGGATGCCGGGCGTGCGCGGGTAGCCCTGGCCCTTCGGCGCCACCTGGGTGGCCTCACTTACGATGAAGGCGGCATCGGCGCGCTGCCGGTAGTACGTGGCGTTCATCTCGGAGGGCACGTTGCCCGCCGCCGCCCGGTTGCGGGTGAGCGGCGCCATCGCCACGCGGTGCGGGAGGGGAAGGGGGCCGAGGTCCACGTCGTCGAAGAGGGAAGAAGCCACGAGGAGAAGAAGGTTGGTGCATGTGAGTATAATATCGAGGACCTGTACTCCAATTTTGAAACGCACGTTCCAGTTCGTGCGGGCGATTTCGCAGGGTCTCCGCATGGACAAAGATGTAGTCAATCTGGAACGATCATTCCAGAAGCCCTTCATTGCGTGTGTCATTGCTGAGCAAAACTCCAATCGTGCCCCGTTCAGTGTCCGCGCCGAGCAGTGTGGGCCGGACGGTGTCGCGATGGGTTTCCGCTTCGCCCGCACTCGGCTTTCTCCTTCTAGGTGCAGTTTCCCGTATGAATGCCGTTGAACTCGATCCCACCGGCGACGCCTTCGACGCCCTGGAGCCCACGGAGCGTCCGCGCCCGACGCCCGGCCCGGGGCAGGTGCGCGTGCGACTCCGGGCCGCGTCCATCAACTACCGGGACCTGTCAATTGCCTGGGGGACGTATCCGGCCCAGCAGGACGCGCCCGTCATCCCGCTCTCAGACGGGGCCGGAATCGTGGAGGCCGTAGGGGAGGGCGTGACGCGCTTCGACGAGGGCGACCGGGTGGTGAATACCTTCTCGCAGGTGCCGCCCGAGGCTCCGTCCTCGGCCCCCCGGCAGGCCCTCGGCGCTCCGCTCGACGGCACCTTGTCGGAGTTCCAGGTCTTCCACGAAAGCGGCCTCCTGCCCGTGCCCGCCTCCCTTTCCTTCGAGGAGGCCGCCACGTTGCCGTGCGCGGCCCACACGGCCTGGCACGCCCTCTTTGGGGCGGGCACGCCCGTTCAGCCCGGTCAGACGGTTCTGATGCTGGGGACGGGCGGGGTGTCCATCTTTGCCCTCCAGTTTGCCAAGGCGGCCGGCGCCCGTACGTTCATCACCTCGTCGAGCGACGACAAGTTGGGGCGTGCCCGCGCCCTCGGGGCCGACGAGACCATCAACTACGAGCGCACGCCCGACTGGCACGAGCCCGTTCTGGAGCGGACCAACGGGGAGGGGGCGGACTGCGTGGTGGAGGTGGGGGGCACCGGCACGCTGGGCCGCTCCTTCCAGGCCGTTGCGCCGGAGGGCAAGATTGGACTGATCGGGGTGCTCACCGACGCGGACGAGAACCCGAACCCGCAAATGCTCATGCAGCGCCGGGGGCACCTCCACGGCATCTACGTTGGGTCGATCGACCACCCGCGGGATTCGTTTGCGGCCATGAACGCCGCGATTGCGGCCAACGACATCCGGCCGGTCGTGGACCGGACCTTCGCGATGGGGGAGGCGCAGGAGGCGTATCAGTATCAGGCCGATCAGGCTCACTTTGGAAAGGTCGTCATTTCGATTTAGGACCCGATGGCGGACAGAACGGAGGCGAGCTGGTGTTTGAGGATCGTTGCGGACGAAGGCGTCGGTGGGGCAACGAAGCACTAGGGGGAACGTACCTTAGGTTGACAGGCGTTGCCCTACGGATCCCTCCAGCACCTCGTGTTTGACCCTCAGTCCCTCGCCCGCCCGGGAACCGTCCTGCTCGACTCGGCCCGGCCCGACGCCGAAAACCAGTGGAGCTACGGCTTCACGGCCCCGAAACGCGTCCACACCGCGTCGACCGCGGCGGCCGTGAAGGGGCTGGTCGAAACGCTCCAGCGGGAAACCGCCCGCGGCCACTACGTTGCGGGGTATCTCTCGTACGAGGCCGGCTATCCGTTCGTCGACCTTGACGTACCGGACCGGGCCGACTCCCCCCTTGCGTGGTTTGGCGTCTACGATGCGCCGTGCCGCCTCGCGCCGGCGGACGTGGAGGCGGGCCTGCGAACCCTCGACGGGCGTCCTGCCGTGGAGGACCTTCGGCTCGGCGTCGCGGAGTCGGACTACATCGAGGACATTCGGGCGGTCCGGCGCCAGATCGGAAAGGGGAACGTGTATCAGATCAACTACACGGCGCCGCTCCGCTTTCGCCTGGAGGGCGACCCGCGGGGCCTCTATCGTCGCCTGCGGGCCCGTCAGCGCGTCCCGTACGCCGCGTACCTGCACTGCGGCGACCGACAGATCCTGTCCCTGTCGCCCGAACTGTTCTTTCGGCGCGAGGGCGACCGGCTGGTGACCCGGCCCATGAAGGGCACCATCCGGCGCGGCCGCACCCTGGAAGAGGACCAAGCCCTGCGGGACGAGCTTGCCGCCGACCCGAAAAACCGGGCGGAGAACCTGATGATTGTCGACCTGCTCCGCAACGACCTGTCGGTGTGCTGCCGCCCGGGCACGGTCACGGTGCCGTCCCTCTACGACACGGAGCCGTACCGGACGGTCACGCAGATGACGTCCACCGTCGAGGGGCGCCTCCAAGACGAGGCGGGCCTCGCCGAGGTGCTCCGCGCGCTGTTTCCGTGCGGCTCCATCACCGGGGCCCCCAAGCGCCGCGCCATGCGGACCATCCGAACCCTCGAATCGGATCCCCGCGGCGTCTACTGTGGGGCTGTCGGCATGGCGGGCCCGGACGAGGCCGTCTTCAGCGTGGCCATCCGCACCGCCGTCCTCGACGGGGGCGACGGCACCATGGGCATTGGCAGCGGCATCGTATGGGACTCCGACCCGGCGGCCGAATACGACGAGTGCAAGCTGAAGGGCGATTTTCTGACGCAGGACCGGTCCGTGCAGACGACATCGACGACGGCCCCCGACGAGGACCTGAAGCTCATCGAAACGATGCGTGCCGACGACGGGCAGATTGAATTTCTCGACCGGCACGTGGCACGTCTCGCCCGTTCGGCCGACTACTTCTCGTTCCCCTTCGACGAGGCGCGGCTTCGGCGCCGCGTGCGGCGGGCGGTGGCTGGAAACGAGAACGAACCGCACGCCAAGGTTCGAGCGACGCTCGACCGCTGGGGCCGCATCGCGGTTCAGACCACCCCGATCCAGGGGGCGTCGGGCGTGCCGTGGCGCCTGACCATTGCGGAGGAGCGGGTGGACCGCTCCGACCCGCTGTTCTTCCACAAGACCACGCGGCGCGGCCTGTACGAGCGCGCCCTCCGCAGGGCCCGCGACGAGGGGTTCGACGAGGCAATTCTCCTGAATCAGGACGGGGAGGTGACCGAGGGCGCCTACAGCAACGTGTTCGTTCGGCGGGGCGATGCGCTGTGGACCCCGCCGGTGGAGGCCGGCCTCCTGGCGGGCGTGTATCGGGACTACGTATTGGAGACGCGTCTGGAGGCTGCGGAGCGCCCCTTGCGCCTTCAGGATCTTCGAGAGGCGGACGCCCTGTACTGCTGCAACGCAGTGCGGGGCTGGTGCGAGGCGGAGCTTGCGGTGGCCGCCGAGGTCCCCGCTCCGAGTTGAAATTGGGCCCCCAAATTCCTAAGGTAGCCCCAGTGGAAGTGGGCAACCCTCCGAAAAATCGAAGCCCTTCCGGATGGGGCGCCCCCGCACTTCGCCGCTCTGCACACCACCCATTTGCCTGTCATGGCCGACGCCACCCTCGAAGCCCGACTCTCCGACCAAGAGTATCTCCGGCCCTCCTCCGCGTTCGTGGGGCAGGCCAACGTGTCGGACCCGGCGATCTACGATCGGTTCGACGACTTTCCCGAAGGGTTTGAGGAGTACGCCGACCTTCTGGACTGGGACACCCGGTGGGACGAGGCCTTCGACGGGTCCGACCCGCCCTTCTTCGAGTGGTTTGCGGGCGGCGAGCTCAACGCCTGCTACAACTGCGTGGACCGTCACCTCCACGAACGGCCCAACCAGGCGGCCTTCATCTGGGAAGGCGAGGACGGCACCCGACGCACGCTGACGTACCGGGATCTCTACCGGGAAGTCAACAAGATGGCGGCCTCACTCCGCGACGTGGGCGTCCAGGAGGACGACGTGGTCACGCTCCACCTTCCGATGGTGCCCGCGCTGCCCATCACCATGCTCGCCTGTGCCCGCATCGGCGCGCCGCACTCAGTCGTCTTTGGCGGCTTCTCGGCCAGCGCCCTCGCCCAGCGCGCCACCGATGCCGACTCCGACGTCATCGTCACGATCGACGGCTACTACCGGCGGGGCGAGTTCTTGCACCACAAGGAGAAGGCCGACACCGCCGTGGAGGAGGCGGACACCGACATCGACACGGTGCTGGTGTGGGAGCGCCACGAGGGAACCCTTCACCCCGAGGCCGACCTGGAGGAGGGACGCGACATCCTCGTGTCCGAGCTCCTCGCCAACAACGAGCGGGCACGGGTGGAGCCGGTGTCGCGCGACGCCGAAGACATCCTCTTCCTGATGTACACGTCCGGCACCACCGGCAAGCCGAAGGGGGCCCAGCACCGGACCGGCGGCTACCTCAGCTATGTGGCGGGCACGTCGAAGTACGTTCTCGACATCAAGCCCAATGACACCTACTGGTGTGCCGCCGACATCGGATGGATTACCGGCCACTCCTACATTGTCTACGGCCCGCTCGCCCTGGGCACGACGAGCGTGATGCGGGAGGGCGCGCCCGACCATCCGCACAAGGGCGTCACCTGGGAAATTGCCGAGCGGCACGACGTCGACATCTTCCACACCTCCCCCACGGCGGTGCGGATGTACATGAAGTGGGGGAAGGAGCACCCGGCGTCCTACGACTTCAACTTCCGCCACATGACGACGGTCGGAGAGCCCATTCAGCCGGAGGCGTGGCTCTGGTACTACACGCACATCGGAAACGAGGACGCCGTCATCGTCGACACGTGGTGGCAGACGGAGACGGGGGGCCATCTCATCACCAATCTGCCGGCCCTACAGGACATGAAGCCCGGCTCGGCCGGGCGTCCGTGCCCCGGCATCCAGCCGGCCATCTACGACAACAACGGCACCCCTGTGGAGGCCGCGAGCGGGCAGGCCGGCAACTTGGTGATCGAGCGCCCCTGGCCGGGCATGCTGCAGACCGTGTACGGCGACGACCAGCGCTTCATCAACGAGTACTGGCGCCGCTTCTCGGACGTTGACTCCGACGACTGGCGCGACTGGGTCTACGAGGCCGGGGACGGGGCCGTGCACGCCCAGGACGGCTACTTCCGCGTCCTGGGACGCCTCGACGACGTGATGAACGTGGCCGGGCACCGGCTCGGCACCATGGAGCTGGAGTCGGCCGTGGCCCAGGTGTCCGAGGTGGCCGAGGCCGCAGTGGCCGCGCGGCAGGACGACCAGAAGGGAAACGTGCCCGACGTGTACGTCACGCCCCGCGACGGGGTGGCGGCGTCCGACGAGCTCCGGCAGGACATCGTCGCCGCCGTTGAGAAAGAAATCGGGGCCTTCGCCCGTCCGGGGAACGTTATCTTCGTCGGGGATCTCCCCAAGACGCGCTCCGGCAAAATCATGCGTCGTCTCCTCGAAAACATCTCCAACGGCAAAGATCTTGGCGACACCACGACCCTCCGCGACCCGAGCGTCCCCGAAGAAATCCGTCGGCAGGTCCAAGAGGCGTAGGCGCGATCCCCGATAGCCCACGAGGATTACGGGGATGGGGGCACGAGACGGGTCGTGTTCCTGACCGGGGCCCGCTGAACCGAGACGGGCGGGGGACGGTCGCGGGACAAGAGGGACCGGGCGAAAAAGCCCGAGGGATCGAATCGCAGGCGTCGCGCCGTGAGGCCGCCGCGGGGGCCCTGCATCCATCCGTCCCAGTGCGTCGGGGCGGGCCCGAGGGGCGACGGGTCGATCCGGGCCGGACCGCCCGAGAGACTGGAGGCGTGTCCCCGGCCGGGGCGGTTTAACGGCGCAAACCGTGTGCTGCTCAGTCCGGACAGGTCCTCCGTGACGAGGCGGTCGGCCGCCCATACCGGAAAGAAGCGCCGCTCCGGAGCGGCGCGCTCCCACCGCCACCGCCGCACGTCGGGGCCATAGCGACGGGCCAGCGAGTCGACGGCTGCGCGAAAGGCCTGGCGACGGTGCGGGCCCGCGATGAGGGCTGAGTCGACCGGGGACGGACGGCGGTCAATCTCGTGCAAATGGGTGCGCATCCACCCCTCAAACACGACCGCCCCGATGCTGGCGGGGTCGTAGACGGCGTCCCAGTTGCGCAGGTAGGAACGAGCGTCGACGGTTATGGAATCGGGGGCGTGGAGGGAATCCAGGTCGGGCACGAGCGTCGGAAGGAGCGCAGCCGCCCAGGTGCTCGAGTCGCTCGCGCTCCACCGAGCTGGCGCAACGGGGCCCGTCTGGGCCTGCGCCCGGAGCACGTCGGCCTGGTGGGCGGCCCAGTCGGATCGACCCACAAGGATGGAGGCGGGGCCGCGGTCGACCACGGGCGGTCGGCCCTGGACCGACCACGCTCCCGTCGAGTCTACCCGCAGTCCCTCGCCCTCCATGAGATGAAAGTCGGGGGCAGGGGCATCACGCCGCGCATCCAGGGTGGCCGTGGCGAGCCATCGCGGAAGGTCCGTGTGGGCGCGGAGGCCGGGCCACTCTAACACCCACGCCGAGTCGGGGCGAATCGTCCCGACGCGAACCCGAGGCCCGTACCGCTGAATCTCGACCAACTGCTCGTCGCCCTGGGCCGGGGTGATGCGCTCGTGGCGAGAGCGAACTTCTGCTGAGTCGACGGAAAGGGGGGTGATCTGGGCGCTACTGTGGAGCAGATAGGTCCACCGTTGGGCTCCCGAGCGGCCGGTTGGGAAGAGCGGAGCGCCCGGAAGAGAGGCCGTGACCGTGGGGGGGGCGCCGGGGCGCCGGATGACGACCTCCTGCATCACCGGATCGGCCGTGGCCCCCAGGACGTGCTTGGCAAAGAGGGCCGTCCGGGACGTATCGCCGGGCCGACGGGCAGCCCACGCCATGCTGCGCGACCGCCCGTGCAGGCGGAGCCAGCGCCGGAGGCGACGGTCGGCGGCCCGGAAGCCGGCCAGGCCGGAATCGGGGCGTGCAATGGGCGCAGTGCCCGTCCACGCCATGAGTCGTTCAATGGCCAACGAGTGCCATGGGGCCCAGCGCTCCGGGGTCAGGCCAATGCGCAGAAAGGGCTCCCGCTCGCGCACGCGACCGGAACGCAGGGCCGCGCTCAGGCCGCGGGCGTATGCACGGAGGCGCTCTTGGGTTGTAGAATCGAGCCGATCGTACGCCCGTCGGGCGTGATGCGCCAGCCCGAGTCGACGTGCATGCCTGTCGACTGGCACGAGGCCGTTTCCGAACGTCCCGGAGAGCGTACCGAGGGCCGTGTGGCGCCACACCGTCAGCGTCCAGGCCCGCTTCATGCCGTGCACGTAGCCCAGCGCCGTGAGCGCGTCGGTCGCATTGCTGGCCTCAATCGTTGCGGTGTGGCGATCCGTCCATTCGACCACTGCGGTGTCGCGGAGGCCCTCGATTGCGTGCTCGGGCGGCGGGGCGGTAACAGGGCTGCTGAGGGCCCACCATAGGACGGCGCCGCCGGCAGCAATCAGGACCCCTGCCAGCCCGAGGTAAAGACGTCGAGACACGAGCTTGGAGGGTGGGACGTGGAAACGAGCAGCGGGCCCTACGGCCGAGCGTCATCGAGCCACTGTACAAAGGCATCTAGGGACTTCGCGTTGAGGCACTGGTCGGGCGTGAGCCAGCCTTTCCGGCCCACGGCCACGCCCCACTTCACGTAGTCGAGCTCCGAGATTGCGTGGGCGTCCGGATTGATTGAGATTAGAACCCCTTGGTTGGTGGCGTGGCGAACCCATCGCCAGTCGAGATCGAGCCGGTGTGGGTTGGCGTTTAGCTCCAACGCCACGTTGTGCGCGGCGCACGCCGCAATCACGCGTTCGTGGTCGATGGGGTAGCCCTCCCGGCCCAGGAGGAGGCGGCCCGTCGGGTGGCCGAGGATGCGGGTGTGCGGGATTT
>Ga0207414_1001098_pt1 | contig 10434 bp, 6 predicted proteins | sample PonA231FremontCA_2_FD_187269 | JGI IMG/M metagenome (GOLD analysis project Ga0207414, IMG submission 187269) | Marine sediment microbial community from Fremont, CA, USA - Pond A23 Sediment 1 (SPAdes) | ecosystem: Environmental > Aquatic > Marine > Unclassified | place: USA: Fremont, California... | reverse complement strand
CTCGCCAGCAGAAAATCCAAACCTGGCTTGCAGATACAAAACAAATATTGCCAACATCGTGTAGTAGCTAAACCGCTCACCCATGTTGGCAAAGAACGCAACTAATAGTCCTTTCGGATGTCCTTTTAACATAATTTATTGTTTTTGAGTTTATAATTAATTTTTTAGCTTTTAATAACAACCCGACAAATATAAAAATCTTTTTTTAGTCACCAATTTTCAAATTACAGAATAACCTATTAATTTTGTTGTTGAAAAAAACATTTGGCTTATGAAAGTTTTAAGATCTAATCAGGTTAAAGATGTTGATTCATATACTATAGATAATGAACCCATTCTTTCCATTAATCTTATGGAAAGGGCTGCCGGGCAATGTAGCAATTGGATTAAAGAGCGATTTGATTCTGCATCTAAGGTGAATATTTTTATTGGTCCGGGTAACAATGGTGGAGATGGTTTAGCTATTGCTCGTCAGTTAGCGGAATATGGCTTTGATGTGTATGTCTTTCTTGTGAAAATAACAGATAAGCTTACTAAAGATTCCCAAGTCAACTTTGAACGCCTGAAGAAGGTTAATAAGGTTGCTATATCAACAATAGAAACTGCCGATGATTTGCCTGTTATATCTTCAGGGCAATTGGTTGTTGATGGCCTTTTTGGTTCCGGTTTAAGCAGGCCTTTAGAAGGGTTGCCTGCAGAAGTGGTAAAATATTTAAATTCCCTGGATGCTATACGGATAGCGATTGACATTCCTTCCGGCTTATTTGGGGAAGATAACTCGGAAAATGTTAAAGAAAATATTTTCAAAGCGGATTATACCCTCACTTTTCAATTTCCGTCTTTATCGTTCTTCTATCCGGAGAATGAAGATTTTGTTGGTGATTGGTTCGTTTTACCTATTGGTTTGAGCCAGGAGAAGATAGACCAGATGGACTCTCCGTTTTATCTGATTACTAAAGATTTTGTAAGAAGAAAACTAAAACGGAGAAAAAGGTTTGCTCATAAAGGAACGTTCGGTCATGTGCTTATGATATGCGGAGGCTATGGAAAAATGGGTGCTTCTGTACTGGCTTCAAAAGCAGCTTTGAAAACTGGTTCTGGTCTTGTTACTGCTCATGTCCCAAAAATGGGTTACGATATAATGCAGACTGCTGCTCCCGAAGTGATGATGAGTATAGATTCATCGGACACCATATTTTCTCATGTGCCAGAACTTAAACAATTTTCAGCCGTTGGAACCGGACCGGGATTGGGTATGAACGATAATACAAAGGAAGCTATAAAGAGCCTATTTGAAAATGCTTATCAGCCAATGGTTTTAGATGCCGATGCATTAAATATTATCTCAGAAGAAAAAGATTTTTTGGATTTACTTCCTGAGAACAGTATTTTAACCCCTCATCCAAAAGAATTTGAGCGTCTGGCCGGAGAAGTGAGCGATCATTATGCCCGAATTCAGCTTCAAAGGGAATTCGCTCAGAAATATAAAGTATTCCTTGTATTAAAAGGAGGTAATACAACAATTGCCACTCCTGACGGTTTATGCTATTTTAATGCTACAGGCGACGCCGGTATGGCTACAGCAGGGAGCGGAGATGTTTTAACTGGTATGATAACTTCTTTGCTTGGCCAGGGTTACACACCAGAAATGGCTGCTGTTGTAGGTGTTTATATTCATGGCCTTTCAGGAAATATTGCATCAAAGCAATTAAGTATGGAAGCAGTCACTGCTTCAGATATTATTCAATATACCGGAAACGCGTTTAAATGTGTTAGAGATGAAAAATATTAGATTTCAATTGCAATTAGTTATTAGTACTTTAGTTTTAGCAACCATATTAAGTTTTGGTTGCAATACTAAAGAACAGGCAACAACTACTGTTGCTCCTGTAGATTCTACAAGTGAGTTCACAGCAGGAAACTTAATTTATGGTTTGCCCCGGACTCAACTTTATTTTGATGTTCAGTTAATACGTAAAACTACTATCCCCGGGCCATATCATTCGTACGGTAAAAAATTATTAGGTATTTCCTCTATTCCGGATAAAAAAATAAAGGATTGGAGTATTGGTAATATCAAAATTAAAAAGACTGAGGACATTGACCATGAGCACTTGTATGAAATTAAGCCGGAAGGAGAATTTTCAATTTCTCAAAATAGTTTGACTAAGAAAGGCTGGATTATACCAATAACCAATGAGTTAGAATCATTGCCCGATAATGATTTTTATCCTCAAACAGAACATCCTGGAGGGATTGCTTATAAAGACCTAAGCGTTAGAAAATTTGTGGGTGAAGAAACACGTACCAAATATAAAAATGTTTGGAAAGATTCTTTATATGCTAAGGTGCCAGTGAAAGAGACAACAATTGTAAAAAAATCTAAAGAGGAGAAAGCCCGGGAAGCTGCAAATTTTATTTTTTTGATTCGGGAAAAAAGATTTGAGTTGCTGACAGGGATGTCTGATTTTTATCCTGAAGGTAAAGCTTTAGAAACAGCCGTTGATGAACTGGATAGATTGGAGGATGCTTATCTGTCTCTTTTTACCGGTAAAACTTTTAAAGATACTGTGAATTATACGCTATTTGTAGACCCCAAACAAAAGGAAACCGAGAATGCAAACATGCTTTTCCGCTTTTCAAAGACCGATGGAATTTTAAAGGCAGATAAGAATGACGGAGTGCCGGTTTGGATAGAGTATGAAATTCTGGAAGAGGGAGATTTACTGGAAAATTATTTCAGAAGCAGTATAGAATCCGAAGAATCAGATAATTTTATTTATCGTTTCCCCTGCCATTCTCTGGTAAAACTTAAATATGGCGATGAGCTTATTTCAAAAAAATATATGGATATATTTCAGTTTGGGCCACTTATAAAAATTCCCGCTGCCTATTTAAATGAAAAGCAGATTATTAAATAACACAAGTAGGAATCTGATATATTCAGGTATGCCATTTTGAGAGAGAATCGCTCAATTTGGGTAATATTAAGATGAGGAAGTATTAAGTAGTGCCTCTAAAACGCCTCCTAGACTGAAATAAACCTGCTTACTTAATAATTTGTCGAAATGCAATTAATTGTTATTGAGCGGGCTAGCCAAGAGAGTGTTTTCTTAGAACCACTAATTAGTAAGGGAAAATTTTGCAGCAATCAATGGGTATGGGAATTCAAATCCTTTTTTGCAGGCTTTTATTCATTTTTCTAAAAATCCTTTTTAGAATAAAGTTATTTTTATATTTTTGCAACGCCTTTAAAAGAACTGGTCCTGTAGCTCAGCTGGATAGAGCAACGGCCTTCTAAGCCGTAGGTCCCAGGTTCGAATCCTGGCAGGATCACAATAATTGCTTTAAGTAATTGAAAATAAAATAGGGTTTTGTGAGCGCTTAAAAACAGCGGACAAAATCCTATTTTTTTATAATTTAACCCGTGCCGCTGAAAAAAAGACGCTTAATCTATAATAAAACGATTTTTATCTCAATTGGCAAGACAGTCCGCGAGTTAGCCTTCCTGCAGCTCCCGGAAAATTTTTAAGGGCAGCGGGCAAGCCTATAATGTGTTTTCTTTGAACCACGAATCAGGCATTTTCAGAAGCAGAGAAGATAATCCTGAAAACACATCTTTTTATCTGATAGAAAAGTATTTAGTAATCAGTTGGTAGCGATTTGGCAACAATTTTAGGCTATAGAATTCATTTTCTGGCTGGCAGAGCACAATTAAACAATAGGACAATTTAACAATTTAAAAATTGTTTGTATCTTTAAAGGAATAATCTAATTGTCTAATGTCTAACCAATCTAAATAACTATGAGAAGAACACTATCAGTTATTATCTTATTAATCTCAGCGACGTTGCTGACGGGATCATCCCAAAAAGTATCAGCAGAAGATACGAGCCCATTCATGCGATTTCCGGATATTCATAAAGACAAAGTAGTCTTTGTGTCTGCAGGGAATATATGGATTGCTCCTGCATCCGGAGGCGATGCTAAACGCCTGACTATCCACGACGGTCAGGAAAGTTTCCCTAAATTTTCTCCAAATGGGAACCTGATCGCTTTTACCGGCGAATATGACGGTAATTCGGATGTATACGTCATGAATACAGAAGGAGGAAACATCACCCGCCTGACATTCAATCCTGCTCGCGATGAGGTGCTTGGGTGGCATCCAACCGAAAACAAAATTTTATTCCGTTCTCAGCGCTCGCCTGAGACGGGCATTGAGACCAGCCGAATCTATACTATTTCACCAGATGGAGGCTTGCCAAAGCCGCTTATTCTGATTGAAGGTGCACGAGGCAGCTTTTCTCCTGAAGGTGATAAAATTGCCTTCAACAAAACTGCCCGTTCTTCCCGTACATGGAAAAGATACAAAGGCGGCAGAGCTCAGGATGTTTACCTCTATGACCTGGAAAATAACCAGGAAACACAACTGACCGATTTTGAAGGAACCGATCGTTTCCCGATGTGGATGAATGATGCCATCTATTTTTCTTCCGACAGAGATGGGCATCTGAACTTATATTCCATTCAGCCTGATAAACAAAATTTGACGCAGCTTACACATCATGAAAAGTTTGATGTCAGGTATCCCAGTGCAGGCGAAGAGAAGATTGTTTACGAACATGGCGGCGATATCTGGGCCATGGATATTAACGCAGATCAACCTGAAAAGATTGATATTTCCATTGGAGCAGATGCCCCGGGAGCACGGCCGCGTTTGGTTAATGTAAAGAAATACATTACGGGAATTGGTGTCTCTCCGAATGGCAACAGGGCGCTTATTGAAGCCAGGGGAGAAATTTTTACTGTACCCAGAAATCACGGAACTACTCGTAATCTTACCAAATCATCCGGTTCCCGAGATAAAGATCCGGCCTGGTCGCCAGATGGAAAACAAGTGGCTTATTTGTCGGATAAAAGTGGTGAGTATGAAATCCATATCATCGATGCCAAAGGTAATAGAGAGTCTGTAAAGCTTACTCAACACGAGTCAGGCTATCGTCACACGCTCCGTTGGTCACCGGATGGGAGCAAAATTGCCTTCACCGACCAAAAACTAACGCTATATTACCTGGATGTGAACTCCAAAGAAGTGGTGAAAGTTGACAAGGCAGAGTATGAATCTGTAGACGTACCAATAGATGAGAAGCCAATCTACGATTTCAGCTGGTCTCCCGACAGCCGATTTCTGGCCTATTCCAAAATGACGAAGAAACAGCTAAACCAGCTGTTTATCTATTCCCTTGAAAATGATAAGGTACACAATGTAAGTCAGAACCTATTCAGCGACTTCCATCCCGTTTTTACCGAAGATGGAAATCATCTGCTGTTTGTCTCAAATCGCCATTATAATCCGACCTTTGGCGACTTTGAATGGGAGATGGTTTACAAAGATGTTGCCGGAGTTTATGCTTTAACCCTCGAAAAAGAAGGCAAGCCATTATTACCTTTCCGCAATGACGAAGCAACCGAATCGGGTACACAGAATAGCTCGAATGGTAAGCAGGTGAATATTGACTTTGAAGGCCTTTCCGAGAGGGTTGAGAAGCTGCCTTTACCCAGAGGAAATTACCGGCATTTAGCAGTGAACGATCAGTCGCTCTTTTATCTGAACAAAGAGGAGGGCGATTTTAACCGCTTTGAATTCAGAGATGTAAAAACGATGAATCTTTACGCATTTGATTTCAACTCCAGGGAAGAGCGAAAAGTGATAGGTTCTGTGGAAGAATATCAGCTTTCTGAGGATGGGCAAAGTATTGCCTATCACAAAGGTGAAAATGTTGGCATTATAAACGCTTCTGCAACTGAAAGCAAGGGTCATAAGTTAGACCTTGCCAACCTTGAAATGAAGCTTCACCCACGGAAAGAGTGGGAGCAGATATTCAATGAAGCTTGGCGCATGGAAAGGGATTTTTACTATGAACCTGATATGCAAGGAGTTGACTGGAAGCAAATGAAAGAGAAATATGAACCATTGGTGGACCGTGCTACTTCACGTTCAGATATTCAATACATCATCGGTGAACTGATTGGTGAGTTGAATACTTCGCATACGTATGTTTATGGAGGTGATCAGAAACGCGAAGCTGAATCAGTGAATGTAGGCATGCTTGGAGCCGATTATGAAATTGATGAAAATGCAAACCGATACCGTTTCAAAAAGATACTGAGAAAAGCTTCCTGGTCACATTCTGCAGTGCCGCCACTGGATCAGCCTGGTATGAACATTGAGGAAGGCGATTATATCCTGGCAGTGAACGGAGAAAATATCACTGCTGACAAGAACATTTTTAGCTACTTCCAGGGATTGGCCGGCGAACAGGTTAAGCTGCTTATTAATGATGAACCTCAGAAATCTGGCGCACGCAAAATAACAATTGAACCAGTCAGAAGCGAACGAACGCTGCGTTACATAAACTGGGTCGAACGAAACAGGAAGAAAGTGGCAGAGCTTACTGACGGCAAAGTGGGTTACATTCATTTTCCGGATACATACATGGGGTCAGCTACGAATTTCCCGCGTTATTTCTATTCTCAGCTAAGAAAAGATGCGATAATTGTAGATGGCAGATTTAACAGCGGCGGACTGGATCCTTATATCTTCCTGCGCAGGCTCAACACCAAACCAATGGCTTACTGGACCCGCAGGTATTCGCATGATCAAACCATACCGCCAACCACAACACGCGCACACATGGTTTGCCTGACAAACAAATATGCAGGCTCAGGTGGCGATATGCTGCCTTTCGAATTCCGCCAAATGGACATGGGCCCAATTATTGGCACAACCACCTGGGGCGGCCTGGTAGGAGTATCCCAGTTTATACCATTGATTGACGGAGGCGGATTAACCGCACCGGATTACCGGATTTATGATACAGAAGGCGAGTGGATCATTGAAAACGAAGGCGTAACACCAGATAAGATTATTGAACTCGATTCCAAAGAAATGTCAGAGGGAAAAGACCGGCAACTCCGTGAAGGTATTGAAGTCCTGAAAGAAATGATGAAGGAGAATCCGAAAAAGTGGCCTGAGCACAAATCTTATCCCGTGGATAAGCAATGGAAATAAATTCTGAAAAATAAAATGAAAAAAGGATGTCTTTAATGGGCATCCTTTTTTTGTTTTTATGTTCGAATTATCAATTAATCATAGGTTTAGCTGTTAAGCGATTTCCGTTTTTTCTTGTTGAAATACCATAACATTAATGAAATGATGAGTACAAAATGCAAATGTTTTGACATATCCGATGATTCATCTTATAACTATTTGGGGCGAAAAATATCATTTTTTTAGAAGACCGTCATTCTTGAACTTTACGCTATAATGTATGGTTAATCTCATAAATAATCTTCATCTTCTAATTCATCCTTTCTGACTCCATAAGGAAATCCATTTGAAGTGTAACCAGCAATAAATTCAAATTGATTTTCCAAATCAGTATATAGTTCTTCGTCAAAGTTCGTAAGTGGTTTTTTCTTCTTTTTGTTAGCATTTAAAGATTTTTTCACTTTATTTTCATATTCTTTACTTATAGTCACACCAATTAATCTTAATTCAGTAATTGCACTGAGTAAATCAACACCAAACCATTTCGAGTATCCTTTCACTATGTTTTTTCCATTATAGGTGGAAATCCATTCCTTAGCCTTTGAAATTCGCTGATTTCTGTTTAATCTTTTTCTTTTAGGAGTGTTTGTTTTCTTCTTCTTTTTCTTCATTAAATATCAATTTTTTTCTTACGAAACATTAGCTATCCTGGCAACCAGGTAGCTATATAAACCCTACGGTATTAACGGAGACGCGTTCTCATCGTATCCGGCTACTGCCGGTTCACCGTTACAATACTTTGCTGAAGTTGTGCATTATTTCAATTCAAATCGAACTTTAATTTTATATGTTAACCTAATCTTGTCAAATTCAATATCTGGTTCGGTGTCTTGGGTTTTGTTTTTTAAGCCCGAAGCTCCTCTTATCTTTATTCCCCCAGTTTTATCCTGTAAAGTTCTATATACTCCGATATTATCGTTAAATTCGTTAATGTAGATTGCACGGCCAATATCTTGTCCTATGGCTTCAGCTACCGCACTTGCTTTTTCTTTTGCTGATTTTATAGCCTCAATCTTAACTTTTTGTTCTAATGTTTTAATGTCACTATGATCAAGCCTGTCAATCGATATGTTTGAAATGCCCAATTTTTCTAATTCCACAAAAACTTTTCCTGCAGTTTTTGCATCATGGAGTAACAATTCATATTCTTTTGTCAGGAATATATCCGTTTTTTTAAGCCAATAGTATTTAAAATTACTCACAAAATCATTTATCGTCAATTTTTTAGCTATGTCAATATCAAGCGCTTTCAATTTATCTGTTATTGATTTCTCAATCTCTGGTAACTCTTTATCCTTAAAATCTTTTTCATTGACCCGAATAATTAAATAAATCTGGTCTGGTGTTACTTTTTCCTCAGCTTCACCAATAACTTCAATATAATTCTGGTCAATGAAATTTTTGGTGGCTCCTTGTGAAAATCCGGTATAAACCGAAATTGTAAAAATCAGAGTTATTAAAATCCTTTTCATGTTTCTATATTTTTATAATTGAATTATTGATAATTTGAACTTTAGCTGATGTCTTATGGATGTCCCAAAACACTTTTTTGCGGTATGCGCTGTGCGGGATTCCCTCCCTGCCCTGAATGTCAGGCGCCCGTTAAAACCCGAACTAAGATAATGTTTTGTCAGTAGACTTCCAAATACCCGCATGCTTTATACAAACCGTTTTATAGGATGGCTTATTTAGATACAATTATTTCTCATCTTCTTCAAGAAAGAAAATATCTTCAACCTTCACATTACAATAATTTGGTAATCGTAATGCTAAAACAGTTGAAGGAATAAATTTACCAAGTTCAATTGAATTTATTCATTTTTTGTGAATGATTCAGGTTAAAGGATTTGCTAATTCAGCTTGAGTTAAATTTCTTTTTGCTCTTTCAACTTTTAGCAAATTTTTCATACTTATGAAATTATAATTGTACTAATGATATTATATAAAAATGCTATTCCCATAAATATCATAATGCCGACAATCAGTTTAACTGCACCTTTATTTGTTCTCGTTTCTTCTTTAAAAATAAAACTTGGATTATAATAATTCGATAAGTAAAATATAATCAAATAAATTATCAACGAAGATATTGCTATATATATTAAATCGATTTGAATGTTTAATAGATAAATTGCAGCTAATCCAGCAATTAGTAGTCTAAATGATAGTTTTACTGCAAAATATCTAATAGTCTGAGTTCTTACATCATCAGTTTTTTCTTTACTAAAAACAGACAATGATAGTGCTACAAGAATATATAAATTGATTAAATGCGTATCTATTTCTTCAATTGTTCCTGTTAGTTTTGCAACGATTTCCATGATAATAAAAATACTTGCAAAAATGATCCCTATTCTATTTTCATAGTGTTGATTTAAGGCTGATAAATTAGATGATTTCATAATTGTTCTTTTTTTATTTGCATTCAAAAGTAACATAAAAAAGTCTAACTTAGCATTATAATTGTTTAAATCAAAATAAGTTTACTTATAGCGGGAGCTATATGCAAAGTGCAGGATTTACAGAGATGCAATCTAGTCATCTAATATAAAACTTGGCTAAACCTATTAAAATCAGACATCAAGACGAATGAAAGCATTTTGTATATAACATGGTTGTAGGCTATCCCTTATTCATCCGGGAGTATTTTTGTTTCTTCAACTATACCCCCGTTCAGACCCCCTGTTAACCCCTTCCGAACCCCCCTGGGGTGTACTGAACTCCCTGATAATTATGATTTAACGGTATAACAGCCCGTTCATAACTCTTTATCGAAGTGTTTGAATGCAATTTATGGGGTGTTCAAAGACAATTATTAATTGTAACCGAACACCCATCCAGACCGTTTAACAACACCCTGCAGGGGTGTCCCGGAACACTTTATGGGGTGTCAAATGGCAATTATTAATTGTGGTGGAACACCCTTTATACCGTATAGCAACACCTTATTAGGGTCTCCGGGAACACTTTATGGGGTGTTGAATGACAATTATTAAATCTGGCAGAACACCCCATCAGGCCGTTCCATTATAATTTTATGGGGTATTCCGGGAAACAAATATATTCTTATTCATCACCTGCTTGGTTTTTATTGACACCATTTAGAAAGGGTACGAACTGACTTTTGCTCCAGACGAGTCAATATAAGGAGCAGAGTCACTCCGACGCAGTGGACCGCCGGCATCCTTGCCGGCACAGCTGTAGAATTAAACTGTAAATTTAGAACTGAAACTTCCCTTTATCAAAAAGGAGTATGCTGAAAAATCTTTTCCTGTACGAAGCTACAACTGCACCGGCAGGGATGCCGGTGATCCAAGGAT
>Ga0207414_1001097_pt1 | contig 10441 bp, 9 predicted proteins | sample PonA231FremontCA_2_FD_187269 | JGI IMG/M metagenome (GOLD analysis project Ga0207414, IMG submission 187269) | Marine sediment microbial community from Fremont, CA, USA - Pond A23 Sediment 1 (SPAdes) | ecosystem: Environmental > Aquatic > Marine > Unclassified | place: USA: Fremont, California... | reverse complement strand
ATATTTAAATGAAATACCTTTCTCGACATCAAGAAAGAGAATTAGCTTTACAATATTTATACTCATTGGATTCTAAAGAAAAACTAAAAGATAATTGTACTATAGAAGATTTAGGGATACCATTAAATCTTTTTGCTGATTTTGAAAGTGAAGATAATTATCATCAAGATCTAATAAAGGGCATCTGTCATAATTTAATAAATATAGATAGTTTAATAAATGAAAATGCTATCGGTTGGAAAGTTAAAAGAATGGCCAGGGTAGATAGAAATATTCTGAGGCTGGCTATTTTTGAAATTAAATATAACCCTAAAATTCCTCAAGCAGTTGCTATAAATGAAGCAGTTGAGCTTGCAAAAGAATATGGCTCAGAAAAATCTACTTCATTTATAAATGGTATTTTAGGCAAGATATAAGACAAAGGCCTGCATTTTGCAGGCTTTTTGAAAGTTTTATTATTATCAGAAAATATTAAAACTTGAAAAGATTTGTTTATAATGATATTTTAGTAACGGGAATTAAAAATTTTAAATTTAATTAATAAAATATAATTAGGAGGCAAAAAAATGGATAAAATAATTGATGGAAAGCAGATTGCAAAAAATATTAGAGAAGAATTAAAGGGACAGATAACTGACCAAGAAAAGGCAGGAAGAGTTCCTGGATTGGCAGTTGTTCTAGTAGGAGATAATCCAGCTTCTGAAACATATGTAGGAATGAAAGAGAAGGCAGCTGAAGAAATTGGTATTCATTCAGAGCTTCATGATGTTGACTCCAGTATAAGTCAGGAAGAACTTCTTGATTTAGTTGATCAGTTAAACAATGATAATAAAATTGACGGGATTTTAGTTCAACTTCCATTACCTGATCACATTGATGAACTTGCAGTTATTGAAGCAATTGATCCTGGTAAAGATGTTGATGGTTTTCACCCAATAAATACTGGCCGTTTATTTAGTGGTCAAAAAGACTTATTAAGATTTGATCCATGTACTCCTTTAGGGATTATTGAATTAATTGAAAGAAAAGGAATTGATATCGAAGGTAAAAATGCTGTAATTGTTGGAAGAAGTAATATAGTTGGTAAACCAGTGGCCCACTTATTACTTGAAAGAAATGCAACAATAACAGTCTGTCATTCAAGAACTAAAGATCTAAAAAAAGAAACCCTTGATGCAGATATTCTAGTAGCAGCAGTTGGTAGACCAAACTTTATTACTGGTGATATGGTTAAAGAGGGTGCCTGTGTTGTTGATGTGGGCATTAACAGAGTAGATGGTAAATTAGTTGGTGATGTTGAATATGATTCAGCCTATGAAAGAGCCGGTGCAATAACACCTGTTCCTGGTGGAGTAGGTCCGATGACAATAGCTATGTTAATGAAAAATACTGTTAAAGCCCGGGAGTATCATGGAGTCTAAACATTTCACAGTTTCAGAAGTAACAAGATATATTAAAGATTTATTAAGAAACGATGATGTTTTAAATCAGATTGAGGTTGTTGGAGAGATCTCCAATTTTCATCATCATCGCTCTGGTCATATGTATTTTAGTTTAAAAGATGATGATTCAAAAATAAATGCAGTTATGTTTAAAGGTAACAATTTTAATCTGGATTTCCAGCCAGAAGATGGTCAAAAAGTAAGGGCTTTTGGTTATATAGATCTCTATGTCCCTCGAGGCGAATATCAATTATATGTTGAAGCAATGTCTGAAGAAGGTGAAGGAGATTTATATCAGAAGTTTTTAAGACTAAAAGAAAAACTAGAAAAAGAAGGACTTTTTGCTGATGAACATAAACAGCCAATACCAGAATTTCCAAAAAAGATTGGACTGGTTACTTCAGCAGGTGGAGCAGCAATTAGAGATATTATTTCTGTTATAAATCGGAGAGATGCCAGGGTATCTATCCTGGTTGCTTCTGCAAGAGTTCAGGGAACTGAGTCAGTTGGAGAACTTATAGAATCCCTGAGATATTTAGATAATAGAGATGATATTGACTTAATAATAATATCAAGGGGCGGAGGTTCTCTAGAGGACCTCTGGTCCTTTAACAATGAAATTTTAGCCAGGGAGATAGTTGGAGCAAATACCCCAATAATAAGTGGAGTTGGTCATGAGACTGATTTTACTATTGCTGACCTGGCTGCAGATTTAAGAGCACCTACTCCTTCTGCAGCAGCTGAACTTGCTGTTAAAGATATGGTGAGTATTAGAAATAGATTTAATAATTTAAATGAACAGTTATATTATAAGATTAATAAAAAGGTTAGAGATGCTCGTAAAGAATTAGATTTTATTTTAAAAAATAGAATCTGGAGAAATCCTGATTTAATTATTTCAGATCAGAGGCAGGAATTTGATGATATTAGTAATAATTTTAATCAGGCTATGGAAAAATATTTTAAAGAAAAACATGATCAGATATCCAAACTATCTCTAAAATTAGATGGTTTAAGTCCATTAAAAATATTATCAAGGGGTTATTCAATAACTGAAAAAATAAAGGGCGATAAGTCAGAAGTTGTTTCATCTGTTGATAATTTAAGTAAAGGTGAATTAATAAAGACTTTATTAAAAGATGGTCAATTAGTAAGTAAAGTTAAAAATATCAAGGAGGTCAGTAATGACAGAAGAGATTAATAAAGAAGAGCTTTCATTTGAAGAGGCAATTGATAAATTAGATGTAATAGTTAGAGAACTCGATAGCGACCTTCTTTCACTTGATGAAGCAATGGAAAGGTTTACTGAAGGTTTGGAATTAATTAAATTTTGTCAGAAGGAACTAGACCAGGCTGAAGGGAAATTAGAACAGATTGTAAAAGAAGATGGAGAATTTAATAAAGTTATTCCATTTGATTTAACAGGTGGAGATAATAATAACCAGGAGGATGATTAATGTGCCTGATTTAAAAGAGTTAGGAAAAAATAAATCTAATTTAATTAAAGCTCTTCAGAAGAGACAGAAAAAAGAGGGTTACATATCAGATGATGATATTAAAGAGATTAGTGAAGCTTTTACGATGGCCCCTGTAGAGGTTGAGGGAGTAGTTAGTTTTTATACTCAATTCAAGAGAATAGCTCCAGGAAAGTATAAGATCTCAGTCTGCGATGGGACTGCCTGTCATATAAAAGGATCAAGTTTAGTATTAAACTGGGTCACTGATAAACTAGGAATTGAAGATGGTGAGACTGATGAAGATGGCATTTTCTCTATGGATGCTGTGGCCTGCTTGGGTTGTTGCAGTCTTGCTCCTGTAATTAGTATTAATGGAAAAGTTTATGGTAACTTAACCAGAAAAAAATTACTTAAAATTTTAAATGATTATCGTCAAAAGGAGGAAGCTGACAATGGTTAAAAGAATAAAAGTTGGAATGGCCAGCTGTGGGATTGCCGCTGGTGCAGGTGAGGTTAAAGATAAAATAGTAGAAATGAACCCTGATGCTGAAATTGTTGAAGTTGGGTGTATAGGTCACTGTCATGCTGAGCCTCTAGTGGAAATTGAGACTGAAGACGGTTCTTATTTCTATCAGGAAGTAGAACCAGAAGAAGAATTTATTAATAAGATGTTGGATTTAGAAGATTATTCCCGGTTTGAAAGTCCTGCTAACAGAGAAAATAAAGAAAAGATATATGTGACTGAGCTAGCAGGGAGAATTAATCCAGTATCTATAGAAGAATATGAGGAAAATGGTGGTTATTCCGCTCTAAAAAAAGCATTAGAGATGGAACCTGAACAGATTGTTGAAGAAGTTAAAACTTCAGGGTTAAGAGGCCGAGGTGGAGGAGGTTTTCCAACAGGTTTAAAATGGAGTTTTTTAGCTGCAAAGGATGAAAAAGATAAAGTTTTAATCTGTAATGCGGATGAAGGAGATCCTGGGGCTTTTATGGATCGATCCACTATGGAATCTTTGCCCCATCAATTATTAGAAGGTATGTTGATTGGAGCTTATGCAACTGGAGCTAATAGGATGTTTATTTATTGCAGAGCCGAGTATCCGCTGGCTGTTAAAAATTTAAATATTGCGATTAAACAGCTAGAAGAGGCTGGTTATAATAATATAAATGGTGAAGATATTAAAATAACTATTAAAGAAGGAGCGGGAGCCTTTGTCTGCGGTGAAGAGACTGCTTTAATTCATTCTCTTGAAGGTAAGAGAGGAACTCCGAGGTTCCGCCCTCCTTATCCAACTGACTATGGTTATAAAGGCAGACCGTCATTGATTAATAATGTTGAGACTCTGGCCAATATACCCCTTATAATTAAAGATGGTGGAGGAAAATATTCTCAGATAGGTACTGAGAATAGCACAGGAACAAAACTTTTTGCCCTGGCTGGTGATTTAGAGTATTCTGGCTTAGTTGAAGTACCAATGGGCATTACAATTGGAGAAGTTGTTTATGATATTGGTGGAGCAGAGGAAGGTTCTGTAAAGGCGGTTCAGATTGGTGGACCCAGTGGAGGTTGTATTCCAGAAGAACATTTTGATACTCCAATTGATTATGATTCATTGACTGAACTTGGAGCTATAATGGGATCTGGTGGTTTAATTGTAATTAGTAAAGGTCGCTGTATGGTTGAGACAGCTCGCTATTTTCTTGAATTTACAACAAAAGAGAGTTGTGGAAAATGTACTTTCTGTAGAGTTGGTACCAAACGAATGTTAGAAACATTAGAAAGAATAACCGGTGGCGAAGGAAGTCATGAAGATGTAGAACTTTTAAGTGATCTTGGTGAAAAAATAATTAAAGGTTCATTATGTGGCCTGGGTCAGACAGCTCCTAAACCTGTTCTGTCAACGCTTAATTTCTTTGAGAATGAATACCTTGCCCATGTAGATGAAGGTTATTGTTCTGCTATGGAATGTAAAGCATTAGTAAATGTTTATCTAGATCAGGAAACATGCATTGAATGTGGACAGTGTATTAAGGTTTGTCCTGTAGATGCGATAAGTGATGATTTTATAGTTGATAATGAAGTTTGTACTCGATGTAATAGTTGTATTGAAGTCTGTCCGGTAGATGCAATATCCCGGGTAAAAAGGGAGGAAGAATAAATGTCTGAAATTAAGATAACTATTGATGGCCAATTATTATCGGCCAAATCAGGTCAGACAGTTTTAGAAGTAGCTAAAGAAAATAATATTGATATACCAACTCTTTGTCATGATAACAGAGTAAGTGTAAATACTTCCTGTTTTGTTTGTATAGTAAAAGATAAAAATACTGGTAATTGGCTGCCTTCCTGTTCTAACCCTGTCCAGGATGGTATGGAAATTATAGCTTCAGGACATGAAGTAGATGATATGAGACAGACAGCCTTAAATTTATTATTATCTGAACATAGCGGTGATTGTGAGGCTCCATGTACTATAGCCTGTCCAGCCCATGCAAAGGTTGAAGAATATGTTAAAGCAGGAAGAGAAGGAGATCACTTATTAGCCCTGGATATTATTAAACAGAGAATACCATTGCCAATAAGTATTGGTAGGGTCTGCCCAAGATTTTGTGAAAAAGATTGTAGAAGAAATGTAAAAGAAGATGCAGTAGCTATTAATGATTTCAAAAGACTTGCTGCTGATCTACATTATGATGATTATATGGAAGATATGAAAGATCTAACAGATAAAAAAATTGCTATAATTGGTGCAGGACCTGCTGGGCTTGCTGCAGCTTACTTTTTAAGAATTGAAGGAATTGGTTCGGTATTATTTGATAGGATGCCTGAGCCAGGTGGTATGTTAAGGTATGGAATACCAGAATACCGACTTCCAAAAGATTTATTAGATAAAGAGTTAGATCATTTTAATAAAATGGGCGGAATTGAATTTAAGTGTAATCAGGAACTAGGTAGTGATATTGAACTATCTGATTTACAAGAAGAATATGATGCAGTTGTAGTAGCTGTTGGGAGTTGGAAATCAAGTTCAATGAGAACTGAAGGTGAAGAGCTGGCCTATGATGGGATTGAATTCCTTGAAGAGATTGCTCTTGATGGCTGGCAAGCAAAGAGAGACCCAGGTGAAACTTTGGTTGTTGGTGGTGGAAACACCGCAATGGACTGTGTTCGTACATCACTTAGATTAACAGATGATAAAGTTTCCTGCTTATATAGGAGAACAGAAAATGAAATGCCTGCTGAACAGATTGAAATTGATGAGGCCAGAGAAGAGGGTTGTGATTTTAAGTTTTTAACCCAGCCAATAAGTTTAAGAGAGAAAGAGAATGGCAGACTGATTTTAGAATGCATAAAAATGGAATTAGGTGAACCTGACGCATCTGGTAGGAGAAGGCCTATTCCTATTGAAGGAAGTGAGTTTGAAATTGAAGCTGATACAGTAATAGCTGCTATAGGACAGAAAACAATTGCCCCTGAAGGTGTTCCGACAAATCAGTGGGGAGATGTTGATGTTAATGAAAATAACTGCCAGGCTGACGAATCAGTTTTTGCTGCTGGGGATTGTGTTAGTGGTCCGGCAACAGTTGTTGAGGCCGTTGCAGGTGGCAGAAGAGCAGCTTTAGGTATTAAAGCGTATTTAGCAGGAGAGGAATATGATCCTGAATATCAAATTAATGTTTCTAGGGGATACTGGCAGTCACTGAATGAAGAGGATCTTGTCTATCTTGAAGAACCTGAAGAAAAAGAAAGAGTTGAACAGAGGTTAATAGAATTAAATGAAAGAATATCTACTTTTAAAGAAGTTAGTTATACATTTACTGAAGAAGAGATTGAACTGGAAGGCGAACGGTGCTTTGAATGTAGCTGTACAGCAAAGACTGATTGTAAGTTAAAAGAACATTCAGAGGAATTTGGTGCTGATCCTGAACATTTCAAGGAAAACATTAAGGTGGATCATTCTTATAATATTGATCATCCTAAGATTATTATGGACCCAGGTAAATGTATTAAATGTGGTATTTGTATAAAAATCTGTAAGGAAGTTGTTAATGAATATCTCCTAGGCTTTAAAAATAGAGGCTATGAAACTAAAATAGGAACAGCTTTTAAAGAACCATTACCGATAAGTTGTGAAGAATGTGGTGAATGTATTGAAGCATGCCCAGTAGGAGCACTTGACTGGAAAATAAAAAAATTAGAGGAAATGAATTAGTACAGGAGGTACAGCAGATGGTTGACATCAAAAAGGTTCTTAAAGAAGAAGCCAGAGATATTGATAATCTTCTGAATGAACTTTTGAAGAATAAAAAAATTGTACCGGACTTGCAAGAATCAATGGAATATTCATTATTATCTGGAGGAAAAAGAGTTAGACCAATTTTAACTCTGCTAACTGCTAGATTGTTAAATGGTGATGAAAGGGCTGCACGACTGGCTGGTGCAGCCCTTGAATTAATTCACACCTATTCATTGATACATGATGATCTGCCGGCTATGGATGATGATGACTTAAGGAGAGGGAAACCAGCTAATCATCTAGTATATGGTGAAGGTATGGCAATTTTAGCAGGTGATGGATTACTTACCTATGCCTTTAAAATTTTAACTGAACTTGATTTAGATGCTGTCAAAAGATGTAAGTTAGTTAAACTAATGGCTGAATCTGCTGGTCCTAATGGTATGGTTGCTGGCCAGGTTTTAGATTTGCAAGCTGAAAATGAAAAAGTTAATTTAGAAGGTTTAAAAAAGATTCATAGAGCCAAAACAGGTGCTCTATTTAAAGCGGCGGTTTTATCAGGGGTTTATTGTAGCGAATATACCAATAGAGAATTAGAAGTTTTAGAAATTTATGCCGAACAATTAGGGTTAACTTTTCAAATAACTGATGATATATTAGATGTTACTGGTAATACTGAGTTATTAGGCAAAGAAGTTGGTAAGGATTATGAAAGGGGCAAGTCTACTTATCCAGCTTTAATTGGTCTGGAAGAATCTAAAAAAGAAGCTGAAATGGCTGTGAATAAAGGCCTTGAAGCTTTAGAAATTTTTAACGAAGATGCTGATATATTAAGAAATTTATTGAAATTTATTTTGGAACGTCAATATTAAATTAATTTATTAAATGTATAAATATAAGTTGGTCTTTCAATACCAGTTTTTATATGATATAATTATTCTGAATTACAGGTGATACAGTATTCTAGTCAGCTCAACTATTCTGAAGACGGGCCTAAAAATCCGTTCCCGGCATATAAATGAAGTCCCTGGTGATGGCTGTTGACGCCCAGTCGAGGGTCATTGCTGGGGGTTAAGGGACTGGGGCGATCCACAATGGCATGTGGGCGTAGACCCCTATCCCGCGGAGACTGGCTGCTTGAAATAGTCAGCCAGTGAACCTGTCTTCGGAGAGATCCGGGGCAGCGTAGCCTGCTTTGCGTGGTTGCGGGGAGGGTAGAAGGCGGTAACACCCTGGATCCAGGTATTACTTGCTATCTACTGGAAACCGTAACTGCAAAAGAAGCTAGGAATAGTATAGAGCTGTCAGGGAAAACCTCTAGACTGTCTTTAGGGGCAGGTCAGGGATTAAAGTGCCTACTAAGTGGCAATCCAGTCCTGCAGCAGGAGACTCTGCAGTATGGCTTTAAAGGGAAACCACCATTTTGGTGACAAAATGGTAGCCATAGGGAAAACCAACTGGACCTAAGTGGCAGCATTTATCTGTCCTGCTATCACCTGTATTTTATTTTTTGTTATATATTCTTTAATATTATGAGGTGGAATTTTGTGCAAAACTTTAAGAGCAGTTTATTTATTGCTCTATTAACATTCTGGTTAGCTGTATTTGTTTCATTTTTTTCTCAAACTAGAATTTCTAACTTTGACTTAATACCGGCTTTTTTAGTCCTGCTTTTAATAATAATTACTGGAATATTATCTGATATGGTAGGTGTAGCTGCAACTGTTTCTAGAGAAGAGCCTTTTAACGCTAAGGCTTCTAAAAAGATTACTGGTGCAAAAATCGGGCTCTGGTTAGTAAGACATGGTGATAAAGTAGCCAGTTTAATGTGTGATATAGTAGGAGATATTTGTGGTACTGTCAGTGGAGCAATCGGAGCTATTATTGTTATTCAGATACTTGAAGAGGTTGTTTGGCCAGAGACTATTGTAAATTTATTAATGATAGGCTTTATTGCCTCATTAACAGTCGGGGGAAAAGCATTTTGTAAATATTATGGTATAAAAAAAGCAGAAAGCATTATCTTTAATGTAAGTAAATTTTTGGACTTTATTAAAGTTGGACGTATTTTTGTTAAAGAGGTGAAGTAATAAATGGAAGATTTATTGGGGAAAATAAATCACCCAAATGATTTAAATGATTTTAAAATTGGAGAGTTAAATCAGCTAGCTGAAGAAATAAGAGACTTTTTAATTTGCACTGTTTCTGAAACTGGAGGTCATCTGGCTTCAAATTTAGGTGTAGTAGAATTAACCATTGCTTTGCATAAACATCTTAATAGCCCAAAAGACAAAATAGTCTGGGATGTGGGTCATCAAAGTTATACTCACAAAATTTTAACAGGCCGAAGAGATAAAATGGCTTCAATCAGGAAGAAAGATGGATTAAGTGGATATCCAAAATTTAAAGAGAGTAAGCATGATATAATTGAAACTGGTCATAGTGGAACTTCAATCTCTTCTGGACTTGGATTGGCATGTGCCAGAGACCATCGTGGAAGTTCTGAAAGAATTTATTCTATCATTGGTGATGGTGCTATTACTGGTGGTATGGCTTTTGAGGCTTTAAACCATGGAGGTCATTTAGAGAAAGACTTTAAAGTGGTTTTAAATGATAATGATATGTCAATTGCCAAAAATGTTGGAGCATTATCCAACTATCTAGCTAAATTAAGAACAGACCCCTCTTTAAGAAAACTTTCTGGCGAAATGGGTGAGATATTAAGTTCAATACCAGCTATAGGCTCTGGAATGTTTAAAACTATGGACAAAGCTAAAGAAAGTTTAAAATATCTTTTAGTTCCAGGAGTATTATTTGAAGAAATGGGTTATACTTATTTAGGACCTGTTCCTGGTCATGATATTGAGGCTTTAATGGAAACATTTGAACAGGCTGATAAGATTAATGGTCCGGTTGTTATTCATGTTAATACTGTTAAAGGCAAGGGTTATTATCCGGCTGAGAGTTGTCCTAGCGATTATCATGGAGTTGGGGCTTTTAAAATAGAAAATGGTAAATCTCAAAAATCAAAAAACTATAAAACTTATAGTCAGGTCTTTGGTGAGACAGTAACTAGACTTGCTGAAGAGGATATGAGAATTGTTGGTATAACTGCTGCAATGCCTGCAGGAACGGGATTGGACATATTTCAAGAAAGATTTCCTGAAAGGTTTTATGATGTAGGAATTGCAGAACAGCATGCACTTTCTCTTTCTGCAGGTCTGGCCCGTGGAGGCATGAGACCTATTGTTGCTTTATATTCTACCTTTCTTCAAAGAGGTTATGATCAATTAATTCATGATCT
>Ga0207414_1001096_pt1 | contig 10445 bp, 9 predicted proteins | sample PonA231FremontCA_2_FD_187269 | JGI IMG/M metagenome (GOLD analysis project Ga0207414, IMG submission 187269) | Marine sediment microbial community from Fremont, CA, USA - Pond A23 Sediment 1 (SPAdes) | ecosystem: Environmental > Aquatic > Marine > Unclassified | place: USA: Fremont, California... | reverse complement strand
CTACGTGCCGATTGTCACCATGGTGGTGCTGAGCGTCGTGCTCACGCTTCTCGTGAACCTGGCCCTCCGTCTCTTTCGGTAGGCCCCCAACGGATCTTCTCGGCACGACGGTGATTGCAGATTCACCCGTTGGGGCCAGGAGCCTTGTTCTCGACGAATCCCTCTCGGTCTTCCCTCCTCGGCTCGACCTGCGTCGTGCGGTTCCGGCCCCCCGAGCGCCCGCCGTTCTCGTTCTGGCCCGTCGCCCCTCCCGGCCTCGTGGGCTTCGGGTCGAGCCCCGCCCCCCACGGAGCCGATCTACGTGGGCACACTTCCCTCCCGTACGACGGCGAGCGCCCCAGAACGCTCGAGGAGACCGCCCACCACGACGGGGGGAATCGGTACGGGCCTCGCGCAAAATTGTCGTCGTGCGGTAGCGCCGCCGGTGCGCCCGGCACGTCCGTCCCAGACCTCCTTGCACCCTCCCTGGCGGCTTCCTTTCTTTCGAACGCCCCCACGCCCCGCCCAGGCCGCTGCCCCGACCGGCCTGCGGCGGCTCCTTCCTCGCATTCGCCTTCGATCCTATGTCTACGTCGCTCGACAACTCCATCCTGACCGTCATCCTCGGTGGCGGCAAGGGCACCCGCCTCTATCCCCTCACCAAGCTGCGCGCCAAGCCGGCCGTGCCCCTCGCCGGGCGCTACCGACTGATCGACGTGCCCGTCTCCACGAGCATCAACTCGGGCATCACCCGCATCTTTGTCCTGACCCAGTACAACTCGGCCAGCCTCAACCGCCACCTGGCCCGGGCCTACCAGTTCGACCGCTTCAGCAACGGCTTCGTGTCCATCCTGGCGGCCGAGCAGACCCCCTCGTCGAAGGACTGGTTCCAGGGCACCGCCGACGCGGTGCGCCGCAGCCTGCCCCACATCGAGGGCCACCGGCACCGCCACGTGCTCATCCTGTCGGGGGACCAGCTCTACTCGATGGACTACCGCAAGATGCTGGCCCACCACCGGGAGACCGACGCGGACGTCACGCTCGGCACCATTCCGGTGACGGCCGACGACGCCACCTCCTTCGGCATCCTGAAGACCGACGACGAGCACATCATCACCGAATTCCACGAAAAGCCCGACCGCGACGAGCTCAACGGCCTGGACAGCCCGGTCGGCCCCGCCCTCGACGACGAAGGCCGCGTCTACCACGCCTCGATGGGCATGTACATCTTCGACCGCGAGCCCCTGCACGAGCTGCTCGACGCCAACCCGAACGACCACGACTTCGGCAACCAGATCATCCCGAAGGCGATCGACAAGATGCGGGTGGCGAGCTACCCGTTCTCCGACTACTGGAGCGACATCGGCACCATCCGCTCCTTCTACGAGGCGAACCTGATGCTGGCGGAGCCGGAGCCGCCCTTCAGCCTCTACGACCCGAATCGCCCCCTCTACACCCGCGCCCGGATGCTGCCCCCGGCGAAGGTCCAGAACTCGACCGTCCAGGACTCGCTCATCACGGAGGGCAGCCTCGTCGAAAACAGCCAAATTTCCAAGTCCGTCGTCGGCATCCGCTCGTATGTCGGCCCCGACACCACCCTCAAGAACACGGTCATGATGGGGGCCGACCACTTTCGGTGGCACGACATGGAGGAGCGCGGCTTCGTGGAGGGCCCGGCCAACCCCGGCATCGGGGAGAACTCCTATGTCGAGGGCGCCATCATCGACAAGAACGTCTCCGTCGGCAAGCGGTGCATCATCAAAAACCGGGACAACGTGCAGGAGGCCGAGGAGGACCTCTACCACATCCGCGACGGGATCGTCGTCATTCCGAAGAATACGCGCATCCCGGACGACACCATTATCTGAGCACGGGTGCGTGGGGGGAGCGTGTGGCTGGGGGACGCCTTTCCTCCCCACGCGCCCATGCCCCCGCGCTCTCCCCCCGCGTTCTTTCAAGCCTCCAGTGGCAATAAGCGCTCCCCTTCCCTCTCTGCGGACCGACCCCCCGACCCTATGAAAGTTGCGATCCTCACCAACGAGTACCCGCCCAACGTCTACGGCGGGGCCGGCGTGCACGTGGAGTACCTGACCCGCGAGCTGGCCACCCTGGACGGCGGCCAACACGAGATCGAGGTGCTCTGCTTCGGCACCCAGGACGAGACCCACGACAACCTGCGGGTGCGGGGCGTGGCGCCCGACTTCGAGCTGCCCCGCCAGGACGAGCGCCACGCCAAGTTCATGGACGCGATGGCGCGCGACCTGGTCATGGCCGGCTCCGTGGCCGACGCCGACATCATCCACGGCCACACCTGGTACTCGCACCTCGCCGGCTGCCTCGCCAAGCAACTGACCGGCGGCCGGCTGGTGCTCACCACCCACTCCCTGGAGCCGCACCGCCCCTGGAAGCGCGAGCAGCTCGGCCGCGGCTACGACGGCTCCTCGTGGGTGGAGCAGACCGCCTACGAGACCGCGGACGGCGTCGTGGCCGTCTCCGGCGCGATGAAGGAGGACGTGCAAGACCTCTACGACGTGGGCGACGCCGACACGCAGGTCATCCACAACGGCATCGACGTCGACCAGTACCGCCCGCGCCCCGACCGGTCGACGCTGGAAGAGTACGGCGTGGACCCCGACCGGCCGTTCGTGCTGTTCGTGGGCCGCATCACGCGGCAGAAGGGCATCCTGCACCTCGTGGAGGCGATCCACCACTTCGACGACGACGTCCAGGTCGTCCTCTGCGCGGGCGCCCCGGACACCGAGGAGATCGGGGCGGAGATGGAACGACGGGTGGAGACGGCCCGGGCGGAGACGGACAACCGCATCGTGTGGCTCGCCGAGATGCTGCCGCGCGAGGACGTGATTACGATGTACACCCACGCCTCGGTCTTCGTCTGCCCCAGCGTGTACGAGCCGTTCGGCATCATCAACCTGGAGGCGATGGCCTGCGAGACGCCGGTCGTGGCCTCGCGCGTCGGCGGCATCCCCGAGATCGTGGTGCCCGACGAGACGGGCCTCCTCGTGGACGTGGACCCGACGGGCGGGGACGACGTGGAGCCCGCCGACCCCGACGCCTTCGCCCACGGCCTGGCCGACGGCGTGAACGCCCTCATGCGCGACCCGGAGCGGCGCGAACAGATGGGCGCCGCGGCCCGGCGCCGCGTGGAGGCGCAGTTCAGCTGGACCGCCATCGCGGAGCAGACGCTCGCCTTCTACAAGTCGCTGGTGGGCGACGGGCGCTCCTGACGGCCGTCCGCCCCAGGCCTGGGTCGCGCCCCGGTCGGGGGGTGGCGGACCGCCGTCCTCGGGTCCCGACCCGTCGTTGCCTGGTCGGCACTATACGGTGCCCCTTGTATAGGATTGCTTCCTTTTGCAACGCTCTGTACGCGAGTGGCTTGGGACGAATCGATGTCTGTACAACCCGTCGACCGACGTATAATCGCAGTCCATGCGGACGCCTCCACTGCGCCCCGGTGCCCGCACAGCGGCGGCGACCAGCTCGCCGCCGTTATGCCTTGCGAGTAGAGTGACTTGAGTGAGGAGGGCAATCTCGTAGTTTTCACGTATGCTCATCTACCTGGATACCTGCTCCATTCAGCGTCCGTTCGACGACCAGTCGCAGCTCCGCATCGCAATGGAGTCGGAAGCGGTGCTGCGAGCGATTCAACTTGTCGAGCAAGGAGACCTGGATCTACTCGCTTCCGAGACGCTCCGGATTGAAACGGAGCAGAACCCTCATTCGAGGCGTCGCCGTTTCGCTTTCGGCGTCCTTGCGCACGCTACCCGCTTCGTGGAAACGGATTCACAGATCGAATCGCGAGCCCGTCAGTATGAAACTGCTGGCCTGCATCCCTTCGATGCGTTGCATCTGTCGTCTGCAGTCGAAGCGGAGGCCGACATGTTTTGCACGACGGACGATCAATTGCTCCGGCGTGGGAGCGAGGCCGAAACCGAACCCACACGAGTGCTCACACCTATTGCCCTCATAGAAGAGATCGAGTCATGAATGCTGAGATTGAACCGCTCGACGATCTCAACGACGAAGCCCTCGAGCTCCTCATGACAGAGTTGGGAGTGGCAAGGACGGCGCGATTCCTCCAGCAGTTTACCACCGGATCGGGGAACTACACTGAGGAACGAAAGGAGCTGTTCAAGGACTGGACGCTTGAGGACGTGCTTGAAGAAACGAGGCGCCGTCGCGAGAACCGCAATGCATAGCGCTACGGCTGAAAGCAGGCCGGTGCCGTTTTCAGGCGAGGGCAGTCGGTGGGTTCTGCTTCGCCGGCCCGGAGCGATGAGGCCGGCGGATAGGAACGTCCAGGACCGATGCTGGCGTACCGGTGGGTATTTCATTAACCCTTTTCCCGAAGGGCTGGTCGGCCGGGCGGCCCTGGTCGGCGCAGCGAGGAGACCATTTGTTGCGCATTGGTGCGCGTGCGGACCTGCCCCACTGCACGCCCCACACGCCCTTCCGTCCAGGGGTCAACATTGAATTGATCAGGCGGGCGCGGGCGGCACGGGATCGTCCCCCGCGTCCGCCCCCGCGGACGACGGGGCGCCATTCTCGGTCTCGGCCCGCACCTCGGCCCAGGTGTCGTTGCCCGCGAGGAGCCGCTTCGCCTCGGCGAGGGACACGTCGAGCGTGTCCAGGATCCGGCGGAGGGCCTCCAGGCGCGAGTGGCCGTCCCGGCGCAGCCGGCGGAAGGTCGTCTCGATTTCTTCGTCGCCCGGCGGGGCCGGGCGGTCCGAATCCGTTGGCATGTGGGGGAGCAGGGGCTATTCGTTCGCGTCGAGGCGACCGGCGTCCCGGAGGAGCGAGCGGAGGCGATCCAGCGGCAGGGCCGCCTGCGTGTGGCCGTCGCGGCCCGTCACCGTCGTGGCGGCCGTGAGCGCGTTGTAGACGGCCTCCTCCGTCGCCTCCACGGTGGCGAGGAAGAGCGGACTCATCTGGTCGTTCGGGAGCAGCGAGTCGGGACGGGGGACGTCCTCGCCGGCGCGGCGGTTCTGCGTCGAGAAGGCCACGACGAAGTCGCCGGAGCCGTTGCTCGCGTAGCTGCCGGTGCGGGCCAGCCCCAGCATCGCACGCTTGGCCATCCGCTCCAGGGTGCGGGGCGAGACGGGGGCGTCGGTCGCCAGCACGATCATGCAGGACCCCGCGTCGTCGGGTCCCGGCGTGTCGTTGTCCCCCTCCCCCTCGACGACGGAGCGGAAGTCGTAGCGGCCCAGCCGCTCGCCCACCGGCACCCCGTCGATGCGGAGCACGCCGCCGTAGTTGGCCTGGACGAGCGCCCCCACGGTGTGCGTGCCGTGCTCCTCAGGAAGCACGCGCGAGCTCGTGCCGATGCCCCCCTTCCACCCGAGGGCGCTGGTGCCGGTGCCCGCCCCCACGCTCCCCTCCGCCACCGGCCCGCCCGACGCCGACTCGATGGCCCCAATGACATCTTCTTGCGTCACGTGCTGCCCGCGGATGTCGTTCAGGTAGCCGTCGTTCGTCTCCCCCACCACGGCGTTCACCGACCCCACGTCCTCGTGGCCGGGCCGGTCGAGGGTCCAGGCCACGGTGGCGTCCACGGCGGTGCCCACGTCGAGCGTGTTCGTAAGCACGATGGGCGTCTCGATCGTGCCCAGCTCCCGCACCTGCAGAAAGCCCGCGGCCTTGCCGAAGCCGTTGCCCACGTGCACCGCCGCCGGCACCTTCTCGCGGAAGAGGTCGCCCCCGTGCGGCCGGATCGCCGTCACGCCGGTGCGCACCGCGTCGCCCTCCCGAAGCGTGCGGTGGCCCACCTGCACGCCCGCCACGTCGGTGATGGCATTGAGGGGGCCCGGCTCGAAGAGGCCGGGCTCCACCCCGAGGGCACGGAGGCGCGTGGACTCAGACTGGGCCGCAGCGGTCATGGGGACGATGCAGAGCAGGAGCGAGAGAACGACGCAACGAATCGACATGGGGGGCCACCGTGCGGACTGGGGCAGAACAGACCGATGTGTCGTCGAAATCTTATCCCCGTGTTAGACTTCTGTGATAACTCCACGCCGGGGCCAAGGTAGACTTAAGGGACGACGGAGACAAGGACTCGCGCCTTTTCCACCCACCCCAGTCCGTTTCCATGGAACTGCCCCAGCCCTGCACCGCCGACGACCCGACGATTGAGGCCCTCAAGGCCGGCAACGAGCACGCGTTCCGGTGCCTGTTCGAGGAGGAGCGCGAACGGCTCCGCCGCTTCGTGGTCAAGCTGATCGAGGACGCCGACGAAGCGGAAAACATCGTCCAGGAGACCTTTGCCGAGGCCTACCGCCAGATCGAGGACTTTCGGGGCGAGGCGTCGGTATCGACCTGGCTGTTTTCCATCGCGAAGCACCTGGCGTACGGCCACCTCCGCACGAGCGACCGGCACAACTACCTCGAGCACGACACCATCGAGTTTCTGCAGGTCGACCGGGACGACTCCGTCAGCGGGACGCAGCGGGAGGTGGAGCGGTCCGAGCGCAAGCAGATCGTGCACGATGCCCTCCAGGAGCTGCCGGACCACTACCGGCGCGTGGTGCAGCTGCGGGACCTGGAGGAGAAGTCGACCGCGGAGGCGGCCGAGCAGCTCGACCTCACGGAGGTCAACGTGCGGGTTCGGCTCCACCGGGCCCGGAAGGCCCTCCGCGAACACCTCTGTGAACGGATGGGGTGTTAAATCGGGGGGCGGAACGAATCCATGGGGGGGTCTCCCGGGACCGCCTCTCCTCGCGCAGGACTACTCCGCCCCCGTCAGCTCGGAGAGCAGCTCCCTGGGCTCTACGACCATTTCCGGCACGCCACAGATGCAGAGGTGAGATGGGCCCGTGCATCAACGCCCCCCGGACGGGGGTCCTGTACGTGCCCGGTGCGGCCGTGTACGGACTGATCCGCTGATGTGCGGATGGGGGCGCCGGAAACAGCCCTGAGGCCTCGTCTCGTTGGGGGGCGGCCCGGGGCCCTGCTCGTGTCTACGAGGGTGTCGGCCCCTCTAGGCATTCGTCCCCGAGCGCTCGTGGGCCTCGGCAAACGCGTCGGCCTCGTCGGCGTCTCGGAAGAGGGTGATCCGCGGGTACCGCGGCTTGCCAATCCATGCGTGATGGGCGGACACCGCGTCCTCCACGAGCACGCGATCGGCCTCTGCGTCCTCGAACACCGCGGCGGACCCGTCCATCTCCGTGTCGGCGAGGGCGTCGCGGAGCGCCTCGACGGAGCGGTACCGCCCCACCTCGTCGCCGTCGTCGGGCTCCGCCACCTCGGTTCGGGCGGAGTGGGCCTGGATCGAAAGCCACTCCCCCGACGAGGCCCGGACCACCACGAACAGGCCCGGGGCGGGCTGGGCCTCGGTTGCGTCCGGGTCCGGTCCCGTAGGGGACCGAACGGTCTGCCCCGTCTCCGTTTCTGGGTCGTTGCCGCGGTGGGTACCAACGTCACTCAGGTCGTCGGGAAGGTCGGCCATGGGCACAGTAGAGGGGGCTTCATTTGTATTTCACGAAAGACAACATTATGATTACACCGTGGCCGCCCTGAAGGCAGAGCCCCACGGACCGTTTGGGAGTCCATCCGGTGGGACCATCGGGAGTTGGGGGAACGCCCACAACACAACGCATGGTCATGGCCCGCGTCGTCTGTCTTGTTTTCCTGATCGGGACGATCGGGGCCGGGATCGGGCCCCGGCTCGTGGACGCACAGGCGAAGCGTACGCTCTCGCCGGGGGCGCCGGGCGAAACGGTGATCAATCTATTCGAGACCCTCGATCCGAGTTCCTCGATCGACGGCGTTCGGCTGGACCTCCCGAAACGCTGGACGGTCCGGGATGCTCACCTTCTCCGATACGGGACGTCGCCCGTTCCGGTTCGCCTCCAGTCCGGCCCCGAACCAGGCGTCGTATTTCTGGCGCTCAATTCGTCCGTTCAGGGCCCGCACGAGTTGGTGGTGCAAGTGAAGCCGGGCGACCACACGGGCACATACCAGTGGCACCTCACCCCGTTTACGACGCCCTCCTCTGCCCACGTCCCGGCCCGGGACTCCTCGAACCGACGGATGCGCCGCACGGACCGTCTCACGCGGACCGTGGAGGTCAATCCGCCGTCTCGCCCCCGCGGCCCGAATCAGGCCCTCGCCCTGACCGACGCAGCGGCGCCGCCCCGCCTCCAGGTGCCGCCCGACCGGGCCCCGAGCCGGCGCCGCTCGTTTACCGTCGAGTTCTGGGTACGAACCCACGGCCTCGACCGGGTCATCCTCTCCTCGTGGACGGGCAACGAGGCGGCGCCCTACCCGCTTGAGGTTGTGACCGACTCGGGCGGGCGTCTCCGGTTCTATTGCGGGCGGGGCGGGCGCCACCAGGCCCTCCGCAGCACGAGCCCCGTCGCCGACGGCCAGTGGCACCACGCCGCCGTCGTCCACGACGCGACCGCGTCTGTGCTCCGCCTCCTGCTGGACGGGATGGTGGTCGACTCGGCCCGGGCCCGGGCCCTGCCCGCACAGTCGGGCGCCCTGCCCCTTGCCCTCGGGGGGCGCCGGCGGGCCGGCCCCGAACGGGCCCCCTCATCTTCCGACCAGCGCTTCGTCGGGCGGCTCGACGAGCTCCGGATCTGGCCGAGCGCCCGCTCCGCCTCCGCAATCCGCCGAACGCAAAGCCGTCCCTTTCCCCCCGCCGGCGACGCGGGGCCCTTTCGCCTTGGCTTCGAGGAGGACGCGCCGCAATCCGGCCTCGATGCGGCGGAGGGGGCCCGGCGGGTTCCCGCCCGCCTGTCGTTCCGGCCGCCCCTCCGGCGGCTGCGGGCCCGCACCGACGGGCAGTCCGTCACACTTCGGTGGAACGCGCAGGGGGTTGCCGACGGAACAAAAAGCGGGGCAACAAACGCCGGGGAGTTTGTCGTCGAGCGCTCCCCCGACGGCACGTCTTTTACGCCCGTCGACCGCGTCTCCCCGGCCGAGGCCGCGTCCCCCTCTTCCGGGGCGGCACAGGCGTTCACGTACACGGACGATGGGGTCTCGGGGCAGGTCGTCTTCTACCGGGTCCGATACGTTCCGTCCGCCCCGGGCGTGGAACGCAGCACGAGCACGATCAAGATCGGGCTGGGGGGCGAGCCGGCCCCTGAGCGCGCGGTGGACCTCGTCGGCAACTTCCCGAACCCCTTCGAAACGTCCACCACGATTGCGTACCAGGTCGAGTCGCCTCGGCCCGTCACCCTCACGATCTGGAACCTATCCGGGAAGCGCATCGCCACCCTCGCAGACGGCGTGCACGAGCCCGGCTACTACGAGCAGACGCTGACCGCGGACGGGCTGCCCAGCGGAACGTACTTCGCCCGCCTCGAAACGCCCGAGGGCATCCAGTCGGCCCGGATGGTGCTTCTGAAGTAGCGGGGCGGGCCGGCGCATGCTCCGCCCCGTCCGTGAAACAGGTCGGGTGGCGTCCCCCGTTCCACCGCGCAGCTTCGTTCCAACATCCTGATCACACGAGACGATACCGACCGTCATGGACCTCACGTACTTCGGGCACTCCACCTTCCAGATCGAGACGGAGGACGTCACGCTGCTCTTCGATCCGTTCTTCGAGGAAAACCCGCACACTGAGACCGATCCGGGGACGCTCGCCCCCGACGTGCTCCTGATTACGCACGCCCACTTCGACCACTTCTCCGACGTTGAGGCGGTGCTAGAGGCCAGCGCCCCCCTCGTCATCAGCAACTTCGAGATTACGCAGTACGTCCAGGAGGAGTACGGCCACGACGCGATTCAGCCGCTGAATGAGGGCGGCAGTGTGGAGTTCGACTGGGGCTACGTCGAGTCCACCCACGCGCGGCACAGCTCGTCCTTCCCGGACGGCTCCTACGGCGGGGTGCCCAACGGCTTCGTCCTGGAGCTGGGGGACGACGTGGTCTACAACACCGGCGACACCGCCCCCTTCGCCGAGATGAAGTGGGTGGGCGACCTGTGGGACGTGGACGTGATGCTGGCCCCGGTCGGCAACGTCTTCACGATGGGCATCTACGGCGCGCTCCACTCCACGGAAATGGTGGAGCCGGAGCTGGTCATTCCCCTCCACTACGACACCTTCCCGCCCCTCGAAACGGACCTCGACGCGTTTGCGGACGCCTTCGACGAGGCCGGATACGACACGCGCGTGTTCGGGGCCGGCGAGACGGCTGCGCTGTAGCGACCGCCTCGTGCATGCCTCCGCCCTCGGCCGTACGATGGACTGCGGGCCGCTTCCCTGCGGTCCGCGGTCGGCCGTCCGGTCGACGACGCCCCCTCTCATTCTGTTCTATACCGTCGCGTGACCACACTCGGCATTGTCTCGGACACCCACGGCTACTTCCATCCCAACCTGGCGGACGACCTGTCGGGCGTGGACCGCATTCTGCACGCCGGGGACGTGGGCGACCCCGCCATTCTGGATGGGCTGGAGGCGGTGGCCCCGGTCACGGCCGTCTGGGGCAACATCGACGACGCCTCCC
>Ga0207414_1001094_pt1 | contig 10449 bp, 9 predicted proteins | sample PonA231FremontCA_2_FD_187269 | JGI IMG/M metagenome (GOLD analysis project Ga0207414, IMG submission 187269) | Marine sediment microbial community from Fremont, CA, USA - Pond A23 Sediment 1 (SPAdes) | ecosystem: Environmental > Aquatic > Marine > Unclassified | place: USA: Fremont, California... | reverse complement strand
GCAGTTCCTCTCGCGCCTCGAGGGCGAGGCGGACCCCGAGGCCAAGCGCAAGATCATCGGCAACACCTTCATCGACGTCTTCGACGCCGAAGCCGCCAAGATCGAGGGGGTCGACTTCCTGGCCCAGGGCACTATCTACCCGGACGTGATCGAGTCCGCCGCCGCCAAGACCGGCAAGGCCCACGTGATCAAGTCGCACCACAATGTGGGTGGGCTGCCCGAGACCATGAAGCTCACGCTGGTCGAGCCGCTGCGCGAGCTGTTCAAGGACGAGGTGCGCAAGCTCGGCGTCGAGCTCGGCCTGCCCTACGACATGGTCTACCGCCACCCCTTCCCGGGGCCGGGCCTGGGCGTGCGCATCCTCGGCGAGGTGAAGAAGGAGTACGCCGATATCCTGCGCGAGGCCGACGCCATCTTCATCGAGGAGCTGCACGCGTCAGGCTGGTACCACAAGACCAGCCAGGCCTTCGCCGTCTTCCTGCCGGTGCGCTCGGTCGGCGTGGTGGGCGACGCCCGCCGCTACGAGTGGGTCATCGCCCTGCGCGCCGTGGAGACCATCGACTTCATGACCGCGCGCTGGGCGCACCTGCCCTACGAGCTGCTGGAAACCGTCTCCAACCGTATCATCAACGAGATCAGCGGCGTCTCCCGCGTCACCTACGACGTCTCGAGCAAGCCGCCGGCGACCATCGAGTGGGAGTGAGTTAGGCCTCGCACCATGCCTCACCCCGACGAGAAAGGGCCTACGTAACGTAGGCCCTTGTCGTTGAGGGTATTAGTGGCGCAGGCGGGCGCGACCCGACGTTACGACGTCGTGCCGAATTTCTCGTGCTCGCCGGCAACGGGCAGCTCGGTACTCCCCGCCGTGGAGCGATAGGCTTTCACCATCCTGCTGGTGTCCATGTCCCAGTGCTCGCCCCGGGTGACCTTGATCTCAAGCAGGCCGACGTTGGCGGCCTGCTTTCCCTGGGGAAACCACTCGGCAATGAAGGGATTCCATAGTGCGTCGATCAGCGAGGGGTCCTGGATGACGCGGCCCACTCCCGTCAGCGACACGTAGACGTGCTCATGGGGGTCGGCAAAGCTGACGCAGACGTCATTGTCCTCTTCGAGCTCGAACACCTTTTCGTCATCGAGATCGGTGAAGAACCACAGCGTACCGTCATAGTCGTCCTGTACCAGGTACATAGGCCTGGCGCGCAAATCATTGCCGTGGCGCGTGGTGAGCATGCCGATCTTCATTTTCTCGATGAGCTGCCAGATCTTGCGCTTGTGCTCCGGGCTAGACATTGCGCCTCCCTAGTGATTGACAAGTGGCTACGCGGCAAGGCCGCGGCGGCTCGTTGTCGCGTATTTCTTATACAAAGCGTAGTTTGCGTAGTGAGGTTTGTACAATATGTGCTGCCTGGCCGCCGGCCTATCCCGGGTGCGGCGGCCGGCAAGAGGGCGCGGTGGGCTCGCAGCGCCGGCCGCGAGGCATTATCGTCAGAGGGTATCGCCGCTCAGCCCGATGCCGTTGGCGCCGGGCGGCAGCGGCGCCATTTTCCGGTCAGGAGGTTACATGAGCCAAGACAACGCCTACGTCCCCCCCCGTGTATGGACCTGGGAGCGCGCCAGCGGTGGCACCTTTGCCAGCATCAACCGCCCGGTCGCTGGACCCACTCACGAGCAGGCACTGCCGGTGGGTGAGCACCCCTTCCAGCTCTACTCCATGGGGACGCCCAACGGCGTCAAGGTGACCGTGATGTTCGAGGAGCTGCTGGCGCGAGGCCAGCAGGGCGCCGAGTACGATGCCTGGCTGATTCGCATCGCTGAGGGCGATCAGTTCGGCAGCGGCTTCGTTGAGGTCAACCCCAACTCCAAGATCCCGGCGATGGTCGATCGCAGTACCCCCGAGCCGATTCGCGTCTTCGAGTCGGGGGCGATCCTGCTCTACCTGGCGGAGAAGTTCGGCGAATTCCTGCCGAAAGATCCGGCCGGGCGTACCGAGACCCTCAACTGGCTGTTCTGGCAGATGGGCAGCGCGCCTTTTCTGGGCGGCGGCTTCGGCCACTTCTATGCCTATGCGCCGGAGAAGCTCGAATACCCCATCGACCGCTATGCCATGGAAACCAAGCGCCAGCTCGACGTGCTCGACCGGCGCCTGGCCGAGACGCGCTTTCTGGCAGGCGACAGCTACACCATCGCCGATATCGCCAACTGGCCCTGGTACGGCCAGCTGGTGCTCGACCGGCTCTACGATGCCGGTGAGTTCCTGCAGGTGCAGGAGTATTCTCACGTGCAGCGCTGGGCGCACGACATTGATGCCCGCGCGGCGGTGCAGCGGGGGCGCATGGTCAATCGCACCTTCGGCGAGCCGGAGAGTCAGCTTCACGAGCGTCACCACGCCAGCGACTTCGAGCTGCGCACCGAGGACCGGGTGGCGGGCGAGAAAGGCCACGCCTGACTCCGCTTGGCGCGTCGCGCGGTTTGGCCGCGGCGACGACGCCTTGCTAGGCTTGTCTCGACAGGTCAACGAGCGGCGAGGAGGATGCCGTCATGGCGCAACACGAAAAACCCGCAACGTCCCGGCAGAAAGCCCGCGAGATGCATCACGAGGGGCATCTCGAGACCACCTACAAGACCTTTATCAACGCGCTCTGTCTGCCCGGCGATCTTGAGCAGGACGACGCGCAACGAGCCGCCGTCGCGGTGCTGTGCACCCTGGAAACGCGTATCCAGCCTGAAGAGTCGCAGGACCTCGAGGCTCAGCTACCCCGCAAGCTGCAGTCGCTGCTGACTCACTGCCGCCAGGGCAAGCAGGCCGCACCGCAGCGATTCGACAGGCAGGATTTCATTGCGCGGGTAGCGTCAGAGCTCGAGGTGTCTCACGCGCAGGCGGAATCGCTGTCACGCCGTGTCTTCGCCACGCTGCGTGACCAGATCAGCGACGGCGAGGCCCAGGACGTCGAAGGCCAGCTGCCAGCGGACATCGCCGAGCTGTGGCGAAGTCCGCCGGTATGACGCCGCTGGGAGCGCTGTTGGCATCACTCGCGCTCGGCTAGCCAAGCCTCAAAATCGCTCGGCATCAGCGGCTTCGCCAGCAGATAGCCCTGCACTTCGTCGCAGCCGAGCTGGCCGAGATAGTCGAGGGCGCTTGTGGTCTCGACCCCTTCGGCAACGACGCGGTAGCCCAGGTCGTGGGCCATGTCCACCATCGACCCGACCAGCGTCTGCGTCCGCGCGTCTTCGCCCAGATGGGTAATGAAGCAGCGGTCGATCTTGACGATATTCGCCGGCAGCTCGTGCAGATAGGAGAGGCTGCTGTATCCGGTGCCGAAATCGTCAATGGCGATCAGGATGCCCGCGGCGATCAAGGTATCGAGTTGCGCGGCGGCGATCTCCCCCTTGCCGATCAGGGCGCTTTCGGTCACCTCGAGTTCAATGGCCGCGGCAGGCAGTTGCGCCTGGCGCAGCAACGCCAGGACCCGCTCGGCGAAGTCGGCCTCTTCGAGATTGGTCGCCGAGACATTGATCGAGATGCGCAGCTCTCTCCCTTGGCGGTGCCAACAGGCTGCCTGGCGTATGGCGCGCTCGACCACCCAGCTTGTCAGGTGCCGAGCCATGGGGGTGTTCTCGAGCAGCGGAATGAACTCTGCCGGCGAGACGTCACCGAGCGTGGCATGGCGCCAGCGCAGCAGCGCCTCGGCCCCGCCGCAGCGGCCGCTGGCCACCGAAACCCGAGGCTGGAAGACCAGGTAAAACGCCTCGTCGTGTCCCAGCGCCTGGTCGACGTCAGCGAGCAGCGTGCTGCTGCGCTGGAATCGCCCATCCAGCTCGGCCGAGAACACGCCGGCACCCTCGCCCATCAGACGCGCGTCCAGGCTTGCCGCATGGGCGCTGCGCAGCAGGTCGGACGGCGTGGTGTCGCCCAGCGCGAAGGGCGCAATGCCGACCACCGGTCGCACCAGCACGGGCACTTCTCGCGCTGACTCCAGCGCCATCAGGTTCTCGCGCAGCCGCAAGGCCCGCGCGATCAGGGCGGCGTCTTCCTCGAGCGGGACCAGGTGCACGAATTGGCAGCCGCCCAGGTAGTAAAGCCGCGCCCCTTGGCCGATGGCCTGCTGGAGGCACTGGGCCGAAACCTGCGTCAGCTCGTCCAGAAAGGCAGGCCCCATGGTGCGGTGCAGGGCGCTGAGCTGGCTGGCCTCGACCACGTCGACGAACAGCGCGGCGCGTCCCGCGCCGGGCGTATCAAGGGCAAGGTCGTGAAGGTCCTCATCAAACTGGCCGCGATTGCCCATGCCGGTCAGCGGGTCGACCCGGCCGAAGGCATGCTGCAGTTCGATCTGCGCCATGGCCATGGCGGCCAGGTCGGTCAGTGCCGCCTGCTCCTGCGCGGTGATTTCTCTCGGCTCGTGGCCCAGCACGCACATCGCGCCGAGGCTCTGGCCGTCCTGCGTGAGCAGCGGCGCGCCGGCATAGAAGCGGATGCCGGTGTTGGCCAGATGGCTATCGTGATAGTGCTGTGAGGCCTGCATGTCGGGAATGATCACGACCTTGCCGGAGACGGCCACCTCGGCACAGGGCGCCTTCTCGCGGGGAATCTCCAGGTGATCGACTCCGACCCGTGACTTGAACCACTGGCGATCGCTGTCCGTCAGCGAGACCGCAGCGATTGGCAGGCCGAACAGCTGGCTGGCCATGCGCGTGAGGCGGTCAAAGCTCTCGCTGGGCGGTGTGTCTAGGAGATTGAGCTGCAAAAGTGCGTGAAGGCGGGCCTGTTCGGACTGTTTCATTACGGCAATATAACTTCGCAAGGACGGACGAGTTAATTTAGCACCCTGGCGATGGGTTACCCAGTAAATCGGCACTATGACCCGGTCGCAGTAGGGCAATGCAGGCCCACCTCGGCGGCGGCTTGGTTGGGGCCACTGGCGCCGCGACTGGGCCCAAGAGGGTGTCGCCCGCTACGCTAGGGAAGAAGCCAACGAGGAGAGGGCCATGTTCAAGGCGGTATTGCTCGATATCAGTGGCGTGCTGAGCGAGGACGGCGAGGCACTACCCGGTGCCGTGGAAGCGGTGGCGCGGCTGGCATCCGAGGGCCTGGTGCTGCGCTTTCTTACCAATACGTCGCGCAAGACGTCGGCGGCGGTGTGTGAGGAGTTGCAGCGCCTGGGCTTCGACGTGGCACCGGAGCAGGTGTTCACCGCGCCGGGCGCGATCCGGCGCTACCTCGAGCAGCACCGGCTGTCGCCCTATCTGCTGATCCATGAGCGGCTGGAGCCTGAGTTTGACGGGCTCTGCCAGGGGGAGCCCGACGCCGTGGTGCTGGGCGATGCCGGCGAGCGGCTGGACTACGCCCATCTTGACGAGGCCTTCCGGCTGCTGCGCGATGGCGCGCCGCTGCTCGCCGTGGGCACCAATCGCTATTTCCAGCAGCAGGGAACCCTGCACCTGGATGCCGGCCCCTTCGTGCGTGCACTGGAGTATGCCGCCGGCATCGAAGCGCAGGTGCTGGGCAAGCCGGCGGGCGACTTCTTTCGGGCGGTGCTCGAGGAGGCGGGCGTGGCACCCGACGAGACGCTGATGGTGGGCGACGACGTGGAGTGCGATGTGCTCGCCGCCATGGAACTCGGCCTGCAGGCCTGTCTGATCCGCTCGGGCAAGTATCGCGCCGGCGACGAGCAGCGTGCGCCGCAGGCGCGCTGCGCGGCCAGCCTGGCCGAGCTGGTCGACACGCTCTGGCCGCGCTCATGATCGCTCGCCCGCCCCGGCTTTCCCGCGTTGAGGGCCGCTCTTTTCCCCGTCAGCAGGGGGCGCGTATCGTGATAGCAACACCGCCGCTGTGGGCCGGAAGCATGCGGTACGCGTCGTGTCGCGTTCCCGCCTCACTGCTGCCCCTCTCGGCATCCACCCGATCAGGAGCCCGTGACCATGAGCAAGCCTGTCATCGCCGATAACACGCCGGTCAATGTGACCCTTACCAAGGGCAAGAAGTATGCCTTCTGCCGCTGCGGTCGCTCCGCCGACCAGCCGTTTTGCGACGGCTCCCATAAAGGCACCGGCATCACCCCAAAAAGCTTCGTCGCCGAGCAGGATGGCGAGGCCACCCTGTGCCGGTGCAAGCACACGGCCGATGCGCCGTTCTGCGACGGCACCCATCAGCGTTTCGACGATGGTCAGGTGGGCAAAGAAGGACCCGGCGATGATGCCGCGACCGACGCCAAGCGCGCCGACGAGGCGAGCTCAGGCGCGCAGGGGGATAATGCGGCAGACCAAGACTGCCAGCCGGTGATTGCTGACAACAAGCCCGTCACGGTGACCCTCACCAAGGGCAAGGAGTATGCCTTCTGCCGCTGCGGTCGCTCCGCCGACCAGCCGTTCTGCGACGGCTCCCACGAAGGCACCGGCATGACGCCCAAGAGCTTCGTCGCCGAGCAGGATGGCGAGGCCACCCTGTGCCAGTGCAAGCATACGGCCGACGCCCCCTACTGCGACGGCACCCATCAACGCTTCGCTGACGACCAGGTCGGCAAGACCGCCCCCGAGGACTCGGCGGACGAGGCAGCGCAGGACGAGGGCAACCAGGCACCAGAGGCCAGGCCCACCCAGGAAGAGCCGACGGTGGCCTTCATCCATCGGCTGGCGCGGGAGGGACTCGACAAGATGGGCCCCCACGGGCCCACCACCGCCATGGGGGTGCCGCGCCACACCCTGCCGCACTGGGATGACCTGCAGATCATGACCGCCCAGCTGGCGACACAGCCGCTGATGGAAGACGTCGACGTGGCCACGGAGCTGGTGGTGGGCCCCGAGGCGAAGAAACCGCTGACCCTGAGCATGCCGCTCTTCGTGTCGGACATGAGCTTTGGCGCGCTGTCCGAGGAGGCCAAGATCGCTCTGGCTCGCGGCGCCGAACTGGCCGGTACCGGCATCTGTTCCGGGGAGGGCGGCATGTTGCCGGAGGAGCAGCAGGCGAACACGCGCTATCTCTATGAGCTGGCCAGCGCCCAGTTCGGCTACCGCGAGGAGCTGCTGGAAAAGGTGCAGGCCTTTCACTTCAAGGGCGGGCAGGGGGCCAAGACCGGCATCGGCGCCCATCTGCCGGGCAACAAGAACAGCGGCAAGATCGCCGAGGTGCGCAACATCCCCGAGGGCGAGCCGGCGGACTCGCCGCCCACCTTCAAGGAACTGCACTCGGTGCAGGATTTCCAGCGCTTTGCCGACCGCGTGCGGGAGGTGAGCGGCGGCATTCCCATCGGTTTCAAGCTCAGTGCCAATCATATCGAGCGGGACATTCAGTTCGCCCTCGATGCCGGCGCCGACTACCTCATTCTCGATGGCCGCGGCGGGGCGACCGGGGCCGCGCCGGAGCTGTTTCGCGACCACATCAGCGTGCCTACCATTCCCGCCCTGGCGCGCGCTCGACGTTTTCTGGATGCGCAGGGCGCCAGCGGGCGTGTCACGCTGATCGTCACCGGGGGACTGCGTGTGCCCAGCGACTTCGTCAAGGCCCTGGCGCTGGGCGCAGACGGCATCGCCGTGGCCAACAGCGCGATCCAGTCGATCGGCTGCGTCTCCGCGCGCATCTGTCATACCAACAACTGTCCGGCCGGCGTGGCCACCCAGCGCAAGGATCTGCGCCAGCGGCTCGACGTCGACAAGTCCGCGCAGCAGCTGTGCAACTTCCTCGAGGCCTCGGTCTCGCTGATGCAGGTCATGGCGCGTGCCTGTGGCCACGACCGTCTGGACACGTTCCAGCGCGAGGATCTCGCTACCTGGCATCGCGAGATGGCGATGCTCAGCGGGGTCCGCTATGCCGGCATGGTGGACCCACGCGGCTGAGTACCACCCGGTGGCCAGGCGTTTGCTGTCATGCGCGGCGGGTCCGCTGTCGGGACTCGCCGCGCCCTACCGCCAGCCCATCAGCCAGGTGGCGTCATCCTTGAGCGCCGCCCAGGGCAGTGAGGTCTCGCGGCCGGTGTAGACCGCCTCGAGGACCACCGCGACCACCTGTTCCTGCTCGTCGCGCTCCACGGCCGTGACCAGGAAATGCTTCTCCTTATGCTGCGGTCGCACGGCGGTCCACTTGCTGTGATGGAGCTTTTCGGGATTGAGGGAGTTCATTGGCGCTTGTCTCGGGCGTTGACGGGCGGGGCGGAAGAGGCGGCAAGACCGCCGGCATGGCGTCCGGCGGTTCCCGGCGGTATTACAGGCGGACAAGCATCTTGCCACGGTTGGCGCCTTCGAACAGCTTGAGGAAGGCATCCGGTGTGCGTTCAAGCCCCTCTTCGAGGGTTTCCTCGTAGTCGATCTCGCCGCGCGCTACCTGAGGTCCCACCTCTTCAAGAAACTGCGGGTAGTGTGCCCAGTGGTCGAAGACGATAAAGCCCTCCATGCGCGCACGGCGAATCAGCACCATCGCCAGGTTGCTCGGGCCGGGACTCGGCTGGGTCTCGTTGTAGTGCGCGATCAGCCCGCACACGGCGATGCGCGCGCCCACCTTGAGGGCGTTCAGCGCGGCTTCCAGGCAGACGCCGCCCACGTTCTCGTAATAAACGTCGAAGCCGTCCGGGCAGGCTGCCTTGAGCGCTTCGGTCAGCTGCTCGGAATTGCGGCCGCGGTAGCTGACCGCCTCGATGCCCTGTGCGGTCAACCACTCAAGCTTGTCGGGCGAACCGGCGATGCCGACCACCGTGCCGCCCCGTGCCTTGGCCAGCTGCACGGCCAGCGAGCCCACCGCGCCGCTGGCGGCACTGACCAGCACGTTGTCGCCCTGGCGTATCTCAGCGATGCGGTTGAGACCCGTCCAGGCGGTCATGCCCGGCATGCCAAGCACGCCCAAGTAGGCCTGTTCCGGGACCGCGTAGTCCGGCAGCGGCTCGGCCTGCTCGCCGGGCAGCTGGGCGATGTCGCGCCAGCCGCCCATGTGCCGCACCTTGGTGCCCTCGGGCAGGTCGGCGTGGCGCGAGGCGATCACCTCACCGATGGCGGCGCCTTCGAGCGGCGCATTGAGCGCAAACGGCTCGATATAGGTGGTCACGCCGCTCATGCGGCCGCGCATGTAGGGGTCGACCGACAGCCAGCGGTTGCGAATGCGCACCTCACCCTCGGCGAGGGGCGCAAGCGTCTGCTCGTGCAGTTCGAACAGCTCGCGCGGCGGTGTGCCCTGAGGGTGGTCATTGATGGTGAAGTAGCGAGATTGCATGGTGGGCTCCTTCGTGTCGGTGGATAGACGTCCAGCCTAATTCACGCCCAGCGAACGGACCAAGCCCCGCGAGAGTGAGGGCCGGGTGCGCAAACGGCGGCCCTGAAAACGAAAACACCCCATCCGACAGGGTCGAAAGGGGTGACATCACCGCCGGCAACTGTCGCGTCAGCGCTGGGGCTGCTGGGCGAACAGTTCCGCCTTGGCATCACGCATGACGTCTTCGCAGGCGGCCTGATGGGCAAGCTGAGTGAGCAGGCTCTGGGTCAGGGCAAAGCCCTTGCCCAGGCAGGAGTCGACATCCTCACGGCTTACCTCGGGGGTGACGTTGCAGTCGATCTTGATCGTTCTTCCACCGCCGTCCAGCCTGTCGGCCAACGCACGGATCTGCCAGGCGAGTCGTGCTTTCCAGCCGGCGGATGCTTCCACGCCTTCGTTTACGTTAAACGTGCACTGCCATTCCGGTTTGTAGACCTTCATGAGAACCTCCTGTGCTGGCTTGAAAGATGAATCGATCGTAATGTCTGCTCCGTAGCTGAAGGTGTTGCCCATTCATCATACAGGCTTTCGCTCGACTGACCATCGCTGGCGCCCTGGAGACGCCTCGGCGATTCACCGCCGTCGCACTCGACCCCGCTGGCCAATGCCTGGAGCCGCTTGGCGTCCAGCATGGAGCCACTGCGACGCAAGGGGATGGGAATAAAAGATAAGCCGCACTGATGCGCTATTAGCCGGCTGATTTTTCGGCACGACGGGGCAGGGCTATGCCGGCCGCTCTCGATGGGTGCCAGGAGAAGGAAAGGACGATGCTGGAGAGTTATCTGACCGGGCTGGTGGTGTGCGGCGGGATCATCGTCGCCATCGGCGCGCAGAACGCCTATGTGCTGGGGGTGGCCGTGCGGCGGGAGCACCACTGGTGGTCGGCCGGGCTGTGCATGAGTACCGACGTGCTGCTGCTGACCGCCGGGATGTTCGGGGTCAGCGCGGTGCTGCTGAGCATGCCCAGCGCCATGGAGGCGCTGCGCTGGCTGGGGGTGGTGTTCCTCGCCTGGCTGGCGGCCCAGGCCTTCCATCGCGCCGCCACCGGCCGCCAGGGGCTGGCCGGTGGCGCGGCGGGCGGGCGCAGTCGCCGGGGCGTGCTGCTCGCCACCCTCGCGGTCACGCTGCTCAACCCCCAGGTGTATCTCGACACCCTGCTGCTGATCCCGGCGATCGGTGCCCAGCAACAGAGTGCGGCCACCTTCGTGGCGGGCGGCGTC
>Ga0207414_1001091_pt1 | contig 10471 bp, 7 predicted proteins | sample PonA231FremontCA_2_FD_187269 | JGI IMG/M metagenome (GOLD analysis project Ga0207414, IMG submission 187269) | Marine sediment microbial community from Fremont, CA, USA - Pond A23 Sediment 1 (SPAdes) | ecosystem: Environmental > Aquatic > Marine > Unclassified | place: USA: Fremont, California... | reverse complement strand
AAGAACCACGGCCCAAATCAGTGCTGCCTGAGGCGCATCGCGCAGGGCGTCGAGGATCAGCAGTTTGCCAACGAACCCCGAAAGCGGCGGCAACCCGGCGGTGGCGATCGCCGCGGCGAAAAACAGCGCCGCGATCAGGCCATGACGGGCCATGCGCGGGGCGGGGCGGATCGCGCCGCCCGTGGCGCCGCGGTGCTCGCGCACCAGATCGACCGTCATGAACAGCAGCGCGCCGCCCAGTGTGGAATGGATCGTGTAATACAGCGCCGCGGTGATCGACGCAGGCGTGAACCCGGAGACCGAAACCAGCAGCGTTCCCATTGATCCGATCGCGGCAAAGGCGGCCAGTCGCCCGAGGTTTCGCGCGCCGAGAATGCCGATCATCCCGACCGCCAGCGTCAACAGCGCAGCCACCGTCATCACGGGGCTGATCAGCGCGGCGGTCGCGCTCAGGTCCGGACCGAATATCAGGGTATAGATCCTGATGATGGCGTAGGCGCCCACCTTGGTCATTATGGCGAAGAGCGCCGCCACCGGCGCAGGGGCGCGCGCATAGGTTTCCGGCAGCCAGAAATGCAACGGCAGAAGCGCCGCCTTGATGGCGAATACCAGCAAAAGCAGAATCGCGCCCACGCGAACAAGGCCGGCCTGCTCGGTCGGAATTTCGGATATGCGCAGCGCCAGATCGGCCATGTTGAGCGTTCCGGTCACCGCGTAAAGCGTGCCGAGCGCGAACAGGAACAAGGTTGATCCCAACAGGTTGTAGACCACGTATTGCAGACCGGCGCGCAGGCGCATCGTGCCGCCTGCATGGATCATCAAGCCGTAGGACGCGATCAGCAGGACCTCGAAGAACACGAACAGGTTGAATGCGTCCCCGGTCAGGAAGGCGCCGAAAATGCCCATAAGCTGGAAATGCATCAGCGGGTGGAAATGCTTGCCGCGCGCATCCCAGCCGGTCCCGATGGCATAGAGCAGCACCGCCAAGGCCAACACCGCTGTAAGGATCGCCATCAGCGCCGACAACCTGTCCAGCACCAGCACGATGCCGAACGGCGCGGGCCAGTTGCCCAGTTCGTACACCTGAACCAGACCGGTCGCTGCCTGAAAGCCCAATGCGCTGGTGACCCCGAGAAGGGCCAGCGCGCCCGCCACCGAAACGACGCGCTGCAACGCCAGTTCGTGGCGCATCGACAGCACCATCAAAGAGGCCAGGATGGCCGGCAGAACGACGGGAACGACGATCCAGTGGTTCATTGGCCGTTCTCCGTGTCTTGGGCGGACATGTCGATCTCGTCGCTGCGTCCCGAAAGGTAGGCGCCAAGCGCCAGCATCACCACCACCGCGGACATCCCGAAGGAAATGACGATCGCCGTCAGAACCAGCGCCTGTGGCAGCGGGTCGGTATAATCCTGCACGCCGTCGCGCAGGACCGGCGGCATGTTGATCGCCAGTCGCCCCGAGGAGAACAGGAACAGGTTAACCGCATAGGACAGCAATGACACGCCCAGGATTACTGGGAAACTGCGCAGGCGCAGCACCAGGTAGATACCGGCGGCGGTCAGCGCGCCTATGGCGCTTGCCATGAGCAACTCCATTCTATCGCTCCTTCTCGCCGTCCGCGTCGCCCGGTGTGTCGTGCTCGGGGCGCTCGGGGTCGATGTCCATGGGGTAGATATTGATCGTCTCGCCGCGCCTGCGCGCCATGCTTGACAGGCTGCTGAGGGCAAGCATGACGGCGCCGACAACCGTCAGGAACACGCCAAGGTCGAAGCCCATGGCGGTGGCCCATTCGAACTTTTCCAGCGGTGGCAAGGTGATGTAGCCGAAATCGCTGGTCAGGAACGGTCGCCCGGCCAGCCATGCGCCCACGCCCGTCAGGCTGGCGATCAGGACGCCGGCGGCGATCACGGCGTGATAGGGCACGCGTTGCCGGGCTTCGGCCCAGGCGAAGCCGCTGGCCATGTACTGCATCAGCAAGGCGATCGCGACGACCAGCCCCGCGATGAACCCGCCGCCCGGGTCATTATGGCCACGCAGGAAGATGTAGACGCCGACGAGCAGGGCGATCGGCATCATCACGCGCGTGGCAACGACCATCATCAGCGGGTGACGATCGCCCGCTTCGCCGGTTCCCGGCCCCCAGCCGATCAGCCACCGCCCGCCGGGCCCGCGCAGTACCGTATCGGTCAGGGCAAAGATGACCAGCGCGGCAATGCCCAGCACGATGATCTCGCCATAGGTGTCGAAGCCGCGGAAATCGACTAGGATCACGTTGACCACGTTGTCCCCGCCGCCACCCTTGTAGGAGTTGGCAAGGTGAAAGTCCGAGATGCTGTCGAAGGCGACGTCGCGAACCAGGATCGCGTAGGTCAGGGCGCTCACCGCGACGCCACCGACTGTGGCCAGCGTGGCATCGCGCAACCGGCGCATCGCGCCACTTTCCACCGGCGTGCTCTTGGGCAGGAAGTTCAGCGCCAGCAGAAGCAGTATGATGGTGACCACCTCGACCGAGATCTGCGTCAGTGCAAGATCGGGCGCCGAAAGGTAGACAAAGGCCATCGAGACGCTCAGCCCGATGCCGGCCAGAAGGACCAGTGACAGCAGCCGGTTGCGATGGAACGCGACCAGGCAGCCGGTCGAGACGATAAGCACCATCCACCCCACGGCGGGCAGTGGCCGGATCGGAAGCTGCGCACGGTCCGGCGCGCCGAAGCTGGTGCCGCCCCACGCCCACAGCCCCGCGGCCACCACGGTAACGGCAAAGATCGCCGCGAAGCGCGTCAGGGAGCCATTATGCAAGCGGTCGCTTAACCAACCGCTCAGCCGTGTCGCGGCGCGGGCGGTGGCATCGAACATCACCTTGGCCTCGGGCCGTGGCGCCGCAAGCCAGCCACGCATCAGCGGCCGGTGCAGCGCCAGCACGATCGCGCCGCCGACCACTGCGGCACCGGACATGAACAGTGCCGGTGTTACCCCGTGCCAGATCTTGAGGTGGAAATAGGGCAACTCGCCGCCGATCACGGCCTGTGCTGTCACGCGCACCAGCGGCTCTGCCAGGAACGGCGCGACACCGATCGCCACCACCGCTACGACCAGAAGCGCGGGCGCGGCCCACATCCCGAAACCCGGGTCATGCGGATGGCCGGGATAGTCATCGCGCACCGGTCCGAGAAAGACATGCGCGATGTAACGGAAACTGTAGGCGACCGAGAACAGCGCCCCGAGCGTCGCCAGCACCGGCACCACGTAGTAGGATTGCAACCACACTGTATGCGCGGCCTCTTCGAGCATCATTTCCTTGGACAGGAAGCCGTTGAGCAAGGGGATGCCGGCCATCGACAGCGCCGCCAGCGTGGCGATGACGAAGGTCACCGGCATCAGTCGCCGCAGCCCCCCAAGGCGTTTGATGTCCCGGCTGTGCGCCTCGTGGTCGATGATGCCGGCCGTCATGAACAACGCCGCCTTGAAGGTGGCGTGGTTGATGATGTGGAACACCGCCGCCACCGCCGCCATCTTGGTGCCGAACCCCAAGAGCATGGTGATAAGGCCCAGGTGGCTGACCGTCGAGAAGGCGAGCAGTGCCTTGAGGTCGTCCTTGAACAACGCGATGACCGCGCCCATGACCATGGTCACCAACCCCGTGGTTGCCACGATGTAGAACCATTCCGGCGTTCCCGACAGCACCGGCCAGAGGCGCGCCATAAGGAACAGCCCGGCCTTGACCATGGTTGCCGAGTGCAGATAGGCCGAGACGGGCGTCGGGGCGGCCATGGCGTGCGGCAACCAGAAATGGAAGGGAAACTGAGCCGACTTCGTGAACGCGCCCAGAAGGATCAGCAACAGCGCGGGCAGGTACATATCCGAGGCGCGGATCGCCTCGCCCTGCGTGAGGATCACGCTGATGTCATAGCTGCCCGCGATATTGCCCAGGATCAGCATCCCCGCTATCATCGCCAACCCGCCCAGACCAGTGACGGTCAGCGCCATACGCGCACCCTGACGCCCCGCGGGAAGGTGCGTCCAGTAGCCGATGAGCAGGAACGATGACAGCGATGTCAATTCCCAGAACACCAGCAGCAGCAGGATATTGTCGGACAGAACGATGCCGACCATCGCGCCTTGGAACAGCAGCAGGTAGGTGTAGAACTGCCCCATCGGGTCGTCGGGCGACAGGTAGAAGCGGGCGTAAAGAATGATCAGCAGACCGATCCCGATGATCAGCCCCGCGAACAGCAGCCCCAGCCCATCAAGCATGAAGGTGACGTTGAGGCCAAGCTCGGGCAGCCAGTCAAGCCGGAACTGAAGCACCTCGCCGCGCATGACGGCCGGTGCGCAGATCAGTAGCAAAACGAAGGCAAGTCCGCTGCTCAGTGCCGTATAGCTTGCACAGGTGGCGCGTCCGGCGCGGATCATCAACCCGGGCAGCAATGCCCCGAGAAACGGCAATGCCGCGATCACAGGCAGCAGAATGTCCATGCGTTCCTGTCCCTCCCACCGTCCCCTGTAGCGCCGTCCGTCCGTATCGCGCGGATGTCGCGCGTTGGTGCGCGCAGCCGCAGGGTATCTCTGTTATAATGCCCTGATAAACGCTGAAAAGGGGGGGCGACAAGCCGCTTCGCCGTTTTTTTGCCGTGGCGAAACGATCAGGGGGCGCGGCCCTTCAACCACTTGGCCCATTGTGATCCGTCGCCCGCGTGTGGCGCAGCGCCGCGGCGATCATCGCGGGCGTCTCTTCGGCCTGTCCGATGGGCGGCAGGGTAGGGCCCGAAAACCCCGCCTGTTTGAGCGCCATGGGGATGTCGTCGATGACATGCCCGGCGCTCAGGGCGAAGAACGGCAGGCACAGCGCCGGCCCGATATCGCGCGCTTCATCGGCGAGGTAGGGCGGCTCTTCGATGAAGCCGGGGATGACGCGGTTGAACTCGCCGATGCGGGTCAGCTGGGCAACCATCGCATGGGTGCTGTCAGCCGAGCGGCGCGACACTGCCGATCCATGCGCCGCAATCACCAGGGTTGTTTGACCCGGCGTCATGCCGGCCTTTAGCGCGCCCGCCCGGGCCGTGCGCGCCATGACGGCGGGCAAGGCCGGATCCGTGCCGAAAGGGCGCAATTGCAGTGCGTCAGTGACACCCGCCTGGCTGAGGCGCCTGGGCAGGTTGGTGCCAGTGAACCACCCTTCGGCCATGAAAAACGGATAGACGAAGGGCGCGGACATCCCGTCGAGCGCGTTCTCGAGCGCACCCTCGGCGGCCAGCGTGGCACCTTTCACGCGCCAGCCGGGCAGGTGACCGGCGACATGCGCCGCCAATGTCTTGAGCACAGATTCTTGCGGCGCAGGGTCGGAGGGAGCGCCGTGCGCCACGATAAGCGCGTCGGCGGTATCGCCCGGGTTGGGTGCGGTTGTGTTGGGCATTGTGCATCCCGGATATCATGTGCGCGGGGCTTTCGAACCCAGTGTTTCGCCCGCTCTCAGGTAGTCGTTGGATCTATCGTCAGCAACATATGGCTCAAGATCGGGGTTGGTCCACGATTTTAGTCAACACGCACGAGCAGTGCGCCGCTCGCTTTCGCCGCGCGGTCCGATCAGGTCGGCGCTGGACGGTAGATGCAATCAGCGAGGGTGCTTCTGTCGAGGTCCGACAGGAACGCCGCCTCTGCGCTGGCCAGCCGCGCCTTGAGTCGGCACCGGGGTGTCAGCACACAGGTGTTGTCGGCGCCGAAGCATTCGACCAGTGCTTGGTCAGCTTCCAGAAGACGGACGATTTCGCCTAGTGAAATCGATGCGGCAGGGCGCGCAAGGCTGGCACCGCCACCGCCGCCGCGCCGGGTTTTCAGGATTCCAGCGCCGGCAAGCGTCGAAATGACCTTGGCGAGATGATTGCGCGAAATACCGAACTCCTGCGACAGCTCTGCTGTCGAAAAGGCGCGATCCGGGCTGCCGGCCATGCGCATGAGCGCACGCAGCCCGTAGTCGGTGAAAGACGTGAGACGCAAATTGTCGCTCCATGGGCTGTTTCGGTTGCAAAACAGCTTGTCAGGGTTTAATGCATATTTCAAATGCCGATTGAGGTTTTCATGTCAAGCACCCCATCTCCTTCACTCGCCTCTTCACCGTGCTTTGCTGACGCATTGGACAACGCGGCGGCGACGCCCGACCCGCGGCAAGTCAGCGACGTGGCGCGCTGGCGCCGGTCCGCGCGCGCGCGCTTGATCGCCGAGCGCAAGGCGCTGAGCGTGGCGACGCATGCGCATGTCTCGTTCTTGTTGTCAGAGCATCTGCGCGCGCTGATCACCGATCTGACGGGCGGGGTATCGGGGCGAGTCATCGCCGGGTATTGGCCGATCCGCGGCGAACTGGACCTGAGACCTTTGCTGCGCGAGTGGCGAATGGCCGGGGCGCAGATTGTTTTGCCCGTCGTCGATACGCCGTCCGCGCCGCTGATCTTCCGGACCTGGGCGCCTCGCGCGCGGCTGCAACGCGGCGCTTGGTCAATTCCCGTTCCGCCGGTCACCGCGCCGCAGCTCAGCCCCGATATCGTGCTGGCGCCGCTGGTGGGCTGGGATGTCACGGGATACCGCCTTGGCAACGGAGGCGGCTACTATGACCGGACCCTCGCGGTGCTGCCCGGGCGTCCCCAGAGCATCGGGGTTGGCTTGCAGGCGGCGCGATTGCCCACGATTTACCCGCAGTCGCACGATGTGGCGATGTCGCATATTCTGACCGAACAGGGGCCGCAGCCGGCTTGGGGCGCACCGCGATGACCTCGTCGGCTCAACAGATGCGCGCATGGCGCGGCCCCACCATTCTGAGTTTCGGCTTCCGGCCGTTCTTTTTTGGCGCTGCGGCCTGGGCGGCCCTGGCGATGGCGCTTTGGATTGGGATGTTGGCCGGGAGTATCGACTTGCCGATGCGGCTGGATCCCGTTTCGTGGCACGCGCACGAGTTCCTGTTCGGCTACCTGGGGGCCGTGGTGGCGGGATTTCTACTGACGGCGGTGCCCAACTGGACCGGACGACTGCCGATCGTGGGCTGGCCGCTGGGAGCGCTGGCATTGATCTGGGGCGCCGGGCGTGTGGCCATGGCTACATCGGCCACGATTTCAGCGCCATTGGTCGCCGCGATCGATCTGGCCTTCCCGGGTGCCTTGACACTGGTGTTGCTGCGCGAAGTAGTTGCTGGGCGCAACTGGCGCAACCTGCCCGTGGTGGCGATGCTGGCGACGCTGCTGATTGGCAACGCGCTGTTTCACTGGGAAGCTGCGCAGGGTATTTATGCCGCACAGGGGATCGGCGCGCGGTTGGGCCTGGCGGCGGCGGTGATGATGATCGCGCTGATCGGGGGTCGCATCGTTCCATCCTTCACGCGCAACTGGCTGGCCCGAACGGGCCACGCGGCGCGTCCTGCGCCGCCGATGTCGCCTTATGACAAGGTCACGCTGGCGTTGATAGTCGCGGCGTTGTTGCTTTGGCTGTCGTGGCCCATGGCGGTTGTGACCGGCGCGGCGCTACTGGTGGCTGGTGGGCTGCATCTGTGGCGTCTGACCCGGTGGGCCGGTCACCACACCGCCGCGGAGCCCCTGGTCTGGATCCTGCATCTTGGCTATGGGTTCATCCCCCTTGGCGCGCTTGCCATGGGCGCGGCAATCCTGTGGCCGGACCTGATCGCGGTGTCGGCGGCGCAGCATCTGTGGATGGCCGGGGGCATCGGGACGATGACCCTGGCGGTGATGACGCGCGCCACGCTTGGGCACACCGGACAAGCGCTCCAGGCAGGTGCGGGAACGCTTGCGATCTACCTGTCGGTGATGGGTTCGGCGCTGCTGCGGCTCGCAGCCGGGGCGCTGCCGGCATGGGCTCCGTTGCTCTACCGCGTGTCGGGGGCGTTGTGGATACTGGCGTTCGTGGTCTTTTGCGTCATCTATGGCGCCATGTTGTTGCGCCGTCGGCCGGCTGCGGCGCGCTGAACCGTGGGCTGGGCCGAATTGATGCTGGCGCTGGTCGCCTTCGGCGCCAGCCATGCCTTGCCCGTTCGCCCGCCGTTGCGCACGGCCTTGGTGCGTGGCCTTGGTGCGCGAGGTTTCACTCTGGCATATTCCGCCTTGTCGCTGGTGATGCTGGCTTGGGTGATCGTGGCGGCGGGGCGGGCGCCGCAGGTGATGCTATGGGATTGGGCGCCTTGGCGCGCGGCCGTGCCGTTCGGGGCGATGGCGGCCGTCTGCGGATTGCTGGCGTTCGGGCTCGCGCGTCCCAACCCGTTTTCCTTCGGTGGACGAAACGACGCCTGGTTCGACCCGAGGCGCGCGGGGATCGTGCGGTGGATGCGCCACCCGCTGCTGGTGGCGTTGGCGATCTGGGCTCTGGCGCATTTGGTTGCCAATGGCGACCTGGCGCATGTGATCGTGTTCGGTCTGTTCGCGGGGTTCGCGCTTCTGGGGATGCGAATCGTGGATAGGCGCAAGCGGCGGCTGATGGGACCGGCTTGGGACAATCTGCGCGCGCAGGTATCGGCCGCGCCGCTCATCCCTCGGCCACTGTCATGGGGTGGGGCGATGGTGCGCCTGGGGTCGGCCTGCGCGGTTTATGCCCTTCTGCTTTGGGGGCACGGGTGGTTTGCCGGAATCGTTCCAGCATGGCCCTGGTAGCGATGCCGCGTCAATCGCCCTGCGCGATGTCGCTCCGCTTCGCGCGTTCCATGGCGTCCAGAACGACGTTTGCATTGAGGATCTCGGGCAGGGCGATGCCCTCGGGCGCGCCGGGCCCGTACACCGCGTTGAACGGGATGCCGTAGCGGTCAAAGCTTGCGAGGTAGTGCGATATGCTCTCATCGGGCCGGGTCCAGTCGGCGCGCAGGGGTATCACGTCATCACCGCGCAGCGCTTCGGCCACGGGCGCGCGATCCAGAACCAGTGCCTTGTTGGCCTTGCAGGTCAGGCACCAATCGGCGGTTACATCCACGAACACCGTCTTGCCGGCCGCTACGTGGCGCGCGATCGAGGCCCGATCGAATGCCTGCCACTGCGCCGTGCCACCCGTTGCCATTTGCTGCGGGGCGGGTCTGGGCACAAGTGCCGGGGCGGCCAACGCGGCCACGATCACGGCGCCCAGTGCGGTGGTGCGCAGGCCTGGCGCAAGCCCGTGAAGCCGTAGCGTCAGAAGCGCGATCGCCACCGCGATCAGCGCCGCGACCGACAGCACCGCCCATGGGCCCGCAACCCCGTCGAGCACCCAGAACAGCCATAGCGCCGTCAATGCCAGAAGCGCGCCCAGCACCATCTTCACCAGCACCATCCACCGGCCGGGTTTCGGCATCCGCCGGATCAAGGAGGGGCGCGCGGCCACCAACAGATATGGCAACGCCAACCCGATCCCCATCGCCGTGAAGATCACCGCCACGTCCACGGCGCGACCCGCCAGTGCGAAGGCCACCGCCGTGCCGAGAAATGGTGCCGAGCAGGGCGTGGCCAGAACTGCGGCGAAGGCGCCGGTGGCAAAGTCACCCATGTACCCCGGGCTGCCATCGGCGCGGCTCAGCCGCGTGTGCCAGCTCCATGGCAAAGAGATCTCGAACAGACCCAATAGGTTGGCCGCGAAAATGGTCAGGATCACGATCATCAGCGACAGGAAAACCGGGTTCTGAAATTGCAACCCCCAACCGACCGACAGGCCCAGGGCCTTCATCGCCAGTGTGGCCGCCGCCAGGACCCACATGAAGGCCAGTACGCCAAGCGCGGACATCAGGAAACCGGTGCGCACCCGGGTAGGGTGCGCACCGTGGTTCTTTATCGCCGAGCTGAGCTTTATCGACAGGACGGGCAGAACGCAGGGCATGACGTTGAGGATCAAGCCCCCCAGCACCCCCAATGCCGCGATCCAAGCCAGCTGCCCGATCCCCGGAACGGCCTGTGCCAGGGTAAAGGGCGGCGGAGGGGCCTGCTCGGCCGTCTCGGGGCGCAGTGTGGCTGCCCGGTCGCCATCGGTGACCGTCACGCGCAGGGCGGGCACCTGTTCGGCTTGTGTTACCGCGTCGGTCAGCACCGGCAAGCGCGCCCACATCAGCGTGCCGCCATCCCCCAGCCGGATATCGGGGCGACCGAACGCCGCTTGGGAAAACTCGTCGAGTTCGGGAAACAGGTCCGGCGCATCGAAGGGTGTCGCGCTACGGGCCGTGACGATCAACGCATCTCGCCCGCTGTCAAAGGCCACTTCGCCCGCCGACATGCCGCTTGGTTCGCCGTTGTCCGGCACCTTGGCGGCCCAGTCACTGATGAGCGTCGCGGCTTGCTGATCGATTCCGCCGCCACCGCCGGGGATATCGAGGGTCAGGGCGAATTCCTCGGGAACGCAGATATCCGAGCACACCAGCAACGATACCTGTGCGTCCAGATGCGCAGGCTGTCCTGGCGTTTCCAGCCTGATGTTTATCGGCAGGACCAGGTCGTTCTTGTAGCCGAAGTTCTCGATCCCGAAG
>Ga0207414_1001090_pt1 | contig 10472 bp, 11 predicted proteins | sample PonA231FremontCA_2_FD_187269 | JGI IMG/M metagenome (GOLD analysis project Ga0207414, IMG submission 187269) | Marine sediment microbial community from Fremont, CA, USA - Pond A23 Sediment 1 (SPAdes) | ecosystem: Environmental > Aquatic > Marine > Unclassified | place: USA: Fremont, California... | reverse complement strand
TCATCTCGAACAAGAAGGGCGAGCCGGAGTGGATGCTGGAGTGGCGCCTCAAGGCCTACCACCAGTGGCTGAAGATGACGTCGCCTTCCTGGGCGCATCTGGACTACCCGCCCATCGACTATCAGGCGATTTCCTATTACAGCGCGCCCAAGCGTGACGAGGATCGTCCGCAGAGCCTCGACGAGGTGGACCCCAAGCTGCTCGAGACCTACGAGAAGCTGGGCATCCCACTGCATGAGCGAGCGGCACTTGCCGGCGTGGCCGTGGATGCGGTCTTCGATTCCGTCTCGGTGACGACCACCTTCAAGGAAAAGCTCCACGAGGCGGGCGTGATCTTCTGCTCCATCTCCGAGGCGATTCGCGACTATCCCGAGCTGGTCAGGCAGTACCTGGGGACCGTGGTACCCCAGACGGACAACTACTTCGCGGCGCTGAATTCGGCGGTGTTCACCGACGGCTCCTTCGTCTTCGTTCCCGAGGGCGTGACCTGCCCCATGGAGCTCTCCACCTACTTCCGTATCAACGCCGCCAATACCGGCCAGTTCGAGCGGACCCTGATCGTCTGCGAGAGCCGCGCTCAGGTCTCCTACCTGGAAGGCTGCACCGCACCGCAACGTGACGAGAACCAGTTGCACGCGGCGGTGGTGGAGCTGGTGGCGCTCGAGGATGCCTATATCAAGTACTCCACGGTGCAGAACTGGTATCCCGGCGACGAAGACGGCAAGGGCGGCATCTACAACTTCGTCACCAAGCGCGGCGACTGCCGAGGTGACCGTTCCCGCATCAGCTGGACCCAGGTGGAGACAGGTTCGGCCATCACCTGGAAATATCCCTCCTGTGTGCTTCGTGGCAAGGACAGTATCGGCGAGTTCTACTCCGTGGCAGTGACCAACGGCCGTCAGCAGGCCGATACGGGCACCAAGATGATCCACATCGGCGAGGGGACTCGCTCGAGCATCATCTCCAAGGGTATCTCCGCGGGCCGCAGCAACCAGTCCTATCGCGGTCTGGTGAAAGTGGGGCCTCGGGCCAAGGGCGCACGCAACTTCACCCAGTGCGACTCGCTCCTGATCGGCGATCAGTGCGGTGCTCACACCTTTCCCTACCAGGAAATCGGCAACAGCACGGCAACCGTGGAGCACGAGGCGACCACCTCCAAGATCGGTGAGGACCAGCTCTTTTACTGCAAGAGCCGCGGCATCTCGGAGGAGGACGCGGTGAGCATGATCGTTAATGGCTTCTGCAAGGACGTCTTTCAGGAGCTGCCCATGGAGTTTGCCGTTGAGGCCGAGGCGTTGCTGAGCGTGACCCTCGAAGGCTCTGTCGGCTGATCACATTTCTCAGAAGCGAAAGGTATTCATGATGCTCGAAGTCAAGGATCTGCACGTCACGGTCGAGGGTAACGAAATCCTCAAGGGGCTCACCCTGACCATCAACGCCGGCGAAGTGCACGCCATCATGGGCCCCAACGGCGCGGGCAAGTCCACCCTGTCAGCCGTGATCGCCGGCAATGAAGGCTACGAGGTCACCGCCGGCTCGATTACCTTCGAGGGTCAGGACGTGCTGGAGATGGAAATCGAGGAGCGTGCCCTCGCCGGCATGCTGCTGGGGTTCCAATACCCGGTGGAGATTCCCGGTGTGAAGAACATCTATCTTCTCAAGGCGGCGCTCAATGCACAGCGTGCGGCCCGCGGTGAGGCAGAGATTCCCGCGCCGGATTTCATGAAGCTCATCAAGCAGAAGATCGCCAGCATGAAGATGGACGCCAGTTTCCTGCAGCGTTCCGTCAATGAAGGCTTCTCCGGTGGTGAGAAGAAGCGTAACGAGATCCTGCAGATGCTGGTGCTGCAGCCGAAGCTTGCGATGCTTGACGAGATCGATTCGGGTCTGGATATCGACGCCATGAAGGTCGTTGCCGATGGCGTCAACTCTCTGCGTGCCGAGGATCGGGCCATCCTGCTGGTGACCCACTACCAGCGCCTGCTCGACTACATCGTGCCGGATCGCGTACATGTGCTGGTCGACGGCCGTATCGCCAAGAGCGGCGATGCCCAGCTGGCACGTGAACTCGAGAGCCATGGTTATGACTGGGTGCTGGAGGAGACCGCCGCATGAGTGATGTGCAAAGCGACGTGCAACGCTTCCTCGACCGGCTCCATGAGCGCGTTACCGAGCGCGGCGTGGCGCATGTCGACGAGCCTACCTGGATTGCCGCTCGGCGCCAGGCCGGCGCCGCACGCTTCGAGGCGATGGGGTTTCCCCACCGACGCATCGAGCAGTGGAAGTACACCGATGTGCGGCCCATCGCCCGCGGCGACTTTGGCCTGGCCAACGATGCCGATTTCTCCCCGGCCACGGCAGCGAGGCTGACGCTGCCCGTGGAGGCGCATCGCCTGACCTTCGTCGATGGCGTTTTCGCACCGGCCCTCTCGATGCTCGATGACCTTCCCGCCGGCGTTCAGCTGGTTCCGCTCTCCCGCGCTCTGGCCGAGAACCACGAGGCCGTTGGCGGCCCGCTGGGTCGACTCACCGGCGTCGAGTTTTCCCCCTTCGCGGCGCTCAATACCGCCTTCATGGAGGAGGGCGCCGTGCTTCGCGTGGCCACGGGGACGGTCGTCGAGAAACCGATCATCCTGCAATTTCTGTCCCGCGCGGGGGACTCGGCGGTGATGAGCCACCCGCGCATCCTGCTCGAGATGGCCGGTCGCAGCGAGGCGACGGTCATCGAACATCACGTGGGTGACGAGCAGGCCGCCAACTTCACCAACCTGGTGGAAGAGGTCATTCTCGACCGCGGGGCGATCCTGACCCACTACAAGCTTCAGGAGGCGCCGCCGGCCGACCTGCACGTGGCGAGTATCCATGTGGAGCAGGCGCGCGACAGCCGTTATACCTCATTCAATCTGAACCTGGGTGGCGCCCTGGTGCGTACCGACCTGATCAGCGATCTCAACGGGCAGAATGCGACCTGTGATTTCTACGGCCTCTTCTACGGTCAGCAGCGTCAGCACGTGGATACGCATACCGTGGCCAATCATAATGCGCCACACACGTTCTCCAACGAGAACTACAAGGGTATCCTCGATGACCGCGCCCACGGCGTGTTCAATGGTCGGGTCGTGGTCAAGCCCGACAGCCAGAAGATCGAAGGTTTCCAGAGCAACGCCAACCTGCTGCTCTCGGATCGCGCCGAAATCGACGCCAAGCCGGAACTCGAGATCTATGCCGATGATGTCAAGTGTTCCCACGGCACGACGACCGGCCAGCTCGACCCGGATGCCATCTACGCCCTGCGAACCCGCGGCATCGACGAACAGACGGCCCGCGGTCTGTTGACCCTGGCATTTGCCGGCGAGGTGCTGGAGCAGGTAGGCCTCGACGCCATTGCTGAACGGGTGGAACTTGCCGTGGCAGGCAAGCTTCCCGAGCGGTTCAATCTGGCCGGTCTGGTGGAAACCGCCGTTGCCCTCAACGAGGAGTAAGCCATGGCCGACTTCAGCGACCTGACGCTGGACGTGGCAAAGGTGCGCCGCGACTTCCCGATACTCGACCGGGAAGTTCACGGCAATCCGTTGATCTATCTGGACAATGCCGCGACCAGTCAAACGCCGCGGCAGGTCATCGCGATGTTCGACGACTACTATAGTCGCTACAACGCGAACATCCACCGCGGACTGCACACCCTGGCGGATGAGGCCACGGCGGCCTTCGAAGGGACGCGTGAGACGGTGCGTGCCTTCCTGAACGCTGAGGAAAACCGTCAGATCATCTTCACGCGTGGCGCAACCGAGGCGATCAATCTGGTGGCCAATGCCTGGGGGCGCACCAATCTCGGCCCGGGTGACGAGGTCCTGATCTCGCGGCTGGAGCACCACTCCAATATCGTCCCCTGGCAACTGATGGCCGGCGAGCTGGGGTTTGCCATCAAGGTGATCCCCGTTGACGAGCGAGGGGTGCTGGACATGTCGGCCTACCGTGATCTCTTCAACGACCGCACTCGACTGGTGGCGGTGAACCACGTCTCCAATGCCTTCGGCACCATCAATCCGGTTCGCGAAATGGCTCAGGTGGCGCACGCGCATGGCACCCGTATCCTGGTCGACGGCGCCCAGGCTGCTCCTCACCAGCGCATCGATGTGCGCGACATCGACGCCGACTTCTACATCTTCTCCGGCCACAAGGTCTACGGCCCGACTGGCGTGGGGGTGCTCTATGGCAAGGCCGAGCTGCTCGAGGCGATGCCCCCCTGGCAGGGGGGCGGCGAGATGATACAAACGGTCTCCTTCGAGACGCCCACCACCTTCGCTGGCATTCCGCACAAGTTCGAGGCCGGCACGCCGGCCATCGCCGAGGTCATTGCGCTGGGGCGTGCCCTGCAGTGGGTTCAGGAGATCGGTCTCGAGCTGATCGGTGCCTGGGAGGCGCGACTGCTCGACCATGCCACCGAGGGCGTGCAGAGCATCGATGGGCTGCGTATCCTGGGAACGGCGCCGGACAAGGCGAGCGTCCTGTCATTCGTGGTTGACGGGGCCCACTCCCAGGATATCGGGCTGTTGATCGATCAACTCGGCGTGGCGATCCGGACCGGGCATCACTGCGCGCAGCCGCTGCTTGCTCAGTTCGGGGTGGATGCCACGTGCCGCGCCTCCTTCGCCGCTTACAATACGCCCGAGGAGATCGACGTTTTCGTCGCGGGACTCGAGCGTGTTGTCGGCATGCTGCGCTGACGCCTGTCAAGGAGTGATATGAGCGATATCGAGCAGATCGCCACGCTTCGCAAGGGGCAGGAACTGCCCCTGCAGCGCGATGTGGAGGCCATCTCCATTCCGTTCGGCAAGACCGTGACCCTGCCTGAGGACAGCATCGTCAGCGTGATGCAGGCCAAGGGCAGCACCGTCAGCGTGGGGTTCGAGGGACGTCTCTACCTGATCGAGGGGGCGAACCTCGATGCGCTGGGTCTGGAAGCGCTACCGCGCCCCACCCTGCATGAGGATGCCTCGGAAGACGAGATCGAGCAGTTCGTGTGGGATCAGCTACGCACCTGCTTCGATCCCGAGATACCGGTGAACATCGTCGACCTGGGCCTGGTCTATGGCTGTCGCATCGAGCGCTTGCTCAACGGTGAGCGCATCGTCACCATTCGCATGACCCTGACGGCACCGGGCTGTGGCATGGGCGACGTGATTGCCGCCGATGCACGCAACAAGATTCTCGGTGCCCCGCAGATCAGCAAGGTGCATACCGAGATCGTCTTCGATCCTCCCTGGAGTCGCGAGATGATGAGTGACGAGGCCAAGCTGGAACTCGGCATGTTCTAGCATCTCCCCGGGAAGAGTGATGCACCGGCCATTCTGGAAGATCTTCAAGGTATTGCTGATGTCGCTGGGCGCGCTTGCGCTCCTGGCGGCCTTCCTTTTCGCGCTCGCCAACGTCTATATCCTCAGCCGTACCCAGGGAAAGATCGAGGCTGAACTGTCGCATTGTGGCAGTGAGCCCGTGGGCATCGTGTTCGGCACATCACACTGGACGCGCAGCGGTGCACGAAACCCGCACTTCGAGGGGCGCATGGGGGCGGCGGCGCATCTGATTCAGCTCGGGCGGGTCGATCATCTGCTGATTTCCGGCGACAACAGCACCCGTTACTACAACGAGCCGGTGACCATGTGGCGTGACCTTCGGGGTCGCGATGTGCGTGACGAGGACATGACCCTGGATTACGCCGGCTTCAGCACCTTCGACACGCTGACGCGAGCGCGGGATGTGTTCGGGGTCGAGCGCGCACTGCTGATCACGCAGGACTGGCATCTTCCGCGGGCGTTGTTCATTGGCGAGGCGCTGGGACTCGAGGTGAGAGGATGTGCGGCGCCGGAGCGCGCCGTGGCAGGGCTCTGGCGGCTCAAGCTTCGCGAGTGGGCGGCGCGGGTGGCTACCCTGGGAGATCTCTATCTGTGGGAGCGCGAACCGCATTTTCTGGGGCCATTGGAGCCTCTGCAGATCATGCCCCGGGAGCGTGATCGTCTGCTGTTTCCCCCGGGAGTGCTCAGCTCTTCGGACGCTCCTTCTGGAGCCGGTACAGTTCGCGAATCAGCGCCCGACAACCTTTCCAGCTCTCCTCGATGACCGGTTCCATGGGGTCAGGGAGAGGATGCGTGAACAGCGTCGAGAGCGCCTGCATCAACACGCGTTCCTGTTCCAGCAGCTCACCGATCACTACCTGACTCTCGTTGCCGACGAAGCTCTTCAGCCGGCTCCAAAGCCACATGTAGTCGTCACGCTCGACGTCGGCGTCGCGAGGCAGCAGGTTGAGGTGCTTGCGCGACAGCTCCTGTAGCTCGTGCATCGACTTGGCCCGCGCGTCGTAGTGAGGTTTCAGTCTGTCGCGCAGCGAGGGGCGCAGGCGTTCCAGATTGTCCTGAAAGTAGTCGATGCTGTCGGCCATTGCCTCGAGGGCACTGTCCATCGCCACCTGGCGATTGTCGAGAAACATGAGCTGTCACCTCCTCCGGTGACGCAGATTGTGGGGCGGTGGCGTCCCATTTGCTACCCCCGGGGGAATAAAATTGGGGTGTCCCGTTGGCCTCTGGGCTGAGGATTCAGCCCTTGGGACGAGGCGGCACCTTCTGCCTGGGCCTGGGGGAGGCGTTCTTTTCCAGGTGCTCGATGATCTGTCCCGCGATGTCCTTGCCGGTGGCCGTCTCGATACCCTGAAGCCCCGGCGAGGAGTTGACCTCCATGATCACGGGGCCATGATTGGAGCGCAGCAGATCGACCCCGGCCACTCGCAACCCCATGGCCTTGGCCGCGCGGATTGCCGTGGAGCGTTCCTCGGGGGTGATGCGGATCACACTGGCGCTTCCGCCACGGTGCAGATTGGAACGAAATTCCCCCTCGGCGGCCTGACGCTTCATCGAAGCAATGACCTTGTCGCCGATCACCAGGCAGCGGATATCGGCGCCCTTCGCCTCCTTGATGTACTCCTGCACCATGATGTTGGCCTTCATGCCCATGAATGCCTGGATCACGCTTTCCGCAGCCTGGTTGGTCTCGGCCAGCACTACGCCGATACCCTGGGTGCCCTCCAGCAGCTTGATGACCAGCGGAGCGCCCCTGACCATGGTGATCAGGTCAGGAATATCATCCGGCGAGTGGGCGAAGCCGGTAATCGGCAGCCCGAGGCCCTTGCGCGACAGCAACTGCAACGAGCGCAGCTTGTCGCGTGAGCGGGTGATGGAGACGTTGTCGTTGATGACATAGGTGCCCATCATCTCGAACTGGCGCAATACTGCACAGCCGTAGAAGGTAATCGATGAGCCGATGCGGGGAATCACCGCGTCGAAGGGTTCGAGCTCCTTGCCCTTGTAGTGGATCGAGGGGTGATGTGACGCGATGCTCATGTAGCAGCGCAGGGTATCGACCACCCGTGCGGTGTGGCCACGCTGTTCGGCCGCCTCTATCAGGCGACGCGTGGAATAGAGGTTGCGGTTACGGGAGAGCAGCGCGATGTGCATTCGGGACTCCAGGATCATTGGCCGGGAAGGATGGGTTAGGGTTCGCCATGCAGGAAGGCCGCGCCGGGTGCCACCAGCAGACGGCGCAGGGCCCGACGACCCAGCAACATGGGATGACGCATGTCGCGGCGGTCGGTCAGGCTCAACTCCACCGGAAATGCCAGGTCGCCCAGTTGCATCGGCGTGCGGATCACGAAGCGCCATTCGGCCTGGCCGTTGGAACTGGTCACCCGGCGCCGGTCATGCAGGTGCACGCGGTGCACATGGGCCGGCGTACCCGGTCCGCCACTTCGGGTCGTGAAGCTGACCCATAGATGGCCGTCCTCCTCGAAGGACTCGATGTCCTCGGCGTGCAATGCCGACGTCCGCGCCCCGGTATCGGCCTTGGCACAGAGTGTCAGGTGCAGTTCCGGCAGGGTCACCATCTCGCGGCGACCGATCACTGCCTTGGGCGTGTAGGGTAGTTCTTGCATCAACGTGCTCCCAGGTCTCTCCGCTCAGCGTGGCAGGCCGGCCAGGCAGCGGCCGATGGCGGAGTCCGGCGCTGCCTCGCGCAGCGTCATCAGCAGCGGCAGGCGCAGTCGCGGTATCAGGGCCAGGTCTCGGGCCATGGCGGTGAAGTCGGCGCCGGGGGTCTCGGCCAGCCGTTCCAGGAAACGCGGCAGGCGCTGCGCATCCTCCAGATGGTGCCATCCTCGCCCGGCGATCGCCGCCAGCAGGTCGGGGCCGCAGGCATGCGGATCATCGAGCAGCCTGTCGAACCAGCGGCCGGCCAGCTCGGATGAGGCGCCACTCATGGCTCGCACGCAGGCACAGAAGGTCTCGATATCGCCACTGCGGCTGACCGCCTCTCCACGACGGCGCAGGGCGACGGCCAGGTCGTCGGCAATCGACACATGTTCCAGACAGTAGCATAGCGAGGTCAGCACCTCGGCGGGTAACGCATCCAGGTGTGCGGCCAACGTCCGGCTCGAATCCGCATCCAGGCGCACGGCGAAATCGGCGAGGCCTTGCAGGCCCAGCGCTCGCCAGTCGATCGTCTGCTGCCCGCTCAGGTAGGCCTCGACCGGCTCGAGATGCTGACTGGCGGGAAGCCCTGCGTCCCAACGGGCGCGCGCGTGCAGCATGGCCTGGAAGGGCAGGGAGGGGCTGAAGGCCAGCGGGTTGTCCTTCATCAGGTTGTCGATTCCGGAACGCTCCGTACGCCCCAGACCCTGCACACTGTGGCCGAGCGTCTCCAGCAGACGCTGCATGAACGCATCTCTCGGGGCCGGGTCCAGGTGGCCCTGCTCATCCAGAGGCAGGGCCAGGAACCAGATCAGCGGATCGTCCAGGTCGCCCAGGCGGAACACCATGGCCAGACGTGCCGTACCCTGCCAGGGAATCGGCCATGCCAGGTCGCCAGCCTCGAAGGCCGCCAGGGTGTCAAGCGAGCAGGATTCCACCCGACGGCCCAGGTGATAGAGCTTCACCTCGGCACCGCTACGCAGAAAAAAGTCGTGAAGGCTATGGATCGGTTGCATGCGCTCTCCCGGTCAGGAACCGTGCACTCTACCGCGGTCTCGGGATGCTGTCAGCCGCCCTTGGGGGGACGTTGTCCCGATCTACGATTGATCAATTCCTGATCAGTCGCCCCCATTGCCCGAGGGAAGCGCCCAGGGGGGATCTTTCCAGCGTTTATCCACAGACCCGTGCAGGATATCTGTGCACTGTGCACAAGACGGCTGGCGGGCGCTGGAAGGCCCCGCAGGGTGGCCAGCGGCAGGGCCGAACGGGGATAATGGCCTTTCACGCACCAAAGAGACTGCCCATGACCGTTCACGACGAACTCGGCACCGCGCTGCGCGAACTCGAGGCCACCATGAAGGCTGCCAGCCTGTGGCGCATGGAGTGCCCCGCGCCGGAAGCTTTCCACAGCGTCCAGCCGTTCTGCATCGACACCATGACGCTGCCCCAGTGGCTGCGCTTCGTGTTCATCGTGCGCCTGGAAGCCCTGGTCGAGTCGCGCTCGCCGATGCCGGCGACCTGCGACGTCGCTCCCGCGGTGGGCGCCTGGCTGCAGCAGGAGGGCGCGCGGGCCAGCGACCGGCTGCTGATGGGCAAGGTGGTCGAGGAGATCGACCGCCTGGTCACGGAGAACTGATCACGGAGCACTGACCCATGCCCTGGTACTTCGCCTACGGCAGCAACATGAACCCTGCCCGGGTCGCGGCCCGGATCGGTCCCACCCGCCGGGTACTGGCCGGCGTGCTGCATGACCATGTGCTGCGCTTCGACAAGGCCTCGCGGGTGGCGGGCATCGCCCACGCCAACGTGGTGCCGCGGCAGGGCGAGCGCGTGGAGGGGGCGCTGTTCGAGCTCGACGATCATCAGCAGATCACGCTGATGGACCCCTTCGAGGGTTATCCGAACGAGTATGATCGTTACCGCCTGCCGGTGGCGACTCGCGAGGGGAGCATCGAGGCCTGGGTCTATATCGCCGCGCCGGGCACTACCGCCGAAGCGCTGCGCCCGGCGCGGGAGTATCTCGAGCACCTGCTGGCCGGGGAGCCCTTTCTCAGTGACGCTTACCATTCGCGACTTTCGGCGGTGGAGTCGGTTACCGGGCTCGACGAGGCGAGCCTGGTGGCGCTGGGGCTCTCCCGCCACTCGCCCCGCTAGCCGACTGATGGGAACGAACGCAACGAGGCCCGTCGGATGACGGGCCTCGTCGTGTCGAGCGGGGCGATCAGAAGCGGTAGCTGATACCGGCCATCACCACCACGGGATCGATCTCGACGGTTCCGATATCGTCGCCATTGAGGCTGGCATCGGTGTCGATGTCGATGTACCAGGCGGCGGCGTTGAGCGCCCAGTTGTCGTCGATCAGCAGGTCGACGCCCAGTTGGCCGGCGGCGCCCCAGGAATCATCCAGTTCGAGACTTGCATTGGGCAGACTGATGTCTTCGTTGGAAAAGAGGGTGT
>Ga0207414_1001088_pt1 | contig 10489 bp, 14 predicted proteins | sample PonA231FremontCA_2_FD_187269 | JGI IMG/M metagenome (GOLD analysis project Ga0207414, IMG submission 187269) | Marine sediment microbial community from Fremont, CA, USA - Pond A23 Sediment 1 (SPAdes) | ecosystem: Environmental > Aquatic > Marine > Unclassified | place: USA: Fremont, California... | reverse complement strand
CCCTGCCGACGATACGGCCAGGTGGTCTCAGCATGATGATAGACGGCCGCCCGGCACATGCAGTGGAGCTGAACCACATCTCCGCCCGCCGGCATGGCGAGCTGCGACGCGGTAGCCTGGCGCAGGAGCGCAGTGACCACTGCCCGGCCATCGTCGACCAGCTCATCGCGTGTGAAGGGGCCAAAGCAGATCCGCAGCAGCGCCTGGAGGTGGGCGGGCTGGGCTTCCACCCGCGAGATCACCGCCCCTGCCTCGAGCCCGTGGGCGATCCGGCTGTCCTGGGTCTGGCGCTGTGTGGTCTGGATATCCCGGCCTAGCTTGGCGCGCTCGATGGCGCCGGCCAGGGTGGAGTCGCCCATCGTGCCATACGCGTCAAACACCATTTGGCGTGCGCTCTGGTATCTCATCAGCCCCTCCCGATCAGCTGTCGGCCGTAGTCGGCCAGGCAGACGGCATCGGCAATGCCGTCATGTGGCGTGCGCTTGCGCCCAGGGGTCAGGTCGATATGCGGATAGGCGCGGCGGGCAAACGCGATCGCCGCGTCCTTGTCCTTGGCCGTGCCGGCCAGTACCACCCGCTTCCACTCTTGAGGCGTGACGAGGCGGTAGGGGATGGCCAGCGCCTCAAGCACCCCCAGGATGCGACCGAAGCCGAGCCCAAACCGAAACATGCTGACCACGCCCTGCTTGGGCATCGAGTGGACCTTCTCGACGATCACCGTGTCCGGCTGCCAGTCGCGCAGCCAGTCAGACACGGCATAGGCATCGATGTCCTTGCCCAGGGTGGGCATGGGCTCGGCCCAGGAGCGGCAGCCCTCGAGGTCGATGTACGCGACCCCACCGGACTGCCCCGGGTCAATGCCCACAATCATCCCTCACCCCCGTCCAGGTCGTGGTAGCCCTGCTCGATCAACTCATTACCCAGCGCCGTGGCGGCCTCTATCCATTCATCCAGCAGCGCCTCGTAGTTGGTGTCATACGGGTTGCCCAGGTCGTCGATCGAATAGGCGTCCAGTGCGCGCTGAGCCTTCGCCAGCCTGGTGCCGGCCGCGCTGGTGATCATCTGCATGCGCCCTCCTCCAGCGCCTCGGCGGCCTTGGTCAAGTACCCGTCACGACGCCCGTTCCCGACTGCTGCACCCAGGCTGTGCTCTTTGGCGTGTTCGCTGCGAGTCATCGGCGCAAGGTTGCAGGCCCGGTTGTCGGTCTTGTCGTGGTTCTGGTGGTGAACCACTAGGGACGGATCACTGACTTGGGCAACGAGCCTATGCTCGAACACATATTGCCCAGGCCCCTGATAAACCATGACGTAGCCATCGTTCGTGATGTAGCGACCACCTTTCCATTTCGGATGGAGAGGGCCGGTCATGCCAAGAGCTGGCTTCGCATACTCTCTGCCCATGCCGCAGCCGCAGGTCTTCACCACCCCGTTTGAAAGATGACGCCCATGGATTTCTTTTTCGGCCCCGCAGTCGCATCGGCATAACCACTTGAAGCGCTTCCACCTGTCTTGTGATCCGCGTCTCAATACCACCAGATGCCCGATACGCTTTCCGGCTAGATCTACTCGCTTACCCATCACTGCGCTCCTCTAATGCCTCGGCTGCCCATGTCAGGTAAACGCAGGCTTTCCGCAAATCCTCGGCATGGGAGGCCTTCTTGCCGGATCGCCAGGCGTACTTGAGCGCCGTGCCGCGGCAGTGTGAGACGAAACCCTCAAGGCCCAGGGCCGCGCGGATGGCGTCGATACACTCGATGCCGTCTTCGCTCTGATAGTGATCGGGGTGATTCACGGGATCGCTTCGTTCGCCCAAGTCATCGATGCGTTTGCGACGGCGCGCCTGCACGGTGTCCAGGGTCTGCTGAGCGATCGGCTCGAGGCCTGCCTTGTAGCAGTCCAGGCAGGTGGCGAACTCCGGCTGGCTTGGCTCGCCGCAGCGGGGCACGGCGCACAGCGGCTGCTGGTCGTCACTAGCGTCTGGCGCAGCCGCTCTCGGCCATCCGGCGCGGCTTTGTGCGGTGTGGGGGTAGTGCTTCTCGGCCAGGGCATCTTCATCTTCAAGATGACGCAGCGAGTCCTCCCAGCAGGTCGTGCAGTAGCCGTCAGGGATCGTCGCCACCTCGAGGCGCTCGAAGGTGACACCGCAGGCGCCACACTGGCGGCGCAGCTGGTGGGTATAGGACGTCATGAGGATACTCCCTGGATGGTGATCACGCCCAGCTCGATCAGCCGGCGCAGGGTGCGGGTCTGCGCGCGGCGCAGATACCAGTCGCGAAAGCCCTTCTCGACGTCGTCCGGCCAGGGGCGGCGGCCGTCGATCACGTCGTGACAGGCATAACAGGAAAAGCAGGCCGAGATGTCATCCTGCTTGCCGCCCATAATCCCGCCGTCATCAGGCAGGTGGGCGAGGACCGTGGTGTCCGTCCGGCCGTTACAGACGTCGAGGATTTCCAGGGTGCAGCGCTCACCCTCCGCGGCGCGTCGGATCTTGTCGCTGCGTATGGGGGTCATGGACAACGCCAGGTAGCTCTCGTGGGGCATGGGCGACCTCCGGGTCGACGGGGTGTCGGAGCGCGAGCTGCGTGCTTTCTTGGGCGTGGCGCGCTTCATCGGCGCCTTGGCCTTGATGGCGGTCTTGCGCTTGAGCTCGGTGCGCTTCATGCCGCCTCCTTGCCGTACTTGTGGAGCTCCGGGTCACTGAGCCGGAAGCCCAGCCCCGTGAAGTGCTGGTACATCCGGTCGAGGTACTCTGAGAGCTGTCGCTTGGTCATCGCCCGCGTCACCGGCCAGTCGAAGGGGTGGCGCATCAGGGCCAGCTTTTGCTCGTAAGTCAGGCCCCCCAGCACTTGGCGGCAGGCCTCGGCGTAGTCCTCGCTGTCGCGGCACAGGATCGACATACCGAAGTGCAGCTTGGCGTAGGCCTGGTATTCCTCAGCGGTCTGGTCGCCTTGCTGGGCGGCTTCCTGGCACCACTTCCACTGCAGGGCGTTCTGGGGGATGCTGCGCGGATCCTGGTCCTCCTCGATTACCAGGCGCACCCTGCCCCAGCGGCTGAACGCTTGGTGAAGCATGCCCGGAACGCGGGCCAGCGCGGCCAGACCTTCTTCGACGGTGCCGGCAGTGACGGCATAGCGTTTCGGCTTGTTCATCACTCACACAGCCCATAGATGGATTGGCAAGAAGGCGCTTCGTCGTCGACCTCGGCCATCGCCTCGAGGTCGTACTGCTGGCCCCCGCGGCTAGTCCGGCTCCAGGCGATGATGTTGTGGATACCGTGCTTTTCGAGGTTGACGTCGGTCTCGCCTCGGGCTGGCCAGAACGTCGCACAGCCTCGCTTGGCGGCATCGCTGACGATCCGCTCCCACTCGGCGATGCGCTCCATCTCCTCGGGGAATCGACGGGCGATCTCACGGATCTCCCCCTTTCTGGCATTGATGCACGGCATGCACCCCACGCGGCCCATGCCCTGCTCATAGAGCGGGTTCCACTTGATGCCGTGGCGGCGGTGCATAGCGAAGACATCGTCCGCGCTCCACTCAAGGATCGGCCGGTAGACCCACAGCCCTTCGCCGGTCTCGGCGTCCCCCATCTCCATCGCCCACGGCTCGAGCTTGGCGCGCGCCGGTGACTCATCCGCCCTGACCCCTTGCCAGGACACCAGGCGGGAGAAGTCCTTGGAGGCGAGGATCGGCTGCGTGATCTGCTCATCGATCGGGGTCGACTTCAGCCACTGAGTGCAGAAGCGCGCCATCGTCGAGGGGAAGCGCCCCTTCCACAGACACAGGTCCAGCATCGGGTTGCCGCTGGGGTGCAACACCTCGAGGGCTCGCTCGCGAAGATGGTCCGGCCAGTCGCTGTCGGGATCCAGAATACGCGCCCGCTTTTTGGCGATCTTCTCGCTGAAGTCATAGCGGACCACCTCGATATCGATACTCAACGTGTCGCGCAGGTAGTCGAGATAGGCCAGGGTCTCGGGGTGCTCATGGCCGGTGTCGGCAAAAACGAAGCGAGCGTTGTCGACGCGGCGCTCCAGGGCCAGCAGCGCCGTCGCAGTAGAGTCCTTGCCGCCGCTCATAGAAATCACATTGGCGGTCACTATGGGCCTCTTCATTTCCTCACCTCCATTTCCGCTTGCACGTCGCGCGTGATCGGTGCCTGGCTTGCACGGTGCTGGCAGTCTCGGCACGTCGATAGCCGCGTCCAGACACCGCCCTCGTTGACGTGCATCTTGCTCTCGGGGACGTAGTGGACGCCGACCGGGCACCACTCGACGCCATGCCCGCGGCGCTCGGCCCCTTCATCCAGCAGCGCTTCCAGCGCCGCCATTGCCTTATCCGGCGTCGGCGACTCTTTGTGCAGCCAGCGGCGGAGCGTGGTGTCGCTCACCCCTACCGCGCTGGCCAGCTCATCACGGCTGCCGGCTCTCGCCAGTGCCTTGCAGAGCAGCCGGTGGCGACGCTCGACCTCGTCGTCCGCCATGGTCACGCAGCGCCGGGGGATCGGCCGGCCCTGGGTGTCCTTGTCGGCGCGCCCGCCCGGCGCGACCTTGGCGATCAGATCCGCCGGATCCTTCAAGCCCTTCTCGTAGTCGGTCAGAATCATGCCAGCTCCCCCTGTTCGCGCTTCCAGGCGATATCGAGCTTCACCCAGCTCATGAAGGTCTCCCCCTCCCAAGGCGCTACCTGCCGCCACAACTCGCGGGCCGACTCGCGACCCAGCTGAAGCAGGAAGGTGGCGAACATGGTGGCGCGAGCGCGCTCCAGCTCGGCTTTTGAGCAGGCCACTACCAGGCGCACGGTGGGCAGGGTCAGGTACTCGCTTTCCCCGGTACGCACGCGCGTCGTCAGCGAGCCGATGTAGTGGTCCCGGGTCTCGGCCTGTATCAGCCGTGCATCGAATGTCTCGATCAGCGAAGCCAGCACCTGGTCGTCGCCCAGCTCGGGCATGCTTTGCAGATCTACGCCGGACATACGGTCTCCATCAGTCGGTCGTTGTAGTCTTCACCGGTCTCGAGGAAGGGGGCCAGGCGCACCGTGAAGCCCTCCTTGGTCAGCCGGCGGGCGGCGGCTGTCGCCGAGGCCTGGCCGTGGAAATTGGCGTCGGCGTCGGCGAAGATCGTGATCTCCTCGACGCCAGGGGGCGGCTGGAACGACTCCAGGCCGCTGGCCGAGTAGACGCTCCAGCACGGGATGCCGTAGAGGGCGGTCACCGACATGGCGCTCTCGATGCCCTCGGCGATGCCGATGTGGCGGGTCACCTCGGAGAGCCGGATGGCGCAGCCCGGCAGGCCGATCTGCTTACCGGTCACCTTGCGGGCCACGGGCACGTCGGCCTTGTTGCCGCCTGGCGTCAGGTAGGTGACATGGAATGTCTCGATCGGCCCCTCCGGCCGGCGGAAGGCGGCAACCATCGCCGGGTGGTGGCCTGTCACGCGCTGCTTCTCGCGGTCATAGAACGCCAGGCGCGGGTGGAAGCGCAGGTAGTCGCGAGCCATGGACCAGTCCAGGCCACGGCCGGATAGGTAGCGGCTAACCGGGTCGGTGCCGACCAGCGGCAGCAGCTCGTTGCCGATCTTCTTGAGTCGCGCCCGGGTCTGGGCGGCCTCGTCGGCGGGTGGCTGGGCCGGACGGCGCGGCGCCGGGTCGACGTTGCCAGCCAGGCGGTCGATCTCGGCGGCCACCTCCTTGAAGTCCTTGCCGGTCCAGTCCAGGGCCAGCTTCATGCCATCGCCTGCGCCGCAGTCGTTACAGATCCAGCTTCCCGAGCCGTCCTTATCGTCAAAGCGGAAGCGGTCCTTGCCCCCGCACAGCGGACAGGGCCCATGGCTGTTCTTCAGGTAGCGCTGCTCGAGGCCCAGCGCGATCAGGATGCCCGGCCAGCGGCCGCGGGCGATCTCTCGGGTCGGGAGTTTCATGCCTGCGCCTCCTTCTGCTTGGCCTTGGCCTGCTTGATCTGCAGGTGCTTGATCTGCCCCAGGGTCTTGTCGCTGGGATGCTGCGGAGCGATCTGCTTGGTGTCGCGGGGCGCTGTGCCGGCGAACTCGCGGCACTTGTGATAAGCCCAGCCGGGGTTGTAGCCCTTGAGCTGGGCGTGGCCGAGCAGCTCGGCGTAAAGGGTGCGGACTTCTGCGGGCTGCCACTTGGGCGCCTCACGCTTCGTAATGGGGTAGAGCTCGCCGTCCTTCACCTCGATGTCTTCTCGGCGCTCTGGCGCAAAGCCACAGGCCGGGCAAGCGTGAAGAGTGGAAACATGCCCGCAGGAGCCGCAGGGCTTGGCAACCTTCTCTTCCGGTTCACGTTGCTTGCGGTCCAGATTGCGCCCGTTCTTGCCGTCGTCCAGGGTGGCCGGCACACGGTCCTCGGGGACGCCGTTGCGCACACAGTTGCCGGCGTGATCGAGGATCAGGCAGTCCTCCTTGCCGGGGGCGATGCGCAGCCCGCGGCCGAGCATCTGGTAGTGAAGCATCAGCGACTTGGTCGGCCTGGCCAGGATCAGGCAGCTAGTCTCCGGGGCGTCGAATCCCTTGCAATTCCCCATCACCATGGCGACGCCGTTTCGGCGAGTGACGATATAGCCGCTGTCAGTTTCCACGCACCAGACGCGCTCGTTGTCGATGCCGGTCTCTACCGCCGGGCGGCCCCGGCTGTTGCATCCCATCAGCTTGTCGAGGGTGAACGAGAAGGTGAACTGATCGGCCCAGGCATCGGACCAGTAGGCCTTCCGAGCCACCGGCTTCACCGAGGCCGCGATGCCGCGGCAGACGCAGATGGCCTGCAGCAGGTCATACAGCTCGCGCTGGGTTCCCGTGATCTTGTGGTTGCGCACCTCTGCCTGGTCGAAGGTGACCTGGCCGTGGGCGCCGTCTCCGTACCAGAAGCCCTCAAGCACGGCGACCAGCTGATCACGGCCCAGGCCCCAGAGGCGGTCGGCTCCCGACTTGTCGAGGTAGGCAGCAAGACGATAGATGCCGCCTGTTTTGCGCTGCCCTTTCCCTCCGGTGCCTCTCACGAAGGTCCAGGCGACGTGATCACCCTTGTCGTACTGCGTCGAGGCGATACCCGCCCTGTCCAGCACGGCATCGAGCCACTCGATGATGCCGGCGTATCGCTTCGATTGGGTGGCGCTGTAGATCACGCCGCCCTTGTTGCCATTGCTCACGGTGCCATCGGCCAGCCAGAACCCGATGAAGCGGCACTGATCCAGGCTCAGCTCAGCAGGCGGAATAGCCGGCTGCGCCTTGAATGCCACATGCTCTTCCGCCACACGACGCGCCTCGTCAGGGGCTTCGCCGCGCTGGCGGTAGACATAGGCAAGCGAGCGGACCCGTGCCTGTTGGCGCTTCTCGTCGAGCATCTCCGGCTTGATGGTCGCCGGCACCGCCATCCCGTGCTTGGGCCAGGAGAAGCGCTTTCCCTCCAGTTCGATGGCCGGCACATCCTTCCACGATTTCCGGCCGGCGCCGCTGGCAACGACCATGTTGTGCCCTTCGGTAACCCGGAAGTCGGCACCATGGGTCTGCATCGAAACCATACGCTCTCCCGGCTCTTTGAGGCGGCGGAAAACTCGGCGCGGCTGGCGGAAGTCGATGCCGCCATCCTTGTGCCAGTTGGCAACGGCATCGGCATCGGCGAGATCGTCGATTCCCTTCCAGCCATCAGCGGTCAGGATCTCGGTCTGGTCATCGAGGCAGAGGATCGCGCAGTTGCACAGCACTTGGATCTTTCCGGCGCGGAAGTCGTTGATGACCTGCTCGCGCACCTCGGGGTCGCGCTCGTAACCATCGATGTGGGCCGCCTTCACGCCGGCCTTGAGGAAGGTGTCGCAGAGCCCGCGGGAGTGGGCGACGTTGGTCGCGAAAACCAGGGTCTGGCGGTCGCGAGCATGCTTGAACCAGTGACTGACGATGTCGCCCATCAGCGCGGCATCACCCATCACCTCGGCCAGGGCGTCCTCCTGCCAGTCACCGTCGCCGCGGGTCTTCACCCCGCCGAGGTCGGGGATGCGCGGGGCGTAGCAGGTCGAGGGCACCAGGTAGCCCTGCTCGACCAGCATCTGGGTGGTGGCGCCCACCACCAGCTCATCGAAGTGCTGACCCAGGCCCTTGCGCCACGGCGTGGCGGAGAGGCCGATCACCGGCACCTTGTGGTCCTTGGCCCAGGCGATGATCTCTTCGTGGGCCTGGTGGAGGACGTGACATTCATCGATGACGATGACGTTGGGCCGCAGGCTGGGGGCGATCTGCTCCCAGCGGTTCCTGAGGGTCTGGATGGTGGCCACCTGGACCGGCTTGCCATAGTCGGTGCGGTCGTTCTGACCCTGGATGATGCCGACCGACATGCCCTCGGCCTCGAAGCGGTCCGCGGCCTGGTCGAGCAGCTCCTTGCTGTCGACCACGAACCAGGCGCGCTTGCCCTTGCGGACGGCCCCGGCCATGATCTCGGCGGAAACTTGAGTTTTCCCAGCACCGGTCGTCATCATCAGCACCGCAGCGCGCACCCCGCGGGCGATGGCAGAGCGCAGGTCTTGGAGGCTCTGTTGTTGGTAGGCTCTGAGCTCGTGTGTCATACTGTCACCTCGACTTCGGTCGTCTTAGAAGCCCGCGCTGGTTGGTCCCGGTGGCGGGCTTCTTCTCGTTTCAGGCCCGGCTGGTGCCAGACCAGTCCAGGCCAGGGCTGCTGACCTTCTGGGTGGTTTCCCGACGAGCGCCCCAGCCATCACGGAGGATGTCGTGGTCGCGCTCGGCCATCTTCTGGCGCCAGGAGCGCTTGCGGTCGCTCTGGGAGGCGCGCTTCTCGCCGGCGGTGTGGTTGTGCCGCTGCCAGCGCTTGGCGGGCTTGTCGCTGCGCTCGATGGCAGCTGTGGCGCCCTGCTGCTGCCCCCGGCGGTTGATGGTCTTCTGCCAGCGCATGACGTTGGCTCGGTGAGACCTCAGGCTGTTGCGCAGCTTGTCGGCCTGCTCGAGGTCGCCTGCCGCCACGGCCCGGTCCAGGTCGAGGGTCGCCTGCTCGATCCGCTGCTGCTGGCGGGCGATCATCTTCTGGAGCTTCTTGGTGCTGTGTGCCATGTCCTGCTCCTTCGCTTAGCCTTCTCATCTTTCGTGGGCGAAATTTCCCGCGCGCATCCCTTCCATCTAGTTGGGTGCTAACCTTCAACACCTCTCTGGATAGGGCGGGTCAGGGCGCAATCTCCCCTAGTAGCCGCGAAGGGCTAGCTAGCGGATCGTCAGCGCGCCTTGCCGGCGGTAACGGCCACGGTCAGGTGTTCGCCGTGGCTTGCGCAGTTGGCCCAGACACCGGACCGTCCCGTTGGAGCTGCGCAACGCCTGTTGCCAGACGCCTCCCCCTCCTGCGGCATGTGGGACCACACCTTCTGCCGCTTACGCTGCCCAGCCGAACGTGCGACTCCACCGATAAACTGGGCACGGGCGTCGGTCGCCACCCTGCTGCTTCACGCGCGCTGGCGATCTTCCTCTGCCAATGCCTTCCGAAGTTCCGTTACACTCATGCCCGCGACTCGCGCGATTGCCTTCTCGTAGTGAGCGCGGCGCCCTTGGCTCTGCCCGACTCGCCGCGGCAGCCCGTAGGTCTTCCAGAAGGTCACGGTCGGGGGCGATACCCCGGCGGCCCGGGCGATCCGGCGTGTGCCGTGCTGTTCGATGAGATCCTTGAGCATCTTAGCGTCACATATGTCGGGTTCAGGTACAAGGTTATACATGACAGAGCGAAAAGGCAAGCCACTGTGAACGATGTTGTTAAAACTCGGCGCAGCGGCTACAATTTATTTACTGAAAATTAAAACCATGGAAGCGCCAATATGACGCTTGAAAGAGAACGCAAACAGCTATTCGCGGAGCGCCTGGTACAGGCCTGCATCGCGAAGTGGGGTAAGGAGTACGGTGCCGCCTCGCGGCTGGCCGAAGAGATGGGCGTCTCAGTGGGCACCGCAGCCCGCTGGCTGAAGGGCACTGTGACGCCTGAGGTTGACCGTTGGGGCGAGCTCGCCACGAAGCTGGATGTCACCGTGCAGTGGCTGACCGGCGCCACCCATGATCGACCTGACGCCCTGCGCGGGCGGGTCGACGACCGATCCCTGAACCTGGCGCGCAAGGCGGCCAAGGCCGTCTTCCCCGTCGTTATGCGCCTAAAGCCTGAGATATCGCAAGAAGACTTAGATGGATTGATACTTTATGCTTACCAGCAACTTGAGGCGGGTGAGCCAGAGTCGTCCGTGTCGGGCGAACTCTTTAATAAATTAGCCTAGTATGTATTAGACCAAGGCCCTGTCCTTCAGGGCCTTTTTTTTTGCTCGGAGCACGTTATAGTTGATCCTACAGGGATCAAGTTTGTCACTCGTGACACTAGCCCCGGTGAGCTATACTGTACGTCCATCCAGTATGAAAAAAAAGGAGGCTCCATGCAGGGCATCGCTACTGAAGAAACGCTACGGAAAGTCGCCACCGCCTGGGATCGGCTGCTTGATGAGATCGCTCA
>Ga0207414_1001086_pt1 | contig 10491 bp, 5 predicted proteins | sample PonA231FremontCA_2_FD_187269 | JGI IMG/M metagenome (GOLD analysis project Ga0207414, IMG submission 187269) | Marine sediment microbial community from Fremont, CA, USA - Pond A23 Sediment 1 (SPAdes) | ecosystem: Environmental > Aquatic > Marine > Unclassified | place: USA: Fremont, California... | reverse complement strand
GCGCGACGACCGCGACGTTCTCTGGCTGGCGCTGGATGTGCCGGAGACCGGCGTGAACACGATCTCGCGCGACGTTCTGGAGGGGCTGGATCAACAGCTTGACAGCATCGCGCAGACCCCGCCCAAGGCCGTTGTGATCCGCTCGGCCAAAACCGGCGGTTTCGCCGCGGGGGCCGATATCGGCATGTTCCGCGACCTGGACAACCCCGAGGATGTGGACGCCATGCTGACACGCGGGCACGCGGTTCTGGACCGGCTGGAGGCGCTCGATTGTCCGACGGTATGCGTGGTGCACGGGCAGGCGCTTGGCGGCGGCTTCGAGATCGCGCTGGCCTGCGACTGGATCATCGCGGTGGACGGCGCGAGCTTTGGCTTTCCCGAGGTCAATCTTGGCCTGCATCCCGGGCTTGGCGGCACCTTTCGGCTACCCGACCGGATCGACCCGGTCGAAGCCATGACGCATATGCTGACCGGCAAGACCGCGCATACCGACAAGGCCAGATCGCTGGGGATCGCCGATGCGGTGGTCGAGGAACGGCATGTCGAAGCAGCGATACGCGCCGCCATTGCCGGTGAGTTGACGCAGGAAGGTCCGAGCCTGACCGAGCGCGCGATGTCATTGTCGGCTGCGCGCGGCTACGCCGCCCGCAAGATGCGCGCGAAAGCACACGACCGCGCCCCCGAGGCGCATTATCCCGCCCCCTATGCCCTGATCGACCTCTGGCAGGGGCACGGCGACGACAAGAAGGCCATGCAGCGCGGCGAAATCACGTCCTTTGCGGAATTGGTGACCAGCGAGACATCCCGAAACCTCGTCAGGGTTTTCTTCCTGCAACAGGCGTTGAAGGAGGACCGCCACGGCAAGGACAGTATCGCCCATGTCCACGTTCTGGGCGCCGGAACCATGGGCGGCGAGATTGCCGCATGGTGCGCCCTGAAGGGAAAGACCGTAACGCTGTCGGACCCCGATACCGATGCGTTGGGGCGCACGGTCCGCCGCGCGGCTGCCATCTGCCGCGAGCAGCATCTGAGCGGGGCCGAAACCCGCGATGCGCTGGACCGGCTGATGCCGGACCCCGGCCAGCTTGGCGTGCCGAAGGCCGACCTGGTAATCGAGGCGGCTTCGGAGAATGCGCGGATCAAGGGCAAGATCTACGCCGAGGTTGAACCGAGGATGAAATCGACCGCGACGCTGGCAACGAATACCTCGTCGCTTTCGGTAACCGCGTTGTCGCAGGGCCTGAAGCGCCCAAAGCGCTTTGCGGGGCTGCATTTCTTCAACCCGGTCTCGAAGATGCAACTGGTCGAGGTCGTCAACCACGAGGGCACCTATGGCACCGTGACGGACCAGTTGGCGGCCTTCTGCGGGACGATCGGGCGGCTGCCCGCGCGGGTGCGCGACTATCCGGGTTATCTGGTGAACCGGGCGCTGACGCCCTACCTGCTGGAAGCCGTCCAACTGATCGGGGAAGGGCACGACAAGCAGGTCATCGACAGTGCGGCGGAACGGTTCGGGATGCCGATGGGCCCGGTGGAGCTGGCCGATCAGGTCGGTCTGGACATCTGCCTCCACGTCGCCGAAAGCCTGTCAGAGGGGCTGGACAAGCCGCTGCCCGATATTCCCGGCTGGCTGGGCGAGATGGTCGAGAACGGCGACACCGGCAAGAAAGCCGGACGGGGTTTCTACGAATGGAAGGACGGCAAGGCCGAGAAGGGCGCGGCCCCGGACGCCAGTGACACGGGCGACATCACCGACCGGCTGATGCTGCCGATGCTGGACGCCTGCGTGGAATGCCTGCGGCAGGGCGTGGCCCGGGACATGGATCAGGTGGATGGCGCGATGATCTTCGCCACCGGGTTCGCGCCCTTCCGGGGCGGGCCCATGCACTATGCCAAATCGCGCGGGTCCGACGACATCGTGGCGCGGCTGCAAGAGCTGTCCGAGGCCCATGGCGCGCGGTTCCGCTCCGACCCCCATTGGCGGGACCTGCCCTGAGATGGCCGCGCATCCGACCGTCCCGGACGATGCGGCGGCTATCGCGCGGCGCATTGCCGAGCAAACCGGCGGCGATATCCGGCTGGCCCTGCCGCTGGGTCTGGGCAAGGCGAATACGATAACCAATGCCCTGACCGAACTGGCGGTCGCGGACCGCACAATCAACCTGCACATATTCACCGCCCTGACGTTGCGGCGGCCAAGGCCGGACAGCGATCTTCAGGCGCGTTTCCTTGGTCCGGCAATGGACCGGCTGTTCGGGGCCTACACGCCGCTGGACTATGCCGACCGGCTTGACGACGGGACGCTGCCCGACAACATACAGGTGCAGGAGTTCTTCTTTCAGGCGGGCGAGTGGCTGGGCAATCCAGCGGCGCAGCAGGGCTATATCCCGGCCAACTACACCCACGCGCTGGATTTCCTCATGGCGCGGCGCCCGAACGTCATCGCCCAGCTTCTTGCCCGGGACGGCGAACGGCTGAGCCTGTCGTGCAACACCGACATAACGGTTGATCTTCTGCACGCCCGCGCCGGGGGCGAGCAGGATTTCATCCTCGCGGGCGAAATCAACCCGCATCTGCCGTTCATGCCGGGCGCAGGAGAGCTGAAGCGCGACGAGGTCGATTACCTGCTCGACGATGCGGCTTCGCAGTTCGAGCTTTTCTCGGTGCCCAAGCGCCCGGTGTTGCCGCCCGACCACGCGATCGGCCTGCATGTGGCGCCCCTGGTGCCCGATGGCGGCACCTTGCAGATCGGCATCGGGTCGGTCGGTGATGCGGTGGCGTCTTCGCTGATCCTGCGGCACCGCGACCCGGAGGCGATGCGCGCCATAGTGACCAACGCGCCATTTCCCCGCCCGGACAGTTTAGAAACGGACAGGTTCGAGCGCGGCCTTTACGGCGTCACCGAAATGCTGGTTCAGGGCTTTGTCGAGTTGCTGAAGGCCGGGGTGATCCGCCGCGAGGTCGATGGCGCCGCAATTCACGCGGGGTTCTTCGTGGATTGCCACGATTTCTATCGCAGTCTGCGCGAAATGCCGGAGGCCGAGCGCGGACGTATCCAGATGAAGCCGGTATCGTTTACCAACCAGCTATACGGGGATGAAACCGGCAAGCGTGCCGCGCGGCATGAGGCGCGGTTCGTCAATGGCGCCATGAAGGCCACCGCGCTTGGCGGTGTGATCTCGGACGTGACGGAGGACGGGCGCATCGTCAGCGGCGTGGGCGGGCAGTTCAACTTCGTCGAGCAGGCATTCGCGCTGCGCGACGCACGCGCGATCATCGCGCTGCACGCGACACGCGAAAGCAAGGGCACGGTAACGTCGAACATCGTCTGGGATCACCCGCACGAGACGATCCCGCGCCATTTCCGCGATATCATCGTCACGGAATACGGGATCGCCGACCTGCGCGGCCGCTCGGATGCCGAATGCGTCATGCGCATGATCTCGATTGCCGACAGCCGGTTTCAGCCCGAATTGCTGGACCGGGCGAAAGCGGCGGGAAAATTGCCCGAGGACGCGCAGGTGCCGCAGCAGCACCGCGAGAACACGCCCCAAAAACTCCGGGACTGGCTTTCGCCCTACACGCGCAACGGGGCCCTGCCGGCGTTTCCGTTCGGCAGCGATTTCTCCGACATCGAGCAACGCCTGCTGCCGGCGCTTTCCGTCTTGAAGGCGGCATCGGGATCGCGCGCGCAGATGGCAAGGCTGCTGTGGCGGGGTCTGTCTGCCGATGGGTCGGACGCCGACCTGCACGCCTGCCTCAAGCGGCTGGACCTCGCGCAGCCCCGGTCATTGCGGGACTGGGTTTCGGCACTCGCGGTGAAGGGGGCGTTTGAGGCAAGCGGCAGTTGACGCGCCGCCGCGATACGGCCGCATTCACGCGCGGCACGGGGCGCCGGTGTGGCGGATGGATAACGGCACCGCGACGACGGCGACGCGACGGCGACGCTACGTAGCTGAGCCGATGGGGTTGACCCAAGGTCGGCATCGGCCAATCCTGAATTCAAGTCGCCGGCCATCCGCGAAAGCCGGCCAGGAGGAGCGCGCGCGCCATGCAAAAAGATCTTCATTCCGACCCGCAAGACCCGAACATCGTTCGCTATGAAACGCACGACGTGCGCAACCAGGCTGACCGTGCCACGGACATCAATGCGTTCAGCAATGATGTCGTCCTGCGCGAGGCTATCGAGCGCGAGGCGCCGTGGGCCGCGGACAGATGCGCGGCGCTTGGTGCCCTGGCGGGGGACGAAAGGGTTCAGGATCTGGCCCATGCGGCGAACCGGCACGGGCCGGAACTGAAATCGCATGACCGATTTGGCAATCGGTTGGACTGGGTGGATTTCCACCCCAGCTGGCACGAATTGATGGCGCTGGCATGGCAGCACGAGGTTCCCAACCTCGCGTGGCGCACCAACCACAAAAATGGCCACTACGCGCGGGCGGTCCTGTCTTACGTCTGGAACCAGGTCGAACAGGGCACGGCCTGCCCCACCGGGATGGCATATGCCGCTTATGCCGGCTTCGCCTCCGAGCCGGCGCTCGGCATCTGGGCGGAAAAGGTCAAGGGCACGGAATACGAATTCAGCCGCTCGGAAGTGGGGGAAAAACCGTCGGTCGTGATCGGTTATGCGATGACCGAAAAGCAGGGCGGATCCGACCTGCGCGAGACCCAAACGACCGCGCGCTTCTCGCATTCGGCCGACTATCACGGCAAGGATGCGCATTGGTACGAATTGACCGGGCACAAGTGGTTCTGTTCCGTGCCGCAATCGGACGGCTTTTTCACCCTGGCGAAGGTCAACGGTGAAGTGACCTGCTTCTTTCTTCCGCGCACCCTGCCCGACGGAAGCTATAATCGCTTCTTCTTGCAGCGCCTCAAGGACAAGGCCGGCAACAGATCGAATGCGTCAAGCGAGGTGGAATTCGCAGGGACATTGGCGATCCGCGTGGGCGAAGAGGGAAAAGGACTTCGTGAGATACTGTCACACGCGCATCTGACACGGCTTGATTTCGCAATCGGGTCCGCGGGACTGATGCGGCAGGCGCTGACGCTTGCCATGCAACACACCTCGACCCGTCAGGCGTTCGGCACGTCCATAGCCGACCGCCCGATGATGACCAACGTGCTGGCCGACATGGCAATCGAGGTGGAAGCGGCGACGCTGATGGCCCTTCGCGTCGCCAAGGCGACCGACGCGATGAATGACAACGAGCACGAAAGACTGCTCGCGCGGGTGGCAACGCCGGCGGCCAAGTTCTTCAACTGTTCAAGGGCGCCGTCGATCGCGAACGAGGCTTTGCAATGCCACGGGGGAAACGGTTTCATCGAAGAGCACCCGATGGCGCGCCTTTACCGCGAGGCCCCGCTCAACAGCGTTTGGGAAGGCACCGCGAACATGATGTGCCTCGACGTGCGCCGCGCGATGCTGAAGGATCGGCGGACGGTCGAGGCCGTTATGAACGAGGTCAGACCCGTGATGGGCCAGGATCCGCGCTTTGATGCGATGGTGCTGCATGCGGAAAACCTGATGGGCGATGCGTTGGAGGACGAGTTTCTCGCGCGGCCGATGACCGAAGCCCTGGCGCGACTTCTCCAGGGGGCGGAATTGTTGCGATACAGCCCCCAGGAGGTCGTCGATGCCTTCCTGAGCACACGGGGTCCGGCCGCATCAGGCGCGTGGGGGGTGCATTATGGAACAATGGCATCCGGCGTCACCCATTCGGCAGCAAGATCGATCATGCACCGGGCGATGGTCACGCAATGAATTGACAACGCAATTCACGGCCCGCGAGACCGCGCATGAACCGCGACCCGCCGTGCGCGATGGCGCCAATTCGGATCACCCGGGTCAGTGAAGATTTCCAAAACTGCGAAGGTGTCAGCAACGACAACGTCATTGGCCAGCGCCGTATTGCAGGCCGTGTTGCAGGTAATTCGACTATCGTTCTGGATTCAAAAGATGAATTTCCGATCACGCTCGAACCATCAAACGCGCGCGCGTATTGGCAATTCCATATCGTCACAGAATCAACATATTCCCGACCAAAAAATTCTTTTATGCCAATCCATTGATGGAGATTCAGGAACCATGGCCGATCTGGTGAGATATTCAATTGCGCATACTTATAGTCGATGACGATCCAATGTTTCTCGACCTGCTGGAAGGTGGGTTGGCTGCAAGTGGATTTGGCGATGTCGTCCGCGCCACATCGGCGGACGATGCGCTGGAACTGATCGACAGCCAGGAAGATCGGTTCGACTGTTTCATCCTTGATATCATGATGCCGGGAACCGACGGCATCGAGCTTTGTGCAAGCATTCGAACGAGGCCCGACTGTCGGTCCGCGCCGATCATCATGCTGACATCGACCGATGCGCGCGAAACCATGCAAGCGGCCTTTGACACGGGGGCGACCGACTTTCTCAACAAGCCGCTCAACATGATCGAACTGGATGCACGGATACGCATGGCTTTCCTGCTGGTGAAAGCCCTGAGCAGTGAAACCGCGAATGCCCGCGCGCTTCATGCATTGAACGAGCTGTCGGACTCGGCCGACACCCTTGATCCGAGATCACGCGTCACCTTTTCCAACATCGGCTCCATGCACGATTACGAGGATTTGGAAAACGAGGTCAACAAGGTTGGAAAAGGTCTTTTTTCGATCTGGGTCTTCTCGATCAAGATCGCGGACTTCAAGGAGATTTCGCGGCGATCGTCCCAACATGAGCTGATGGGGCTGGTCCACATGAGCGCCGGCGTGATTTCCCGCGTGGCGCCGAGCCAACGCTGTCATTTCTCGTATCTCGGCAACGGAAAATTCGTTTGCATTGTCTTCGTCCGCGCGCCTTTGGTCGCGGAACTTCTGCAAACGCGGTTGTGCCGCGAATTGACGATGTGCGTTCGAAACGCCGACAATCCGGCGATCTGCGCGGCAAAGCTCGAGGTAAGGCCGCTGACAGACCGCCGCATCATGACCACCGCGGATGCATTGATGCTGATCCGCGATGACGGCAGAAACCTAGAACCGGTATCTGACCTCACCCTGCCCTCGGTTGAGAACGAGGCGGACAGGCTTTTTGAAAAGTTCCAGTTCAAGAAGTAGTCCGCATCGAATTGAACGGCCGGTGCTGTCAGGGGACGCCTGAACCGGTCTCGTCGTGGCGGGGCATTCAGGGGTTGAGTTCAAAGATGCGATCAAGCATCTTGCGATAAACGCCCGATCATGGCCGTGATCCGGTTTCAGGGCGTCACCCACTGCCCGGGCAGTGAAACTGAAATCGGTAAAGGCGCGATCGCGCGGGCGCGACGGACGGGTCGTCACGTCGTGCGAAAACCACCGGGAAAGCCGTCAGGATGACTTCGCCACAATATGTTATCTTCACCACCATGAAGAATGAAGGCCCCTTCATGCTGGAATGGGTGGCGCACAACCTCGGCCTCGGCTTCGACGGGGTGGTCATCTACACCAATGATTGCGCGGACGGCACCGATCTGATCGCCCGCCGACTGGAGGAACTGGGGATCGCCAGCCATGTCCCCAATCCGGTCAAGCCCGGCGGCAACCCCCAGCACCAGATGCTGCGGCGCGCGCGCAAGCACCCGTGGGTTCAGGGCGCGACGTGGCTGATGTGCCTTGATGTCGACGAGTTCATCGACGTCACGGTGGACGATCGCACGATCCAGTCCCTGATAAGGCACAGCGGCGCGCCCGATGCGCTTTCCATGGCTTGGCGGCTGTTCGGGTGCGGCGGCGTTGACGCCTATGCCGATGCGCCTGTCACCGGGCAGTTCACCCTGGGCGACCACCCCACCGACCACGCATCAGGCCGGGCGTATGGCCTGAAAACGCTGTTCCGGAATAATGGCAGCTTCCGGCGGTTCGGCCCACACCGCCCCAAGGACATACCCGAAGACAGGCTGGCCGATCTCAGATGGAGCGATGGCGGCGGCAAACTCTACCCGGCGGCTGACGTCGGATGGCGCGCGTGGCCCGGGTTCGATCACGGCTTCGGGCGGATCAATCACTATGCGGTCCGCTCGGTCGAAAGCTTCCTGGTCAAACGGGACCGCGGGCGCACCAACCACATCAATGTTGACCAGGCGGAATCCTACTGGCGCGACATGAACATCAACAGGGTCGAGGATCATGGTATTCAGCCCCTTGCGGAGCGGGCCCGCCCCACTCTGGACCGGTTGATGGACGATCCGGTGCTTGGCCCCCTGCACCGCGAGGCCTGTGATTGGCATCGCAGCAAGATCGCGGAATTGAAGGCCCGCACGGATTGGACGGAGTTCCGCGCGTGGCTGGGCCGGAACACGCTTTCGGTTTTGCCCGAAACGGTGGAAAAGGCGGGCGTGAAGCCATGAACAATCCTTCCCTGGCGCCCGTGAGTTCGGGGCTGCCCGCAGCGGAAATCGTCAAGTCGCGGTTCAAGAGACTGCCGCGCGGGGTCATTCAGGTCGGCGCCCATAACGGACGCGAGGTGCCGAAACTCGCGCGTTCGGGGATCACCCGTGCCGTCTTTATCGACCCGCTGGACGAGACCTTCGAGCTGCTGTGCGAGCGCGTCTCCGAGGTTGACGGCTTTGTCGCGATCCAGGCGCTGATCGGCGACGAAGACGGCAAGCCCGTCACGCTCAATGTTGCGAGCAACACCGGCGAATCCTCCAGTTTTCTGGAGCCGACCGGCCACACGGAAATCAAGCCCAACATCCATTTTGAAGAAAAGCGCGCGCTGGAGTTGCGCACGCTCGACAAGCTGCTGCCCGAACATGGGCTGGTGCCCGAAGATTACGACATGATGTTCATCGACACGCAGGGCGCGGAAAAGCACGTTCTGCTCGGCGCGCTCGGGGTCTTGAAATCAATCGATTTCATCTGGATGGAAGTCAGCATTGGCGGCATTTACAGGGGCGATATGTCCCTGTCGCGGTTCGTTGTCTTTCTCGAAACGCTCGGGTTCGAATTGGGCTATTGCGAACTCAAGCGCCTTGGCTGGGGCGATGCGCTATTTGTGCGGCGGTCGGTCTTTGCCAACCAGGACGACGACAGGGCTCAGGGCTGATCCTGCGGGGTTTCGAGGGATCGTTCCACGCGCGCCCGGAACTCGGCCCGATTTGGAAACCGCTCGGCATGAAGGGCCAGCAGGACGCGCGTTCTTTCCATACTGTCCTGCGTTCTGGCGGTGGCGGAAATCAGGCGCTGCAACAGCCTGGGGCGTTGCGGGGCGAGGGTCACCATCTCTTCCAGGACATCACTTTCGTCCTGCGGCAGGTCCGCGAGGCGCAACACGTCGGCGATCCGGCCAAGCAGTTTCTCGTCCGAGCGCAGCAGCTGACGGTTGTGCGTGAACAGCGCGGCAAGTTCGGGCCCCTGGTTCAGCTTGACCAGCATCCGGGCGGTCGCGAACACGGCGTCCGCGGTCATTGGCCGGCCGTGATATGTGCCGGCGGGTTCGAAATCCGGCATGTAGCTGACCAGCACGTTCGACATGACGCGCGCGACAATGTCGGGCGAGATGTGGCGATAATCGTTCCGCGCCCAGCACACATCGGGATTGGACAGCGTGACGGTCTCGTAGGACGGGAAATAATCCACGTCCGCCTTGTCGGCAACAAAGGTCTCGGCCGCGGCGCGCTGCACCGATTTGGAATAGGTGTTGGCCAACATGACATCCATATCCCGAAAGGTGGATGCCAGCGGCACGGGTGACACCGTAAGCAGCATCTTCAGCGGCTTTTCACGATGCGCCTTGAGAAGCGCGTAGATCCCTTCCAGCGCGTTCAGGATGTCGTCAAAGCCAAGCACCCGGAATTCGAACCGCTCGGGCTGTGCATTGCAGAGCCGCAGCGGCGGCGCGATGTTGAGGTAGACATCCAGTTCCTTGTCGTACCAGGCCTCGACATAGCCCAGGGTAAGGATGATGACATCCGCCTGCGCCACCTGCGCCATCGCATCCAGGTAGCGCGTGCGCATGTCCATGATATCGGCCAGATCAAAGGGCAGTCGAACAAGCCCCAGTTGCGGATCGCAATAGAGGCCCTCGCCCACGGGGTAGATTATCTTTTCCCCGGGAAAGCTGTCGCGCTCCAGCGCCCATGTCATCTCGTTCAGGATGGAATGCGCGGTATATTTGTTGAGAAATGTGGACGCCTTGCCGACCGACTCGCCGATCGGGCCCAGTTCGGGTTCGCGGCTGAGAACGGATATTCCGGCCCGGTGCAGCGCCCCTTCGATATTGCGCGCAAAGCAGGACCCGACGGCGAAAACGCTGTCCTGGCTGCCGATGGTGAAGCCGGGGGAGACGGCGGGGTCGGCCAATGGATACAGGCGCTCGCCGTCGATCTCCGGCGCGGGGTAGCGCCGCAGATTGTTTTTTCGCGCTGCGGCGAACGCATCACCGGACGAGGCCGTGTGGATCGCGCCATGTGCTTTTGGCAAGGATCGTTTCGCCCCCTTGCGGGCGGGGCGGGTGGATTTCTTCTTTGCC
>Ga0207414_1001085_pt1 | contig 10499 bp, 9 predicted proteins | sample PonA231FremontCA_2_FD_187269 | JGI IMG/M metagenome (GOLD analysis project Ga0207414, IMG submission 187269) | Marine sediment microbial community from Fremont, CA, USA - Pond A23 Sediment 1 (SPAdes) | ecosystem: Environmental > Aquatic > Marine > Unclassified | place: USA: Fremont, California... | reverse complement strand
CTCAATAGCTATCTCCAACCTCTCCAAGGCCAACGGATACTCGGCCCTGCAATAAATATAACCATGAGTCGCACCTGTAGCGTAAGCTCCGATAATTATGCCTTCAAGAACGGCGTGTGGATCGCCCTCCAACAATGAACGGTCCATGAAAGCTCCCGGATCGCCCTCATCAGCGTTGCAGACCAAATACTTCTCATCGCCTTCAGACCCCTTGACAAACTCCCACTTCTTTCCAGTTGGGAACCCAGCGCCTCCTCGACCTCTCAGATTGCTATCCTTTACCTTCTGGATGATATCATCCGGATCCATTTGAAGAGCTTTCTCCAAAGCTTCGTAACCATCTCTCTCCATATACTCCTCAATACTTTCAGGATCAATTATTCCACTATTTCTAAGAACAATCTTCTTCTGTTTCGAAAAATAATCATATTCTTCTCCAGGCCAAGATATCAACTTCTCTTCATACGGATTTCCTTCTATCAAATGTTTCTCGACCAGAGTATCGACATCCTCTTCCTCGATATTGCCATATTTGTAATTCCCCTCTTCGTCTTCAACTTCTACAATAGGTTCATTGTGACACATGCCTATACAGCCGACCTGATCCAAATCAACATCGACATCGTGTTCCTTCAAACTTTTCTCTAAAGCTTCGTAAACCTCACTAGCACCCGCTGCAATACCACAGGAAGCATAGCCAACTTTCATCTTAACCATGTTTACACCTATCCAAAATATGACTCATCATTTGTCACCATTCCTATATTTCTCGATAACCTCTTTCGTCTTATCCCTGGTCAGATTACCATGAGTTTTTCCATCAACCATTATTACCGGCGCTAGACTACAACACCCCAAACACGCAACCCTCTGTAAGGTAAACTTTCCATCATCAGAGGTCTCACCCGTCTTTATACCCAACTCCTCCTCAATAGTCTCAGTGATCTTCTCAGCACCGCTTACATGACAAGCTGTGCCATGACAAGCCTTTACCACATGGTCTCCTAGCGGTTCGAAACGGAACTGAGCATAAAAAGTGGCAACTCCATAAACCTTGCTGACTGGAATTTCTAAAAAATCGGCTATATCCTCAATTACGTCCCTAGGAACATAACCTAAACGCTCTTGAGTCTCTTGAAGAAGAGGGATCAAAGAACTTTTCTCAGAAGCGTATTTCTCAAAAATATCTCCAACTTTGTTCATAGTGTCAAAACTTTCCGAACCTTCAGCCTTATCAGATGCATTCATTTTCTGATTCTCCTACTTTTGAACAAAACAACACTTAAAAATATAAAATAATCAAAAAATCATCGTCGTCAAATTTTCAATATTTCTTCTTAATCAAACCTTTCCTTAAATCCTTGTCCTCTATCTCAGTATTATCCCCAACTATCGAATCGATAATTATAGAATCCTCGATTTCACACCCGCCGAAAATGATAGAATTCTCAATCTCAGAATCGACAACTTCAGCATTCGGAAGAATCGTAACATTCTCACCTATGTCCGAATCTTCCACATCTCCTTCGATAATATTGCCTTCTCGAATCTCTCGTTCAGCTCTCAAATAACCGGCCCTGGTCCCAATATCGACCCATCTCCCCTCAAACGGATAAGCATAGACATCATATTCTTTAACAGACCACTGCAAAAACCTGCCAGGCTCATCCAAATACTGCTCTTCAGGGATTCTACCATCCCAATACTCGACATATTCGTCAAAAACTGACAATTTTTCCTCCGGATAGAAATAACAAGCAGTTGAGGCCATTCTTGACTTAGGATTCTCCGGTTTTTCTTGAAACTCCGTGACCTTTTGATCCTCATCAAAACCGACTATCCCATAATTCTGCGCTTCATCCAAATCCTCCACCTTGTAACAAGCATTTGCGATAGAATCTTTCTCTTTAGCGAATTCAACAAAATCAGAAATATCGAAAGAATAATAGTTGTCTCCGCCAATTACCAAATAATCATCTGACTCCTTCTTTTCGATAACATTGATAATCCCACCCACCGCACCGTACTTCTCGTCCTCAGCATCTTGGCTCTCAATAACCAGATCATAGATATCTTTTTTTCTCTGAGTCAGATACTCATCGAAAGAATCTTCAAACCTTTCATTCGTAGCCACGTAGACCTCATCAACCTCTTCCATCTTTTCTATCTCATCTAAAATATTGTCCAAAATAGGCTTTCCAGCTAAAGGTAGCAACGGTTTTGCCCTCTCCTTGGTTACAGGCCAGAGTCTCGTGGCATAACCTCCGGCTAAGATAAGAACTTTCATGATATCATCCCTCAAGTCAATCCAATTTAAGATTATTTCCTTATTATTTGTTTTGATAGAAATATCTTTTCAGAGACCACAATAAAGAATTAAAATTGCTGCTAGGTCTTAACGTGCACATTAATATTTTAAACAATCATTTTCGAATTAATAGAGGGAGATTTTGGACATAGAAGAACTGGACATCAAATATACACGGATAATCACAGGACCACTAGCCGTATTCGACACCTTTCTCGGCCTTTTCGCTCTGCTGATGCCGCTATCCTACATGGCTTTAATGCACTCACCTTCAGCTACAGGCGGGTACTTCATGCTTCAAAGGACAGGAATGATCTGGCTCTTCTTCGCAGCTACGCAATGGATTGCTTTTTGCTATCCCAAGCGACTCTCAATATTCATCCCATTCGTAGGGCTTCTTAGGATAATGGACGTCCCTGCAGATATCGTCTACTATCTGACAACCAGCCACACATTCTACGGCGAGATGATAATCCTGGCCCCGGTGCTAAACGCAATAGTAGGGGGATCATTAATCTATTTCTGGATGAATAGAGACAAGACAAAAGTGGATGACTTCTCCACCCAATAAATATCGAGCCCTCAGAAATAATTTACTCCACGGACTTTTTGAGCTCCTTCCACACTTGAACAACTATCAAAGGCAAGACACTCATCGGTAAGATAATCGACCATTCTTTCAAACCCAGCCCCACTGTTTTCAAAATCTCGGTGGAAAATCCTGGCAGATAAGTAGCCATCAAGAGAAGACCCGTACACAATCCAATAGCTCCCCAGACGTACTTGTTCGAAGTAACCTCATTTCTAAAGACGTCCGACCCTACAGATCTCATATTAAAGACATGCCACAATCTAGCGAACGCCAGCGTCAAGAAAGAAATAGTTACAACTCTACTATTGAAAGACCCGTACTCTAAATATCCGAGATAAAAAGCTCCCAAAGTGACAGCAGCTATCAAAATGCCATAAAAACCTATCTCCTTCCAGTTATCTCCCGTGAGAATCCCTTCCTGAGGATCTCTAGGGGAAGAATCCATCACATTATCCCCACCGCTCCCAACACCGAGAGCAAAAGCCGGGAACACATCATTCACCACATTCAAAAACAGAATCTGTAAAGGAAGCAAAGGTAAAGGGATACCCATCAGAGAAGCAAGAAATATAGCCAGCAGCTGACTTATGTTCCCTGACAACAAATAAATCACAAACTTTCGGATATTGCTAAAAATCACTCTACCTTGCTCTACAGCTTTTGTAATCGTGGAAAAATTATCATCCTGTAAAACTATATCAGCGGCCTCTTTAGCCACCTGAGTACCTTTCTCACCCATAGTAATACCAATGTCTGCCTTCTTCAACGCAGGGGCATCATTGACTCCATCTCCAATCATAGCCACAATCGAGCCATTATCTTGATGTATCTCGATCAAATCCAACTTATTCTCCGGACTAACCCTCGCAAAAACAGGAGCATCAATAACCTTTCCACGCTCCTCATCCGACAAATCCTTTAACTCCGACCCTTGAATTATCTCAACATCCCTCGTATCAAACAAACCTACTCTATAACCAATATCCCTCCCCACTGCAGCATGATCTCCCGTGGCCATAATCACTCTTATTCCAGCATTCTGAAGCTGGTCGATGGCCGGTTTGACATCCTCCCGCGGAGGGTCGTTCATAGCCACAAGGCCCAAAAAAGTCAAATCAGTATAAGGGTCGCCATCTGTGCTCGAAACCTTTTTCGTCGCCAAAGCGAGAATTCTCAACCCGTCCTCCGCCATCTGATCGTTCTTATCTAGCCAGCGTTCCCTTCCTTCTTTTCCTAGCTCTTTTTCCCCATCTCTAGTCCGAATCTTGGAACACTTTTCAAGAACAGCTTCAGGTGCTCCCTTAACCGCAACTTTGTATTTGGAATCTGTTCGATGGTAGGTGGCCATCATCTTCACTTCCGGATCAAAAGAAACCTCTTTAGCCTCTGGCATCGACTCTAGCAGATCTTTCCTATCTAAACCAGTTTTCAATCCAGCTATGAGCAATGATACCTCCATAGGGTCACCCATTATCTCTTTTTCGCCACCATCTTCGTCATAAGCAGCATTATTGCAAAGAACTCCCACTTCAAGGGATTCTCTAAGAACCTCATTATCTTGAACATCTAACTCTTTTCCCTCACTGAGAAAATCACCCTCAGTCTCAAGCCCTTTACCAGTTAGATCAACTCCTCCCGATTCCATCTCATACTTAGAAACGGTCATCCTATTCTCAGTAAGAGTCCCGGTCTTATCTGTACAGATGATGTTGGTCGACCCAAGAGTCTCAACCGATGACAATCTATTCACTATAGCATTATTTTCAGCCATCCTCCACATCCCTCTAGCCAAAGCTAATGTAGCAACTATGGGCAATCCCTCAGGGACAGCCGCAACAGCGAGAGCAATGGAAGTCTCAATCATCAAAAAGAGTTCCATCCCTCTGATAATCCCTGCAACACCTACCACCGCAGCTATACCTAAAAGCAGAGGTACCAGTTTTTGGGCTAATTTATCCAATTTCTTCTCAAGAGGTGTTTCCCCCCCACCAGCCTCGTCGATGGACTCCGATATCTTCCCCAGTTCCGTGTCGCCACCCGTAGAAACTACTACTCCCTCTACGGTCCCTCTAGTTAGATGAGTTCCCTTGTACAACATGCTACTTCTCTCGGCCAAAGGACTTCCCGCCTCGACTTTTTCGGGACTTTTGCTCATCGGAACGGATTCTCCGGTAAGTGAAGATTCATCTACTTGGAGCTTTGAAGATTCGACGATTCTCAAATCGGCTGGAACCAAATCTCCAGCCTGCAAAACCACGATATCACCAGGTACAATTTTTTCTGCAGATATCTCCTTCACTTCTCCATCCCTCTTAACATGCGTATTGATCTTCGTCATCTCCTTCAAAGATTCCATAGACTGAACAGCCTTAGATTCAGTCACAAACCCAATGATCGTATTGATGATCAAAACAGCCGCAATTGAAACACCCTCGATAATAGCCCCGGAAAAGAAAGAGATTAAAGCAGCCACAGTCAACAAAATAACTAAAAAACTCTTAACTTGTTCAACAAGAATATTCCAATTGCTTCTCGTAGACGTTTCCTTCAATCTATTATGACCGAATTGCTTAATCCTTTTCTCAGCTTCTCTACCACTCAATCCATCCTCAGATGAAACTTCATGAATTTCTAAAACTTCCTCGGTTGTTTTAGCCCAAGGCTCTGAAATAGAAATATCTGAATTATCTCTCTCAGAATAAACCTTATTCATGCTAAGACATCGCCCTCAGTTTAATTCTTAATGTAACTCCAAAATTGAAAAGTTTAGTCCACTAACTAACCGGATTTTAAACCTTACAATTATTTTAAAAATAGAATTCACCAATAATATCCAATGACAACAGACAAAAAAGCAAAAGAAGATAATCTAGTAAGAGCTTTCACCTGGTGTCTAGTTCTCAGTCTAGTGATAATATTTTCTATATATCCTATCGCTTCAAAAGACCTCGTTTCTTGGGCAGGTCCTGTACTTCTAGCACTCGGATTGGCGCCGCTAGCAGTCCTAAAGATTCACGGGAAACAATTAGCGACAGTAGGGGCCGACATCGCCTTCGGAGCTTTCGACACGGGATTTATGACCGTAACCTCTCTTGCCGGAGCTTCATTCGCCGGTGTCCTAGGAGCCGTCGTAGGAGCAGGAGCAGGAGACGCCATAACCGACGCCTGGGGTGGCTTGATAGAGGGAAAAGTAGCTACCTGGCTCAGGAAAAGAGGTATCGAAGAAGCTAGAAAACCTTTTCCGACCTCTATGGGAAAAATGTCAGGATGTCTTTTCGGAGCAGGCGTCACGATAACCATAGCAGGTCTACTAGGGATACTCTAACGATTATCGCAAAAAATTACCAAAAACGCCACTTCAACACTACAAATATTACCAAAATAGCTCCTATCACTGCATAGATAGAGTTCCCGCCTGACGAGTCTTCTGAAACCTCACTCTTTACAAACTCACCCGTAGCCTTCACGGTCTGGTTACCATTCTCACCGATTTGAATGACAAGTTCACCCACCGAATTCGGACCGTTCTCTTTCACATTTTCCGGAATTGTAACGTTCTCTTTCGGACCATTACCAAACCACCGATTAGGATGATTTTCCAGAATGTCACCACTGTACTCAACGGGAAATCTGAAAAGTTCCAACTTCAGCTCGTCCTGATAAACACTTCCACGCAAGTAGTTAACATTTGTATGAGAACCCCACAAAGCCCCATGGACAATTTGCCAAATACCATCCTGCTTACTAGCGGTTATCCTATGATGCTCACCACAAAGATAAACATCCACATCATGTTCAACCATAGTCTTCCAAAAATCACTCTCAACACCTTCTTCCAACATGTAACCACTGCTACTCTTACTCTCAACTGGCCCTACAACAGGACCGTGACCTTGGACAATAATGAACTCCTTATCTTGATATTCCTCAAGCCGGTTGTCCAACCATTCAACCTGCTTATCCGAAACGCTCATAGATATATAATCACCCGAATTTTCGAAAGTGTTCACCGTGACAACCGCCAAATTTTCCCTAGTGAAAGAGTAAGAAAGGCCCTTAACGCCTAAAAACTCCGGACCGTTTTCCGGTAAATCAAATATAGACCCGAACTGTTCCGCATAGACCGGTGTGAGGTCCATATTTAGTAATCCTTTATCATCTCCATACTCATGGTCTCCAGGTGCTATATACAAATCAATGTCCTTATCTTTGAATCTCCTGTTATACGCACCCCACCACTTTTGAGTCTCCGACCGGACTTGATTCTCGTCTTCCCACCAACGAGCATCCATAATGTCTCCAGCGTTCAGCATAAAATCGCCTTCATTATCCATTCTTCCCAAGAACCAATCCATAGCATCTTCCCAACCAGGCTGAGGATAGTAAATATTCCAGTTGAAGAGGTCCGGAACGCTTGTGAAATGGAGATAAGCCTCGTTCTCCGGAGGGGTCATATCAGAGTCCGGATTTATTGGCTGGACATTTTCTCCCGAAAGAAGGTTCTCTGAACCGTTTCCTTCCTCCGATGCGGCATGGCTTTGTATAATGGTATTAGAATGAGCCGGTAATGAAAAAGCAAGAAGCATAATCGAAATTATGGCTAAAAATTTCCAACTTTTTACCATGCTAAACTCCAAGAATTAATTTTCATTACCCAAGACAAGATTATAAATATTTCTAATCTCTTCAGTGAAGAATATTTACCGCAAATAGTCAAATATCACTTCAAGCAAGACTCTATTAACTTATCCATGAAACTTGCAGGATTCCATTTTCCAAACGACATCTTGCAAATGAGATAATCAAAAGTGTTACCCAGCAAGTTAGCTGTGCGGATCATTTCCATCGCAAGCTCTATCTGATCCACAACCTTCTCTCCATACTCTTCAACTACTCTTTCTCTAGCCGAATCATCCGGGTCTCCATCCGTTTCGGCCCAATGCTGAGCGTAAAGAAATGCAGGCATCTGTTCATCCGGAAAACCCGAAAGCGTACCCTGTTTCAGCGCTCTTATCTCCTCTTTAGAGATACCTTCTTCCAATGCTATCTGTGCGTGTGCATAGGAACAATAACGGCACTCGTTGACTTCAGTAACTATCAGCATTAATCTTTCTCGAAAAGCTGTACTGAGAGTTTTTTCACGAATTAATGGTCGGATCTCTCCATATCTCGACATTAGGTCGTTTATTTGCTGAATCATTTCTACAGGACTGTGATATATGCGTCAGTTAAATTCTACCATTCTCTCCCTCTCACCTTCCAATTTTATCGGCTTTTTTAATTATTCTCATTCATTTTTCTCTTTATTTCCCCTAATTAATCGAATCTTTTTCTAAAATGTCTTCAAAACGGGGGTCTAAGAGAGTTTTTAAGAAAAAATCTGTAGATATGTTAAACACATGAAATCCGAAAATTTTAGATTAAAATCAAACGGCAAACCTATCTTTGCCTACAAATGGTCTCCAGAAGATTTGACCGAAGCAGAAGGGGTCGTCCAAATCTCACATGGGATGGCAGAACACGGTGAGAGATATGAAGAGTTCGCGGAACATTTAGTCGATTCGAATTATATTGTCTATGCAAATGACCATCGAGGCCATGGAAAAACAGCTGAAGATGTAAATGGGTTGGGACACTTCGCCGATGAAAACGGTTGGAGCCTCGTAGTAGATGATATGCACAATCTGACAAACAAGATAATAGAGGATCATCCTGAACTTCCCATATTCCTTTTCGGTCACAGTATGGGATCCCTCCTTTCAAGAGACTTCATCTCAAAATATGAGAACGAGTTAGAGGGAACTATACTTTCGGGCACTTCAGGAGATCCTGGGGCCATGAGTAATATCTTGATAACTATCGCAAAAATAAAATCCTTTTTCGGAAGTAAAGATTCCGAGTGTAAGTTTTTGAACAATCTAATATTCGGACAGTATAACGATAACTTCAAACCGACCCGAACGGATTTTGACTGGCTGACCCGTGATGAGTCCGAGGTGAATCAATACATAGAAGATCCTTACTGTGGAAATCCAGGGTCCGCGCAGTTCTTCATCGATCTGTTCACTGGACTGAAAAGGGTAAGTCGAATGGAAAACGCGAAGAGGATACCGAAAGATCTGCCAATTCTACTGATATCCGGTGAAAATGATCCGGTAGGTGATTTTGGAGACGGCGTGATGGAAACTCACAATCTCTTAACAAAAGCCGGAGTTAAAGATGTTTCTTATAAACTCTACAAAGAAGCAAGGCACGAAATCCTAAACGAAATAAACAAGGACGAGGTCGTCCGATACATCATAGATTGGTTGAAAGACCACAATAAGTAAACTAACCTGAAAAAAGAAAGATAAAAGATTAAATTTGGAAAATACTCTCAATTACAAGTTTTAAGAATATTTAACAACAATACATTCCATTTTTTAAATATGGACTTTATAGACGCTAGCAGAAGTCCCAAAGTCCTTCTAAAACAAAAAGATCTCCATTTTATCCTGATAGTAGTCATGATGGATTTCATCCTTACAGTCCATGGGATTACCACTAATGCTGGATACGAAGCAAACCCTTTCTTCGAACCGTTAGTAGGTTCCATCGGAGGCATGATTATCGGAGAACTACTCTATCTGGGAATTCTCCTTATAGCTAGCTATCTCATCGTCGGAAAAATCCGGTCCGTACTGACCAGTTTCGTCTTCGGCATGCATGTAGGAGGCACACTCACCTGGTTACCTCTCATATTCACCTCAACTCTAGGCCCATTTCTAAACGTGTTCTGGTTCCTAGTGGGAGCCACAGGAGCCACTTCACTATTCTACTGGTATTTCAACGATCGTAAAAAACAAAGAGGATGAAAAATTGAGCAGAGACCTCTAAACTTTTCTATCAACTGAAAAATATTAAATGAAACTAATTAACTTCCAATCGACACAAAATTCTAATAATCCACTAACTCAAAACCTGAAAAAGTCAAGAGCAGTGCAAACCTAACATTACCTCAAACTAAAAAATAAGCATCAGTTATTGTGAACCTAAAAAATAAATCTAGTTTGCCATATTATATCCTATTATTCAATCTCCAAAATCCAAAAAAAGTGGGCCCGGAGGGATTCGAACCCTCGATTTTCACCTCGTAAAGGTGACGTCATAGCCACTAGACCACGGGCCCTCGTTCTTGTTTGGTTCCACTTTGATTTTAAGATTAGCGGAGGGCGGTTTAATGGTTTGGCTCTGACTTTTCACAAATCAGTTTATTCCTTCTTGATCGGCTTTCTAAAAATCATGATCTTTAATGTAGTCCAAAGCTTCTCCAACACCCTTCACCGTTTCTAGCCCTTCTTCTTGTAACTCTCTAAATATCTCCATTGCCTCACCTTCCGTAAAATCTCTCTCCGAAATAGGTGTGTCACCAACTTGAAGAATTGGTTTTTCCTCAACCATCTTAGCAGCAAGTTCAAGATTCTTAATATTCCCATTTCCAAATGGCATGTCAGTGATTATTATCAAGTCGGAGGCTTTCGCCATCTTTTCGTTTTCTTTTGCAGCCTCTTCGCTTATCTTAGTGAAGGATGAATTCTCAACCATGCTCACACCTAGCCT
>Ga0207414_1001083_pt1 | contig 10504 bp, 11 predicted proteins | sample PonA231FremontCA_2_FD_187269 | JGI IMG/M metagenome (GOLD analysis project Ga0207414, IMG submission 187269) | Marine sediment microbial community from Fremont, CA, USA - Pond A23 Sediment 1 (SPAdes) | ecosystem: Environmental > Aquatic > Marine > Unclassified | place: USA: Fremont, California... | reverse complement strand
CGCCCCCGCATGCACGAACAGCGCCACGAAAAGCGCCGCCAGGATGCCGTTCAGAACCAGATGTGCGAGTGCATTGGCCCGGCGGGCATTGGTGTCGGCGACCCGGCCTGACGACCGGGTCTGCTGTGAAGGAGCCTGTGAGCTCATTTGGTTAGCTTTCCTGATAACCGCTCGATGGTCTGGTCGGTACTTTCGAGGTAATCAGCGAAGGCCTCAGGACCTTCGAAATGTACTTTGGCGCCGGCGTTCTGCACCGCCTGAATGAACTGCTCATCCTGGGAGAGCGACTGCATGGCGTCGGCGAGCACCTCGACCTTGTCGTCGGGGGTTCCCTTGGGGGCGATCAGGCCACGCACGATGTTGAGGCTGAGCGAGTCGTAGCCGAGCTCCTTGAAGGTCGGCACGTCGGGGGTCTCCTGCTGACGCTCGGCACTGCCCACCGCCAGAAAGCGCAGATCGTCATTCTTGACGAATTCGCCACTCGAGGCGATATCACCGATCGCCGCATCGATGTGCCCGCCCACCAGCGAACGGATACGTGCGCCCGTGCCCTCGAAACCGACGTAACGGAACGACAGGTTCTCGATGTCCTCTATCATTGCCGCGTGGACATGGGGAATGCCGCCGAGTGTCACGCCGACACGGATCTCGCCGGGATTCTTCTGGGCATAGTCGACGAACTCGCCAAAGGTCTGCCAGGGGCTATCGGCGTTGACCGTCAGGTATTGCGGCGAGGCGGTCATCGCGGCGACCGGGGTGAAGTCGTCCCAGTTGAGCTCGGTCAGTTGGGTATAGTGGGCGACCAGCAAGCCCTCATGGATCTGGCCTACTGTGTAGCCGTCGGGGTCACGCTTGGCCAGTTCCTTGAGGCCGGTAGTGCCACTGACACCGGGCATGTTGATCACCGGCATCGATTGGCCCAGGTACTCCTCGGCATGGTTGGAGACCACGCGCATCAGGGTGTCGCTGCCACCGCCCGGCGACCAGGGCACGATGAATTCTACCGGCTTGCTGGGGTACTCGGACTGGCCCAGCGCCGATGCGCTGGCGCCGAGCGCGGTGCCCAGTACCAGACCACCGATGGCCAGCTTGAGCCGAGTAGAACGGGACTCCTTCGGGTGTTGCAGAGTAAAGAATGACATGGCTGTTTTGTCCTTGTAGGTCATCGTAGTGATTCATTGCATAATTGCTGGCCCATGAGGGCCCAATCGGTTCTTGCGGCTAACCGCCGAACCGCGGACGGGCAGCTACGATCGCCCGCTAACCAAGCAGCAGGGCGCCGTAACCAAGCCCGAAACATACGACGAGCGCAGGGTGCACCCGGGTCGCCAGAAGTAGTACGCCCGCAACGCCAGCGATGATCGCGGTATGAACAATGCCGGCTGTCGCCAGCCCTTCGTCAAGAAAGCTCCAGGTCAGGTAGGCCATCAACGTCATAACCACTGGACGCACCCACTGGCTCATCGACTTGACCTTGACCGACTCGCGATAGCGATACAGGGTGCCCAGTGCGACCAGCATCAGCAGCAGCGACGGTGCGACGGTGGCGAAAGTGGCGATTAGCGACCCGGGCACACCGGCGACGTCATAGCCGATATAGCCGGCCATCTTGGTGGCAATTGGGCTCGGCAGAGCATTGCCTAGCGCTAACGTTTCAGCGAATCCCTGCGAGCTCATCCACCCGTAGCGACCCACCACTTCGTTCTCGATCAACGGAATGATTGCCGGGCCGCCCCCATAGCCGACGATGTTGGGAATGAAGAACGCCAGAAACAGCTGCCAGTAGATCATTCATTCACCTCGCTGGCCGTGCGACGCGGCTCAGGCCGCATCAGCGCGGCGAACAGGATCGCCCCGATCACCAGCCCCGGATGCAAGTCGAGCCAGTAGATCAACCCGCTGGCGACGATGCCCATCGCCAGCGTAACAAACCAACCTAGACTGGCCCGCGACTTGTCGAAGAAGTCCCAGGTCAGCTTTGCCATCATCACCATCACCACCGGCACCACACCCTGGCCCATGCCCTGTACCCAGCGTTGGTCACCGTGGCGAGCGTACAGTCCTAGCAGCGCAATCATCGCCATGATCACCGGCACGATCACCGCGACTACGGCGCTGATGGCGCCCATAACGCCTGCGACCCGGTAGCCGATATAGCCGGCCATCTTGGTGGCGATCGGACCAGGCAGCGTGTTGCCGATCGCCAGTACGTCAGCGAATGCTTCGTCATCCATCCAGGCGTGGCGCTTGACCACCTCCTGATGCACTAGCGGTATCATCGACGGGCCGCCGCCGAAGCCGAACAGACCGATGCGCAGAAACGCCAGAAATAGCTGAACGTGGGTACGCAGCATGATCAAAGCACCGCGATGCTGGCATCGGTGCGCGGTTCGGTACCGCCGCAGTAGATGCCGGTCTCAGGATCACGAATGATCATCTGGCCGCGGCCGAAGCCACGTGGGTCGTGATCGACCCGAATGTCGTGGCCGCGCTCGGCCATCGCGCGCACCAGCGGTAACGGAAAGCCGTACTCGATGCCAATGCGTTTACCGCCCATCCACTGCCAGCGCGGTGCGTCGAGGGCGGCTTGCGGATTCAGGCCAAAGTCGACCAGGTTCATCATCACCTGGACGTGGCCCTGGGGCTGCATGAAACCGCCCATCACGCCGAACGGGCCAAGCGGAGTGCCGTCGTCGCGGGTCAGAAAGCCGGGGATGATGGTGTGGAAGGTCTTCTTGCCTGGCGCGAGCACGTTGTCGTGCGTCGGATCGAGGCTGAAGTTGTGGCCGCGGTTCTGCATCGCGATGCCGGTGCCCGGCACCACCACGCCAGAGCCGAAGCCGTGATAGTTGCTCTGGATGAACGACACCATGTTGCCGTCACTATCGGCAGTTGCCAGGTAAACGGTGCCGCCGGCCTGTGGCTTGCCCGGCGTGGGCTCGAGCGCCGACTCGCCGATCAACGCGCGGCGCTCACGCGTGTAGGCATCGCTGAGCAGCGCCTCTACGCTATGGGTCATGTGTTCGGGCTGAGTGATGTGGGTCTGTCCGTCGATAAACGAAAGTTTCATCGCCTCGAGCTGGCGGTGCAGTACCTCAGGGTTTTCGCGGCTGTCGATATCGAAGCCTTCGAGGATACGTAGCGCCATCAGCGCGACCAGTCCCTGACCGTTGGGCGGAATCTCCCAGACCCGATAGCCGCGGTAGTCAGCAGCGATCGGCTCGACCCATGCTGGCTCATAACCGGCGAGGTCGGCGGCACGCAGATAGCCGCCGGTCTCACGCGAGAAGGCATCGATTCGTTCGGCCAGCTCGCCACGGTAGAAGCTTTCGCTGCGGCTTGCGGCGATCGATTCAAGCGTTTTTGCCTGCTCCTCGCAGCAATGCCATTCGCCAGCCTTCGGGGCGCGGCCCTTGGGGGTGAAGGTTTCGAACCAGCCAGCGGTGGCGGCGTCATCGAGATGCTGGCGGAACGTCATCTCAGCGCGTTGCCACAAGCTGGCGATCACTGGCGAAACCGGAAAGCCCTCGCGGGCCAGATGAACCGCCGGGGCAAGCAGCATCTCGAAGTCGAGCTTGCCGAAGCGCCGCGACAGCTCGGCCCAGGCAGCGGGAATACCAGGCACGGTGACCGGCGTCCAGCCGTAAAGCGGCATGGTATCGAAGCCGGCATCGGCGACCGCCTGCGGAGTCAGCGCGGCGGGGGCGGTGCCGCTGGCATTCAAGCCGTGGAGTTGACCCTGCGTGCCATTTCTATCGGCAATCCAAACTAGGGCGAAGGCGTCACCGCCGATTCCGCAGCCAGTGGGCTCCACTACAGTGAGCGCCGCTGCAGTGGCGATTGCAGCATCCACTGCATTACCACCCTTGGCAAGGATGTCGCGGCCGATCTGGCTGGCTTGGGGCTGGGAGGCGGCGACCATGCCATGCTTGGCATAGGTAGCACTACGCTGGGAGCTATAGGGCGTTGCCGAGGAAAAGGGCGTCAACATGCCATCTCCAATCGATTGTTGCGTTATAGATCGTTTTTAATATAAAAATCGATTTCTTGAGATGACTATGGCGCGGGACTTGGTTAACGTCAACAGGGTTCATGCGACATTGTCACCTTGCTAGGAAAACCTGAACAACGCGCATCGGACGCCGCCTTGCACACTACAACGGGAGCCATGCCATGACTGCATCGCCATCCGCCAATAGCGCAATGGCGTCCAGCCAGATCTTTGAGACGCTCAAGCAGGACTTGATTCGCGGACGTTTCACGGCCGGCGAGAAGCTCGCCATCAGCACCCTGAAAGATCATTACCGGGTCGGGCTCAGCCCGTTACGCGAGGCGCTCAACCGTCTGGCGGCCTATGGCCTGCTTGAGCAAGTCAACCAACGCGGCTTTCGGGTGCCGCCAATGCGTCTTGAAGAGCTCGATGATATCGCCGGACTGCGCACCCAACTCGAGTGCATGGCACTGACCCAGGCCTTTCAGAAGGGCGACTCAGAATGGGAATCGCAGTTGTTGGCAGCACACCATCGACTGCGTCGCGCCGACGAGCACCCCGCGCGAGTGGAGGAGTGGGAGCAGGCACACCTACGTTTCCACCGCGAGCTACTCGCCTCCTGCGGATCGCATTGGCTTCTGCGCTTCATCGAGCAGCTGCACGATCAGTTCGACCGCTACCGCCGCCTGGCGCCTCCCAAACCTGCGGTGCGTGAAGTGCTCGATCGTCAGCACGAAGAGCTGATCGAGCTGGCACTGAGCCGCGACATTCATGCCGCTCGCGCGCTGCTGGAAGACCATATCCGGCTATCGCACGGAGTCGCTCGTGGCTGCTGCCAACCTAGTTCGCCGACTTGAGCGGTGTTACCTTGTAAATATTGGCATATCTAGTCATCAACGGTCAGAACGATGCCAGTCAAAAGCCCAACTTCTTGTTGCGCGCGATAAGTTCTCCTAGGGTCGTACAGCTTCTCCAGGATGCGACCTCACGTAAATCAGCGCCAAGTCCGGCAGGCTCCAGAGCGAGCAGATTTGAAAAAAGTCCTCAGTTCTCCTTCGAGACCCACTGCCCGGACCGCTGCTCGGCGCGTCCCTCCGCTTCCAGCTTGAGCAGGTGGGCCTGCGCCGATCGCGCCGCCACCTCGAGCATCTGCTCGGGCACGTCGTCGTAGGCATGGCGCGTCAATGCCGCCAGGCTCACCGGCCCATGGCGGGCAAGCGCGCGGCGCACCTTGTGCTCCCGGGCCAGGCGATGGGTCACCAGGAAGTCGATCGCGGCGTGGCCCTCGCCGATCAGGAAGCCGTGGCCCGGGGCAATGGTATCGAAGGGCTCCTCGCCCAGGGCCTGCAGGGCAGCCAGATAGTCGGCCATGTCGCCGTCCGGCGGATTGATCACCACCGTGGAGCCCTGCATCACCTGATCGCCGGCAAACAGCAGCCGCCGGGGTTCCAGCAGATAGCAGAGATGGTTGGAGGCGTGGCCCGGGGTGTGCAGCACCTTAAGGGATCCCGCGGGCGTCGGGAGGCGCTCGCCGTGTCGGGGGCGATAGTCGGGCATGAAGCCGGCATCCTGGCTGGTACCGGGCGGCGGCGGCAGGCCCACCAGCCGGGCACCGGTGCGCACCTTGAGCGAGGCCGCCGCCGGCGAGTGATCGACATGGGTGTGGGTGACCAGCACCTGGGAAATTCGTCCGTCGGTCAGCGCCAGCAGCCGCTCCACATGATCGAGCGACTCGGGGCCGGGGTCGATCACCACATGATCCTCGCCGTCGCCCAGCAGGTAGCTGTTGGTGCCGGACCCCGTCATCGCGCCCGGATTGGGCGCGGTGACCCGGGTCACTCCCGCCGCCAGCGCAACTGCCCGGCCAGGCTCGATCTCGGCACTGGCCGTGCCCTGCCGGCGCGGGTCAAGGCGGCGTACCTCCGCATAGGCCGGGGCATCCGGCTCCACCTGACAGGCGACATTGCCCTTGCGCGCCGGCCAGGGGCGGCTGGGATGCGGCGCCGGCGGGTTGGCATGAGCGTAGCGCAGCAGCGCCTCGGCGGTCGCGAAGTCGGCGAGCAGACGCAGGGTACGCAGGGTGGGATAGCCCAGCGCGAGCCGACCCTGGCGATGCGCCGACAGTGCGTCGGCAGGCGTGTGCCAGACATGATCGATGGTCTCGCTGCCGTCGTGCATCGGTTGCTGGCCTGAAGGCGCCAGGGCGACAAAGAAGCGCGTGTCGAAGCGACGCGGTGCGCCGCGGGGCGTCACCCAGTGGCCCAGATAGGCCAGCCGGTCCAGCGGCAGGCCGAGGCCGTGATGTTCGCAAAGCGCCCGGAAGCTCGTTGCCTCGCCCCGCAAGGCATCACGGCCGTGGGTCAGCACCGGATGATCGCCAGGGGGCAGGTTCCCCTGGTCGTCCACCGCCAGCAGCAGCCCTGCCTCCTCGAAACACTCGCGAAGGGCCGCGATCATGTAGTCAGCGCCGCCCTCGTCGAGACTCAGGGTCTGGCTGATGGCGGCATCATCGCGGCCCGAGGAAAGGGCGCGCACGTCCGGGTCCTCGGCGTCCACCGCCCCACCGGGAAAGACGAAGTAGCCGGGCAGAAAGGCCGCCTGCCAGGTGCGCTGCAGCAGCAGGACCTCGAGGCCCTGTTGGCTGTCGCGCACCAGGGCAAGCGTCGCGGCGGGACGTATCTCGTCCTGGCGTACCTCTGCCATCAGTGCGGCGCCCGGATGAAGGGCGATATCTGACGTATCCGCTCCTCCTCGGCGCGGTCGTCGGGATGGGCAGGGGGAACATCGGGCAGGTGCGGCATGGAGCCTCCTGGAGGAGGGAAAACGAGGCGAGGCGTCAACCAACAGCAATATCATACCGGCGAGGACGCGCCCACCTTCCTTCGAGGTCTCTTGCCTCGCGGCAACGTCCGGATACAACCTGAAAAATTGACTAGACTCTGCTGATGAGACGCTGGTCGTGCCACCACCTCAGACGGGAGTCCCGATGCCGGAATTCCACAACGATGCCACCCTGCCCGCGCCCCTCTTCCCCGGCAGCCACATGGCCATCGACAACGACTATGTCTTTCTCTCGGGGCTGACCGCCGAGGATATCCAGGGCGGGGAAACGGTGATCGGCGATATGGCCGAGGAGACCCGCCTGGTGATGCGACGCATCCATCGCACGCTGGCCTCGACAGGCTGCGGGATGTCCGACGTGGTGCGCGTCGATGTGCACATCACCAACCTTGACCTGATACGCGAGATGGACGCCGCCTACGCCGAATTCTTCGACGGCTGTCGCTATCCCGCTCGCACCTGCACCCAGTCACCCCGCCTCTACGGCGGCGCACATGTGGAGATCACCGTGATGGCCCGCCGCCCTGCAAGGAGCCAGGCCGACAGCTCGGCATCGACCCCGGACGAGCGCGGCGAGGGTCACGGATAAAGACCGCCGTCACCCTTTCTTCGTCTCCAACTGGCCGTGCCAGGGCAGCATGACCAGCACTTCATCGAACCACTGCAGGGGCGCGGATTCGATGGCCTCTTCCGGCCGAGGTGCCAACGCGACGGGCTGCCAGCTGCTGGCCTCCAGCGATTCGCGCAGCCGGGCATAGTCCACCGGAATGTCCGCCGCGGATTCAGTCGCCTGCAGCTGATTGAGGGCCTCCAGAAGATCGCCCATGCCGTTTTCCTGCTCCTCGAGGGACGTGAAGGACTGCACGTAGAGACGCTCACCCTCCCGACCTACCTTCACCGGCATATCGATGATGTTGACCCGCTCACCCACCGCGATGCGAGAGAAGAGCGACTCGATGGTCTCCGGCATCATGCGGATGCAGCCGCGGCTGGCCCGCATGCCGATACCGTCCGGCTGGTTGGTGCCGTGGATCAGGTAACCCGCAATGTCGAGAAGTATGGCGTGCTGTCCCAGCGGGTTGTCCGGTCCGGGCGGGACCACCTCGGGGGGCGGTTCACCGTTTTCCCGGGCTTCCTGGCGCACCGACTCGGGCGGGTACCAGGCCGGGTCCTTGAGCTTCATGGTGGTCTGGGTGACGCCAAGGGGGGTGTTGAAGCCTTCCCGACCGATACCGATGGGGTAGGTCTCCACTCGCGGCGTCTCGTTTTCAGCGGTATCGGGATAGTAGTAGAGACGCAGCTCGGCCACGTTGATCACGATGCCCTCGCGTTTTGCCGGTGGCAGGATGTAGCGCGCCGGTATCACGACCTCGGTGCCGGGGTCCGGCGCCCAGAGGCTGACGTCCGGGTTGGCGTTGCGGATTTCCTCGTAGCCCACGTTGTGCTCACGGGCGATGTCGAGCAAGGTCTGCGCGTCGCGGGTCTCGACGATATAGGCGTCACCGACCATGTTGCCCGACTCGGGCAGCGGAAAGTGGCCGCGAGGCCATTCCGCTTCGGCCGTGGCAGCTGTCGGGAGACCTGACAGCGCAAGCGCCAGAAGCAGAAAGCGACAGTAGCTGGCCATGGCAGAGGTTACGGAAGCGTTCATGAGGGTCATGTGCTCGACGTCGTGTCAGGGAGAAGCATTTTAGGAACAGTGTTTCATGGTGCCCGCGCGACGGCAAGCGACAAGCCAACCGGGCCCGTGTCCCGGTGGCGTCGAGCGGAGCAACCACTCACAGGCGGCCCCGCAGGCGCCGAACGGCAGCATGTCGCCACAAGAGACACCGACCATGTCACTCGGCCGACAGCCGCTCGACATTCGCCAGGGTCAGTCGCCGCCCCTCGCGGGTCGAGAAACGAAAGTGGCCTTCGACCCGCACGGTCTCGCCCAGATGGGGTGCGATTTGTTCATGGGGAAATATCTCGACCCGATTGAGGTCCTCGTCCTCTATCCAGTAGTGCAGCGGATCCTCGAAGTGACGGACCACGCCCCGGGTGGCAACATCGCTGTCGTCATGGGCCTCGGGATTGCTCGCCAGCACCGGCAGCGGTACCTGGGCGAACGACGCCTCGTCACTGCAGCCCGTAAGCAAACTCCCCGCAAGCACCACGACCGCCAGGCCAAGCGTGTATCTGCTGGATGATCCCATCATGTCTTCCCCGCTGGTCACTCGTGGTCCGCCGTCAAAATCGCCGCATCAGTATCGCTCAGAGGAAGCGGCCCCGTCATCGCCAGAGCGCTTTTCGCCGACGGAGCCTGAAGGTAGGGTGGGTGGATACCCATCATGAGAGCGTCGCCGATGTCGCGATCCCCCTTCCTTTCCCTCCGGTGCCTATGCCTGGTGACGGCCCTGACCTGGCTGATCCCGCTCACCGCTCAGGCCAGCGATTGCCCCGCCCCAGGCCAATGGCAGGTCGACAGCGGCGAGACACGTTCCACCGCCGGTCTGATGCCACAGCTTGCCGAAACCCGCGTGGTCCTGCTCGGCGAACAGCACAACCGCATGGACCATCATCGCTGGCAACTTCACACCCTGTCTGCGCTGCATGCGCATCGCCCGACGATGGTGATCGGGCTGGAAATGCTGCCTCGCGAGGCCCAGCCGGCACTGGACGCCTGGGTGGACGGCAAGCTCAGCGAGGCCGAGTTCCTCGAGCAGAGCAACTGGCGTCAAGCCTGGGGCTTCAACCCCGAGCTCTACCTGCCGATCCTTCATTTCGCACGCATGCAGCGCATCCCGCTGAAGGCCCTCAACGTCACGCCCGCGCTGCGTGGCCGCCTGGCCACAGAGGGATGGAAGGCCGTGCCGGAACAGGAGCGCTTCGGCATCACCCCGCCGGCACCGGCGCCGCCCGCCTATCGTGCTTCGCTGGAGGCGGTCTACGCACAGCACGCCAATCGCGACGGCGATCCGGCAGACCTCGAGCGCTTCATCGCTGCCCAGCTGATATGGGATCGCGCCATGGCCACGGCCCTGATGGAGGCCGCCGGGACCGATACCCTGGTGGTGGGGCTGATGGGACAGGGGCACCTGGCCAACGGTGACGGCGTCCCCCACCAGCTGGACGCGCTGGGCCTGAAGGATCACCGGAGCCTGTTGCCCTGGACGCCGGACACCGACTGCCAGCCTCCTGCGATGCAGGCCGATGCGTTTTACGTCCTGGGAGACGAAGCCGCCTTCCAGTTACCCGACTCGCCCCGTCTGGGGGTGCTGATCGGCGCGCATGAGAATGGCGTGCTCATCCAGCGCATGGCCTCCGAGAGCGTTGCCGAGTCGGCCGGTCTCGCCGAGCGTGATGTCATCATCACCGCCGCAGGCCTGCCCATGGCAGACCCCGCCGATCTCACGGCCGTGGTCAGTCGCCAGGCGCCGGGTACGCTGCTGCCGCTGGAGGTACTGCGTGACGGCGAACGTCTGGAGATGCTGGTCCCCTTCCCGGGCGACGCCCCATGAACCGCTCCGCCAGACTTATGGGAAGACGGTGGCTTGGCCTGCTGGGACTGATGGTGGCGGGGCTGGTCTGGGCCTCGCCGGCGGAGGAGCCTGCCACCCGCACCCTGACCATCCAGCTCGACCCGGCCACGCGTGCCCTTCAGGGCGAACTGCGCCAACGCCTGCCGGCGGG
>Ga0207414_1001081_pt1 | contig 10515 bp, 13 predicted proteins | sample PonA231FremontCA_2_FD_187269 | JGI IMG/M metagenome (GOLD analysis project Ga0207414, IMG submission 187269) | Marine sediment microbial community from Fremont, CA, USA - Pond A23 Sediment 1 (SPAdes) | ecosystem: Environmental > Aquatic > Marine > Unclassified | place: USA: Fremont, California... | reverse complement strand
GATCGCGCAAACCGATGTCGGGACAACCGGGCCGGACTGATCGGAGCGGCGCCTATTGCTTGGGCGCCGCCTTGGCGGATTTGCTGGCCTTGGCCGGGGTTTTCGCCTGCGCCTCCAGCGCATCGAGCCGGGCCTTCAGCGCCTCGTTTTCCTCGCGCGCCTTTTGCGCCATGGCGCGGACGGCGTCGAATTCCTCGCGGGTCACGAAATCGCGCTCGGCCAGCCAGCGATCGATCATGGATTTCATCGCCGTTTCGGCCTCGGTGCGCGCGCCCTGTGCCACGCCCATGGCGTTGGTCATCAGTTGCGACATGTCATCGAGTATCTTGTTGCGGGTCTGCATTGCGGGTCTCCAGCTTTGCCTTTACCCCCTATATGGAGCGCGACCGCCCGGGTAACAAGCGCGACATCGCCCACCGCACCGCAGGGAGCAGAATATGCAGGCCATGATCCCGTTTCCCGATATCTCGCCCGAGATATTCACGATCCCCGTGTTCGGGATGGAATTCGCCCTGCGCTGGTATGCGCTGGCCTATATCGTGGGCATCCTGATCGCCTGGCGGATCTCGCTGGCGGCGTTGCGACGCCCGTTGCTGTGGCCGGACCAGGCGCCGCCGATGACCGCGCGCCAGATCGAGGATCTGCTGACATGGATCGTGCTGGGCATCATCGTGGGCGGGCGGCTTGGTTTCGTGGCGTTCTACCAACCCGGCTATTACCTGCAAAACCCGCTGGAAATCCTGCGGATATGGCAGGGGGGAATGTCCTTTCACGGCGGGTTCATCGGCGTGCTGGTCGCGGGGCTGATCTTTTGCCGGCGGCAGGGTATCGCGCGCCTGTCGGCCGCCGACAGCATCGTTCTGGGCGTGCCCGTCGGGCTGATGCTGGGCCGGATCGCCAATTTCATCAACGCCGAGCTGTGGGGCCGGCCGACCGACCTGCCATGGGGCGTGGCGTTTCCCGGCGCCGCGGCGCAGGCCTGCGGCCAGCCGCTTGGCGAGATCTGCGCGCGCCATCCATCGCAACTTTACGAGGCGGCGCTTGAAGGCGTGGTCGTGCTGGCGGTGATGCTGTGGCTGGCCTTTCGGCGCGGCGCGCTGCGCGTCCCCGGCCGCATCACCGGCGTGTTCCTGGCGGGCTATGGCGCTGCGCGGGTCATTGTCGAGCATTTCCGCCAGGCCGACGCGCAGTTCATCACCCCCGAAAACCCGCTCGGTCATGTGGTGAGACTGGGCGAGTGGGGGCTGAGCATGGGACAGTTGCTGTCGCTGCCGATGCTGGTGGCGGGGCTGGTCCTGATCTGGGTGGCGAATCGACGAGCGCCGGCATGAACGGGCTACACGCGCATCTGGTCGCCCGCATCAACGCCGACGGCCCGCTCAGCATCGCCGATTACATGGGCGATTGCCTGCTGCATCCCGACTGGGGCTACTATGCCACGCGCGACCCGCTTGGCGTGGCCGGCGATTTCACCACCGCCCCGGAAATCAGCCAGATGTTCGGTGAACTGGTCGGCCTTGCGCTGGCCCAGGCCTGGATGGATCAGGGCGCGCCCGCCCCCTTTGCGCTGGCCGAGCTGGGGCCGGGGCGCGGCACGCTGATGGCCGACATGCTGCGGGCCACGCGCGCGGTGCCCGGTTTTCACGACGCCATGCGCCTGCATCTGGTCGAGGCCTCGCCCACCCTGCGGGCCGCGCAGCGCCGCGCGCTTGCGGATTACGACGCCACCTGGTGCGACAGTGTCGCGAACCTGCCCGACCTGCCGCTGTTTCTGGCGGCGAACGAGTTTTTCGACGCGCTGCCGATCCGCCAGTTCATACGCGACGGGGACGGCTGGCGCGAGCGGCGCATCGGCCTGGACGCGGATGGCGCGCTTGCCTTCGGGCTGACGGACGCCACCCCGCAGCCGGTGCTGGCCCACAGGTTACACGACACGCGCGATGGCGACATGGTTGAAACCTGCGCGCCGGCCACCGCCATTGCCGCCACGATCGGAACCCGAATCGCGGCGCAGGGGGGCGCGGCTTTGATCGTCGATTACGGCGCGTGGCGCAGCCTTGGCGATACCTTCCAGGCGCTGCGCGACCACGCCAGCGCGAATCCGCTGGAGGCCCCCGGAACGGCCGACCTGACCGCGCATGTCGATTTCGAATCCCTTGCCGCCGCGGCGCGCCCCGCGGCCCATACCCCGCTGACACAGCAGGGCGTTTTCCTTGAGCGGCTCGGCATCACCGCGCGGGCACAGGCGCTGGCCGCGCGCCTTGCGGGGGAAAAGCTGGATGCGCATGTCGCCGCACATCGACGCTTGACGCATCCCGATGAAATGGGGACGCTATTCAAGGTGATGGCATTGCACCGCGAAAGCACCCCGCCCCCGCCAGGATTCAACTGATGACACTGGAAATCCTCACCGCCGACGCCCTCGCCCCGGTTCGCCACGGGTTCTTTACCCGGCGTGGCGGCGCATCCTCGGGTGTGTTTTCGGGGCTCAATTGCGGTGCGGGCTCTTCCGACCAGTCCGAGATCGTATCGATCAACCGGTCTCGTGTGGCCGGCGCGATGAATGTGCCCGGCACCCATCTTGTCAGCGTGCACCAGGTGCATTCCGCCGACGTGCTGACCTTGACCGGCCCATTGCCGGATCGGCCGCGCGCCGATGCCATGGTCACCGCGACGCCCGGCCTGGCGCTGGCGGTGCTGACCGCCGACTGCCAGCCCGTGCTGTTCGCCGACCCCGATGCGGGCGTGATCGGCGCCGCGCATGCGGGCTGGCGCGGTGCGCTGGACGGTGTCCTGGAGGCGACGCTCGACGCGATGGAGGCGCAAGGCGCCGCGCGCGATGCCATAACCGCCGTGATCGGCCCCACCATCAGCCAGGGCGCCTATGAGGTCGGCCCCGAATTCATGGAAGATTTCATGGCCGACGACCCGGAGAACGGCCGCTTTTTCGCGCAGGGGGACGGCGACAGGCTTCTGTTCGATCTCCCGGCCTTCGGGCTGCACCGGCTGCGATCCGCGGGAATCGGGCACGCGGAATGGACCCGCCATTGCACCTATTCCGATCCCGATCGTTTCTATTCCTATCGCCGGGCCACGCATCAGGGGCAGGCCGATTACGGGCGTCTGATCTCCACGATCCGCATGTGAAACCTGATCCCGGCGCGTCCATGGCGCGCGCAGTTCCTACAAAATGACCGTTATCTTGCCCAATCCGTGCCGCATTACGTGCCGATACTGGTTTGCGAGACGACAATAAAGCAGCCAGGCAGGAGACGAAGACATGAGCAAGCAACGCCGCTGGATGAAATCCGCCATCGAGACCGCCAGGACCGAAGCCACCGCCCTGCCCTGGCAACGCGGCACCCGCCGGGCCGAGATGATCGCACGACGCGATGCCATCAGCGCCAAGACGCGTTGCGCCTGACAGACAAAGTTGCGCCCCAGGCCGGGGTTTCCCGCCCCGGCCGATGATCGCCACTGCCACCTGTGGTGATCGTTGAAAAGCCGTCCCGCAGCGCCGGGGCGGCTTTTTCCGTCCCGGCTCAGGCCCGCCTCAGGCCAGTCGGCTCAGGCCAGTCGGCTCAGGCGATCTTCCAGCACCTCGAAGGGCACGCCGGGGTCGTCCTTGGCGCCACGGATGACCAGCGATGTCTTGACGCTGGCGACGTTTTCGGCCGCCGTCAGTTCCTCGGTCAGGAAATTCTGGAACGTGCTGAGGTCCGGCGCCACGCATTTCAGGATGAAATCAACCTCGCCGTTGAGCATGTGGCATTCACGCACGAGCGGCCATCCACGGCAGCGCGCCTCGAACGCGCTCAGGTCCGCCTCGGCCTGGCTTTGCAGGCCGACCATCGCGAACACCTGCACCTCAAATCCCAGTTCGCGCGCATCCACCTGCGCGTGATAGCCGCGTATGAACCCCGCATCCTCCAGGGTGCGCACCCGGCGCAGGCAGGGCGGCGCCGAAATACCGACTCGGCGCGCCAGTTCGACATTGGTCATGCGTCCATCGGCCTGCAACTCGGCCAGGATCTTGCGGTCAATCGGGTCAAGCCGGGACACGGGCATCGCTGAACATCTCCTTTGGAATGGGAATCTTATACCACCAAGCGGATCACGCGCAATATTGTTTCGCCATGACGCAACATCATTTCACGCTAACGCCGGGATGCGACGGATTCGCCTCATGTCCAAGACGGGGGGTTTCAGCCCGGCACAGGCGCGGTTATATCCGCTCGCATGCCTGACACCGCAACCTGATCGCTGCAAAATCCCGGAGGGCCCGACATGGCCGAATCACGTCACACCAAGGTTCTGATCATCGGCTCCGGCCCGGCCGGATACACCGCCGCCATCTATGCCAGCCGTGCCATGCTGGAACCGGTGCTGGTGCAGGGAATCGAACCGGGCGGACAGCTCACGACCACGACCGAGGTGGAAAACTGGCCCGGCGACACCGAGGTGCAGGGCCCCGATCTGATGGTCAGGATGGAGGCCCACGCCAAGGCCATGGGTTGCGACGTGATCAGCGACATCATCACCGATTTGGACCTGGACAAGCGCCCTTTCACCGCCACCAGTGACAGCGGCGCCACCTATACCGCCGACGCGGTGATCCTTGCCACCGGCGCACGCGCCAAATGGCTTGGCCTGCCATCGGAAGAGGCGTTCAAGGGCTTTGGCGTGTCGGCCTGCGCCACCTGCGACGGGTTCTTCTATCGCGGTGAGGAAATCGTCGTGGTGGGCGGTGGCAACACGGCCGTGGAAGAGGCGCTGTTCCTGACCAACTTCGCGTCGAAGGTGACGCTGCTCCACCGCCGCGACGAATTGCGCGCCGAGAAGATCCTGCAGGAGCGCCTGTTCAAGAATCCCAAGATCGAGCCGCTGTGGTTTCACCAGCTCGACGAGGTGCTGGGCGAAGACACCCCAAAGGGCGTCTCCGGTGTGCGCGTGCGCCACGTCGAGACCGGCGCGACACGGGAGATTCCCTGCAAGGGCGTGTTCATCGCCATCGGTCACGCTCCGGCGAACGAATTGATCAAGGACAAGCTGGAGATGTACGGCAGTGGCTATGTCAAGGTTCAGCCGGGCAGCACCAGAACCTCGGTGCCCGGTGTCTTTGCCGCCGGCGACCTTACCGATGACCACTACCGGCAGGCTGTCACATCCGCCGGCATGGGGTGCATGGCCGCGCTGGATGCCGAACATTTCCTCGCCGCGCAGGAGGTGTGAGCCGCGCGGCACCGCGTGGCCCGAACGCCGGTTTCACCCAAACGCCTATCGTGTGAAACTGTTGCCCATAGGGGCAAAAAGGTGCCACGTTCGTCCGAAATACGCACATTTGACAAAGATAGCTTGAATTCGCCCCCGCGCAGAGTCTAGGTCGCGCTGTTGCCGGGCCTCGGCTGCGGTATTGCCCCGATTGAAAACCGAGAGAATATAGAATGTCCCTGTCCAATTTGACGCCGATCCCCGAGCTTTACGTCTCCTACGACTCCGCGCAGAAGCTCAAGCACGAGGCCGGCAACCTGACAAGCTGGGATCTGTCACCGCGCCAGATCTGCGATCTGGAACTGTTGATGAACGGCGGCTTCAACCCGCTAAAGGGGTTCCTGACCGAGGCCGATTACAACAGTGTCGTGGACAACATGCGCCTTGCCGATGGCACGTTGTGGCCGATGCCGGTCACCCTCGACGTGAGCGAGGCCTTCGCCGACGGCATCGAGCCCGGACAGGACATCGCCCTTCGTGACCAGGAAGGCGTTATCCTCGCCACCATGACGGTCACCGATCGCTGGCAGCCGGACAAATCCCACGAGGCGGCGCAGGTATTCGGCGCCGACGATTCCGCGCACCCGGCGGTGAACTACCTGCACAACCAGGCCGGCAAGGTCTATCTGGGCGGGCCGATCACCGGCATACAGCAGCCGGTCCATTACGATTTCAAGGCACGTCGCGACACGCCCAACGAATTGCGCGCCATGTTCCGCAAGCTGGGCTGGCGCCGCGTCGTCGCCTTTCAGACCCGCAATCCGCTGCACCGCGCGCACCAAGAACTGACCTTTCGCGCCGCCAAGGAGGCGCAGGCAAACCTGCTGATCCACCCGGTGGTGGGCATGACCAAGCCCGGCGACGTGGACCATTTCACGCGCGTGCGCTGCTACGAGGCGGTGATCGACAAGTATCCCGGCTCCACCACCTCGATGAGCCTGCTGAACCTTGCCATGCGCATGGCAGGTCCGCGCGAGGCCGTGTGGCATGGCCTGATCCGCGCCAACCATGGCTGCACCCATTTCATCGTCGGCCGCGACCATGCCGGGCCGGGCAAGAACTCGGCCGGCGAGGATTTCTACGGCCCGTACGATGCGCAGGAAATGTTCCGCCGCCATCAGGACGAGATCGGCGTCGAGATGGTCGATTTCAAGCACATGGTCTATGTGCAGGAACGCGCGCAGTATGAACCGGCCGACGAGATCGAAGAGGGCGTGACCGTGCTCAACATCTCGGGCACCGAACTGCGCCGCCGCCTGCGCGAGGGGTTGGAGATACCGGAATGGTTTTCCTTCCCCGAGGTGGTCACGGAATTGCGTCGCACGTCTCCGGCGCGTGCGAAACAGGGGTTTACCGTCTTTTTCACCGGCCTTTCCGGCTCGGGCAAATCGACGATCGCCAACGCGTTGATGGTCAAGCTGATGGAAATGGGCGGCCGCCCCGTCACGCTGCTGGATGGTGACGTGGTGCGCAAGCATCTGAGTTCGGAACTGGGCTTTTCAAAAGAACACCGCGACCTGAACATCAAGCGCATCGGCTATGTCGCCTCCGAGATCACCAAGAACGGTGGCATCGCCATCTGCGCCCCGATTGCACCCTACACCGCGACGCGGCGGGCCGTGCGGGAGATGATCGAAGCCTACGGGGCGTTCGTCGAGGTGCATGTGGCAACATCGCTGGAGGAATGCGAGCGGCGTGACCGCAAGGGCCTCTACAAGCTGGCGCGCGAGGGAAAGATCAAGGAATTCACCGGAATTTCAGACCCTTACGAGGAACCCACCCAAGCCGAGCTGGTGGTCGACACCGAGGGCGCGGACGTCGACAACTGTGCCCACCAGGTGGTTCTCAAGCTCGAACAGCTAGGACTGATAGCGCACTGATCGTACAGGTCGCACGGCATTGCCGCACCAACGCCCCGCCCCGGCGGGGCGTTCGCACATATATTCGCCACTGCGGCATAAATGCATGCCTCGCCCCTTCCTTTCCGGGGCGCGATGCCCCATCTACAAGCCGCGACAGTTGAGACCGGACCGGCCCAGATGCACCACACCTCACAGCCACCCAATGGCAACGACCCCGCCGACCTGCGCCGCATCCCGCCACGCCAGACCGGCCTGATCGGGCGGGTGCAGGCGGTGCTGGAATCGGCGCGCTTTCAGAATGCGATCATCGCGCTGATCGCCCTGAACGCGGTGACGCTGGGCCTGGAGACCAGCAAGACGGTGATGGCGGCAGCGGGGCCGTTGCTGGTGCTGATCGACAATCTTTTCCTGACCGTTTTCGTGCTGGAGATCCTGGCCAAGCTGCTGGTGTACCGCACGCGGTTCCACCGCGACCCGTGGAACCTGTTCGACACGGCGGTCGTGGGCATCGCCCTGATCCCGGCCACCGGCAGCCTGTCGGCGCTGCGCGCCCTGCGTATCCTGCGGGTGCTGCGGCTGATCTCGGCGGTGCCGTCGATGCGGCGCGTGGTCGGGGCGCTGGTCGCGTCGATCCCCGGCATCGGGTCCATCGTGGGCCTGCTTTTGCTGGTGTTCTACATCTTCGCGGTGATCGCCACCAAGATGTTCGGCGCGGCGTTTCCCGAATGGTTCGGCACCATCGGCGCCTCGCTTTACAGCCTGTTCCAGATCATGACGCTGGAAAGCTGGTCGATGGGCATCGTGCGCCCGGTGATGGAGGTGTACCCGCTGGCCTGGGCGTATTTCCTGCCCTTCATCCTGCTGACCTCGTTCACCGTGCTGAACCTGTTCATCGGCATCGTGGTGGACGCGATCCAGCGCCAGCACGAGGCGGAAGCCGCCGAAGAGGCCGAGCATATCATCGATGAAAGCAATAGCCACCACGACGAGATCGTCGCCGAGTTGCGTGCCCTGCGCCGCGAGGTCGAGGCGCTGAAGCAATAGCCCGACACCGGGCCGGGCGCGCTGCGCGCGTCATTGCCCGGCCTCGCTGATGCGTGTCTGCATCCATACCGGCAGGGGTTGCCCCTAGTGCACGGTTACCGGCGCCAGGTCGTTTTGCCGGGCCAGCACGAAGGCCATCTCCCGGTCGCCCACAAGCGCCAGTTGCTGGCCGCTGCTGTCATGCACGGCATAGAGCGTTTCGGCGCCTTCCTGAAGCTGCTCGCGCACCTCCTCGGGCAGGTCGGCCACCTTGACCGGACGCACATACACGATGCGGTCTTCGCGGTTGGTGTCGAATTCGTATCTGGTATCCATTTGGAATCACCCCTTCCTGATCTGGATCGTCTGGACAACCGTGTCGGGCCGCGCACGCGACAGGTCGACATGCAGCAGGCCGTTTTCCATTACCGCCTGTCCCACCTCGACCCCGTCGGCCAACACGAATGATCTCTGGAACTGCCGCGCCGCGATACCGCGATGCAGAAACACCCGCTCCTCGCCATCGTCGTGCTGCCGTCCGCGAATCACCAGTTGCCGGTCTTCGACGGTGATCGACAGATCCTCTTGCGCGAAACCGGCCACTGCCAGCGTGATGCGGTAGGTATCATCGGATGTCTGTTCTATGTTGAAGGGCGGATAGCCCTCGTTGCCGGATTTCGCATTTCGCTCCAGCAACCGCTCCAGCTGTTCGAAGCCCAGCAGATAGGGGTGCGACCCCAGGGAAAGTTTGCTCATCGACACGTCCTTCAGCAAGCGACAGTCCAAAACCGGGCCCCGTCAAGGCGACCCGTGTTACAAATATGGGCACAGCACCCTGCCCGTGCAAGACCTTTGCCAAAGGCGGGGTTTGCGGTATCCTGTTGGCGTTGTCCGACAAATGGAATCATCAGTCATGAATGCCCAGACCGACATTTCCATGAAATCCGACGAGGTGTTGCGCGTGGAGCTGGAGGTGTTCCGCCGCGAGCATCGCGATCTAGACGAGGCGATACAGGCCCTCGCCGAAAGGGCCGCGGGCGACCAGTTGACGGTGCAGCGCCTCAAGAAAAAGAAGCTGCAACTCAAGGATCTGATATCGCGGATCGAGGATCGTTTACTGCCCGACATCATTGCGTAGCCCCCGCCCTTGGGTATAGTGCGCGCTCAGGCAACACGAGGCGCACGCGGGCACGATATGGCACAGCACCAGATTCAGGTCGGTATCATCATGGGCAGTCAATCGGACTGGTCCACCATGAAGGAGGCCGCCGGTATCCTGGATAGCCTCGGCATCGCGCACGAGGCGCGGATCGTGTCGGCGCACCGCACCCCCGACCGCCTGTGGGACTATGGCCGCACGGCGGTGGAACGTGGCCTGCGCGTTATCATTGCCGGGGCCGGAGGCGCGGCGCACCTGCCCGGCATGATGGCGTCCAAGACGCGCGTGCCGGTGATCGGCGTACCGGTGCAGACGCGCGCGCTCTCGGGTGTGGACAGCCTGTATTCCATCGTGCAGATGCCGCGCGGTTTTCCGGTGGCGACCATGGCGATCGGCGCGGCGGGCGCGGCCAATGCCGGGCTGATGGCTGCGCAGATCCTGGCGCTGCACGATGCCGACATCGCCGCGCGTCTCGACGCATGGCGCGCCGATCTTTCCGCCTCGATCCCGGAGGAGCCGACGAATGACTGATCCCCTCGCCCCCGGTGGCACCATCGGCATCCTTGGCGGTGGCCAGTTGGGCCGCATGCTATCTGTTTCCGCGGCGCGGCTGGGCTATCGCACGCATATCTACGAGCCCGGCGCGCAACCGCCCGCCGGCGACGTGGCCCATGCCGTGACAACCGCCCCCTATGACGACACCGAGGCGCTGCGCGCCTTTGCCGGGGCGGTGGATGTCATCACCTATGAATTCGAGAACATCCCGACCGAGGCGCTGGACCTGCTGGAAACGCTGCGCCCGATCCACCCCGGCCGCCGCGCCCTGGCGATCAGCCAGGACCGCCTGAGCGAAAAGGCGTTCCTGTCCGAACACGGGCTGCAGACCGCCCCCTTCGCCGCCGTCGATGACGAGGAAGACCTCGCCGAGGCGCTGGTGGAGATCGGCACACCCGCGATCCTGAAGACGCGGCGCTTTGGCTACGACGGCAAGGGGCAGGCACGGATCATGGACCTCACGCAGGCCGATCAGGCGCTGGCCGACATGGCCGGGGCGCCTGCAATCCTGGAGGGGTTCATCGATTTCAGCCACGAGGTTTCCGTGATCGCCGCGCGCGGGCTGGACGGGGCCGTGGCCTGCTTCGACCCCGGCGAGAACGTGCACCGGGACGGCATCCTGCGCACCACCACCGTGCCCGCCCG
>Ga0207414_1001080_pt1 | contig 10518 bp, 11 predicted proteins | sample PonA231FremontCA_2_FD_187269 | JGI IMG/M metagenome (GOLD analysis project Ga0207414, IMG submission 187269) | Marine sediment microbial community from Fremont, CA, USA - Pond A23 Sediment 1 (SPAdes) | ecosystem: Environmental > Aquatic > Marine > Unclassified | place: USA: Fremont, California... | reverse complement strand
GTTGCCAACGTGAATGTCGCGGGTTCAAATCCCGTTTCCCGCTCCATAACAGAATAAACAGGCGGCATAGCCAAGTTGGTAAGGCAGAGGACTGCAAATTTTAGAAACGTTTTTAGTCCTTTTTTCACCTTGTTTTTTTATATTTAAAATGGCTATAAAACCTTACGGAATGGGAATTAAAGACTATAAAATAAAATAGATTTTCAGGAATCCAAAGCAAAGGATTATCTACCTAATTTAAAGGTGGTCCTATGCTTTGGATTTTTTTATTTTTTTAGAATTATTATTTCCAAAAAAGAGAGGAGTAGTAATTATGAAAAGAATGAAGATGTCTAAAAAAGAAGATATTACTTTAAAAGAAGGTATTGAGAAGTTTATTAGGCATTGTAAAATTAAGGATTTAGCTAAAAGTTCAATAGATTATTATGAAAGAAGCTGTGAATATTTTTTAACTTTTGTGGAAGATGAATTAAATAAAGATGATAATTTAGAAATTTATTATATCAATAAAGATATGATAGAAAACTATATTTTATGGTTGGATGACACGTATAATATGAATAATATCTCTCTTAATACGAGGTTAAGAGGGATTAGGGCTTTTATTTATTATATGATGGAGCAAGACTATTTAGAGGAGTTTAAAATTGATTTATTAAAAGAAGAGAAAAAAATTAAAGAAACTTATACAGATTCTGAACTTAAAAAGCTTTTAAAAAAGCCTGATCTTGATGAATGTAGTTTTGCTGTATATAGAAATTGGGTTATAATCAATTTTTTGTTAGCTACTGGTGTGAGATCCAGAACTCTTATAAATTTAAAAATAAAAGATATAAGGTTAGATGAAGCTATAGTCCATATTAAAACAGTGAAAAATAGGAAGCAACAGATAATACCACTATCAAAAAGCCTAACAGAAGTATTGTCAGAATATTTAAATTATAGAAAAGGAGATGAAGATGACTATTTGTTCTGTAGTATATATGGAAATAAATTCACAGGTAGTTCTTTGAATGGTGCAATTAGAACTTATAATATAAATAGAGGTGTGACAAAAACGTCAGTTCATTTATTTAGACATACATTTGCAAAAAAGTGGATTTTAAATGGTGGAGATTCATTTAGATTACAGAAAATATTGGGCCATAGTACTATGAGAATGGTGAGAGAATATGTTAATATGTTTTCAAATGATCTAAAGAAAGATTTTAATGATTATAATCCTTTAGAACAATTCAAAGTAAATAAGAAGCACATAAAAATGAAAAAATGATGAAATATATATTGAGTACCTCGGTGAAGTTAGTTCTGTAAAGGCTATATAGCCTTTATATACGTTAAAAATAAAAAGATGTTGTCCGAACTAGTAAGGTATATTTAAACTTGTTTAATAGCGATCTGTGAAAGAATTTTGTACAATTGAAGATAATAATTAGCAATTTAGAAAAAAATGAAATTATTTTTAAATTAAATAGTTTAAAATTAAAATAATATAAAAACATAAGCCCCAGGATTTGTTTTCCTGGGGAGATTATATTTATTCAATTGGTAAGTCAATCATTTCAAAATCATCAAAATAAATTGCTGTGGGAATTTCATTTACACCTTGATCACCTTCAAAAACAAATAAACCAGGATGTGCCCCTGTATTTAATTCTGATAGCTCAATATCTGTAATAAACTCTTTGTTAACATAAAATTTATAATTATTATTTATTTTTGTCATTTTGATTGTATTATTATTAGTAATTAAATCTAATGGTGTCCAATTAATTATATAATCACGTTGACCATTTTCCTTTTTTTGTATAGCCCAAATTTTTTCTTCATAATTAATTTTAAACATATAATAATTTTCATAGTTTTCGATATTAAAAGTAAATCCAAATATAGGTATGTCTCCTTTAATTACTTCATAATTCACTTTTATATTATAAGAAGTTGGAGTATTAACTGGAGGGCTTGCATGAACAACATACCCCATTAAACTTCTCATTTCATATTTCCCGTCGTTATAATTTTGATATGTACCATATTCATTATTTGAATATATTTTCCAACCACTATTATTATTACTAAAATCATCTTTTATTAAAATTTCACCAAATATAGCTTTTATCGTTTTATTTTCATCCATTTTCAATGAAATTTTTTGATTATTACTTTCTTCTCTATTATTTATTATCCATTTATAAAATTCCCAATCATTATCAATGTTAGATACTCTTAATTCAACTTGAGAATCTTTTTCATATAAATCATTATCTGGAGTTTTAGTTATTTTTCCATTTCCTAATATATCTACTGTTAAACTATATTTTTCATTTTCTTTAACCAATGTTATAGTACCTAAATTATTACTACTATTTTCGATTTCTATATCTATTATCTTAGTCTGATAACCTTCTAGTGAAATAACTAAAGTATATGTACCTACTTCTAAATCTTCAATATTAAATAGTCCTTTACTATTTGTAGTAGTAGTTTTATCATTAATAGAAATTTCAACTCCTGTTAAAGCTTCATCAGTTTTATTTACAATTACTCCATTAATAGATCCTTTTTTTGTAGTTTCTAAATTTGTTCCAGTTAATGAATCTAAATTACAGCCTGTTAATGCAAAAGTGATTATAAAAATAAAAAATATAAAAATGATAAACCTATTTCTTTTATTCATATCTTTGGCCCCCCAGATTGTAGTAGAAATTATAAAATGCTAATTATTTACTTCATAATTATTTATTTCTAAATAAAAATGAAATATCCTTTAAATTAAATTTATAATTACTATATTTTAGTCATTATTTATGTGTATATTCACCGAAAACACAAAAATATTTTGTCATTTATTTTTAATAAAGATCCAATTTAAATATTTGTGTTTATACACCTAAATTATATGAAATGAGTGTATATACTCAAAATCAAAAAATTAAGTCAAAAGGAGGCTTAAAACATGGGAAAAAGAAAAATACCAGAAATTTTAATTGAAGAAGAGCAGAGGAAACTACTTCAAGTATTTAATGAGAGATATTTGTCTTCACAAAGGAATAAAACTATGATCAAACTAATGCTTAGAACTGGATTAAGATTATCTGAGGTAATTAATTTACGTTGGGACAATTTAGATTTAAGAACTGGTAGAGTTAAAGTTGTAGAAGGTAAAGGAAATAAAGATAGAATTCTTTGGATTAATAATGAAACTTTAGAAAAGTTAAGAAATTGGAGACAAAGACAAATGGAAGAAGTTGGAGATATGGAATTTGTTTTTACGACAAGTACAGGAAATCAATTAAAAAGTCGTGATGTAAGATCTATGATTTATAGATATGCTAAAAAAGCTGGAATACAAAAAGAAGTCGAAAAAAATTATACAGATAAGGAAGGCAATAAGTTTAATGAGACTTATAAGGAGAAAAAGGTTAAACCTCATACTCTCAGGCATACTTTTGCTACTGATCTTTTAAGAGAAACTAAGAACTTAAGAGTTGTTCAGAAGGCTCTTGGTCATTCAGACATATCAACCACGCAGATTTATACACATATCGTGGATGAAGAGCTTGAAATGGCTATGAAAGGTCTTAAGAAAAATAAATGATCCATTAAGTAAATGTTAGTTAAATATACTATTATATAATTGCTAAAATATTTTAATATAATAAAGGAGAAACTATTTCTTTCTTTAACTGTAAAAACAAGAGAAAATGTAATTATCAATTTAATATTAGAGGCGAAGATATTAGATATTTTTTTGCTTCCAACCCGAACAAAAGTATGACAAAATGCGATTATAATCGACAATTATTTATTTGTATAATTTGAGGAGGTATATTATGGAAGTAAGAAAGATAAAATCAATTTTAGTAATTACTATATTTTTAGTTATTCCATTAATTTTAACAGGTTGTTTTAAAGGGGACTTTCATGTAAAAATTAATAGGGATGGTAGTGCTGATTTAAATTACAAAATAGGCTTTAACAGTTATTTAATTAGTATGATGGAAAGTACAGATGATTCTGATGAAGATATAATAGAATCATTAAAAAAAGATCTCGAAGATGATGGTTTTGAAGTTACATATTATAAAGAAAATGATATTTCAGGGGTAATAGCAAAAAAACATCAAGAATCATTAGATGATTTATCTATTGATGTTTTTCAACAAAATTTAACTGCAGAATCTAATGGTTCAGAAGCCAATGCCTCCGAAATTGATTCTAATATTAATAAAATAACGGTAAACAAAGGATTTTTTCAAAATGAATATATAGTTAATGCAAATTTTGATTTAACATCTATGGAAACAAAAAATAATAATAGTGAAGACTCACAAAGTGAAGCAAATCAATTAGGTGAAGGTATAGCAGAGGCTATGTTGAATCAAATTGATCTTAATTTTATTTTAACTTTACCTGTTAAACCTGAGAACCATAATGCTTCTCAAATTACAAATGAAGGCAAAACATTAACTTGGAATTTAAAACCTGGTGCTAATAATGAAGTAAAAGTAGAAGCAAAAGTTTTAAATTTAAAAAATATAAGTATATTAATTGTTGGTTTATTTGTTTTAATAGCATTAATTAGTTTTTATTATTATAAAAGTAGAAAATCTGATATTGATAATATAAAGAATATTAATTAAAATAATCGACAAAATATGGTATTACAGTCGCTAGCTATAAAATAGAAGGTGATGACCCGAATGAAACTTGGGATAAATTAGTAAATATTTTAAATAAAGTTGAAGGGAAGAAAATGATTGATTATATTAAAGATAAAAATATAGAAAAATATTATCTTCACACGAGTAGACATGCTTCCAAAAACACACTAGAAAAGTTGGTAAATAAAATAAAACCTAAAAAGACAGTACCTATACATACTTTCTATCCTGAGCAATATAAAAATTTCTTTGATACTAAAAAAGTAAAAATATTATCTGATGGTGAACTGCTTGAAATTTAAAATAATTACAAGGAGCAGATATTTATGGAAAAAATTAATTATGGAGTATATAAAATTCCTTTAATTTTAAATGAATCGGTTGAAGTTTCAAAACAAAAATTAAAAGATCATTTAATAAAAGCACAAATTAATATAAAAAATTTTGCTCAAAAACATAATTGGGATAATTATCTAGAAAAACCATTTATTAATAAAGTTTATATATTTAAAAATCAATCAAATTTAAAAAAGGAATTAACTAAAATAACTAATGCTAAAATGGATGATTTTCCTGAGAAAATTTCAGCAGTAGTTGTTGATAGAAAATTATATATTCTTTCACCAGAAGCTTATTTAAAAGTTTATCCTGAAGGGAATGAAAAAAGTTATTATGAGAAATTGATTACTCATGAGTTAGCTCATCAATTTCATATGAGAATATTAAAAGGAAAAGAAAATGCGATGGGGCCGATTTGGTTTTATGAAGGTTTTGCAATATTTGTTGCTGATCAATTCAAAGACTTTAAAATGGACTCTTCAGATATTTGTAAAGTAATTAATTCTAATAAAAGAGTTAGTTATAAGTATTACGGAGCTGTAATTAGATTTCTTTTAAAATATTTTTCTTTAAAAGAACTTGTTAAAAATGCAAAGAGAGATGATTTTATAGATTGGTTAAAAAATAATTATCGGTAAGTAAAATTACTATAAAATCAAAATCTAAGTTTATAGGAGGTCTTATAATGCTTAAATTTCAAAAAATGACTAATGATGAGTTTGAAGATTATTTTGATTCTACTGTAAATAAATATGCTCAAGAAAAAATAAAATCTGGAAATTGGAATAAAAAAACGGCAATAGAACGTGCCAAAAGTGAAGTTAATAAATTACTTCCAGATGGTGTTGAAACAGAAAATAACTATTTATATTCAATATATAATAACAATAAACATTTAGGATATATATGGTATAAAATAAATAATAATGAAAAAGGAGATATTGCATTTTTATATGATATTATAATATTTAAAAAGTATAGAAAAAAAGGATTTGGAGAAAAAACAATGAAATTATTTGAAAGAAAGGTTAGGGAAGCTGGTTGTAAAAAAATACAACTACATGTTTTTGCTCATAATAAACCAGCAGTTTCTTTATATCAAAAAATGAATTTTAAATTTACTAATTACCGCATGGAAAAAGTTCTAAACTCATAAATTTAAAATTTGAGTAAAACATTTAAAGAAAGGATGGAATAAATGAGCAAAAATTTTATAAAAGGTTTAGAATTAAACAAGGGATATTATTTAGATATTGTTGAACCTATTATTAAATCTAATTTTCCAAGATTAAAATATTCAGCTGGACTTATAGGTTATGGTTCTGATGTGTTAGGACTTGATACTCCTATATCTATGGATCACAATTGGGGCCCACGTTTGATATTGTTTTTAGAAAAAAGTGAAATAAAGGAATATAAAGATGTTTTGGATGATTTATTCAAAAAAGAACTACCATATGAATATAAAGGATTTCCAATTAATTTTACTGAACCTGATAATGATGGTGTTCAAAAAATGGAAAAAATTAATGAGGGTAAAGTGAATCATCTTATTCAAATAACAACTATTAAAGATTTTTTATATAAATATTTAGGTATAAAAGATATACAGAATATACAACTAATAGATTGGCTTAAATTTCCTGAACAGGGACTTATTGAAGTTACTGAAGGTAAAATATTTTATGATGGGTTAAAAAAATTAAAGAAGATAAGAAATTATTTTAATTTTTACCCTGAAGATGTTTTAAAATTAAAACTGGCTTCTTTATGGAATTATATTGCAAAAGAAGAAGCTTTTATAGGTAGAAATGCAGATTTAGAACAAGCTATGGGAGTCAAACTTATATCTTCTAGGATAGTTAATACTTTAATGAAGATTTGTCTTTATCTCGAAAGAAAATACATACCTTATAGTAAATGGTTTTCTAAAAGTTTTGAGAAACTAGAATGTTATGATTTTCTAGGTAATTTGTTTAAAGATATTCTATATTGTGAGAATAAAGATGAAATTGAAGGATTAATATGTAATGTTTATAAAAAAGTTATTCTTTTACAAAATAAATTAAAATTAACAGAAAATATTAAAATTAATATAGATAATTATTATGGAAGACCTTATAAAGTGATTTTTACAGATAAAATTACAGATAAGTTATTAGGATCAATAGAAAATAATGAGTTGAAAAATATTAATTTAGATTCTATTTCACTTATCGAAAATTCAGAGGGGATTGATATGACTGATAATAGCAAGCTTTTAGACAAAATATTTGGTTAATTAAAATTTTTTTTAATAATGATGAAAAATAATAACTTTATAATTGAGGTGAAATAATTGTCTAATGAAAATAAAAAATGGGATATAAAATGTGAGAATTTAAAATCACCTTTATTATTTATTCTAATATTTTATAGTATTGGTATCTGGAGATATTTAGCTACAGGGGAAATATTTTATATTTTTAATTTTATATATTTAGGTAGTTCTTTGGCAGTAGGTATATTTTTAAGTCAGGCTTTACCTAAAAAGAATGTTTTATGGAGTAGAAGAATTACTCAGGTGCTTATAGGAGTTTATATGTTAGGTTATCTGGGTTTTATTAGAGGAGAAAATATGCAAATAGAAGGTTTCTTTTACTACTTTTTTGGTGGAATTTTTGCTTCTGCCACTTTACATTATTTTATTGCAAAGATTGTAGGCCCCATAATTTTTAATAGGGGTTGGTGTGGATGGGCCTGTTGGACAGCTATGATTTTAGACTTTTTACCCTGGAAAAATCCAGATGGTAGAATTAAAAAGTTAGGTTTTTTTAGATATATACATTACTTTTTATCAATGGGTTTGATTTCATTAATTTGGTTTGGACTAGGGAATAAAAGTTTATTTAAAAGTTCAAAAATTGAGTTATATTGGTTGGCGATTGGAAATTTAGTTTATTATGTTGTAGGAATTATTTTAGCATATAAATTAAAAGATAATAGAGCTTTTTGTAAATATGTCTGTCCTATACCTATATTTCAGAAAATAACAACTAGTTATTCATTATTAAAAATAGAGATAGATGATAAAAAGTGTATAGATTGCAAACTATGCGAGAAAAATTGCCCAATGGGAATTAAATTGTTAAAATATAAAAATGAGGGAGAACGGGTATTGTCAACTGAATGTATTCTATGTAATACCTGTGTTGAATCCTGTCCAGAGGATGCAATAGATGTAACTACAGCTTTTGATAGAAATAAAGGAAAGGAATATTTATATTATAATTAGAGATCATTCTAGCTAATGTAAATATTTTTTAAAAAAAAGATACCAATTTGCAGATCTTTTGATATTTGTATAAGATAAAGCTGTTTTGAGTTTTATGTAGGAAAATTTTAACAAAATTGTATGGAATAACTTGGAGGGATAGTATTGAAAAAGAAAGATTGTAATTTTTGTAAGATAGTTCAGGGAAATTTAGAATCATGGAAAATTTTCGAAAATGAAAATGTATATGCTTTTTTAGATATAAATCCTGTAAACAAGTATCATGCCTTAGTTATTCCTAAAAATCACTATAAAAATATATATGAAATTCCACAAAAAGATTATTTATCAGTAATGAAATCAGTAAAAGAAATTACTGAAAGATATAAGAAAGAGTTAAATATTGATAATGTACAAATTATTAGTAATTCTGGCATTGAAGCACAACAAGATGTATTTCATTTTCACGTACATATAGTTCCAAGAGAAAGTAATGATGGTCAGGATATCAAATGGGATACCAAACCTAAATTGAGAGAGGAATTTGATGAAATGATTAAAAATTTTAAGAATCAATTATAGGAGGAAATTATGGCAAATAAATATTATGCAGTAAAAGATGGACGTAAAATAGGAATTTTTGAGACCTGGAATGAGTGTCAAAAAAGTGTAGAAGGTTATTCAGGAGCTCAATATAAAAGTTTTAAAAATAAAGAGGATGCTATTGCTTATTTGAATAATGAAAAGGGTAATAAAAATATTGATAATTTAAACCAGGATGAAATGATAGCTTATGTTGATGGAGGTTACGATTCGAGTAAAAACTATTATAGTTATGCGGTTATTTTGTTTCAAAAAGATGATAGAATTGAATATTCTGGTTTGGATAATAAAACCGAGATAATTAATATGAATAATGTAGCTGGAGAAATTGAAGCGGCTAAATTGGCAATGAGAATAGCGGTGAAAAAAGAAATGAAAAAATTATATATTTATTATGACTATGAGGGAATAGAAAAGTGGTGTACTGGTGAATGGAAATCTAGAAAAAGATATACTAAAGAATATAAAAATTACTATAAAGAAATAAAAGAAAATTTAAAAGTTAAATTTATAAAAGTTGAAGCACATAGTGGTAATAAGTTAAATGAGGAAGTTGATTTATTAGCTAAAAAGGTTTTGAATAATGTTGATAAAATAAATAGTAATCCAGAAAAAGATAATTTGGTTTCTTCTAAACTGGGTAAAAATCAGAAGATTCCTGTTTTAAATATTATAAAAGAAGATGGTAATATAATATATACAGATGAGATTTTTAGTGAATTTAAAGAACTATGGGAATTGAAAGATAAACACATAGAAGATATAGATGATCTTAAAATAACTTATAATATAGAAAAAGACAGTATGTTATTTTATGTTAAGTTTAATGATCAGGTTGAAAAAATAAATATAGAATTATAAACAAAAAGTGGAATTATTACCATGTTGGTATTTTTTTAATTCAAGTGCTAAAGTAGATTGAAGTTTGTCACCCACGGGAAAGACGAAGGTGGATTTCTAAAATTATTATAGAGCTTAGATGTATTAAAAGATTAATAGGAGTTGATATAATATTTATTTAATAAGTAATAATAAATTTAGGGCATTCATCAATACTTTAGAAAAAAATAGTATTTAGGAGCTAATATGGAATAATAGTAAATATTTGCATTTAAAAATATTAAACAAATTAAACCTTTTTACGATTAATATTATGAGAAACGATAAATAAAAACATTTTTGTAATAAAATTTAATGTTTATCATGGTATTGTAGAAAGGAGTTAAATATTTAAATGAGGATAGCTACCAATGTAGCATCTTTGAAAGCAAATAATAATCTAAAAAGAAAAAATAATAAACGTTCTGAAACTATAGAAAGATTATCTTCAGGTAAAAGAATAAATCAGGCCGCTGATGATCCTGCTGGAATGGCTATAACCCAGAAAATGAGTTCTCAATTTCAGGGGACAAAACAGGCTAGCAGAAATGTCCAGGACGGTATATCATTGTTACAGACAGCTGAAGGTGGTTTAAAAAACATACATAAATCTTTACAGAGAATGAGAGAAATGGCTGTTCAAGCTTCGAATGGGACTTATACATCTCAAGATAGATCAAATTTAAACCAAGAATTTCAAGGGATAAAAGAAGGTATCAATGATGTGGCCAATAATACGGAGTTCAATACTCAGAACTTGCTTAATATAAGTGCAAAAAG
>Ga0207414_1001078_pt1 | contig 10531 bp, 7 predicted proteins | sample PonA231FremontCA_2_FD_187269 | JGI IMG/M metagenome (GOLD analysis project Ga0207414, IMG submission 187269) | Marine sediment microbial community from Fremont, CA, USA - Pond A23 Sediment 1 (SPAdes) | ecosystem: Environmental > Aquatic > Marine > Unclassified | place: USA: Fremont, California... | reverse complement strand
ACCCCCGGCGGCGAGTACCGCGTCGTTGAGGTGAACCCCCGCGTCTCCCGCTCCTCGGCGCTCGCCTCCAAGGCGACGGGGTACCCGATCGCCCGCGTCACCGCGAAGGTCGCCTTAGGCAAGCGGCTCCACGAGATCGAAAACGAAATTACCGGCGAGACGACGGCCGCCTTCGAGCCCGCGATCGACTACGTGGTAACGAAGGTACCGCGGTGGCCAATCGACAAGTTCGACGACGTGGACTTCGAACTCGGCACGGCGATGAAGTCGACGGGCGAAGCGATGGCGATCGGCCGCAACTTCGAGGAGAGCCTGCTGAAGTCGCTCCGGTCGTCGGAGTACGACCCGGCCGTCGACTGGGAGACCGTCGACGACGAGACGCTCGAAGCCGAGTACATCGAGCGCCCCACGCCGGATCGCCCGTACGCGATCTTCGAGGCGTTCGACCGCGGTTACACCGTGGCTGCGGTCGAGGACCTGACCGGGATCAAGCCGTGGTACCTCGAACGGTTTAAACGGGTCAGCGACTCCGCGCGAACCGCCCAACACGGCGAGTTCGCGCCGGCGGCCTCTGCGGGCCACACGAACGCCGATATCGCGGCACTCGCCGGCGGCGGAGCCGACGTGGGCGCGGTCGAGGAGGCCGTCCCCGGCCGGACGTATAAACAGGTCGACACCTGTGCCGGCGAGTTCGCCGCCGAGACACCCTACTACTACTCGGCGCGACAGTCGGAGTTCGAGCGCGGACCGCTGGAGGGAGACGCCGCGGCCGGCGAGCTCGTCGTCGACAAAGGCGTCGACAGCGTGGTCGTCGTCGGCGGCGGCCCGATTCGGATCGGCCAGGGCGTCGAGTTCGACTACTGCTCGGTCCACGCGGTTCAGGCGCTCCGCGAGCTCGGCATCGAGGCGCACGTCGTCAACAACAACCCCGAGACCGTCTCGACCGACTACGACACCTCCGACGGGCTGTTCTTCGACCCGATCACCGCAGAGGAGGTCGCCGACGTGGCCGAGGCGACCGGTGCCGACGGCGTGATGGTCCAGTTCGGCGGGCAGACCTCGGTGAACGTCGGCGAGCCGCTGGAGGCCGAGCTCGAACGCCGCGGGCTCGACTGCTCGGTGTTGGGGACGAGCGTCGAGGCGATGGACCTGGCCGAGGACCGCGACCGGTTCAACGTCCTGATGGACGAGCTGGGGATCGCCCAGCCCGAGGGCGGCACCGCGACAAGCGAGAGCGAGGCGCTCGAACTGGCCCACGACATCGGCTACCCCGTCCTGGTGCGCCCCTCGTACGTGCTGGGCGGCCGCGCGATGCGGGTCGTCGAGGACGACCCGGAGCTCGAAGAGTACATCGAGGAGGCGGTCCGGGTCTCGCCGGACAAACCAATCCTCGTCGACCAGTTCCTCGACGACGCCGTCGAACTCGACGTCGACGCCGTTGCGGACGGCGAGGACGTGCTGCTTGGCGGCGTGATGGAACACGTCGAGAGCGCGGGCGTCCACTCGGGCGACTCCGCGTGCGTGATCCCCCCGCGTTCGCTCGACGACGAGACGATGGCGCGGGTCCGCGCGGTCACCGAAGACATCGCCCGCGCGCTCGATACGGTCGGCCTGCTCAACGTCCAGCTCGCGGTCACGGGCGTCGACGACCCCGCGGCGGAAAGCGAGGTGTACGTATTGGAGGCGAACCCGCGCTCCTCGCGGACGGTCCCGTTCGTCTCGAAGGCGACGGGCGTCCCGATCGCGAAGCTCGCGGCGACGGTGATGACCGACGACCTGACGCTCGCCGACCTCGACGCGGACGAGCAGATCCCGGAACACCGCAGCGTGAAGGAGGTCGTTCTCCCGTTCGACCGCTTGCCGGGCTCGGACCCGCGGCTCGGCCCGGAGATGAAATCGACCGGCGAGGTGATGGGCACGGCCCGGTCGTTCGGCAAGGCGTACGACAAGGCGCAAGACTCCACCGGCAAGCCGATCCCGGAGTCCGGAACCGCCGTCGTCGACCTCTCCGCCGAGGAGTTCCCGGATCCCGACACCGAGGCGGGCGAGGCGCTCGCGGCTGGGTACGCGGACAACTTCGAGCTCTCGACGGCGACGGACCTGGTCGCGGCCGCGAGACGCGGCGAGATCGACCTCATCGTCTCCCGGCAACGCGAGCTGCTGGAGGTCGCCGTCGAAGAGGAGATCACCTACTTCTCGACGCACGCCTCCGCGAAGGCGGCCCTGGAAGCGATCGACCACGCGGGCGACGACCTCGACGTGATGGCGGTCTCCGACCGGCCGAAGCGCGTCGAGAAGTGGGGCGCGACGGAGTAGCCGGTAGACGGACCCTGCGATAGGGTTGTACACGGCGCGTGACACCCCCGCGGAGCCGCTCGGCGTCGGTCCGGGGGAACACACAAGCCGGCCGCCGCCGTTCGAGCCGGTATGAACGCCGACATCCTGCTGTACGACGGGTTCGACGAGCTCGACGCGATCGGTCCCTACGAGGTGTTCGACTACGCGCTGGACTACGCCACAGACGGGCCCGCCGGCGCGGACGCCGGTCGCGGCGGCGAGACCGCCCGACCCGGACGCGTCCGGTACGTGACCCTCGACGAGCGCGAGTCCGTCACCGCGAGCCACGGCACGCGCGTCGGGGTAGACGGCGTCGTTCCCGAGCCGGACGCGGCCGACGCCCCCGACCTGCTCGTCGTTCCCGGCGGCGGGTGGTCCGCCCGCGACGAGACGGCCGGCGCGTGGGCGGAGGCGCAGCGGGGCGACGTACCGCGAGCGCTCGCGGCCCACCACGCGGCCGGAACTCGGATCGCCGCCGTCTGCACCGGGGCCATGCTGCTCGCCGCGGCCGGCGTCACCGACGGCCGTCGGGCGACCACGCACGCCGCCGCCGTCGACGAACTGCGCGAGTCAGGGGCCGATGTCGCGGACGCGCGCGTCGTTGACGACGGGGACCTCCTCTCCGCGGGCGGTGTCACCTCCGGGATCGACTTGGCGCTGTACGTCGTCGAGCGCGAGTTCGGGACGGACGTCGCCGACCGGGTCGCGGCGGTCACCGAGTACGAGCGGCGATACGAGACGGCGGCGTGACCGGGGGCCGGCGTCAGTCGCCGTCGCCGTCGCCCGGAAGCGGCGGCGCTTCCTCGCTCGTCTCGCTGCTCGCGGCGCCGCCTGCCGGCTCGCCGCCGGTGGCCGTCCCGGCGGCGTCGACGGTGATGACGGTGGAGTCGAGCTCGTCGCGGAGGAACGAGTCGATGTCGGGGTCCGACAGGAGCTTCTGGACCATCCGCCGCCAGCGACCCGCCTGCTTCGAGCCGATGACGACGACGTCCGCGCCTTCGGCGATGGCCTCTTCGAGGATCGTCTCCTCGACGAGAAAGCCGCGGCGAACGGCGTAGCGAGCGCGGTCGATCCGGCCGATGCGGTCTTCGACGGCCCGCTTGAGTTCGCTCCGAGAGACGCTGCCGGACTGCTGGTGTAAGTCGACGTGGAGGACGATGAGGTCGGCGTCTCGTCGCTCGGCGATCCGGACCGCTTCCCGGAGCGTCGCCGCGGAGTGCGAGGACGGTGGGAACCGGACGGGGACCACGACGAGCGTCATATCATCACGTACACGCCCGAGATATAAATACGCTGTCGGTGGGGCACCGACCGTCGACGCGAGCTGGCCCCAGCGCGACACGCACGACTGCCGCCCTCGGTCACAGGGCGGGCGGGTCGCCGCGCCCGATCACGATCTCCCGTCCTTCGACGTCTTCGAGCGCGGCGACGCGGCCGCCGATCTCGACCGGGCCGCTCTCCGTCTCCACGACGAGCGAGGCCACCTCCTCGGTGTCGACGAACGCGACATCGACGACCTCGCCGCGGACCGTCACCTCGTTGCCGGTCTCGATGTCGCGGCCCTCAACGGTCGCGTAGAGCGTCCCCCCGGCGGACTCGCGGATGTCCTTCACCGCGCGTCGGATCGACGCGTAACGGCGCGGAAACGGCCTGTCGGTCCCGTCTGCGGCGAGCGTGTCCGCGGTCGTCCACAGCACGGTGCCGAAGAAGCCGGAGACGAGAAACCCGAGCGCGGACCGGTTGAAGATGACCCCGTACCGCTCGCGGTCGTCTCGGAGGGCGTCTTGCGTGGCGTACACCGAGTACTCCCCGTCGCCGACCGCGAGGACCGGCGTCGTGATCCCGCGGCGAGCGCGCGCGATCGTCGAGACCTCCAGGTAGTCGAACTCCGAGGGGTCCGGGGCGTTCACCGCGGGCGTGACGAGAAGCTCCACGCTGACGCCCGCGGCTACTTTCGCCGCGAGCTCGTCGCGGAACCGACGGAGCAGCCTCGGCGTGAGCGAGACGGCGAGTTCGTACTCCGCGCCGGCGATCACCTCTTCGAGGTAACGCAGGATCGTCGACCGGGACTTCACGAGCGACACCGCCTCCGTCTCGCGGGTCGGGGCGGTGTACCGCGCTTCCAGTTCGTCTATCATCTCCGCGAACGACGACCGCAGGCCGTCGAACGCGTCCTTGGGGTCGACGGCGACGATCTTCATCGGCCGGGACTCCCTGAGCTCGACCAGCCCTCGGTCGGAGAGGCTCCGGACGGTGTCGTACACCCGCGGCTGCGGGATGTCGGTGCTGTCGGCGATGTCGCTCGCGGTGAGTTCGCCGTGTTCGAGGACCGCGAGGTACGCACCGATCTCGTACTCGCCGAGGTTGAACCGGTCTCCGACGCTGTCGAGCGTGTTTCGGAGGTCGTCCGTCATGGCGAGTCGAACGCGTCCCGGGGATATAGCCTTTTACTATGAGTCGAGTTGTACGCGCTTTCGAAGTCCCGTCCTCGCCTCCGGCGACGGCGAGCGGCGTCGGGAGAAACCCTTTTTCGGGTGGCCGACGGCGGGTTCGGCATGGCCTTTCCGGAGGGGACACCGGTCTCGGGAGCGGTTTCGCGGCTCGCGGGGATCGGCTCGCGGCTCGCCGACCTCCCGGGCACCGGTCTGTTGACCGTCGTCGCGGCGGTCGGCGTGGGTATCCTCGTCGCGAACTTTCTTGCCCGGATCGTCGCCCGACCGGTGGCGCGACGGGTGTCCCGACAGAGCGTCGCCCAGACCGTCGTTCGCGGCGTCCGCGCGGGAACGGTAGCCGCGTTCTTACTCGTCGGACTGGGCGCGGCCGGCTTCCAGTTCGCCGACCTCCTCCTCGGGACGGCGGTGTTTTCGGCAGTCATCGGTATCTTCCTCGCGCCGCTCGTCGGGAACTTCATCAACGGCGTGTTCATCCTCGCCGACCAGCCGTTCGAGATCGGCGACATGGTCGAACTGGAAGACGGAACCACCGGGTTCGTCGACGACATCACGATCCGCTACACCAAGATATTCACGCTTGACAACACGTTTCTGGTCGTGCCGAACGGGACGATGCGCGAGCGAGACGTGACGAACTTCTCGGCCGAAGACGAGCGGACGCGCCGGACGATCGACGTGCTCGTCACGTACGAAAGCGACGTTCCGACCGGGCGGCGACTCATGGAGCGGGCCGCGCGCGACTGCGAGGCCGTCGTCGACGGCGGCCCCGACATCCGCATCGGCACGGCGCGGTACACGGCGAGTCCCGACTGCCGAATCCACGAGTTCGGCGACGACGGCGTGTTGTTGCGCCTGCGGTACTGGGTGACGAAACCGTACAAGCTGCTGAAGGTCCAGTCGGAAGTGAACACGCGGATCCGGGAGCGGTTCGCCGACGCCGACGTCGAGATGGCGTACCCGCACCGGCACCTCGTCTTCGACGGCACGTCCGGCGTCGCCCGCGTCGACAGCTCCGCGGCCGACGAGAGGCCCGACCGCGCGACCAAAGCGGGACACGCTTCGGAGGTCGAGGCCGGTCCGACCGGTGACGCCCGCTCGCCCGAACCTGACCCCGCTCGCGCGGAGGCCCCGAACGGCGACGGCGAGACGTGACGCCGCGACCGGCGGCGAGCCTCGGCCCGGTTCGACGGCGGCCGCCGACTCTCGACCGTCTCAGTGTCTGAACAACTGAACCGCGTCGTCGTCGCGCAGCAGACAGAACCGCGCCCCGTCGTTCTCCGGGACGGTCGTTCCAGCCCGGTGCGTGACGAACAGTCGCTCGAACGCGCGGTCACAGACGGGACAGACTACCCCGCCGCGGTTCTCCCAAAGACTCGTCGCCCCCGAGTCGCGGAGCTGCTTCAGCTCGTGTCGGTGGTCGTGAACGTCGAACCCGGTCATACGGGACGGCCTGCTGGCAGTCAATTGAACGTGTTCCCGCGAGTCTCAGCCGTGAGAACGACGGGCGACCGTCGCGAGAGACTCTGCGGTCTGTTAGCCGACCGTGTCACGCGGTCTCTCGTCGGCCGAATCAGGAGGTCTCTCCGCCGGCTTGCGCGTCGAGGGCCCGCTCGGCGCTCGCAAGCGCGCGTTTGTCACCGGTACGTACGAACTCGCCGACCGCGTTCGCGGCGTCGACGAGGGCGTCGGCGGTCGCCGCCGACACGTCGCCGTCGAGCGCGTCGGCTCGCTTGGCGCGCTCGCGGAGGCGTTCGAGGGCGTCCCGAGCCGGAGCACCCCGGGCCGCCGGAGCGTCGCCTGTAACGGTGATTACCCTCTCAGACCCGTCGTCGTCGGTCGTCGTCTGGCCGCCGCCGTCGGCCGCTCCGGTGAGCGATTCGACTTCCTCGAGAAACGACAGGGTGTCGGCGCGGTACGCCTCGACCGCGCGAACGGCCGCCATTCCGCGGGCCTCTCGGAGCGCTCGCGGAACGCGATCGGCGGGCGGCCGCTCCCCGTCGCCGGCGCCGGACAGGAGCGCGAGGACGTACTCGCGGTCGGCGTCGACGGGGTCTCGCAGCCGGTCGAAACAGTCGATCGCCTCGAGCAGCTCGCGGGCGGCGAGGTACGTCTCGTCGAGTGCCGTGAGCCGGCCGGCGTCGATGAACCCTCGTCGCCGGCAGTACTCTCTGAGGTCGTCTCGGAGGGCGTCGACCCCGGTCCGCGGGAGCGTGCCGGCGGCGTCGCCGAACCGGTCGCGGTGAGACGCCAGGTCCAGATCGACGGGCGCGTCCGTGTGCATGGCGCGGTCGTCGACGCCGACGCTCCGGAGGCCGCCGCAGCTCGGACACGCGACCGACCCCGTCTCGTAGTACGACCACCGCGTCCCGCACGATCCACACTCGCGTTCGCCCCGAACTCTCATCGATCGACCGTTCGTCGCGTCGGCCCTAAACGGCTGGGGTCTCGCGGGTCGACGGCGTCGTTGTCGGCTTCACGTAGCTTTTTACTCCGTTCACGAATGGAGAGAAGCATGGGATTAGACGACGACGCGCGCGAGTACCACCGCGAGGAGCCGCCCGGGAAGATAGCCATCGAGACCACGAAGCCGACGAACACGCAGCGGGACCTCTCGCTCGCGTACTCGCCGGGCGTCGCGGCTCCGTGCCGCGATATCGCCGCAGACCCCGACTCCGTGTTCGAGTACACGGCGAAAGGGAACCTCGTCGCCGTCGTCTCAAACGGGTCCGCCGTGCTCGGACTCGGAGACATCGGCGCCACGGCCTCAAAGCCCGTTATGGAGGGTAAAGGCGTTCTCTTCAAGCGGTTCGCCGACATCGACGTGTTCGACATCGAGCTCGATATCGACGCGGTCGAGCCGTTCTGTGAGACGGTGCAGGCGATGGAGCCGACGTTCGGCGGCGTGAACCTGGAAGACATCAAAGCCCCGGAGTGTTTCGAGATCGAATCGCGGCTCCGCGAGGAGATGGACGTGCCGGTGTTTCACGACGACCAGCACGGGACGGCGATCATCTCGGGGGCGGCCCTTATGAACGCGGTCGACATCTCCGAGAAAGAGCTCTCCGAGATCGAGATCGTCTTCTCCGGAGCCGGCGCGTCCGCGATCGCGACGGCCCGCTTTTACGTCTCGCTCGGCGCGCGCAAAGAGAACATCACGATGTGTGACTCAAGCGGCATCATCACCGAGGCGCGGGCGGCGAGCGGCGACGTCAACGAGTACAAAAGTGAGTTCGCCAAAAACACCGGCGGCGGCGACCTCGCGGACGCGATGGCGGGCGCCGACGTGTTCGTCGGGCTCTCCGTCGGCGGGATCGTCTCCCCGGAGATGGTCCGGTCGATGGCGGCAAACCCGATCCTCTTTGCGATGGCGAATCCCGACCCCGAGATCACCTACGCGGACGCAAAAAACGCCCGCGACGACACGGTGATCATGGCGACCGGCCGCTCCGATTACCCCAACATGGTGAACAACGTGCTCGGGTTCCCGTTCCTGTTCCGCGGTGCCCTCGACGTGCGTGCGACCGAGATCAACGAGGAGATGAAAGCCGCCGCGGCGGAGGCGCTCGCGGAGCTCGCGCGACAGGACGTTCCCGACGCGGTGGTGAAGGCGTACGGCGACGACCCCCTCCAGTTCGGCCCGGACTACGTGATCCCGAAGCCGCTCGATCCGAGAGTCCTGTTCGAGGTGGCTCCGAGGGTCGCCGAGGCGGCGATCGAGTCCGGCTGCGCGCGGACCGACATCGACCTCCAACGGTACAGAGAGCGGCTCGAAGCCCGCCTCGGAAAGTCGCGGGAGATGATGCGGGTCGTGTTGAACAAGGCCAAAAGCGATCCAAAGCGGATCGCACTCGCCGAGGGCACCGACGGGAAGATGATCCGCGCGGCACACCAGCTCTCAGAACAGGGGATCGCGGAACCCGTGTTGCTCGGCGACGAGGACACGATCGCGCGGACCGTGTCGGAGCTCGGGCTATCGTTCCGGCCCGAAGTCGTCGACCCGAACGACCGGGACGTCTCCGCGTACGGCGAGCAGCTCCACGAACTCCGGAAACGGAAGGGCGTCACCCGCGGCGAAGCGGACCAGCTCGTCAGCCGCGACACGAACTACCTCGCGAGCGCGATGGTGAAGGCGGGGGACGTGGACGCGATGCTCACGGGGCTCACGCATCACTACCCCTCCGCGCTGCGGCCGCCGCTTGAGGTCGTCGGGTCCGCCGCGGAAACCGACACGGTCGCGGGGGTGTACATGCTCACGTTCAGAGACCGGGTCGTCTTCTGTGCGGACACGACGGTCACACAGGACCCGGACGCCGAGACGCTCGCCGAGATCACCCGCCACACCGCGACGCTCGCTCGCCGGTTCAACGTCGAGCCCCGTGCCGCGGTGCTGTCGTACTCCGACTTCGGGAGCGTCGACAACGAGCGCACCCGTACGCCCCGCGACGCGGTCGAAATCCTCCACGGGGACGACGGCGTCGACTTCCCGGTCGACGGCGAGATGCAGGCGGACACCGCCGTCGTCGACGACATTCTCAACGGAACGTACGAGTTCTCCGAGCTGGACGAGGCGGCGAACGTCCTCGTCTTCCCAAACCTCGAAGCCGGAAACATCGGGTACAAGCTGCTCCAGCGGCTCGGCGGGGCCGAGGCCACCGGGCCGATGCTCGTCGGGATGGACAAACCGGTCCACGTGCTCCAGCGCGACGACGAGGTCAAAGACATCGTGAACCTCGCGAGCGTCGCCGTCGTCGACGCACAGGAGTAGCTCACGCGCCGTCTGCCGGTGTCGCAGACCGTGCCAGTCGAGACGCGACACGCGGGCGCGGCCGACGGTCCGCGTCGCTCCGACACCGACGCCTGTGCCGAAAACTCAGCCCAGCAGACCGAGCCCTTCGATCCGCTCGACGATCTCCTCGACTGCCCCTTCGGCGTCGTCGGTCCGCTTTCCGCCGGTGATGACTATCTTTCCGCTGCCGAACAGGAGGATGACGACCTCCGGCGTGTCCATCCGGTAGACGAGACCGGGGAACTGCTCCGGTTCGTACTCGACGTCTTCGAGTCCGAGTCCGATCGCGAGCGCGTTGAGGTTGAGGTTGTGACCGAGGTCAGCGCTCGACACGATGTTTTGAACGGTTATCTCCGGGTCGTCCTCGACCGGTATCTGGAGCCCTCGAAGCTTCTCGAAGATGATGCCCAACGCCTCGTGTACGTCGTCGATGCTTTTTGCTCCGGTACAGACGATCTTTCCCGACCGGAAGATCAGCGCGGCGGCTTTCGGCTCCTGCGTGCGGTACACGAGCCCGGGGAAGTTGTCTGGGTTGAAATCGGCACCCGGAAGATCCTCCGCGAGAGCCTCCAAGTCGAGCTCCTGACCGATTCCGGTCGATGCGACAACGTTCTGTATCTCGATCGAGTCTGCAGGGTTCGTCATCGTTCGCTTTTATATGCGATCCCCTCCCTTATAAACGCCCGTGGTATAAACGATCGCGCGGACACGCCCCGGCCGGCGCGCCGCGGACGCGGGGTTTCGGCACTCTCCCCGGCCCGTGTCGCCGCCGGAAAAATCCCGCACAGACCGGGCACACGTGCACCCGGCGTCGAGCGGGCTCGCCGAGCCCCGCACTCCGGGCCACCCATGAAACCGCATGACGTAGCGTCGTGAGTTCGACGAGGTTAAATACTCGACGGCCGTTCCCACTAATGCGAAGAACGAAGGCGAGCGCGGGCCGGTCACCCGACCC
>Ga0207414_1001076_pt1 | contig 10537 bp, 9 predicted proteins | sample PonA231FremontCA_2_FD_187269 | JGI IMG/M metagenome (GOLD analysis project Ga0207414, IMG submission 187269) | Marine sediment microbial community from Fremont, CA, USA - Pond A23 Sediment 1 (SPAdes) | ecosystem: Environmental > Aquatic > Marine > Unclassified | place: USA: Fremont, California... | reverse complement strand
CCGCGTCTCGAGCCCCCAGGGCGGGTTGATGACCAGCATGCCGCTGCCGACCATTCCACGATCACCCTCACCGGGTTCTCGCAGCCTCAACTCGCTCCGCCAGATCTTGCGCAGTCCGCTCTCGCGGAGTCTCTCCAGGAGGTCGAGGTGGCGTGCCGCGGGTAACAGGGGATACCACACCAGCACGAGGGCATGACGCGCCCTGCGCATGGCCTCGAGCACCACCTCGGCAACCTCGCCATACTCCGCCTTGCGCTCGTAACTCGGATCGATCAGCACGCACAGACGTGGCGTTCTCACCGGTAGGCCCTTCAGCAGTCCCTGCAGACCGTCGCCATGGAGGCGCTGTACATTATCGGGCAACGCCTGGCGGGCCAGATGACCATGTTCGCCGGGGTGTAGCTCGTAAAGCACCAAGTCATCTCGGGCGCGCAAGCGATCCGACAACCACCAGGGCGAACCCGGATAATGGTCGAGCCCACTGTCGTGCGTCTGCACTCGCCCGACGGCAGCAAGCCAGTCGCCAAGCAACGGATCACCGTCGAGGCGCGTTCTCGCCTGCCATAACCGGGCTATTCCCTCACGAAACTCTCCGAGTTTCGAGGTCTCTTCGGCTGCCAGGGGATAGAGGCCGCGCCCTGCATGGGTGTCTATGTACGTAACGGAGGATTTCTTACGTAATAAGTGATCGATCACCGCAAAAAGCATCAGATGCTTATGAACATCGGCGAAATTGCCTGCATGGTAGGCATGCTGATACGAAAGCATGGAAGAAGGTCCGTCGGTCGGCAAGACGAAAGAACCCGCCACTGCAAGCAGTGACGGGCCCGATACTACAGCGGCAGGAGGAGAGCTTACTGCTGCTGGAAGCGATTCTCGATGGGTGACAAGGTAATCTCCACCCGGCGGTTCTGGGCACGACCCTGTTCCGTGTCGTTGCTGGCCACCGGCTGGTTTTCGCCATAGCCGCGCATGTTCAAGCGATTGCGTGAAACACCGGCCTGGGACAGGTAACCACCCACGGATTCGGCACGATGCTCCGAGAGCCGCTGGTTGTAACCGGCATCACCTGTACTGTCGGTATGCCCGGCGATGTTGACCAGAGTATCAGGATACTGCTGCAGCACGGCAGCAACGTCATTGAGGGCGTTACGTGCATTCGGTGTCAGCTCGCTGGAGTCGAAGGCGAACGTCACCTCACTCGGCATGTTGAGGACGATGTCGTCACCGCGACGATCGACACCGATGCCGGTGCCCTGTGTGCTCTGCCTCAGCTGCTCCTCCTGACGATCCATGTAGGCGCCAATCCCCCCGCCGGCGGCGGCGCCCACCGCGGCACCTATCAGGGCACGATCGCGGCGACTGGTGCTTCCATCGCCACTGAGGGCGCCGGCAGCAGCACCCACCGCAGCGCCGATGGCGGCTCCTGTTCCCGTCTGGCTTCGCTGGGTCTGCCCGCTATAAGGGTCGGTGGTGGTGCACCCCACCAGCAGTGCAGCGGCGGCCAGCGGTGCCATCAGTCGGATGTATTTGCTCATGATGTTTTCTTCCCCTTGGGTTGACGCGTGTCATCCTACACTGGTCCGACCATCATCAATCAGAGCCAGCAGCTCATTCAAGAATAATAGCCCCTGAGGAGAGGCCCTAAGCCTGTCGACATCTTCCACGAGAAGTCCTTTTTCTCGGCCCTTGACCAGTCTGGAACACAAGGCATCTGATTCGCGCCAGGTATAGGCTTTCCAGGTCGACAGGGGGACACCCTGCACCAGGCGCAGCGCATTCATGGCAAACTCGAGCGGCAACTCCCGTTCATCGATATCGACGCGACCCGCGATGAAACCACGCGGGTCATGGACGCGGCGCAGGTAGGCCTCTGGCAGCCGGGATTTCCAGCGACGCTGAATCTGCAGGCCCTCGGCACCAGGAACGCTGAGCTTGCCGTGGGCACCGGCGCCAATCCCCAGATAATCACCGAAACGCCAGTAGTTGAGGTTGTGCCGCGATTCCTGGCCCGGGCGCGCATAGGCGGAAATCTCGTAGCGCTCTAGGCCTGCGGCCTCGAGCCGTTCGTGCCCTGCATCCTGGATATCCCACAGGACCTCCTCCACGGGCAGTACAGGCGGAAACGCGTGAAATTCGGTATTGGGCTCCAGGGTCAGCTGATACCAGGACAGATGTTCTGGTGAGAAGGAGAGGGCCTGATCAAGATCGGCCAAGGCCAGAGACGACGTCTGAGCCGGTAGACCGTGCATCAGATCGAGGTTGAGGTTGTCGAAACCCGCCTGGCGCGCCTCCTCGATGGCGGCCACGGCATCGGTACCTCCATGGATGCGCCCCAGCGCCGCCAGCTGCACATCCTGGAAGCTCTGCACGCCCAACGACAGCCGGTTGATCCCCGACGCCCGATAGGCGGCGAAGCGCCCGCGCTCCAGGGTACCGGGATTGGCTTCCAGAGTGATCTCGATATCTGGCGCCAGAGGGAGTCGGTCTGCCACCGCCTGAAGCAGCCGCTCATAGAAGACGGCCGACATAAGGCTCGGGGTACCGCCGCCGATGAAAATGCTGGTCAGTTCTCGCCCGGGGACCAGCGGAAGCTCGGCATCCAGATCGGCGATCAGCGCCTCGAGATACCTGGATTCTGGCAACGTGGCGCCCTTGCCGACGCCGTGGGAATTGAAATCGCAGTAGGGGCACTTGCGTACACACCAGGGCACATGAATATAAAGCGATAACGGCGGCAGCCCGGGCGATGACGGATTAGAAACGCTCATCGTTGTTCTTGGCCGGCGTTCATTGCCGCCACCAGCGCCTGCATGGCCCTGCCGCGGTGGCTGAGCCGATTCTTCTGATCTGCTGTGAGCTCGGCGGCGCTCGCTGCCTGGTCAGGAAGCCAGAACAGCGGATCATAGCCGAATCCCCCCTCACCACGAGCGGCCTGCAGGATCTCGCCTTCCCAGCTACGCTGAACGATAAGCGGCACCGGATCCTCGGCATGACGCAACAGTACCAGCACGCACCAGTAACGCGCCTTTCGATGCCCCTCAGGCATCTCTGCCAAGGACGCCAGCAGCCGGGCATTGTTGCGCTCATCGCTCTTCGGCTCGCCGGCATAGCGCGCGGAGTGGATACCGGGTGCGCCGTTCAAAGCATCCACTTCCAGGCCAGAATCATCGGCCAGGGCAGGCAATCCACTGAGGCGACTGGCCTCCCGGGCTTTCAGCAAGGCGTTCTCAACGAAGGTCAAGCCGGTCTCCTCGACGTCGATCACGCCAAAGTCAGCTTGAGGCCGCACCTTGATGCCCAGCGGCGCAAGCAGCTGATGGAACTCGCGCAGCTTGCCGGTGTTGCCACTGGCCAAAACCAGCAGAGCTGTGGTCATTATCGATTCTCCAAGTGATTTAGGGGTGACCATTCTACGAGTTGACATCACCAGGAGAAACGGACAAGCCCCCAAGATGAGGGACAGATCACTCATGAGGATGATTTATCTCATACATAGTAGTTGCATTGTGAATCCCCAACTTGGGTATACAAGGCTGAATTTCATTGGTCGGTGGTATCAACCCGAGCCGTAACCAAGCCATCTTTCCGACGCCAACTCCTTGACTAAGCGAGATGACGGCCCACCCCGCAACAATAATAAATATAAAAGGCATTTTTTTATAACCAAAAGTTAATAACAAAAGATTACATTATGAACAAGACTAAGAACCAGTGTGGCGGTTGTGCCACAAATGGCTGATTGCCTGATCATTAAGGTTAATCGCATCTTACGAAGGGGTCACACCATGGAACAGGGGAAGAGACTGATGTTGCTGGTTACCGCCAACAACCCTCAGTCACAACTCTTCATCAACTATCTCCACGAGCAGCTCGACTGCCCAGTCTCGGCGGTCGTACCTGGAACGGAGTGGAAGAGCAAGGATGCCTCGCCGACTGTGGTGCTGCTCGATGCGGATCATATCGACGATGCGACCATGCAGCAGTGGCATGTCCAGGCGGCCGAGGCCGGTGACATGTCACTGGCCACCTTCAATCTGCGCGACGAGGAGCATGCCTTCGAGGTCCTAACGGCAATGAACCTGCAGGGCGTTTTCTACCGCAACGATTCGCTGGAGATGATCTGCAAGGGGCTCTCGATAATGCTGGAAGGCAACCTGTGGATGTCACGCTCGTTGATGACGCGCATGATCCAGTTCTTTCGCCGCCAGCAGCTCAACTCCTATCGGCCGGTCTGCGGCCTGACACACAGGGAGCTAGAGATCATTGCCATGCTGGGCACCGGAGCCTCGAACATCGAGATCGCCGACCAGCTATTCGTCAGCGAGCACACCGTAAAGTCCCACCTCTACAACATCTTCCGCAAGATCAAGGTACACAACCGCCTTCAGGCGGTGAACTGGGCCCGCCAGAACCTCGGTGCCCCGCCACCGCTGGTGAGAAGCCATCAGCGCACTGCATCTCACCAGGGCTCAACTCATCCCAACTGACCGCATGTCACGTCAGCCGCACGTGATCCTGGATCAGACCCGCCAGGGTCTCCGCGGCATTGTCCGCCGTGGTATCGAGGTGCAGCAGGTGCAGGCGCTCCTCGTCGCCGAAGTTCTCGAAATCGGCCTGCTGCTGCGCCAGCACAGCCAGGCTCTCCGCTTCCGGCACGCCATGGCGCCGGGCGCGTTTCTCGATGCGACGCTGCAGGGTGGCGTCATCCGCCTCGAAGCTGACCAGCAGTACCGGCAGGCCCCGTGCCTCGGCCTGCTGGCGCAGGAGGTCGCGTTGCTCCCGTTTGAGAAAGGTGCCATCGACGCAGGTCGTGAACCCACCTTCCAGCAGTGTGCCGGCACACTCGGCCAGTCGACGATAGGTGCGCTCGGTGTCCTCCGGAGCAAACATATCCACAGCCGGTCGCGATGCCTCCGTCTGTGGATCGATGCCGTGCAGACGCCGCCGCTCCACATCCGAACAGAGACGCACGGCCCCCAGACTTCTGACCAGCGTCCGGGTGAAACGGCTCTTGCCACTTCCCGATACGCCGATGCCGATAATCAGCGGAGGGAAGCGGAACTCGGCATGGGCCTCGGCCAGGTCCAGGTAACCACGACACTCCCGCATGGTCTCGGCCAGCAGGGCAGGGCGTTCGCCATCCTCACCGGCCGACTGAAGGCGCTGCAGTGCACGTCGCGCGCCGGCGAGTGCCTCGACGGCACAAAAAACCGCAAGCAGCCGAGTCAATTCGTAGTCGCCCGACCGACGCAGGAAGCCATCGACGGCCCGGCAAGCCAGATCGCGTTCGCCATGGACTTCCAGCCCCACCAGAAGCGCCGCCAGGTCGCTGCATGGGTCAATGATGCCATCCCCCCCGGCGCCCTGGGGATCACGACCGATGGCATTGATCAGCAGTACCCGCCCCTGGTCGCAGAGTCGGCTGATGGGATGTGTGACGGCCCAGCTGTTTTCAATAAGCCGAGCCCGACGCGCCAGGAAGACGGGTGCCAGCCGCTCGAGATCCTGGTCGAACCAGAGCCGCAGACGAGCCAGACGCTGGCGATCCTCTTCTCCGGTGAGCAATGGTTCGATGGTCGCCATCTCCCGCTCGACGTGTCCTCGAAGGGCGGTCAGTCCGGCATCTTCCGGGCAGGTCGCGGCAATGGAGCGGCGATGAAAATCCACCAGACGATCAAGCAGTTCCTCCAGTTGCAGTGATTCGCCGCCGGAAACGGCAGGGTCGCGGGGTGTCTGGCTCATCAGGGATCTCCCGATCTGGTGAATGGCGTGTCAGGCCAGCCGCATCGCTGCGAACGCCTTTTCGGCACCGTCGAGAGTCAACTGGATATCCTCCGGGCTATGAGCGCTCGACATGAAGCCGGCCTCGAAGGCCGATGGCGCCAGATAGACCCCCTGGTCGAGCATCAGGGAGAAGAAGCGACGGAAGGCATCGGCATCGCATGCTGTGGTCTGGGCGAAGTTGTCGACCCGGTTCTGGCCGGTGAAGAAGATGCCGAACATGCCGCCGGCACGCTGCGTGATCATGTCGATGCCGGCTGCCTCCGCCCGCGCCTCGAGGCCGAGACAGAGCGTCTCGACGCGCTGTGCCAGGGCATCGTGAAAGCCAGGCTCGAGAAGTTTCCCAAGCAGCGTGACACCGGCCGCCATGGCCAGCGGGTTGCCGGAGAGCGTGCCCGCTTGATAGACGGGACCGAGTGGCGAGATCACCTCCATGATCTCTCGGCGGCCGCCGAAAGCCCCCACCGGCATGCCGCCACCGACGATCTTGCCCAGGCAGGTGAGGTCCGGCGCGATGCCATAGTGGGCCTGTGCCCCTCCCATCGCCACGCGAAAGCCGGTCATCACCTCGTCGAAGATGAGTACGCTACCGTGCTGGTCGCAGACCCGTCGCAGTGCCTCCAGAAAACCCGGCTGTGGCGGGATGCAGTTCATGTTACCGGTGACTGGCTCAACGATGATGCAGGCTACCTCGCTACCGATCTCCTCGAAGCACTGCTCGACGGCCTCGGGATCGTTATAGGAGAGCGTCACGGTATGTTCAGCCAGGGATGCCGGCACGCCGGGAGAACTCGGCTCGCCATGGGTCAGAGCGCCGGAGCCGGCCTTGACCAGCAGCGAATCGGAGTGGCCATGATAGTTGCCTTCGAACTTGACGATCTTGTCGCGGCCGGTATAGCCCCGCGCCACACGGATCGCCGACATGGTGGCCTCGGTCCCGGAACTGCACATGCGCACCATCTCGATGCTGGGGATCATCTCGCAGATCAGGTCGGCCATGGTGGTTTCAATGGCCGTTGGCGTGCCGAAGGAGAGACCGTTGTCGAGCCGTTCACGTACTGCCGCCAGGACATCGGGATCGGCATGCCCCGTGATCATGGGGCCCCAGGAGCCGACATAATCGACATAGCGCTTGCCTTCCACATCGAAGAGGTAAGCGCCGCGGGCACGCTCCATGAACACGGGAGGACGATCCATCCCCTTGAAGGCGCGAACGGGCGAGTTGACCCCGCCAGGAATATGGCGGCAGGCCTGCTCGAAGAGCTGTGCAGATGTGGTCATGTCAACCTCTTGCCCTATTGATTCAAGCCCGACCAGGCGGGCTGTGGATAGTTCTCTGGATAACCTTGTGGCTAGCAGTGACGCATCGGTGAATATCGTCGAATGACGCTGGACCGCTATTGTCGCCGTTGATCCCATTCTCATATGACGAGATGACGATGACCAGCCCACCCCTCATCCCGATGTCGCAGCGTCACTGGCGAGAAAGGGAGGCCTCACCGGCAGTTGCCAGAGTCGCCGGGGCAGCCGCTGATCCTGCCCCGGCTGCCAGCCGTGGGCCACTGCCTGCCAGGTGAAGGCTTGCGCCTGCTCGCAGGCCACCACCAGCGACTCACCGGCTGCCAGACGCGCTGCCAGCGCGCTCGCCAGGGTACATCCCGAGCCATGGAAACTCCCCGTGAGTCGCGGCCAGGTCCATTGACGACTGACCTCTGGCGCGTGGAGGGTGTGTTCTATCCGATCGGCCGGCACCCGTTCCGCGGGATGGTCAGTACCGGTAACCAGCAGCGCCTGGCAACCCAGTGACATCAGCCTGACCGCTCGTTCGGTGTCGTCGCTGAATTCGGCACCCGCCAGTCGAGCCAGTTCCTGCCGATTGGGTGTCAGGATATCCACATACGGCAACAGGTGTCGGCACATGGCGTCGATAAGCTCGACGGTGGACAACTCGCTGCCTCCGCCGGCCCTTAGCACCGGGTCCAGCACCACCGGCACCCCCGGCAGTCGCCGCAGGACATCCACTACGGCATCCAGTACATCACCGTCCGGAATCAATCCGATCTTGATCGCGGCGATCTCGAACTCCTCCAGGGCACCCACCATGGCAGAGAGATCATCGACGGCCACGGGTCTGAGTGCGCTCACGTTCCGGCAGTTCTGCACCGTCAGTGCCGTGGGCACGGTCAGGGCCCAGCCGCCGCAGGCGGCTACCGCCTCACTGTCGGCAACCAGGCCGGCACCCCCTGTGGGATCGTGACCGGATAGCACCAGCACCGTCGGCAAATGGGGCATCATCTCATGGGAATCGGTCATCAGAAGGGCTTCAGAACGGCCAGGAAGATGATCAACAACAGCGCAACCACCGGCAGTTCATTAAACCAGCGGAAAAATATGTGGCCACATCGACAGCGCGATTCGGCAAACTGCTTCAGATAGATCAGGCAGACATGGTGATACCCCACCAGCAGTGCCACCAGCAGAAGCTTGGCATGTATCCAGCCCTGGGTGAGCCAGGCGGGATTGAGCACCAACAGGGCGCCGCCGAACACCAGTACGGCGATCATCGACGGGGTCATGATGCCACGGTAGAGCTTGCGCTCCATCACCAGAAAATGCTCGATGGCCTGATCTTCGTCGCGGTCACGAGCCATGGCATGGTAGACGTAGAGACGGGGCAGATAGAACAGGGCAGCAAACCAGGTCACCATGGCCACCAGGTGCAGGGCCTTCATCCATAGATACATGACGACTCCTCAGCCGTGTGTCGAATCGGAAAAGCGGTAATAGCGCTCTATCGCGTCGCGGGTAATGATACCGGAAATCCGCTTCTGCTTCGGTCGATGACCGTGTTCCACGTAGAGCGCATCCACCGCCCTGTCATTGAGCCGCTCGAAGGCTTCAGAGAGTGTCGCCTGCAAATGGATCGGTGCCATCTCGAGGCGCTGGCCGGGAATCTCCAACAGATCCAGCAGAACGGTGTCATGCGCCGATTTAGGCGTTTCGTGCTCCATCATCCAGCGGGCCAGGTCGGCTGCCTTGAGCGCCAGGGTCGGCTTGTCGTCCGTGGAGCGCTCGATCAGCACCCACACAGGGCTGGACTCCAGCAGCACACTGGCCTGATGACGGGTCACCATGCGCGAGGTGCGAACCAGGCTGCGCTCCATCACTGCCGGCACCGAGACCCGGGAGAGCGCCTGCATCACGGGTTGCTGCAGCGGATGCAGTCCGTGACGCGTCTGGGTGATGAAGAATCCCTGACTGCGGCTCAGCTGCCGCGACGTCAGGCTCGCCACCACCACTGCCAGCATACCCGGCATGATGATGCCGGGATTGTGGGTGAGCTCAAGCAGGGCCATCAGGGCAGCCAGGGGCGCCTGCAGCACGGCACCCATCATGGCAGCCATTCCCAGCAGGGCATAGACTGCCGGTGGCGAGGCCCCCATGGGCAACAGAGCCTGGCCAGCCATGCCGCACAGGGCACCGGCTGCCCCGCCGGCCACCAGGATGGGGCCGATGATGCTGACCGGAATCCCGCATGCGACAGTAAACGCCGTGAGCAGTAGTTTACCGATGGCGACTGCCAGCAGCACATCCATCATCACAGCCCCGCCCAGCGCCATCTGAAGCGTGTCATAGCCCATGCCCTGAACCTCGGGATACCACCAGGCCACACTGGCGACTGCCAGAGCCGCCATCGCGAAGCGAAAGGTCATGGGAAGCTGCTGAAGACGCGTGTGCCCTCGGGCCACACGCAGGAAAAGTGCCGCCAGCAGGCCGATCAGCAGAGCGCTGACCAGAATCCATGGAATGTCCAGCAGGGACTTGAGGTGCAGATCGGGGATACCGATGGCGGGTTCGGAACCATAGACCAGCTGGGCCACCACCGCGCCCATGGAGGACGCCAGGATCACCGGCATGAAGCCGATGATGGTGTACTCCATCATCACCACTTCCATCGCAAAGATGACCCCGGCAATCGGCGTGTTGAAAGAAGCCGAAATGCCTGCCGCCGTGCCGCATGCCACCAGTACCCTGAGACTGTTATGCGGCAGCCGCAGGTACTGTCCCAGGCCGGTGGATGCCGCTGCGCCCAGATGAATGGCCGGCCCCTCGCGACCGGCCGAAAGCCCACCGATCACCGAGACAACGCCTACCCACCACTGCGTCAGCCAGTTGCGGAGGGGAAAGCGTCCCTGATGGTAAGTCAGCCGATCGATGACATGGACCACACCGATACGCCGTCCCTCCGGGGGCTGACGAAGAAGCCACAAGCCGATCAGCGCCGTCGCGGCCAGGGGCATCAGCACGCGCAGGATCGATGGCAGGTCTTCGAAGGCCTCCGGGTCACCGTCGGGGAACAGCAGCATGCCGCCCAGTGAGAGCAACAGACGAAACACCACCATCAGCCCGCCCGTCACCAGGCCCGACAGCACGCCCAGCACGCAGAGCTGAGGCAGGGCATCGACATTGGCCAACTTGCGTCGGAAACCTTCCAGGCTGAAATCGGGTAGCGTGAGACGCGGCACGGCGACGATCCTTTACGGCCTTGCGAGGGGACCCAACCGGAAGGGGCCTGGGTAGGTCTCGCCTGTCTTGTGTATCATATCCCGGGGCACAGGTCCCAGCGTCACGTCATCAATCCCAGGAGGCCATCGTGATCAAGGTCGGAATCGTCGGCGGCACCGGTTACACCGGCGTCGAACTTCTCAGGCTGCTGGCTCGCCACCCGGACGTGGCGGTGGATACCATCACC
>Ga0207414_1001075_pt1 | contig 10538 bp, 11 predicted proteins | sample PonA231FremontCA_2_FD_187269 | JGI IMG/M metagenome (GOLD analysis project Ga0207414, IMG submission 187269) | Marine sediment microbial community from Fremont, CA, USA - Pond A23 Sediment 1 (SPAdes) | ecosystem: Environmental > Aquatic > Marine > Unclassified | place: USA: Fremont, California... | reverse complement strand
GTTCATGAATCTCTCGTCATTTGCGGTGAAGCCGGCTCAGCCGCGGCGTCCCGGCCGGGCGAGCCACTCATGCCCCTTGAGCATGCCGTTCCAGTAGAGCCAGGGCAGTTGCTTGGCCTTGAGCCACCAGGCCCGACGGGTCGCGCGCGTGCCGTCGTTGATCCAGTGGGGAAAGGTCGGCTGCAGGGCGCCGCCATAGCCGAACTCGGCCAGTACGATGCGTCCCCGCTCCACGGTCAGCGGGCAGGAGCCATAGCCGAGGTAGGCGGCCTCGAGCGACTGGTCATTCAGCGAGGCCAGCAGGTTCTCGGCCACCACCGGCGCCTGCTTGCGAACCGCGGCCGCCGTCTTGGCATTGGATGTGCCACTGGCGTCGCCCAGACCGAATATCGCCGGTTCGCGCACGTGTTGCAGCGTCTCGGGGTCGAGATCCAGCCAGCCGTCCGCATTGGCCAACCCGGAGGCGGCGATAAAGCTCGGCGCCTTCTGAGGTGGCACCGCATGCAGCATGTCGAAGGAGCGCTCGACGGTGCGCTCGCCCTCCTGGTCGGTCACGGCAAAGCGTGCCGTGCGCGAGGGCCCATCCACGGCCACCAGGCGCTCACCGAAGGCTTTCTCGATGCCATAGCGCGCGATGTACTCCTCGAGGGCCGGCACATAGTCCGCCACACCGAACAGCGCCTGCCCGGCGTTGCAGAAGCTGACGTCGATGGCGTCGAGACGGCCCTGGCGACGCCAGTGATCGCAGGAGAGGTACATGGCTTTCTGCGGCGCCCCGGCGCACTTGATCGGCATGGGGGGCTGGGTGAACAGCGCCCGGCCCCTCTCCAGCGACTGCACCAGCGACCAGGTATAGGGCGCGAGCTCGAAACGGTAGTTGGAGGTCACGCCATGCTGGCCGAGCGTCTGCTCCAGCCCGTCGATCGCGGCCCAGTCGACGATCAGTCCCGGCGCCACCACCAGCCGCGAATAGCCCAGGCGGCGCCCGTCGCTCAGTACGACCTCCTTCAACTGCGTATCGATGTGGTCGGCGTTGACGGCATACCAGCTGGCCTTGTTGGGCATGACGTCGGCCATGGCGCGGCGGGTAATCGCGGCAGAAAAGACACCGCCACCGACCAGCGTCCAGCCGGGCTGGTAACTGTGCATCTCGGCGGGGTCGACGATGGCGATATCCAGATCGCCGCGGCGCTTGAGCAGGCTTGCGGTGACCGCAATACCTGCCGCGCCGCCGCCGATGACCACGATGTCATGAGGGCGGGCGGACGTTTCGAGAGAGGAAGGATGCATGGCATGGCTCCAGGGCGTCGTTGTCGTTGTCGTTGTGGTGCGCCTGTCAGGTATCGAGCATTTCGCGTATCGGCTGGGGGTCATGGCCGGCGGCATGGGCCGCGGCCAGCAGCGCCGCAATATCGCAGCTCTCTTCCTGACTGCGGGCGTGAGCCCAGAGGTGCACGGACCGCTTGCCGCTGCGGCAGAAGGCCAGAATCGGGGCTGGCAGCGTATCCAGTGCCTGGCCGAAAGCCGCGATATCGGCCTCGCTGTACTCGCCCGGGGTAACCGGGATGCAGCGCCACTCGAGGCCCAACTCGGCGGCACGCTGGCTCAGCGCCCGGTCATCGGGGTGGTCTTCGGCCTCACCTGGGCGGCGGTTGCAGACCACCGAGCGGAAGCCGCGACGCGCGACCTCGTCGAGGTCGGCGGGCATCACCGCATCGGTGACGGCAAAACCGGGTTCGAGTTCGTGGATCTGCATGGAGGCACTCCTGGGAGGATGGAAGATCACAAGGCGTTGATCGGCACCTTGAGGTAGATCTGGCCGTTGTCCTCGGCCGGCGGCATGTGCCCGGCGCGCATGTTGACCTGCACCGAGGGCAGAATCAGCCGCGGCATGTTCAGGGTCGCGTCGCGCTCGGTGCGCATCTTGACGAAGTCCTCTTCGCTGATGCCTTCGTGCACGTGCACATTGTGGGCGCGCTGCTCCGCCACGCTGGTCTCGTGCTGGTAGGTCTCGCGCCCCGGGGCCTTGTAGTCATGGCACAGGAAAAGGCGGGTCTCGCCCGGCAGGGCCAGCACCTTCTGGATGGAACGAAAGAGGGTACGCGCGTCCCCGCCCGGAAAGTCACAGCGCGCGGTGCCGTAGTCGGGCATGAACAGGGTGTCGCCGACGAAGGCGGCATCACCGATCACGTAAGTCAGGCAGGCCGGCGTGTGGCCCGGCGTGTGCAGCACTCGCCCCTCGAGGTGGCCGATGGTAAAGGTGTCGCCCTCCTCGAAGAGGCGGTCGAACTGGCTGCCGTCACGGGCGAACTCGGTGCCGGCATTGAAGGCCTTGCCGAACACGTCCTGCACCACGGTGATCTGGGCGCCGATGCCGGTCTTGCCACCCAGCATCTCGTGCAGGTAGGGGGCCGCGGAGAGATGGTCGGCATGCACATGGGTCTCGAGGATCCACGCCACGTCCAGCTCGTTGTCGCGCACGAAGGCAATGATCTCGTCGGCGGAGCGCGTATCGGTGCGCCCGGCGGCGTAGTCGAAATCGAGCACCGAATCGAGGATCGCGCAGGCGCGGCTCGCCGGATCCTGCACCACGTAGCTGAAGGTGTTGGTCGGCTCGTCGAAGAAGTGGGTAACCACTGGCTGTGACATGGGAAACAACCTCCATTGAATGTCGCTGGCCGGGAGATGGCCTCAGTGTAACGCCTTTAGCGTTCTAAGGTTAGTATATTTCGCAATATGAGGCCTGCGAAGCATGTCACTTCCCGATAACAGTGAGGCCACGCCTGGTGCGCCTCCGGCTTATCGAGCCTGCAGGCGGAAAATGGGGTCGAAGGCCCGGTAAGCGCCAGCGCACCGGGCAATAGCCGGCCACTTACTCCCAGGCCGCGCCCTCCAGGGCATCCAGCGGAATCTTCAGGTAGCGCTTGCCGTTGGCCTCGGGCGCTGGCAGGCGCCCCCCGCGGGTATTCACCTGCAGGGAGTGCAGGATCAGCTTGGGCATCGGCAGCTCGCTGTCTCGCTCGTTGCGCATCGCCACGTAGTCGTCCTCGGAGACGCCGATCAGGTGCTTGTTGGTCTCGCGCTGCTCGCGCACCGTGCTTTCCCATTGCGGCGCCCGGCCATCGGGCATGTAATCGTGCCCGGTGAACAGCCGGGTCTCGTCGGGCAGCGCCAGGATCGCCTGGATGGAGCGCCACAGCTGATGGGCATCGCCGCCGGGGAAGTCGGCCCGAGCGGAGCCGAAGTCAGGCTGGAACAGGGTGTCGTGGACGAAGGCCGTATCGCCGATCACATAGGTGATCGAGGCCAGGGTATGGCCCGGCGAAAACATCACCCGCGCCTGCAGCTCGCCGATGCGGAAGGTATCACCCTCGGCGAACAGCCGATCCCACTGGGAGCCGTCGGCGGGGAAGTCCGGCCAGTGGTAGATCTCCTTCCAGAGCTTCTGGACCGCCACCACCTGCTCGCCGATGGCAGTGGGGGCGCCGGTCTTCTCGCTCAGGTACTGCGCGGCGGAGAAGTGATCGGCATGCGGGTGGGTATCCAGCACCCACGCCACCTCGAGCTCGTGCTCCTGCACATAGGCGAGCAGCTCATCGGCATGGTGGGTCGCGGTGGCACCGGACTTCTCGTCGAAGTCGTGAACCGGGTCGATGATCGCGCACTTGCGGGTCGACGGATCACTGACCACGTACTGCACGCTGAAGGTCCGCGGATCGAAGAAACCTGCCACGTCGGGCGTGCCGGCCCCGGTGTTCGGGGAGAGCGCAAAGGTCTTCATGGATCATCTCCTGATGGCGCCCGGCCTTGACCGGGCGGCGATTGCTAAATATGGAATAACCTTAGCACATCATGCTCTATGTGCCGATGGTGGCCGTATATCGAGGCGATAGCCGATGAACGGCGCGACAGGGACGCCGCAGGACATCAACGCAAGACGCCCGCGACTCGGGCGTCGCGGGCGTCTTGCAGCGGGCTGCCGGCCGAAGCCGAACCCGCTAGGGGGTGTGCTTGCGGGTATTGATGCCCAGCAGCTTCCAGGCCGGGCAGAAGTTGAACAGGCCGGTGGCCAGCGGCACGATGCCGATCCAGCCCCATACCCCGATCACGCCGGTCAGGGCCAGCAGGATCAGCGCGGCGCCGATCACGATACGGGCTATCTTGTCGATGCCGCCCACGTTACTCGTCATGACAGTCTCCTTCGATTCGCTTCGGCTGCTCAGAAGCTGTAAACGGGAATGGACGGGTCACGCATCATCTGGGCCATCGGACCCGGTGCCGCCACGCCAACGCCGTCCAGCAGCACCTCTTCACCATAGCCGCTGTTGGGCAGGTAGATGGCACAGACGTCCACCTGGGCGCCGTTACCCATCAGCATCTGCATGATGCCCTCCGGCGACACCTGCCCAGCAGGGTTGCTCGGCGGCGTGTTGATGGGCTCGGCGCTCTGGTAGCCCTCCACTGCCAGGTCGCCCGCGGCGTCACACAGCAGGATGTGCAGGTCGGTGCCCTGCTGCTGCATGGCGTTGGAGAGAATCATCGCCATGCCTTGGGTCTGCAGCGAGTCGCTGGTGAGGATCACCAGGGCCTGGTCCTTCGATTCGTCATCGCCGTGGTTGTCGGCCAGGGCAGCACCGGAGAGGCCGATAGCGGCGGCGGCGGCAGTCAGCGTCAGTGTCTTGGTGATGGTCATGCGCTTACCTCATTGGGTCGTTCATGATGACAGGCCCCTCGCCCGCCCGGCGGGCGGAAAGGCCTCCTGATGGCGTTCACTCGGCCGGACGCCAGGCGACGTCGGGATCGATCTCGTAGCTCCAGGGCAGGCCGGAATTGCGCCAGCCGTTGACGGCACGCACGCCGGCGGAGTCGCCCTCCTCGAGCTTGCTGCCCTCGAAACCGTCGGTCATCGAATAGACCTGATTGAAGCCCATCTCGGTGATGATGTCGGCGCCCGGGGCACTGCGGGTCGCGCCGGAGCGGCACATGACGATGATCGGATCGTCGTCAGCCACGTCCAGAGCCTCCAGCTCGGCGCGCACCTGGGTCTCGAAGTCGTCATTCCTGACCATCGGCCAGGTCTTTGCTTCCTCATCGAAGTTGTCGCGATCGGCCAATACCCAAGGCACATGAATATCCGTAGGCTCGGCGAAGCCGGTGAACTTGGTCTCGATGGGGTCGCGCACATCGATCAGCACGGCACGCGCGTTGTCCTGCATCAGATCATAGGCCTCGCTGGCCGTGACGTAGAGCCCCAGCTGGGTCTCGCGGTAGGCGGGAATGTCATCCTGGGCGAGGACCGGTCCCGCCACCAGGGTGGCCGCCAGCAGAGAACCCGCCAACACATGCGTCATTTTCATAACCTAAACCTCTAAGCAAATAACTTTGTTCACATCACTTAAAGCTTAGTGCATTGCCGCATGGTCTGCATGGGGCATGTCGACGCACCTTGATGCAGGTCAACTTACCAGCACCATGAGCGCCGCCTGGGACAGCGTGCCACACGTACACACCGGGTCCGACGGGACATGATGACGGCTACGCCCCACTGACGGAGCCATGCATGTCCCGATTCCGACGATGGATCTCGCTGCCCTACCGGCGCTATCCGATGCTCAGCGGTATCCTCATACCGCTGGCCATCGTGGCGGCCTTCCTGGTGGCGCCGCGTTTGATGGCGCCCGAATCGCCGGCCGTTGATCCGCTCGGCCGCACGGCGTTGACGTTGGCCGCCGAGGGCGGAAAGACAGAGGCCGTGCTGGACATGATCGATGACGGCACCGCCGTGGACGCCAGTGATGGCTGCGGCTGGACAGCGCTGATGAAGGCAGCCGCAAACGGTCATCTGGCGATGCTCGAGGCCCTGCTGGCCCGCGGGGCAGATACCGGGCACCGCGACCAGGCCGGCTATACCCCGCTGCTGGTCGCCGTGGTCAACGGCCAGCACGCCACCAGCCGCGCCCTGCTCGAGGCTGGGGCCCGCGTTGATGCCGTCGACGACGAGGCGGGCTGGTCGAGCCTGACCTGGGCCGCCAAGGACGGCCGCGCGGCGCTGGTCGACAGGCTGCTGGCGCATGGTGCCGACCCGGGCCACGTGGCCAACGACGGCACCACGCCGCTGCACTGGGCGCGGGAGAATGACCATGCGGAGATCGCCTCACGCCTGGAAGCCGCCATGTAGGCCCGGTAAGCGACAGCGCACCAGGCAAGGTGAGCCGCTCAGCGAGGCACTAGGCCGGCGAGCCAAAAAGCCGGTCCGAGAAACGCACGTACCAGGCCGCGGACTGCACCTGGATGATGTAAGCCAGCGCGATGAGCAGCGCGGCGTCGGCGCCGGCCTCACCGAAGGCGTTCATGGCCAGGGCCAGGGCGATGGAGAGGTTACGCATCACCGTACCGTAGACCAGGGCGATGCCATCGCCACGGGGCAGCCAGGTCCTGGCCACCAGGGTGCTGATCAGGTAGTTGATGGCATACAGCAGCAGTAGCGGGACGGCGATATCCAGCAGCAGCCAGGGACTCGCCAGCAGGTCATCGGCCTTGAGCGCCATGGCCACGAAGACGATCCCCAGCACGCCCAGCGTCGACATCGGCGGAAAGCGGGGTGCCCACTGCTTGCGAAAGCCCTCGGTGCCATGACGCGTGATCAGAACGTGGCGGGTCAGCTGGCCGGCCAGCATCGGAATGCCCACCACCAAGAGGATCTGTCGGAACACCACCACCAGGTCCACCGGAATGCTCGCGCCCATCAACCACGCCACATAGAGGGGCGTGGCCAGCGACCCGAGGATCAGTCCGACCACCGTCATCTTGACCGCCGCGGGCAGATTGCCCTGGGCGAAGCCGGTCCAGGAGATGGTCATGCCGCTGGTGGGCAGCAGTGCCGCCAGCAGCAGCCCCAGGGCAAGATAGGGGGCGTCTGCAAACCACCAGAGTCCCAGCCCATAGGCGATGAAGGGAATCACCGCGAAGTTGATCAGCTGTGCCAGCCCCTGAGCACGGCCGTCACCGCCTACCAGTAGCTCGTGTAGCCGCAGATTGACCATCATGGGATAGATCATCAGCACCGTCAGGGGTATCACCAGCGTCGACAACCAACCAACGGGAGCCAGGGCTCCGACGATTACTCCCAGCACCAGCGTCACCGGTATGGCCACCACCAGCTGGCGCGTCAGCGCCTGAATCACGCCCATCATGTCGAGCTCCTCTCGCGCTATCGTGTGGTCGCCACGGTGCGCGGCCGCTACCGTGCCGGCAAGACGACAGGTTGTCGCGGGATGGCCCGCTCAGAGCTCGATGCGATCGCCGTAGGCGGGAATCTCGGCCTCGATGTCGCTCTCGGCGAGGGCCGCCTGAAGCGCCTGCTGGGCACCGGGCTCGCCATGCACCAGGTAAAAGCGCGGCCGATGACGAAAGGCCCCGGCCCAGCCCAGCAACTCGGTCTGGCCGGCGTGGGCGGAGAAGCCGCCGATGGTGTGGACCTTGGCCTTGACCGTCAGGTCCCGACCCATCACCCGGATGCGCTCGGCGCCATCGACGATCTGGCGCCCCACCGTGCCCGCGGCCTGGAAGCCGACGATCACCAGCCGGGTGTCGGGCTTCTCAAGGTTGTAGCGGAAGTGATGAATGATGCGCCCGCCGTTGCACATCCCGGCCCCGGCGATGATGATCGCCCCGCCGTGGATGCGGTTGATGGCCATGGACTCATCCACGGTGCGGGTCATGCGCAGGATCGGCAGGTAGCGGCGGGTGTCGCCGCTGGCGGCCACGTTGAGCACCTTGAGGTCCTCGGCATCCAGCGACTTGCGTGCCCGGTGATAGAGCTCGGTGACCTTGATCGCCATGGGGCTGTCGAGGAACACCATCTGCTGGCGCAGCCGCCCCTCGTGATAGAGCACGCTCAGGTGGTATAGGATCTCCTGGGTCCGTCCCACGGCGAAGGCCGGAATCAGCACGTTGCCGCCATCGGCATGCGCATCCTCCAGCACCTGGGCGAACTCCTCGAGGGTTTCCTCCAGGGGCCGATGATCGCGATCGCCGTAGGTGCTCTCCATGAGCACCAGGTCCGCGTCATGGATCTTCTGGGGGTCCTTCATCAGCACCGAGCCGGGGTTGCCCAGATCCCCCGAGAAGACCAGGCGCTTGTCCTGACCGCCAGAGGGAAGGGTCAGCTCGACGATGGCCGAGCCGAGGATATGGCCGGCATCACGGAACACCAGGGTCACGCCGCCGGGGAGCCGGGCCGGCTGGCCATAGGCGTGGGTCTCGCAGAGCGACAGGGTCAGCGCCACGTCGTCCAGGCCATAGAGTGGCTCGATCAGCGGCTTGCCGTTGCGGCTTCGCCACCTGTTTTCCCATTCGACGTCCTTGGCCATGATGAAGGCCGCGTCCTGCAGCATGATCTCCAGGAGGTCGCGGGTGCCCCGCGTGCAGTGGATCGGACCGCGGTAGCCCTCGCGCACCAGCTTGGGCAGCAGTCCCGAATGGTCGAGATGGCCATGGGAGAGTACCACCGCTTCGAGCTCGCCGGGCAGGCGACCGAAGGAGCGGGCGTTGGCCGCGTCGGCATCGCTGCCGCCCTGGTGCAGGCCGCACTCCAGCAGCAGCCTGTGCGAGCGGTCATTGCCGTCCACGTCGATGAGGTAGCGCGAGCCGGTGACTTCCTTGACCGCGCCCTGGAAGGTGAGTGTCGACATGGGCGTGCTCCCTGTGGATAAAGCGCAGGTCAGAATGCTGCCACAGCATGCCCCCTTCGTCACAGAATAACGGATTCCCCAAAAAACTGCGTCACCGCCGTCACGCCCGTTGACCAGAGGCATCCAGTGCTGAAAGATCGCAATGCTGCGTTTTCAAAAAGGGAAGTCATAGCCATTACAGCCTCACTTGCTTATCCTGACATGCACTAACCATTCCCATGGTTTCGCAGAAAAGAACGCCAAACCCCTCTATATAACAGAGGAAAAGAACAAGAAACGAACACTAACAGCGCTCTTGCGCTGAGTCCGGAGAAAGGGAGAGTTGCCAGTCTCAAGGTCGCGATGCTGTTCGATATCTTCTCACTCGGATCGCTAGGCGAGCGCCGCCGGTCCTGGTTGTCGGTCCGCCTGCCCCCACCAGTGCTCTACCCCCTCGCGCCAGCCGTCGGGGCCGATGGCTTCGCTGCGGTAGAGGGCCGGCTGCCGTGGCGACACGTTCAGGGCATGACTGCCGCGGATCACCACCGCCTGATCCACCGTTTCGAGCATGGGAATGTCGTTGGGACCATCGCCCAGCGCCAGGGTCAGCGGCCGCTGACCGCGCAGCGCCTCGAAGCGCTTGATCAGCCAGCTCACGGCGCTGCCCTTGTGGCAATCGCCGGTGACGTGCCAGAAGCGACCGCCGCGCACCAGGCGCAGGCCATCGCCCGCCAGGCCCTCGCGGAACGCGGCCAGGCGCTCAGGTGAATCCTCCCAGAGCAGTGGCTCGCTGCCCTCGCGCCGCTGCGCCAGCTGCGCCTGCGATGCCGACAAGCCGGTCACGGCCATCAGGTCGTCGAGGGGCATCTCGCTCATGGTGGTAAAGCGCGCGCCCAGCCGCTCACGCCACACCCGCAGACGCTGGCGAATGAAACTGATATCCACCCCCAGGGCGCGAACCACCAGACCATCCGGACCGGGCCGCTCGAGGCGGGCGTGACGCCACGCCGGCGGTAGCCCCACCAGGGCACCGCTCTCGGCGATGAAGGGCGTGTGGGTCAGGCCCAAGGCCTGGCGCAGCGGCAGGATCTCGCTACGCGTCCGGCAAGTAACCGGAATCACCGGCACATCCAGCTGCTTGAGACGCGCCAACCAGGGACGGGCAGCGCGCCAATCGTCACGACACGGATCCAGCAGCGAACCGTCCAGGTCGGTAAACAGCAGTCGCGGAGCCGAGGCGGTATCCGGCAGAGTGAGTGCATTCATGATGAGAGCTCCCGGGCAGAGACAGTCGCTGGACGATGGACACAAAGCACACTGCATGAAATGTGCCATTTGCTGGCAGAACGCCTGGCAACCGCCAGCCATCCTTGATCACTCCCGTCGGTACGGCCCCTCGACAACACGGCGCGTCAGATACGTCACTCGGGGACAGCCTGAATGCACTAGCTGAATGCACCATAAAAAAGCAGACGCCCCACGGCGGGCAACCGAGGGACGTCGTGGTGACGCATGGGGCAAACGTTCAGAAGCGGAACGTTACCCCGAGACTCGCCGCATCGAAGGTGTAGTTCGAATCGTCCAGGTAGCGCATGTAGTCCGCGCCCACCGCGAGGCTTGGCGTCATGTCGAACTCGGCGCCGGCACCGTAGGAGAAGCCGCTCTCGTCATCCACGTCGAGATCCACTTCGGTGAAGCCTGCCAGACCATAGAGGCGGAACTCCGGGGCGATCGGCACGATGCCCTTGGCATAGCCACCGGCCAGGTAGTCCAGTTCGACATTGCCGTCTGAGCCGCCGGTGCCAAGATGGCCTTCCAGGGCGAAATAGTCGTTGAGCGCCACGCCGGCTCGCAGGCGCAGGCCGG
>Ga0207414_1001074_pt1 | contig 10548 bp, 7 predicted proteins | sample PonA231FremontCA_2_FD_187269 | JGI IMG/M metagenome (GOLD analysis project Ga0207414, IMG submission 187269) | Marine sediment microbial community from Fremont, CA, USA - Pond A23 Sediment 1 (SPAdes) | ecosystem: Environmental > Aquatic > Marine > Unclassified | place: USA: Fremont, California... | reverse complement strand
GTAAGCCAGATGTGAGTCGGGTCGTGAGCGGGTCAGCACCGTAGCCTCAAGATCAGTGCTACTCGCTTATTGTTCAGAGGCCGCTATTCAACAGAGCAGGACAGAGAAAAACTGGAGTACCTGACGACGCTTGCGTCGTCAGAGTACGACCCTATCGATGTAATTAGCATCTACACGCGGTCAAGATCGACCGCGACGACGGCTCGCCACTCGAGAGGGTATCATCTTGACGATCGCAGTACATACAGGGCATACAGCGCCGACTGGTGAGTGATCGTCCGATTCGGACCGACTCGTGCACAAATATTATCAGACAGTGCAGTGACGTCCCGGTTGATGACACCGACAGTGGATTTCCTCGTTCCGTTACAGGAAGGTGGCGGCAGTACCGTCGAACTGATCCTCACGTTGGCCCTCACCGTCGTGGTCTTCGCCGGCTTCTGGAAGGTCTTCGAGAAGGCGGGCGAACCGGGCTGGGCCGCAATCATCCCGATATACAACCTCTACGTTTTGATCAGGGTAAGCGGGAACGCGTGGTGGTGGCTGATCCTGCTTTTTATTCCGGTGATCAATCTTCTCGCTACGATCAAAATCAGCATCGATGTCGCTGGAAAGTTTGGAAAGGGGATTCTGTTCGGCCTCGGCCTCACGTTTCTGTCGTTCGTCTTCTATCCGCTCCTCGGGTTCGGCAACTACCGGTATCAGGACACCACACAACTCGCGTGACATCCTCCCCGTTATGAACGGACCGGGATCGAAGATCCCGCAGGCAGTCGGGCAAACCGGGATCGGTCGCTCGAATTGACACACACTACGATACCCTGTTGCACGGTTTCGAAATTAGTGCCGAGAGCCAGGCAATATTGCTGGTTCAGTCGAAGATATGTGGGTGGTAACGTTCATATCTGGGCACCAGACACCACTTAATTTTGCACATGCAACGGACTATTTAAGACTACAGTCAGCCCCTCGACCCGATTTAATGGCCCCCGTCGGCGGCTGTGGGAGGCTGAGTCCCCTTGCTTGACCCCGCGTTGACTCCTGTTTTCGTTTCGAAGTTCGACACCTGCTCATCGAGATCTTCGGCCAGCGCAGAGAGTTCTTGGACGTTCCCTGAGACTTCCGAGAGAGAAGCGGTTTGTTCCTCCGTCGCCGCCGAAACGTTGCTCGCCTCCGTGGCGGTTTGTTGACTGACACCCGATACCTCGTCAACCATCGCTACAACTTCTTCCGAGGAGGCCGCCTGGTCATCGGTAGCATCGCTGATCTCTTTGATCCCGTTTTCAGCCTGTTGCACTGCGTCCGCGATCTCATCGAACTTCTCGACTGCATTTTCAATGGTCTCGCTGCCCCGCTCGACTCGATCGTTCATTTGCTGGATTCCGTCGACCGTTTCATCCGTCGTTTGTTGAACGGTTTCGATACGGGCTTCGATCTCGGTGGTGGCCTGCTCGGCTTCGTCAGCGAGGGATTTGATTTCGCTGGCAACCACGCCAAAGCCTTCACCGGCCTCCCCTGCTCGGGCGGCCTCGATTGAGGCGTTTATCGCCAGCATACTCGTCTGTTCGGCGATCCCGGTTATCATCTCGACGACTTCGCCAATCTCGTCCATCTCCTCATCGAGGCTGCTTACTTGAGTCGCGGCCTCGTCCGCCCGGGCCTCAATCGATTGGATTTCGCTGGTTGCCTCAGCGGCGTACTCCCGCCCCGCATCTCCACGTTCGACAGCCGTTCCAGCGGTGGCCGCCACCTCCTCAGCAGACGAAGCAATCTCTTCGACGGTTGCGGACATGTCGTTCATCTCTCTGGCGACTTCCTGAAGGTTCTCGCTTTGACTATCGGTACCGTGTGAGATCTCCTCAACGGATTCGGCGACCTGTTCGCTGGCCTGTTTGATCTCTTCGGAGCTGCTGGCTACCTCCTCGCTTGAGTTCGCGACTCGGTCCGTGATCTCTTGGACCCGCTGGATGCTACCGCCTAGCCGGTCAATCCCGACCGAGAGATCCTCCAAGACGGCCCCATAGGTCCCGGGATATGCGGTGTCGACCGTGTGATCGAGCTGTCCGTCCTTCAGGTCCTGACTGGCCGCCGAGATCTCTTGGAAGCTCTCTGAGAGACGGGTGGTTCCCGTGGCCAAATCGCTCAGTACGGCCCCGTACTGACCGGGACGGTCGTCGTCTACCGTCCCGTTAATATCACCCTGCTGGAGATCACTGCTCACCTGCTGTATCTCGTCGAAACTCCGTGCGAGCTCGTCCGCCCCGGCCTCGAGATCGGCCACCGTTTGGCCGTACTGGCCGGGATAATCCGCTTCGAACTCCCAGCCCAGATCGCCTTGTCGTAGTCCCTGACTAGCAGTCTCGATCTGAGAGAATACCCCCCGAAGGTTCTCCTGCATTTCGCCGAAACTGTCGATCATCCGTCCGAGCTCGTCGTTTTCAACGTGCTCCTCGAGATCGTTATCAAGATCACCGTTTTTGATAGCTTCCGTTGCTTCGGACAGCCGGGTGATTGGCGGGATAATGCGGCCAGCGACGAACAGTCCGATCCCGATAGCGATGATGAATGCAACGCCGGTCAACGCCAAAATAGACTGCCGTGCAGTTTGGGTGGTGCTGTCGGCGGCGGTCACCGCCGCTTCCTTGTCATCGACAGCCGCGTCCTCGAGCGTATGCGCCGAGTCACGCATATCCGCAAGAAGTGGCTCAAGTTCGTCCATCTTGGCCTCGGCTTGTTCCATATCGCCGTTCTGTTTTGCTTCAAACAACTCCCGGGCGACGACAGTATACTCCTCATGCGTCGCTGTGAGAGAGTCAAACGCCTGTTGTTCTTCCGCAGACAGGTCCTGCCCTTCCATCGCTGCGGCCCATTCGTTGAAATTCGACTCCGCATCGTCGAATTCCGCTTCCGCTCCCTCTTGCTCGAGCATGGCGGCCTGAACAGCGATCTGCTGTTCTTCGGTGGCAACAAGCATCTCCATGGAAGCGTCGATCTTGTCAGCGTCTGCCGAGACTTCGTGTGCTGCCGAGTCAACCGTTCCGACCGCCTGGTAGCCGACAAACCCGGTGATACCAACCAATACCGCTACAACGACGAACGCGAGGATAAGCTTTGGTCGGAGGTCGAATCGACTGAGAGTTACCCGATCAAGCATAGTACACTGACCTGAATCACCACGGTCATTAATCGAGAGCAGATTTACGATATGCGTATCGAGGAGTGAGTTGTAGTGTCTGAAAAAATGTATCGACGAGTAGCCATCGGAATTGACCCGAACGATCCGAGTCTCTTACCGAACTCGGAGCGTGTCATAGAATGACTCTATGAAGCTCATGCAACTAAGCCCCTGGCGCGTGAATCAAGTAACAGGGGTTGACAGAGACCGATTGAGATGGAGTGCGCCAAGCACGCTAGAACGCATTTTCATAGGTGGTTCTCGTGATTGCCCAGGTATTCGGAGCCAGTAGCTCCGAGGCGATCGAACCCGTTCCCACAACAGACGTTCGTTATGAGGCACGCGATGGTCGATAGACACAAAATATCAGTATCAACAAATGAACGGGTATTCTCTAACCGCTTCCTAAAGCCGAGCACTAATTAAAAATAACCAGACCAATAAGAGCGTGGGTTGAAGTCTCTAACACGCTCTCTTTTGGGAGATTCAATATAACGCGTGTTCCACGCGGTGAGTTATCCTCAAGCGTGACTTCACCCCCGAGCAGTGACACGGCCCAATAGACAATCCACAACCCTAAGCCCGTTCCATGTTGCAGTGGAGTTTCCTCAGCTGATTCAATCGTTTTCTGTTCGTTCTCCGGGATTCCCGGCCCGTTATCGCTAATCACGACCTTCACCCACTCGCCAGTTCGATCTTCAATTGATTGCCTGATACTAACTGTGACTTCCGGAGTGGAGTGGTCGTTGTAAATAATCGCGTTTTCTAGAATTTCTAATAGTGCTGTTTTCAGCAAACTGCCTCCCCGGGCATAGATGGACTCGTGTTCGTCAGTCGTGAGTGTGGCGTCCGGATACGTGTCTGAGACCTCGTCAACGACTTCAGTTACGAGTTGCGTTATGTCACAGGTGGCCTCAGCAGGTGATTGATTCCTGAATAATGCCCGCACAGTTCTAGCCTTGTCACTCAGATTCGACAGTGCCGTCGTGCGCTCTTCGATTGCTCTCGCCTGCGCGCGGAGCTCTGCGTCGTCGATCGCGTCCCGGAGCAGTGTCGCGTTGCCCTTGATAACGGTCGTTTCATTCCGTAAGTTGTGACGCAACACGCGATTGAGAACCTCAAGTTGCTGTTTGCGTAGCCGTTGTGTCGTCACGTCAGATTCGATCGTGACGAAATGAGTGATCTTACCCTCATCATTCGTTATCGGCGAGACCGTCTGATCCACGTGGTATAGCGCTCCACTCTTGCGCCGGTTTATGAGCTGGGCATCCCACTGTTCGCCGGCGAGAATCGTCCGCCACATCCGATCGTAGAACTCATTATCCTGTTTCCCCGACTTGAGAATGCGGGGCGTTCGACCGACAGCTTCCGAACGCGTATACCCTGTCCGATCCTCGAACACCGGGTTCACGTACTCGATCGTCCCCTCTCTATCGGTGATAAAGACGGCGTGACCCGCGTTCTCGACAGCTTGCCTGAACAGCTGTAGATCCTGCTCGCGTTCCTTGCGCTCGGAGATGTCCTCTTGGAACCCGACGTAGCTCGTGACAGTTCCTTCATTGTCTCTCACCGGCGCGATACTAACGCGGCTCCAAAACTGGCTGCCGTCCTTCCGGTAGTTCCGGAGTTCTACGGACACCGGCTCGGCTTTATCAATCGCTTGCCGCATCTCGGCAACGGGACCCTCTCGCGTTCCCTCGCCCTGGAGAAACCGGCAGTTGCGACCGACCGCTTCCGACTCCGAGTACCCCGTCAACGCTTCAAACCCCTCGTTCACGTAGACCATCGGGTTGTCATCTTGATCGGGATCGGAGATGGAGATCCCGACGGGCGCTTCGTCCATCGCTTGGGACTTCAATTCGAGTTCCCGCTCGTACGCTTTCCGCTCGGTCACGTCCCGAACGGAGAGCACTATCGGTGACTGGGTGGATTTCTTGAGGGTCGCAGCCGACACCTCTAGCTGTCGTTTTTCTCCGTCCTTTGTCTGGCACGTGAGGCCATCTGTCGAACCCTCACCGACGTCCTGTACCCTGCTGAGAAAGGACCGAAACCGCTCGCGGTCGTCGGCGTGGATCGTATCGACGAGCGATGCCGATAGCAGTTCCTCACGTGTGTACCCCACGAGCTCACTCGCCGCCGGGTTACACTCGGTGATCTCATCGCCAGAGGGAGCGACCACGAAGAGCGCGTCGTTCGTCGACTTGAACAACCGCTGAAACCGAATCTGGCTATCCTCGTAGCGGTCGGACAGCTCGACGGACTGTTCGCGCCTGGACAGCAGGTTCTCCACCCGACGAAACAGGGTCTGCCGGTCGGCGGGAGCTGACATCACTTCGTCGATGAGCGGCGGCCCGTCACCGTTCTGCTCAGACGGCAGCGGAACCGTTCCCCTCGACCCCTCTCGTTGAATCAACAATACAGGGGCAAAGGTCGGGTGGGTCGATTCTTTCTGCTCTCGCAACGCCTCGCGATACGTCGGTACCATCCGCTCGTCGACGAGGTAACAATCGACGGGTTGGATCCCACCAGCGGTACTAACCTCGTACCGTCTATTGAGAAATTCTTCGAGCGCATCTCGGTCACTGTCTCCATGAACCAGAAGTTGTATCGTGTGTCGTTCACCATCCCGGCTGCTCGATCGATCGGTCATGGCTGCTCTGTCGTCCGGTGGTCTCCGTCTTGCATGCGAGATGTCGCGGTGCCCTGCATGATCCCCCGAACATTGTCGAACGGTCCCTCAATGACCACCCCCTTGCCGGACACGATGGAGAAGCGGTGGAACCGGCTGTCGAAATCTCCAAGCCGCTTTTTGATAACGCCGATCGCTCGGTCTAGTTCGCCGCTGACTTCCACGTAGGAGAGGAATACGATGTTGTCAGCGATGTAGCTCGTGTTCGTACTGGTGGCTTTCGGGATGCCGGTGAGACGATCAGCTTCGTCCGTGACGATGACTGCAACACCAAGGTTTTTCAGGACCCGAGTGAGACCATGAAGACGACGAACGAGCCGCTGGTTATCTCCCTGAAGCGAGATCTTGTAGCCCGAAAGTCCGTCGATGAATACCGCGTCCGGGGCGTGCTTATCAGCCTGCTTGAGAACGTGTTGAGCGAATTCCTCAGCGGAGCGCACGAGCGGTTCAGTCTCTGTCAGATGTAACGATCCCTGCGCTTGCATCTCTGAAATAGGGAGTCCAAGGGCTTCTGAGCGGTGGACGAACTGATCGATAGACTCCTCGAAAAGGTATCCGAGTGCCGTCCCGCCGTGTTCGGCGATACCGGAGAGGATCTGTGCACCAGTGGTCGACTTTCCGATGCCAGTTGGCCCGCTAATAAAGGAGACGGTCCCGCGCTCGATTCCGCCACCGAGGAGATCGTCAAGCGCGTCGTGCCCGGTCGGTATAAGTTCTGGATCGAACGTTCGGTTGTCGTGTTTCGGGATGACTTGTGGGTAGACCTCGATTCCATGCTCGCGGATTTCAAGCCCGTGGGTGCCGTCTACCTGTCCGAGACCACGGTGTTTGGGAACTGCGATCCGACGTTCGTGATCGTCGAGATACATGTTGACGACGCCATCACTAAGCGATTCAAAATCGTCGTATGTAGCCTTGGGAGTAGTTTCTCTCGTGATCGTTCGCGTTGCGACGGTCGTCACCTGCCGGTCACGAAGAAACCGAATGAGCGACTGCAACCGCTTGCGGTACTGGTATTGGTCCTGTTCGACGTACTGCAGTTGTGTGATCGGGTCAATGAGGATCCGGGCCGGATCAACGTCCTCGATGACTTGCTTGATATCTTTCGTGAACCGCTCGGATTCGACCTCAGTTGCCTCAACCAAGTTGTACGACCTGTCCTCAGCGAAAAAGTCCGTTCCCGGCCCGATATCGAGAAACTCAGCATCTCGGATGTCGACACTCAACTGTGCTGCGTTGACGAGAATATCGTGTCTGGACTCTTCGCCGTGGATGTATACGACTGTCTCGTCAGCGGTGAGTCCTGCCTCAAGAAAGTGTTGGCCAAGTAGTGACTTTCCCGTTCCCGAGACGCCCTGGACAAGGTACGTCCGGCCCCGGACATACCCCCCATTAAGTAGTTCGTCCAACTCGGGGATTCCTGACGCAACCAACTCGATTTCCTCAGTCGGCACGTCGCTAGAGCCCTCTGGCATGGGTTGTTATGTTATATAAGTAATTCAAAGGTACATAATTAATACGAAGCAGGCACGCTCTTTAGCAGACTGGTAGACGTGGTGATCGCGGTCGGTTTGTTAACCTACACAGATAGGGAAATGGCCGAGTATGTGGGTTAATTGATGGTAAGCGAAGTATTGTCTTGGGCCGTACTTCGAAGTGGGCACGGGACGCGGGTGGTGGGTTACTCGTCAGGGGAGACTGGCGCTTTGTACTTGGATTTGACCTGATCGCTGTCCCGCCACTGATTGTAGTAGTAGTAGTACTGGTTGTCGTTGATCGTTTTCGTGACGATATACGCTTTCCGTGGGAGGTCGTCTGGAGGGTCGTCCGGTCGGTCGTTGCAATCTTCCTCGGAATCGTCGTCACTATCACGAACCTCGTCGAGTCGGTCTTTGTGTCGGCGAGATCAGTTGCGTAGTCGGTGATGGCTCGCAACTGGTCGCTTGTGAGGTCGTTTAATCTGGTGATGGCACCGGTTGGGAGGGATGGCGGTGGGTGCGGTGGTTCAGATGTCATTATAATTCTTAACACACATTCTCGGATAATCAAGATTTGTGTGCGTTAAGCTTTCTTCCCACAAATAGAATGTTTTTCAGTGACGGCTATGCTGGTGACGCTAGAAGATTTCGAGCTCGGTTTTGATAATGATCTCATCATGACGGTGCCGAACACTGGTGACATAAGACACACGCTGTCGGCGGCGGTGGATGGGACCCCGATAGAGGTGCTCGGTGCCGGGTATTGGGGCACGGACTTCGGGTCGATAGAAGGGCGATGTTGAAGACGATCGATGTGTTGCCGGTAGTGTTAATGAATTAAGCCCCACGGCTGGGAAATCAGCGTCACCGCCAGCGAGGACCGCGGTGCACGATTTGCGGATTCCAACGTCGACATCGTGTAGCGAGGGAATCTGCGCTCCAACTACGGTAACTCGGCAGCCGAGTACGGTAAGAAGGGTGTCATTCCGAGCCGAGTTGTCTAGCTGTCTCTGCAATCTCGTGTATCTGGGCGGTTTGCTCTTCGTTCGCTGCGGCGATCGTCTCGACTTCTTCGGCCACCTCATTGAGATCGGCAACTAGCGCATCGACCATGCTTGCAACTTCCTCCGTTGTCGCCGCCTGATCGTCCGTTGCGTCAGATACCTCTTGGATCCCTTGTGCAGACTCCTGAACGGCATCGAGCGTATCTTCAAGATTCTGCATCGTCTCGCTAACCTCATTCCTCCCGTCTTCAACTTGCTTGGCGACTACGCCAAGGCTATCGGCGGTCTCCTCGATGTCCGTCTCCATCTGCTTGATGGTTTCTTCTATTTCTCCGGCGTTTTGTTTAGTCTCAGTGGCCAGCGATTTGACTTCATCTGCGACGACGGCGAACCCTTCGCCGCCTTCATCTGCTCGTGCCGCCTCTATTGAGGCGTTTAATGCCAAAATGTTCGTCTGGTCGGCAATTTCGTTGATAATTGTCGTGAACTCGTCTACTTCCGCCATCTGTTCTTGTACCGTCTCCATATTGTCCGATGCCCCTCCGACTGCTGATTGGATATCTTCCATGGCCGCTCGGGCATCGCTTGCCGACTCGGTTCCTGACTCAGTGAGTGTTGCCGCCCGCTCGCTTGTCTCAGCCACCTCGGTCGCCGTCGAAGCAATCTCTTCGATCGTTGCACTCAGATTGCCGAGTTCGCTGGATGCCTCCTGCATCCGGTCGGTCTGTTCGGTTACTGAGTCACTAACAACTGTTGCACTCTCAGTGATGTCTTCTGCTACCTCGGACACTTCTTGGATCGGCGCTTCAAGTTCGCTTTCGACTTGATTCATCAACGCCTCCTGTTCAGCGACGGTCTCTTCGATTTCTTGGCTATATGAATCGATATAGGTATCCATCGCCACCTGCTGGTCAAGATTGATGAGTTTCTGAACAGCGAGTATCTGATCAGTGAGTGTCTCAACAGCCGCAGTCGCCTCAGCATCCAGATTCTCAGTGGCACGCTTGGCCAGAGTATCCACAATACCGTCATAATAGATACTATATGCGCCGAAGTAGATTTTCGGCCCTAAATCAAGCATGTCGTGAATTTTACCGATCCGGGCACGCCTATCGAAGTACCGCTGGTCGTACTCGCCCTGTCCGAGTTCAATCAGGTACTGCTGTTGATCGCGTTTGAGCGCCTGGATCGGCTTTGACGATGAGTCTAGGATGGCGATTGTTTCATCACATGTCTGGAGATGCTGATAGAACTCTTCGACCAGTTCGTCTGCAATTTCTTCGAACACATCGCCTACATCAACGAGGTGTTGGGCGTCTTCGTCAGTAAACTGCGTATACTCCTTGCGCCAGGCGATTTCATCGGTGTCAATGCCTATCCGACTGGTTAGGTCTGCCCCAACAACACCTGTTCGTTCCGTTTCAGTTATTTTCATTGACCCTCGTTCAATGCTCATGACCCACCGGAGGACACGAAACTATGTAAAATCTATAGGAAAATATATCTGGTAACGAGTACTGATTTACACTATTGCTTATTTATGCTCGGACGTATGAGCTACTAAGATGCATCTTGAAGACCTGATTCGGCCAGCCGTAATTCACTCGGGGGAGGGGGTTGCGTATGCTAATCAGGAGTTTTGTACGCTTATTGGGGCTGATACACCGGCAGAGCTAATCGGAGAGCCACTTGACCTATTCACTCAGAGCTGAGCTATTCATAAATCCTCGCGAGAACAAAAACGCGATCGAACCATCGATACGCTACGGATGCTGTCCCGTCGTACGCCTGTGTGTGCTTTGATCTGTTTGTGACCGCTGTGACGGGAGGTCAGTCGTTGCGTGTCGGATCGAGTTGCCCAGCGAGCCAGCCGCCGAAGAAGCCGCCGAAAACACCGATCAGTAGCGCGATCGTTCCGGTGGCGAGGACGAAGAAACACAGGAGCACGAACGCGAAGACCGGTCCCCCTTCCGACGCTGACGTGACGACCCAGCCTCGGAGAAAGTCGGACGACCACGCAAAGGCAGGGACCGTTCCGAGGAGGCCGGCACCCATACCGGCTCTTTTAAACTGCCCCGATCCGTTCGCGGCGAGAAATCCAGCTACCCCGCTGCCGACGAACGCCCCGGAGAGATTGTAGTACGACTCCGCGCCGACGAACAGATTGTGTGCGGTCACCACCACCATCCCGACAACGCCCCC
>Ga0207414_1001073_pt1 | contig 10548 bp, 7 predicted proteins | sample PonA231FremontCA_2_FD_187269 | JGI IMG/M metagenome (GOLD analysis project Ga0207414, IMG submission 187269) | Marine sediment microbial community from Fremont, CA, USA - Pond A23 Sediment 1 (SPAdes) | ecosystem: Environmental > Aquatic > Marine > Unclassified | place: USA: Fremont, California... | reverse complement strand
CGAAGAGATTGATTTCATCAGTCGCTTCGCTCGTGTCTCGACCCCGCTTCGCTGCGCTCGGAATGACTTGTTGGGAAGGGTCTTTTGCGTGTCTACTTACAACGTCTCTCGCAGGAGCGCCTCCAGCAGGGGACGGATCCGGTCCTCGGTGGTCATGCCCGGAATGTGCTTGCGGATCTGCCCGTCCGGGCCGATCACGAACGTCATGGGCAGCCCCCGCACCCCGCCGTATTTCTCCGCGATGGCGCCGTCGCCCAGCCCAATCGGGTAGTTGATGTTCATTTTCTCGGCAAAGGCCCGCACCTCCTCGGGGCCGGCGCTCCGTTCGAGCGCCACGCCCACGAACTGGAGGCCCCGGTCGCCGAGGTCGTTCTGCAGCGACACGAAGTCCGGAATTTCGCGGCGGCACGGCGGGCACCATGTCGCCCAGAAGTTGAGCACGACGACCTCGCCACGGTGGTCGCCGAGGCGGAAGGTGTCGCCGTCCAGGGTGTTGAGGGCAAAATTGGGGGCGTCCTGTGCGGTGTCGCCCCCCGTTGTTTGGGCAGGCGAGGCGGGCTGTTCGGCCATCACGAGGGCCACGAGCCCCCCGACGACGAGCAGACCCGCTGCGAACGAGCCCACCCAGTTGGGAAAAGAAAAGGATAGCATGGGGATACAGGAGTCGTCTCCAAAGAATCGAACCGAGAACGAGCCGACCGGGCGGCCGGCGCACGACCCTCCGGCGCCAGCGGAGGGCGGACGGAGACGACTAAATTTGGAGGACGACCGGACGCAAGGCGTCCAGCGTTGGCGAGATGGGCGGTGACGGGGGCCGCTGCGCATCCAGGCGGACGGGGGGAAGCTCGGCGGAGGCCTCTCCAATCGCCTCGCCCCCCGACAGGCCGTCGAGCGAATTCGCTGTCCCCTCCGGCGACACCGCACGAACCATTGCCCCGGCGTCCGTCGCCGAACAGGACCACTGCGCGCTCGACGCGGCGGTCGTTACGACGGGCGCCGACGCCGCGTCGGCGCCTCCCCCGGCCCCGAGGCACGGCGTAGCGGCCTGCGCCAGGGGCCCCATAACCAAGATGAGGCCAAGGGCGACGGCCCAGCGGCCCATGGTACTGGACGACCGGAGGCGATGCATGGCAACGAAGGGGACTGGTATAGAGCATCTAGCAAACCTTTGGTTGACAGATCGGGTTCCTCCGTCGGCCCTGCACGTCCCTGAACTCCACCCGGTTCGGCCCGGTAGGACCGCCCTCGGTCCGTCATGCCAAGCCCCCTCTTTCCTATGCCGTCGCCCTCGCCGGTCACCTCGCTCCGTTCGTCGGGCCGTACGCCGCTCCTGTTCACCGTCAACATGGGACTGGAGGACGTGGTCGTGGACGAGTTTCGGGAGCGGGCGGCGGCTGCAGGCCTCAACGTGACCAACACCGACGACGCCCCCTTCGGCCTGCAGAGCTACGCCCTCGTGGGGGTCGACGCGGCCCCCGACGATGCCCTCGACGTGGCCCGCCGGATGCGATCGGTGCACCACGTGTTGGCGCCCCTCTACACGTTCACGCTCCCTGCGGACGGGGAGGATGCCCTCCAGGCGATCCACGACACGGTGGCAACGCTCGACGTCGACGCGATGGAGACCGCGGACACCTTCCGCGCCTCGTCGGTCCGGCAGGGCGAGCACGACTTCACGAGCGTCAACGTGCAGACGCGGGCGGGCGGGGCCCTCGATGCCCGCTACGACGCGTCCGTCGACCTGGAGGACTACGACGTGGAGGTGCGGGTGGACGTCCGTGAGGACCAGTGCCTCGTGAGCGTCCAGCACACCCGCGAGGCCCTGAGCCGCCGGCAGCTGGAGGGCTACCAGCCCCGGGCCGCCCTCAAGGCGAACGTGGCCTACGCCCTCCTCCGCCTCGCCCACCTCGACGCCCCGCCCAGCGCGCTGCTCGACCCCTTCTGCGGCTCCGGTACCATCCTGCTGGAGGCCGCCGACCTGTGGGCCGACACGCAGTGCTACGGCAGCGACTGGAACGAGGAGGCCGTGTCGGGCGCCCGCACGAACGTCGACCTGGCGGGCCTGAGCGACCGCATTGCGATTCGGAAGGGCGACGTGTGGCAGCTCGCCGACACGTTCGCGGACGTGACGGCCGACCTGATCGTCACCAATCCCCCCTTCGGCGTGCGCATGGCCAGCAGCATGGACTTTTATCCCTTCTACCGGCGCGTCCTGGGACAGATGGCCGAGGTGCTACGGCCCGGCGGCCTCGTGGTCATGCTGGTGCTGCGGCAGGGCCCCTTCAACACGGTCCTCGACGAGTCCGATCGGTTCGCCAGTCGTCACGTGCGGGCCATCGAGATCGGGGGGCTGTATCCGTACGTCTTCGTGCTCGAACGCCTGTAGGCCGGCCGTGCCCCCACCAGGGCCGCGTAGCCGGCCTCATCAAGACCCGCCGTGTTCGGCTCGGTCTGGCGCCCACCGGCGCCCCTCCCAAAAATCGTCAGCGTAAATCGTCAGCGTACTCCGCACCGGCTCGCTTCCATGCACCTACACCTCTCCCCCGTGTCCCCTCTCGTCTCGTCCCACGGCCGGCCGCCGGCCCGCCCCAGTAGCGCTCACACTGCCGTCCTGGCCGTCGGCCTGCTCTTGCTGGCGGGGCTGGTGGCCCCACAGGCCTCCCCGGCCCAGCCCGCCTCGCCCCCGGCGGCAAACGCCCTTCTGCGGAGCGACTCCAGCGCGATGATTCCGGTCGTCGAGCGGTTCGCCGAGGACCGCGCGGCCCTTCGCCGCCGCTACGACGCCGCGGGGCCGACGCGCTGGGCGCGGATGCGGACGTTTTACACCCGGTGGCTCGACGAACTGGACGCCGTCCGCTTCGATCGGCTCGGCGTGGAGGGGCGCATCGACCACGTGCTCCTCCAAAACGAGATCCAGGGGGCGCTGCACCGGCTGGACCGGACGGAGCGCCGCCACGCCGAGATGGAGCGGTACCTGCCCTTCGCCTCCACGATCACGTCCCTCTACTACCGGTGGCGGGCAGACCCTGCCCTCGACCCGCGCGCCGCGGCCGACACGCTGGCTGCCCTCCGAGACACGATCGCACACGTCCGGGAGCGCCTCTCGGAGCAGAGCATCGATACAGCATCGGAGCGTGTCGTGGCCTACCGGGCGGCCACCGCCGTCAGGGACCTCCGCGGTAATGTGCGGGAGTGGTATGAGTTTTACGACGGCTACCATCCTAAATTTACCTGGTGGGCGGAGACCCCGTACGAGGCCGTCCAGGACGACCTGGAGGCATACGCACAGTTTCTCCGCCGGGAGATTGTGGGCGTTGAGGAGGGGGCGGCCGATCCCCTCATCGGGGACCCGATTGGGGCCGAGGCGCTCAAGACGGCCCTCCGGCACGCCATGATTCCGTACTCGCCGAAGGAGCTGATCGCCCTGGCCGAGCAGGAGCTCGAGTGGGGCCGGCGGCAGATGCGGGCGGCGGCCCGGGAGATGGGGCACGGGGACGACTGGCGTGCCGCCCTGAAAGCGGTGAAGAGCCGTCACGTGGCGCCGGGCCAGCAGCCAACACTCGCACGGGACCTGGCCGAGGAGGCCGTGTCGTTTCTTCGGGATCGGGATCTGGTGACGATTCCCCCGATGGCCGAGGAGGTTTGGCGCATGCAGATGCTGTCCCCCGAGAGGCAGCGCATCGCGCCGTACTTCCTGGGCGGCGAAGTCGTCCGGGTGGCTTTTCCCGCGCAGAAGATGTCCCACGAGAACAAGCTGATGAGCATTCGGGGCAACAACCGGCACTTCTCCCGGGCGGTCGTCCACCACGAACTCATTCCGGGCCACCACCTGCAGGGCTTCATGACGGACCGGTACAACGCCCACCGCGACCTGTTCGCCACGCCGTTCTGGGGCGAGGGGTGGGCCCTCTACTGGGAGATGCAGCTCTGGGACCTCGGCTTTCCCCAATCGCCGGCGGACCGGATTGGGATGCTGTTCTGGCGGAACCACCGGGCGGCGCGCATCCTCTTCTCCCTCCGCTTTCACCTGGGGACGATGTCGGGACCGGAGGCCGTGGACTTCCTGGTGCGGGAGGTCGGGCACGAGCGGGCCAACGCAAGGGCGGAGGTGCGGCGCTCCATCATCGGCACGTATCCCCCGCTGTACCAGGCCGCCTACATGCTCGGCGGCCTCCAATTCCGTGCGCTCCACGAGGAGCTCGTCGAGAACGGCGACCTGTCCGACCGCGCATTTCACGACCGGATTCTGCGGGGCGGGCGCATGCCGGTCGAGATGGTGCGCGCCCGGCTCCAGCAGCGGCGCCTCCCGAAAGACTACACGCCGCACTGGCGGTTCGCCGGGGCTCCGCAGGCGGAGTAGCGTGCCGCAGGGGCCGCAGGCCCGCCCTGGTCTGTTCGGATGAGATCCCCCCTGCGTCCTGCGGCGGTTAACATTCCAGCCCCCGCGTTCGATAACTGTTGTGGACCATAGGTCTTGCCCGCCGACGGCCTCGGAGGGCGACCTCCACCGGCCCGCGACCAGTTCACTCTAGGGGGGCGGGACCCACCGCATGCACCCAAACAACCTCGTGGCGGCGTGATGACTGCGTTTCTCGACTTCTTCCTGCCAGACGCCCTCCCTGAACATTCTGATCAGCGACGGAAGGCGCGCCTGACGCTGTCAATCACGCTTCTCATCATCGGGGCCTGCCTCGCCTACACCGGGGCGCACTACCGATGGGCGTTTTGGAGCGGGATTCCTGTGCTTCTGGGCGCGGCGGCCCTCCTGACGGGGGTCCCGATTGCCCTGCGCCAGGGCGCCGCTCCGTCCCTCATGGCGAAGGTGACCGCCGTGGTGATGCTGGGGCTCATCACGCTGCTCACAATTCGCTCCGGGGGGACCGCGTCCACGTCGGCCCCCTGGTTCATGGTCGCGCCGCTGATTGGACTTCTGCTCGCGGAGCAGTGGTTTGCCGTTCTCCTTACGGTGGTGAGCATCGCGGAGCTGTCCGTCATCTACGGCCTCGAACTGAGCGGCTACGCCTTCCCGACGCCCATGCCCGAATCCATGGCCGGCGAGTCGCTCTTTTTCTCCTACGTCGGCCTCATCACCGTCGTGCTCCTCATCGCACGGGTGTTCAAGCAGGAACAGGGCCGCGCGCTGCGGCGGGCCGAGTCCGCCGTGGAGGAGGCCAAGGCGCAGAAGCAGGAGACCGAGGAGATGGCCGAGCGACTCAAGCAGCAAAAAGACTCCGTCGAGGAGCAGGTGGAGGAGGCCACCCGGGAGCTTCAGGCACAGAAGGAGGCGCTCGCCCGCCACACGAGCGAGATGCTCGACGCGATGAACCGGTTTGCCGACGGGGACCTCAGTGTTCGGGTCGACACGGACCGCGACGACGAGATTGGCGATCTCTTCGACGGGTTCAACCGGGCGGTCGCGAGCGTCCGGCAGACCCTCGTCTCCGTCCGCGACGCGGCCGAGGAGACCGCCCGAACGACCGAGGAGATCAGCGCCTCCTCCGAGCAGATGGCGACCGCCGCCGAGCAGCAGTCCGCCCAGGCCGAGGAGGTGGCCGCGGCCGTCGAGCAGATGAACCAGACGATTAGCGAAAACGCGCGCAGCGTCCAGCGGGCCGCCGAGGCCACCCGGGACGCCGCCCAGCAGGCCGAGCGCAGTGGTGAGATCGTCGCGGAGGCGACGCAGCAGATCCGACAGATCGCCGAGGGGGCCCGGGCCACGGCCGACACCATCGAGGGCGTGGGCGACGCGAGCGAAGAGATCATCCAGATCGTCGACACGATCGACGAGATTGCGGGGCAGACCAATCTCCTCGCCCTGAACGCGGCGATCGAGGCGGCGCGCGCCGGGGACGAGGCCGCCGGACAGACCGGACAGGGGTTCGCCGTGGTCGCCGAGGAGGTGCGCGAGCTGGCGGAGGAGGCCGACGCGGCCACGACCGAAATCGAACAGATGGTTCAGGGGGCGACCGGCGAGATTGAGGACGCGGTCGGCGCCGCCCGCCGGAGCAGCCAGCGGGCCCAGCAGGGGCTGGAGCTGGCCGGCGAGGCGGACAGCGCCCTGGACGACGTGGCCGCCGCCATCGACCGCGCCCAGCAGAAGGCCGACGAGATTGCGGCCGCCTCCGAGGAGCAGTCGACCACCAGCAACGAGATCGCCCGGAGCGTGCAGTCCATCTCGACGGCGGCCCGGGAGTCGGCGGCCGGCGTCACGCAGGTCTCCGACTCGGCGGAGGACCTGGAGGCAACCGTCCAGCGCCTGCGGGCGAGCGTCGAAACGTTTGAGCTTGGGCGGGGCGACCGCACGAGCCCGTCCCCCCGCCCCGCCCACCCTCCTCACTCGACGGAGGACCGGGCCGACGACGCCTCCGCCGCCGGTCCGCACGCCGACCCGGCGCGCCCCGCAATGAGCTCAACAGGCGATTAGGGCGTCACGGACGGAGCGAGAACGAAGCGGGGCCCCGCGAAGAAGCGACGACCGGCCGGCCCCGTATCGCGCCTCCGTATTGCCCCGAATACGTCTTCGTCTCTCTTCGGGATCGTGACGACGCGTCTGGGTGACGGGCCCAATGGGTCGCCTGTCGCGGTCCGCCGACGATGCCCCTGCTCGCCCCCCGGCTGCGCGGCTCTAATCGGACTCTAACCCGTCTCTCACCGCCCTATAAGATCCCTCCGGCCGAGGAGGCGTGGGTACGACTGACAGATCAACCGCCGCCCCCTGCTCAGTCGTCGCCACTCCATGGTCTGCCTGCCACCAAAAACGCACTGGGGCCTCGGGCTTGCCCTTCTGCTGGGGACGTTCGCCGTTCTGGACGGGCCCGTCGTTTGTGTCGCACAGGCCCAGACGGCCGGGGGGCCGGACACGCTCACGTTCGAGCGCGCCACCCGCCTGTTGCTGGACCACAACCCGCAGCTCCGCGCCGCCCGTGCTCGGGCCCAGGCCGACGAACAGAGGGCTCAGGCCGCGGCCCTCTTTCCCAACCCGACCCTGGAGGGCTCCGCCGAGCATACCCCGCTGCCCAACGGCGGGGCCGACGACGAATGGTTTCTGACCCTCACCCAGCCCCTTCACTACCCGGGCGAGCAGCGCGCCCGGCGGCAGTCGGCCGACGCCGCCACACGGGCCGCAAAGGCACGGCTCCGGGAGACCCGCACGGCCCTCTACCGGGACCTGCGCCACCGCTACCTCGCCGTCGTGGCCGCGGACGCCCGCCGTCGCCTCCTGCGCCGGTACGCCGACGCGGTGCGGCAGGCCGCCCGGGCCGCCACCGTGCGGTACGAGGAGGGCGACCTAAGCCCGATCCGGCGCACGCGCCTCCAGAGCGCCGAGGCAACCTTCGCGAACGACCTGGCCGACGCGGAACAGCAGCATCGGGCCGCCCGGCGGGAACTGGCCGCCCTGCTCCGTCCCCCCCGGGCGACGCAGTCGGAGGGGCTCCCCTACGCGGTTGTGGACTCCCTCTCGTTCCGGGCGGTCGCCGTGGACGCGCAGGCGGCCCTGTCGGTCGCCGCGGCCCAGCGGGATCGGCTTCGGGCCCGGCGTGCGCGGGTTGAACGCGCACGCCGGGCCCTCGACCGCACGCGCTACCAGCGGTATCCGGACCTAAGTCTGTCGGCGGGGCCGAAGCAGCTGTCCACCCCGGGCGGCACGGCCCTCGGCTTTACGGCCGGCCTCCAGGTGGAGCTCCCGCTCTGGGACGGGGGCCGCACGGCCGTCGCGGCCCAGGACGGCCGTCGCAGCCAGGCCGAGGCCGCCCTCGACGCCACCCGGCGTGCCGTGGAGGTGGACGTGCGCAACGCCCTAGACCGCCTTCGGAGCTACCGGGCCCGCCTGCAGGACACGGCGGACTCTCCGCCCCGGAAGGCCGACGAGCACCTCCAGGACGCACTGTTCACCTACGAGCAGGGCGGGCTGACCCTCTTCGAGCTGCTGGATGCCATCGAGGCCGCCCGGCAGACGAAATTGCTCCGTGTGCGCCTCACCGCAGAGTACCTGCGAGCGCTCTACGACCTGGAGGCCGCCATGGGCGTGGGGCCGCAGGACGCGCCCGTCGTCGTTGAGGGCGCCCTCTCTCCCCGCGCCCCCGACCTGTGAGGACTACAGGCCTTCCCTCCGCACCGCCCCGGCATTGTCCCGACGCGGCCCCTCCCCCAGCGGACCAGACTCCCCTTCCAAAACCGCTTTCCCACACATGCACCGCCGCCTCCGTCCCCCACTCGTTCTGGTTCTTGCCCCTGCACTCTTCCTCATCGGCTGCGGAGAGGCCGACGCGCCTCCCGCCACCGCCACGGCGGAGACGCCCCCCACCCCAAACGTTATTACACTGAGCAAGGCTGAACTTGAGGAGGTCGGGGTCGAAACCGTCAAGGTCACAGAGCGCCCGGTCACGACACCCCTCGAGCTCCCGGCCCGGGTGCGCCCGGCGGCCGACCAGGAGGCCTTCGTGACGTCGCTGGTGGACGGGCGGGTGGAGCGGCTCCGCGTGAGCCCCGGGACACGGGTGGCGCAGGGCGAGGTCGTGGCCGATGTGGCCGCCCCGGACCTGAGCCGGATGGTAGCCGACCTCCGGCAGGCGCGCAACGACCTCGACCGCCAACGCCGCCTGGACGAGCGGAGCGTGGCCGTCGAGAAGAACGTGCGGGCCGCCGAGCGCAACTGGCAGGCCGCGCGCCAGCGGCTTCGCGCCGTCGGGGTCCGACCGACCCGCATCGAACAGGTCGCCACCGGCGCCCGGGACATGCGGACGCTCCCACTGGAGGCCCCCCTCGACGGCATCGTTCTGGACCGGATGGGGGTCCTCGGGGCCCCTGTGCAACAGGGCGATACGCTCTACCGCATCGTCGACCTGCAGCCGATCCGCGTGGTGGCCCGCGTCTTCGAGCAGTCCCTCGACAAGGTGCGTACCGGCCAGCCCGCCACCATCACCACCCCGATGGCCAACCGCCGCTACCAGGGCACCATCGACCGGATCACCCCTCAGGTCGACGACGAGAGCCGGGCGGCCAGCGCGCGGATCGTGCTCGACAACACCGACGGCACGCTCCGCCCCGGCATGTACGCCTCGGTGCAGGTGCAGCGGACGGGCGCCCCGCAGGCCGCCCTCCCCGCCGACGTCCTGCTGACCGACGATTCCGGCGCCTACGTGCTCGTCCGCGAAGGGCCCCGCCGCTTTCGGCGCGTCTACGTGGACGCGGAGGCCGAGACGGAGGGGGACGTGCCCGTCCCCTCGCTTGACGTAGGCACCGAGGTCGCTGCCGAGGGGGCGTATCAGATTGCTAGTGCCCTCAATCAGAGAGGGTAGTAGGCCTCCTCGCCCCTCGATCCGCCCCCCTCGAAGCCCTCAGCCCCTCGATGTTTGACCGCCTCGTTACCGCCGTCGTCAAAAACCGGGTCCTCGTCCTGCTCCTCATGGCCGTGCTGGTCGGGTGGGGCCTCTACAGCTGGCAGCAGGTGCCGGTGGACGCCTATCCGGAGCTTACGAACAACCAGGTGCAGATCCTGACACGGGTGCCGGGCATGTCGCCGGTGGAGGTGGAAAAGCTGGTGTCCTACCCCATCGAGACGAGCATGACGAACCTCGACGGGGTGACGGACAACCGCTCGCTGAGCCAGTTCGGCCTGAGCGTCGTCACGCTCGTGTTTGAGGAAGACATGGACCCGTATTTCGTCCGTCGCCTCGTTTCTCAGCGCCTCTCGAAGGTGAAGGAGGACCTGCCCAAGACGGCCGAGCCGGGGCTGGGGCCGCTCTCGACGGCCCTGGGACAGGTGTACCAGTACACCCTCACCGACGAGCCGGGCGACGGGCGTTCCTACTCCGCCCGGGAGCTCCGCACGATGCAGGACTGGATCCTCGCCCCCGAGCTCCGCACGGTGGAGGGCGTGGTGGAGGCCAACGCGCTCGGCGGCTTCGTGAAGCAGTACCACGTGCGGTTCGACCCGGACCAGCTGACGAACCACGGCCTCTCGCTCGACGAGGCCTACGCGGCGCTGCGGGAAAGCAATCAGAACGTCGGCGGCAGCTACATCACCCGCAACGACCAGCAGTACGTGGTCCGGGGGGTGGGCCGCCTCGGGGCCGGCGACGGAAACGTCGTGGAAGACATCGCGAACACCGTCATCACGAGCCGGGACGGGACGCCGGTCCTGACGAGCGACGTGGCCGACGTGGAGGTGGGCCACGCCGTGCGCTACGGCGCCGCCACCGCCGACGGCGAGGGGGAGACGGTCGTCGGCATCGTCATGATGCGCCGCGGGGCCAACGCCCAGAAGGTGGTCAACAGTGTGCAGGCCAAGATGGACGAGCTGAAGCAGGCCCTGCCGCCCGGCGTGGGCGTCGACGTGTACTACAACCGCAACGAGCTGACGAGCGCGGCGATCTCGACGGTCACGACGAGCCTGCTGATTGGGGGCCTGCTCGTGCTCCTCGTCCTCATCGGCTTCCTCGGGGACTGGCGTTCGGCCCTCATCGTGAGCCTCGTGCTGCCGATGACGGCCCTCATCACGTTCATTCTCATGAATTACTTCGGGTTCAAGGCCAATTTGATGAGCCT